>FLOH01000054.1_pt1 | contig 357625 bp, 302 predicted proteins | sample 756751 | NCBI WGS metagenome assembly FLOH01 (sample SAMEA4026879, study PRJEB14308) | marine metagenome | biome: coastal water; material: water | depth 74 m
ACTTCTGCCTCCCGTAAAAGATGTATTATCTGCTCCGGTGTATATCGCTTTCTTCCCATAATATTGCTCCTGTTTGTTTTAAGTTACTAACTTTCAAACTGGTACAACTTTTGGGGGGCAGGCCAGAAATTCAACAATTTTGTTTCGGTACAGATGGAAGAGGCGCAAATAATTTGATAGTGAAAACTGGTGGATCAAGAAGCAAACTACCCATGAATGATCTAATATTTGATGAATATGGTAATCCAAAATCATCTGATCATCTTTACATGGATGGCAGAGAAATATTAAATTACACATTAGATTATTTTCCACCACTAGTTGCTGACACATTATCGAAAAACAATCTAACACAGGAAAATATAGATTTATTTGTGTTCCATCAAGCCAATAAATTCATCATGGAACTGCTTCGAAAGAAAATGAAAATTGACAATACCAAATTTTACCGATTTTATGAAAATATTGGTAATACCGTGTCGTCAACCATTCCCATCGCCTTAAAAGAGGCACTCAGTAAAGAAGTGTTAATAAAAAATAATAGCTCAAAAATTCTGCTTGCTGCTCCAGGGTTGGGATATTCTTGGGCTGGGGTTGTGATAAAGCATAGTTCTACTAGGTAGTATTTTACTATTCGTTGTTTAAAGATTTTTTAAAGGAAAGTATTTATGTTCCCATTTAGAGTTGATCATATTGGAATTGCTGTAATAAGTTTGGAAGAAAGCATTTCAACTTATGAAAAATTGTTAGGTTCAAAGTGTTATGCAATAGAAACAGTTATTGACCAATATGTTAAAACTGCTTTTTTCCAAATAGGTGAAACAAAAATAGAGCTTTTAGAAACCACTGCCCCTGATGGGCCAATTGGCGTATTTATTGAAAAAAATGGAGAGGGTATACATCACATTGCGTTTGCAGTGGATAACGCTGACAATGCTTTAAATATTGCAAAAGGAAACGGTTTTAGATTAATTGATAGAGTCTCGCGCAAAGGCGCAGAAGGAATGGATATAGGTTTTCTTAATCCCAAAAAAACAAATGGGGTATTATTTGAGTTCTGTTCAAATAAAAATGCAAATCAATTATGAATATGAGATCAACAACTATTGAAAGTACAGAAATTCACTAACAATATTCTCTCATCTAATTCCTACATAATTTATACAGATGATCAGAGAGGAGTTTGGGTAATCGACCCTGGTGATAGTGGACCGGTTATTGACTGGATTTATTTAAACCATAAAAAATTACTTGGGATCCTGCTAACGCATTCTCACATTGATCACATTTACGGAGTTAACCATATTCTTAAAGAATTTCCAGACACCGATATTTATGCATCAAAATATGCGCATGTGGGGCTGTATTCTGCAAAAGCAAATGGTTCGCATTATATGGAAAGACCTTATGTAGTTGACTGTAAGAATTTCCATGTTGTAGGTAATAATTCTGAAATATGTTTATTAATCAGTTCTGAAAGAGCTATTATATTGAATACTCCTGGTCATAATAATGATTGTATATCCTTTGATATTGGAAAATATTTATTCACAGGGGATGCATTAATTCCAGGAGTCAAAGTACATATTAAATCTAAACAAGCTGATAAGTTTGAAGCACTAGAATCAATTAATCGAATTATTAATAGGTTTACTGACGATAAAATAATATGCCCAGGACATGGGGATATGACCTTGCTGGGAAATATTAATGTTAAGGATTCATTTAGTAGTAATATTTGCATAAAATCATAATTGAATGATAAAATTTCTTGATCTGAAAAAGGGGCGTCTAGCATTTTGTGTAAACGGTCATTTTTAGTCACTGTTAATCATTCCGTTTTTAAAGAGAATGGCAAAATGATTAATAGCTTCTTCTAGTTCTGAATGAGCAAAGTTCACTTCTTACTGGCATTTTTCAATGCGAGGAAGATTTTGAACACGGCATCATCATTAGGAAAGGAACCGCGATTCCGGGTGACTTTCCGTAGCGACATATTTAAAGATTCAATAACATTTGTGGTCTAAATCACCCGTCTGATACCAGGGCGATTGTATTACTCCAGATTTGACCAAACAATTCACTTATTAATTTAAGATATATCTTAATGCCTCTTTTGCTTCTGCGTACATCTTTGCCTCCTTTTATACACATCAAGTTTAACATAATGTGTCTGGGAGGGTCTGAAGTCGCATAGTTTTTCAACCACATTTCAACCGTACCTACCAAATAGCGGCGTGGAATATGAACTTTTCTATAAGTCTTGATAACTTTCGAAAGTTCATAGGCAAATGTATAAGAAAATACATTGATGAAAGGCCACATCAGTAGCGCGATAATTAACTCCTGGAGAATCTGGGTCGACCAAGTCTTCAGATTGATCGATTAATTACTAGCATATAGACCAAAGGATTTCAGGTTTAATAAAGTATGATAAATATTATTGATAAAACAAAATGTGATGGATGCAATGCTTGTCAAGTTATTTGTCCAGTAGATTGTATAGCGTTGCCTTTAGATAAAGAGGGATTTTATTACCCAATAGTTGATGAAAGTATTTGCATAGATTGTGATCTTTGTGATCGAGTATGCCACTATATCGATGAGTTTAGTTTTAGAAAATATAATTTAAAAAGGTATTCAACTTCTCTGGTTTATGGGTGTTATTCAAACGATATCAATACAAGGTTGGATAGTACTTCAGGAGGAATATTTTCAGAATTAGCTGAAAAAATGTTTTCATTAAATGGTTGGGTTGGAGGAGCAATTTTCAATTCGGATCATACGGTCTCCCATATACTTACAGATGATAGAGAATTGCTACCAGCATTAAGAAGTTCAAAGTATGTTGAAAGCTATACTGATAATTTATTTAAAAATGTTAAATCCCGTTTAAAGGAAGGTTCAAAAGTTCTAGTTTGCGGAGCCCCATGCCAGATTAATGGCTTATACGGATACCTTAGAAAAGATTATGACAATCTAATAACATGTGATTTTGTATGCCTTGGCGTTAACTCAAATAAAGTGTTTAGTAAATACATTGAATGGCTAGAAATAAAATATAACTCAAAAGTAAAAGAAATTAAATTCAAAGACAAAACCCACGGCTGGCATAGATTTTCCCTTAGAGTAGATTTCATAAATGGTAAGAGGTACGTAAAGGATAGGAATAATGATCCTTTTTTTATTGGGTATCTTCAAACGAGTCTTTTTTTAATGCCGGCTTGCTATACATGTGAGTTCAGAGGATTTCCCAAAAAATCAGATATTACACTTGCTGATTTTTGGGGAATTGAAGACTTAGATCCAACTATGGATCAAGATTTGGGCACTTCTCTTGTGTTAATTAATTCAGAAAAAGGGAAATTATATTATGAATCGTTAGATGAAGCTATAACTAGCAAACAGTATACTATGGATGAAGCACTTAAAGCTAATCAATCAATGACTAAATCACTCAAGAGCGTTGATCTCATGATTCGGGACGCTTTTTTCTATGATTTGGATAAATACACATTTGATATTGTTGCCAAGAAATATTTTCCGATGCCCACAATGAAAACACATATTATTAGTTTTTTTAAAAAAATGTATAGATTATTTATAAAATGATAATATTTATATTTTGCATTTCGTGCAGGGAGTCCAACCATATCAGAGCATATAGTAGTCTTAGTTACAAGCCAGCAGCAACTAAATCAATAATACCATAGAACTTAAATATCACACAGGATTCGATGTTATTAAATACGTTTTAAACCAAAAAATCCTAACTTAAATAGTGTTTCAAACATTGAGGACTGGTTAGAGGAAGACAAAAATCATAATGGGAACTTATTACCTGATGATAGGCAAAATTCAGAGCTAGGAAAATATCCGGGAAATACCAACCTTGATGATCCGGTGGATCTCTGGAATATCCTTAAAGGCGACATTAGTATGGTCGATCTGCGACCTCTTCTAATAGAATATTTAGATCGCTTCACGTTGGAACAGACCTAGTGTCATGAAAGAACAACTTGGCATTACAGGTAGAGCACGAGTAAATGGTAGAAATGCAGTTACGTTCGCAGAAAGATTCAAATTGAATGTTTTGTATGTGGATAATCCGTCCTTGTGGTCGGATATTAAAATTATATTGATAACGGCTTGGAAAACTTTTTCTTGTGAAGGGATAACCAAATAGTACTACGATTTGATTCGACGGCCATTAATAGGTATTGGAAATCAAATAAAAATAAAATTTTGCTGTCATCACCCCAAATGGGAGACAAAACTTTAGTTCTGTTAATGAAGCTTATAATACAAAATTGGCTGCTTCCCTGGATCAAAATGTGGATGACTTTGAACGTGATATTCAGAAATATTGAGGCTAATCCACTGTGGAAGCCTATTCAACTCCAACACATCTTTAAAGAAGTGCTTATTATGGATACGGAATTTCCGGTGGTAAATTTTTGTTGTACAATAGGACAAGAATCGATTATCGGTCTAGGTTATGTATTAAATCCGATAGTAAATATTTCAGGTAGTGTTAAATTATATCAAAGCGTTCTTGTTAGTATTGGATCACAGGTGCTTCAATATGTCAATGTTAGCGGAAATTCAATAAGGTGCTTGTTTAACAAAAATTATTCCTCAAAATGTCATTGCAGTTGGTTTGTAAATAAAAGTTGTAAAGAAAATTAATGAATAATCCCATATATCTTTCCCCACCCCATATGGGTGTAAAGGAGCGCGAATTATTAATCGGAGCATTTGATTCAAACTGGATAGCCCCACTTGGTCCGCATGTTGATGCTTTTGAACAAGAAATGGCAAGTTATTTGGGTGGTGGATATGCAGCTGCATTGTCAAGCGGTACAGCAGCATTACACTTAGCTTTGAAAATACTTGGGATTCAAGAAGGAGACCGTGTCCTTTGTTCAGATCTTACTTTTGCAGCGAGTGCCAATGCTATAATGTATGAAAAGGGAATACCGGTATTTATTGACGCTGATCAAAAAACATGGAATCTGAACCCAGAGCTTTTAGAAAAAGCAATCAAAACCTATCAACCAAAAGTTTTGATTGCAGTTGACCTATATGGCCAAAGTTGTGACTATGTAAATATCTTGGATATTTGTAAGAGATTCAATATAAAAGTAATAGAAGATGCTGCGGAGGCATTAGGATCTGAGTACAACACTAAACGGTGCGGTTCTTTTGGAGACATGGCTGTTTTAAGCTTTAATGGGAATAAAATAATCACTACTTCCGGTGGTGGTATGTTGCTGTCCCAGAATGAAGATTGCATCAAAATGGCCCGCTTTCTTGCTACCCAAGCCCGTGAATCTGAATTACACTATGAGCATAAAGAACTTGGGTATAATTATCGATTGAGCAATTTATTAGCCGCCATTGGCAGAGGTCAATTAGCGGTTATTGATAAACGAGTGAAGGCACGAAGAAAAATATTTGAGCGATATTATAAAGCTTTATCGGTTATTGAAGGAGTTAAGTTCATGCCTGAAGCGTCTTATGGAAAATCAAACCGATGGCTAACCACACTAACTATTGATTCAGCAAAAACGGGTGTAGATAGAACACAGATTATACGGGTCTTGGAAAAGGAAAATATTGAAGCAAGACCGGTCTGGAAACCCATGCATCTGCAACCATTGTATAAGAATTGCGATTTTGTTTCTGTAGACAATCAGGACAATTCTAAGATTCTTTTTGAAAATGGCTTGTGCTTACCATCCGGTTCCAGCTTATCGCAAAAAGATCAAGATCGTGTGATCAATATCATATTATCATCTTTGCATAATTAAAAAAGTCTTAACTTTACACGTTATTCCATTATTCCTTATGTCAATTTGAGAGATAGAACGATGAATACAAATATATCGGGGAAAAAACGAATAGTTTCTTTTATGGCTATTGATTTAATGGTCATAACACTAAGCTTCTTTGGTGCCTTTTTACTGCGGTTTGATTTCCTTATACCCACCCAGTATTTCTCACTCTTTATTATATGGCTACCCGTATTTATAATTATAAAACTAACCTCATTTGTGTTTTTTGGTTCATACCGGGGTATATGGCGTTACACAAGTCTATGGGATATGTTAAATATTGTTAAAGCAGCCTTCACAGCATCGGTGATTATCCTATTCAGCTTTGGGATAGTAGAAGGGTTTGCAGGATTCCCCCGTTCCGTTTTTCTCCTTGATGTATTATTAACCATCATTTTAATAAGTAGCGCTCGTATTACTGTCAGATTATATTATTCTCACATTTATTTGAAACCTGGGACAAGTAATCATGTTATTAAGAAAAAAATACTGCTTATTGGGGCTGGTCGAACAGGGGAGAAAATTGCACGGGAAATTACCAATTCAACAGATTCACAATATGAAATTTTAGGGTTTATTGATGATGATCCAACACGAAAGGGCGCCTGGCTCCATGGATACAAGGTCCTTGGTACCATCAAGGATATAGCACTGTTAACATCAAATTATGATGAGATTGTTATAACAGCACCCTCTGCAACTGGTAATCAAATGCGTCGCATCGTGAAGCAGTGTAAAAAAACCGGAAAACGTTATAAAACTGTTCCCAGTTTAACTGAAATGTTGAATCGGGATATATCTATAAACTCCATTCGGGATGTTTCCTATAATGATTTATTGGGCAGAGAAGAAGTAAAGCTGGACATGAATTCCATTGATACATTGCTCAAAGGGAAGCGGATTCTGGTTACAGGAGCCGGTGGTTCCATTGGGTCTGAACTGGTGCGCCAATGTATGAATTTTAACCCGGCCATGCTTATACTTCTTGACAATAGTGAATTCAATCTATTTTCCATTGAACAGGAACTCAGAAAATATAAATCAACATTAGCCATGCGCTATATACTGGGTGATATCAGGGATGAAGCATGGATTAAAAAAGTCTTTACCAATTATCAACCACAAGTTGTTTTACATGCTGCAGCTTATAAGCATGTACCTATCCAGGAGTCCCATCCCCGTGAAGCAGTTTTGACCAATGTACAGGGCACAATGAACATGATTACAGTGTCAAATCAGACCAAGGTTGAAAAATTTGTTCTTGTTTCTACCGACAAAGCGGTACACCCCGTCAATGTCATGGGTGCCACTAAACGCCTGGCAGAAATGATGGTTCAGTGTATTAATAACGGGACAAAAACAGCCTTCATGGCAGTACGATTTGGAAATGTTCTGGGGAGTTCCGGGAGTGTTATTCCTATATTCCAAGATCAGATTGAAAATGGCGGACCCATTCGTATTACACATCCTGACATGATTCGTTATTTTATGTCCATACCCGAAGCAGCTCAGCTTATTCTTCAAGCGGGTGCTCTTGGTAGTGGTGGCGAAATATTCGTTCTGGATATGGGAAAACCAGTCAATATAAAAGATATGGCTTATGATTTAATTCGGTTATCCGGACTAGAACCGGAAGATGATATACCCGTTATCTTTACGGGAGTACGACCGGGAGAGAAATTATATGAGGAGTTGATCACCAGTGGCGAACAAATCATAAAAACCAATCATAAGAAAATCGTGGTATTGAAAAGTGGATCTATTCGACACTCGTGGGTAGAACTTGCCATGGATGTGGAAAAATTAATCATAACGTCGCAGTCATTTGATTCAGACAGTATTAAAAATCGATTACACCATATCATACCGGAATATGAACCCCAGAACATGCTTGCACCTGATGCATCAGTACTACAGGATTGGGATATAAAATCATTTGAAGCCTGATAATATCAGAGTTCAATTTTCAATTTTGAATGGTCATTCTACTAATATCTATTTCAGTACGGACGCAGATTCTTCCTGCCTTCATACAAGCATTACGACGGGCAGGCGGTCGTTACTATCCCTCAAGAATGACAGGTCTTGTTTTATCACACCATTAAAAATGTCATTCTGAACCCGATTCATCGGGTGAAGTATCTCAAAACTTATACGACCTAATTAATGAAAAAAGCCTTCTCACTATACATCATTATACCATTATTTTTGGTGGGGCAACATCCGGTGACGTTATATGATCCGCTATTTGCGCTACAATTGCCGTCCCTGAAATTCAATCAGGATTTATCATTTTATAGAGAATCAAACCCCTGGATTTATCCGTCACCAACACAAAAATATTTTCATATAAAGCAGACCCAAGCCAATTTTCGATTACTACCGCAAGTATTGTTTGCTGAAAACAGTACAGACCATCAATTTGGAATATGGGCTACTGCAACGTTGGATAAGATTACAATGATGGCCGATGCTCGTTTAGTTCAAGCTCAGCACAATATGGATTATTTCGGTTCTGAGTATTCGCGAAGCGGAATAAACGGCAGAGTAAATACAGCATTTATACGCTTTGAAAATAATCGTGTTCTGGCTCAATTCGGTAGAGCACCGGTATTTTGGGGTGCTTCAATCAACAATTCAATTATCCAATCAGGATTAGCACCATCCTATGAGCATTTTGATGGAAAGATTACCATGGGCGATTTTACGGTTGAAGTACTAGGCGGACAGCTTGGTTCTGAATATTTATCGGATGAAACCAGAATAAAGCGCTACATTTCAGGACATCAGGTTAATTGGTTGTCAGTGAACAAATCATTATTGATTGGCGCTGGAGAGCAAATCATTTATACTGGTCAAAATAGGAGCTTGGAGTGGGTTTATCTTAATCCTTTTGTACCGTATGTTTTTTCCGCCTTTGAGAAGAACGAAGAACCTTCCGGATCAGGTGACAATGATAACTCAATTATTTTTGGATATTTTCGTTATAATTTGAAACCAAATTTGTCAGTTTATTCCGAAATGATAATAGATGATTACCAATTAGATGATACAGGCCGGCAAAATGCGCTTGGATTAAATATTGGATTAGATTGGGGGGCACATATTTTTAATAAACCCACAACAGGTACATTTTCATATACACAAGTAGATAGTTGGTCATACATCCACCATGGACAGTTTACCAATTGGGAAAATCGTAATCATCCCATTGGCTATTATTATGGATCCGATGTAAGGTCTGTTCAAATGCTAATGGATATTTGGGTAACACCGACTTTATATTTGGACTTGGATTATACTTATATTGAGAAGGGAAATAATCTGTTAACCTCTGATTGGGGAAATGATGTCACCGATACGGATCCGTTTCCATCTGTTCCAGTAAATGTTTACAATTTTATTAATGTTTCATTATCCAGATATATGAAATATGGCCTTTTAGAACTTGGCTGGTCTAACAAACCCTTTGATAATGAAATAGCTTATGACGGTCAACATTTCACAGAATTTGGTTTATATTTTAAATATCATATGGTCTGGGGTTTTGGCTTTGACCTTGAAGGGTGAATCAGCCTTCTGACTCTTTTAAATTTCCCTTCATCTGTAATCAATATTTTAATTTATAACTATTTTCCAACCTACAGTCTTCGTTTACATTGGGTTGGTGAGCAAAGTTAAACCGTTCCCTATTCTCTAGCCCCTGTCACCTAACCTCTAAAACGGTAGAGAACACAACTCCAGGCCGCCACAACCCCATCTTTTAACCGCAATTTCTTTCCTTCGGCCACTGATCGTCGATTATACTCAATAGGAACTTCTTTTATTGTATACCCCAGCCCATCGATCTTTGCGGTAATCTCCGCTTCTAACCCAAATCCTTTAGACCTGATTTTTAACTCTCGTAATATAGTACTAGGTATTAATTTATAGCAGGATGCCAAATCCGTAATCTTTTGGGTATTTAATGTATTTGCCAACCAAGTGATAATCTTATTCCCCAATGTGTGATACGTAACATCTAACGATTTTCCTAACCAACGACTTCCAAATACTACATCACAATCATTGCGTTGAATTACGTCCAATAGTTTTAAGTAATCCTTCGGTGTAGTTTCTAAGTCACCATCTTGAAATATAACATATTCTCCAGTGATATGAGGTATGGCAGTTTGTATGGCTGCACCTTTACCCAAGTTAGTTTGATGATGAAGCAATATTAAATTTTGCAAGGAAGATAAAATATGAGGTGTATTATCTGTTGAACCATCATTTACGACAATAATCTCTTTTTTAATATCAACTTGATTGACGGATTGAATTACTTCAAGAATAGTCGATTCTTCATTGTAGACAGGGATGATAACCGTTAATAGGGGCGCATTCACGATATATATTAGTTAATTTTATAAATATGTATTTTGTTAGGGGATGACATTAATTATGAATGCTTTACATTATTTCTGATAACTGCTACTTGAACGATGTTTCAAATAACAAAAAAGGCGATCATCGATCGCCTTTTTTGTACAATTTCAAATGAACTTCTTATAGACTGTAATCTATACGAATACCAAGTCCACCCCAGTAAGTTGAATTATCAGTATCTGCATTTGGTTTCAATGCAAGGAAACCTTCACCGCCAATGAGGATGTTAACTGGTAGATTCAAGGATTTTTTCATGAGTTTTTCTAAAGATACTCCTGCAAATCCACGGAATCCGAATCCTGCGCCAACAAGACCAAGGTGAGTTTCAGCAAAAACCATTTCCTTAACAGTTGCATTTGCACCAACTCCAAATACTATCGGTGCATAAGTATTGCCATCACCAGATTCAGCAGAGTAGCCACCTATTGCGGCACTGAATGTTAAATCAAAACCGCTAACGTTGTAACCGAATGGTGTTCCAATTACAACACTTGCACCAACCGGAGCATTTGTCATAAAAGCACCATTAATAAAACCAAGACTTCCAGTCACACCGACATCATATCCTTCTAATGCACTTTGTGCACTAACGGGTTGCATCACAAGTATCATACATAGGGTTACCAATAATATATAGCTAATACGTTTCATTTTTTTGCCTCCAATGTTAAAAATTTCGTCCAGCTTAGTACGATTTTACGGTACAATATATAATGATACAATATATTCGTTATAAATAATTTCATTCGGGAAAACGTGTGATTTATGAACACGGAAATGAATTCCGCGAAATTCATTTCCAAATTTCCAAATATTCAATGATCAATTGTTAATTCTAAATCACCTAAAACTTAAACCATATAGCTTAAATATTCTATTCCGTTTTCTAATTTCTGATTACGGATTTCTTCTTTAACTTAAACTTCGAGTTTTATGATAAAAACAAAGATTTAGTGAGCGAAAAAGGATACAGATTAAAACACATAAAATTAACTGATCAGCGATCAAAAGTCGATCAGCAAAGCAGTATTACCACAATGCACCGATAAGTCCCGGTGCATTTTCATTTTAGGAAGGAAAATTAATGAGCCAAATAAAAGCTCTCGTTGATATACAAGACATTGATTCTCAACTTATGGAGATTGAAGAATTATTAGGAGATTTACCCCGAAAAGTAAAAGAACTAATCCAGGAAGAGGATACGTTAATCACTGACTTAAGCACTGGCAAGGTTCGTCTTAAAGAGATTGAAGTAGAACTTCATAAGGCTGATACACTGGTTAAAGCGCACCGGGAACAGGTTGATAAACACAAGGATCAATTATTTCTGGTGAGTAACAATAAGCAATATGACGCTCTCATGCATGAAATCGATTTTCTGAAAAAAGAATTGGATACTCTGGAGACGCAGGATCTGGAATTCATGGAAGAAAAATCCACCTTAGAAGAAACCGTGACAACCCAGGAAAAATCATTAGGTATCCTTACGGCAGATTTAAAAGAACGACGTGGAAGGCTTGAAAAGTTGCTCAAGGAAACGGCGGAAGAAAAAGCAAATTTAGAAAAAGCCCGGGAAGGAAAAGCTAAAGCGGTTCCAGAAAATTATTTAACGGAATATATCCGTGTTCGCAATGCCAGACGCGGTGTGGCAGTTATCCATATCCAAAGTAACGCCTGCGGCGGATGTGGCGCCTTTGTTCCACCCCAGACCTTAGCGGAAGTCAAAAGTGGTCAGGTGTTGCGAACCTGTGATGCCTGCAATCGTTTTCTATATTGGAAAGAATAATCAATTTCAGTAGTCACTTTATCATTAACAAACAGCAATAATTTTCGAAAATTTAAAGAACTTCTTAAGCGAAATTCTTTAAGATAATTTGTAATTTCGCACTTCTTCCGAAAGTTTAAAAACTTCATATGAGAAACTCTTCGAGGGAATTTCCGTCGAAGCTGTTCCTTCGGAATAAATAATCATCTTGTAATTGAAAATGAGTCAGTCGGATGGTTACGTTCTCCCGATGTATCGGGAGGATGAGGAAAGTCCGAGCACCGCAGGACAGGGCGCCACGTAACACGTGGGATCCGCGAGGGTATGGAAAGTGCAGCAGAAAGTAAACCGCCGATGATTCTCCCGACGTGTCGGGAGGAAACAGGCAAGGGTGAAAGGGTGGTGTAAGAGACCACCAGTCCCGACTGAAAGGTCTGGAGCTGGTAAACCCCGCCCGGTGCAAGACCGAATAGTCTCTGAGATGTAGTCCGCATCATTGCCTGTCGCGCCGTAGTGCAACGCAGGCCGAAAGAGCGGGTAGGTTGCGTGAATTCCGTTGAGAAGCGGGAACCAGGTGAATGACCATCAATTTCTCCCGATTATTTGGGAGGATGAACAGAACACGGCTTATAGACTGACTCATTTTTCAATTTCGAACTTCCATGGTATCTAGTACGAGTTTATTAAACCGGCAATGGATATTTGTTTGAATACATCACACCTGTCAAAACGAATACTTGAATCGAAAACTATATCAAATCCCAGGCATTAGGGGAGGAGGGGTCTTAAACCTTGGAAACACTACTATTTGATAGGATTGATATAGGCCGGAGTAATAGTATTAGAATGTATATGGAACATCGGACAACTATCATTTAGAAAAGATAATGGTCAATGCTTCAAAGTGTAATACCTAAAAATTTCTGAAAATTGGCATGTGTAATAATTTGAAATCGGGCGTTGGGATAAGCTTTTTGCCAAGCCCCGGGGATTTTTACTTTTTTGGATTGCCATTTAAATTCGGTGGCAGATAGGTCACCATTGCAATCCTCTACCCAGTCAATCTCCTGTTGGTCGTAGGTTCGCCAAAAATAGTTATTCACAATCATACCAGAGTAGTGTTGATGTTTTAAGCGTTCGTTAATTATATAGTTTTCCCATAACAAGCCGATATCATTGCGCTGTTCTATACCGGCAAAATTTGCTATAATTGCATTACGTATTCCATTGTCAAAAAAATACCATTTAGCGCTTTTTGTCACTTCTTTTCGCAAATTTCGACTAAATCCAGAGAGCTTATAGATAACAAATGATTTTGATAACAGATCCAGATAGCGCTCCACCGTGTTTTTTGACAGTGCTAACTGACGTCCAAGTTCTTCCAGGGAAACCTCCGAACCGGTCTGGTATGCAATCAGTTTCAACAGATTAAAAAGTTTGGTTGCATTCCTGATGTTTTCAAAGGAAAGTATGTCCTTCAGCAAATAGGCATTCACAAGATCATGTAAATAAGCTGCTTTTTCTGATGAAGTCTGTAAAGAAAAAACCTCCGGTAAGTTTCCGAAAATCAAGCGCTGCCTAAGTTTATCCATTCGATCTTGGGATTTTTCAAAGGGGATCAATTCTTGCTCAGCCAACGAAAATAGATTTACGGTGCTTTTCCGTCCTGTTAATGGTTCTCCGGTTTTTTGGTTTATTCCAAATGCCGATGATCCTGAAATAAAAATAGTTAATTGAGGAAAGGAGTCCACCATAAGTTTCAGGATTTCCCCCACATCCGGGATATGTTGTGCTTCATCAATCATAAGGAGCTTCGTGTTGCCCAGAATTTGGTTATAATGTTGAATACTTCGCCGTTGCACCATCTCATGAACAGAAAAGTCTTCTCCATTCCAGAATGTCACTTCCCCGGGCCAGTCCCGCCTTATTTCATTCATGAGGACTGTCTTCCCCACACGACGCGCTCCCACAAGAATCATAACCTTGCCAGGCTTTAAGCGATTTAGGAGCATTGTATGTGCTAATCTGCGTACGTACATTGTATTACCGTCATAATAGTGACGGAATTTGCATTAAATAAGTCATAATAAAAAGTGTTATTAGTATTTAAGAATTGAAAAATTGGAGTTGTGGACACTTGGACTCATGACGAATCAGAGGGTGGGCAAGATACTGTCAAATGGCCATCATGATTTCATATTCAAGGTTTAAGTCTCAAGAAAGAAGATACAAGGGATTCCAACTCAAAAGTCTTTTTGAAATCAATTGATAAATATATATTGTTAACATAATTGTTAATTATATATATTTATCATATGGAAACTATCTTGTATCAACTTCCAAAACCGTATTTTACAATTCAGAATGTTGCAGCGGTATTTAGTGAAACATTACCCAGCGCTAGAGTGCGTTGTGTTAGGTATTGCAAACGTAGGAAATTCATCCGTCTAAAGCGAAACACGTATGTTCTATCACCCTCCTGGATTAAAGAAGGAGAAAGAATATTACCCTACGCGCACTATGCCAATATTACTCAGGTACCGTCATATATTTCACTTTTGACAGCATTAGCATACTACGACATTACGTCTCAAGTCCCGCAAAATATTGTAGAATCCATTGCGCTTAAACGGTCAAAGCACGTAACAATATTTGACGTTGATTTCAATTACTTAAAGGTAAAAAAAGAATATTATTTTGGGTATTTGCGTCAAGACACCTTTTTTATCGCCAAACCTGAAAAGGCTCTTATCGATAGTATTTATCTCATGAGTCTGGGTCGGTATGCGCTGGACATTTCAGCATTATCGTTCGAGGGGCTAGATAAGGTGGAAATAGAAAAAATCCTTAGACGATATCCTGATAAAACAATAAACTGGTGCGAAAAATATGGAATTATTTGAAAAACATGAACAATTTGAAATGGAAGTTCTCCAACACTTGCAAAGGTGCAGAATATTGGAGTATCTCATCTTTGGGGGTGGTACAATGTTACGATTATGCCATGGATTACCGCGCTATTCCACTGATTTAGATTTTTATTTGTTTGATCAAAGCAGGGCCAAAGAACTATTCCAAAAAATACATGATTATTTACAAGTGCATTATACCCTTATTGATGGGCAGGATAAATATAATACACACCTTTTTGAACTTAAATCACCAAATTATCCCCGAAAGTTAAAAATTCAGATTAATAAAAAGAAAGTAATCCCCAACACGCAATTATCTATTGCATGGTCTCCCAATTCATCGCAACAAGTACCCGTGACCATTATTCCACTTAAGACCATGATGCAGTTCAAATTTGAGGCATTTATAGATCGGAAAGAAATTCGTGATGCTTATGATATTGAATATTTAGTTCGTCGAGGAATATCATTGTTGCGAGAAAAAGACAAATTAGAAGAAGTGCGTAAACAGATAATGGCACTTACTCCAAACGACTATAATATTAAACTGGGGTCTATTTTAGCGCCAGATCAGCGGGCCTATTACAGGGAAAATAAATTTTCGTTTCTGCTGGGGACAATTCAAGGTCAGTTGAATAGTAAAGATTAGTATGATTTTTAAAAATATTTGTGATGATTATTTTGGGTCGGGCGGGGAAGAATGAATACGGTGCAGGTACTGTCTTTTCAGGTTTTCAAGCCCACGTCTATTATAAAGGGGTCAAAAATAGACCTTATATCTCAGGAGACTAGCGTTGGGCTGATGCGGGTCAAAGGGTTTATAATAAAACGAAGGGTGAAAGGATAAGCAGTAAAACGACGGCAAATCCGATAAAATCTGCAATAGTGTTGTCTTTATGTTTTCTCATGATAGATTTCCTAAATTAAAATGAATGGTGAAATGGTTAACATCAGTACTGTGACTAAAGAAATCCAATCAAGGATGTCATATATTTTAGTATTACGCATTGTCATTGTATTATTCATGATTAGATCATCACAAAAGGTGAAATGGTTAATAAAAGGACTATCGAAAAAGCGATCCAGTCTGTTAAAGTATTTGTGTTATGTCTCATTTTTTGCTCCGTTTGTTTCATGTTCACACGTATATAAACAAACCCCGTGCCAAAACCTTGGTAATCCCAGTAAGTATATATATAATACAGGTTGCGACATATTAGACTTTTTCATAAAAGCCCAATGTATATAAAAATGATATGAATAAAGGCGAAAATGCTATAGGGCGCCGCCACTAGGTTTAATCATTCCAGCCGCAGTACCGTTATATAACCCATCTGCTTACAGAGGGGGAAAAGCATTTGAGTGACATCAATAATCTTTTTTATCAGAAATGAAATCCACGGGCTTATTAAAAACCAGTCCATAAACCTTCTGGTGAGCTGGCTGAAATGTCCACTATGCCTATGCGAAAGGGGGATGGGTGGGAAATTGCTTTGAGATTTATTGGGATAATTTTCTTAACGATTAATGACCTGGCTTGGAAAGTGCTTTCAGCATTCTCAAAGCACGCTTGCTAATGGTGTCATGCAGGAACGTGGCCATAGGTTCATCGTAGGTACTCGTCTGAGTCTGGACCTCATCCAGCTTCATCAATACCCGCTGGCAGCTTTCGGCCATTCGTTCTTTTATCATGGGCCAACCAAGACCGTTTATTTTTGCCATCTTCTTCCAGTCACCAATCGTAAACGCATTAACTGAGTTGCAGCCACCAATCTTCATGGCAAGCTGCTTGGTAAGATTAGGCCATGCCAGGGTGGAGACAAGATCATAATAGGGCGCTAGCCTTCGTTCACCACCTAAATACAGAAACGAAAAGTTTTTACCGTGGGCGTCGGCGTTGCCGATTAATACATTAAAAATCTGACCATTAATAAAGTGGGGAATATCTAAAACGGGTGCAGTGGACCAGTTTCTAAGCAACGAAATGCAATCGCCAAGCGTCGGACCACCCTCGATCTGGTATTTTTGATCAGGTGGAAGTCCCAGGGCCTGGCAGAAATCTTCTTGGTGCAGACGGGTCGTACTGCCATTTTCATCAGTCGTTCGGTCATATCGTTGAACCAAAAGGCACGGTTTATTTCCCATCAGGCGGTATTCCACCGGGGGCGTATTCAAACCCACTGCCCGTGCTAAAGTCATGCAAAAAACCTCATTGGTTGCCAGTCCTGGGAAATTATGTGGTTCCGGCTTCAATATATGGGTGCTGGGTGTGCCATCAAGCGGTAGACCTATTTTATTGCTAACTATGATAATGGGGAGTTTGTCCTGGGCACCGGCGAGAGTAAGTCGCAACCCTTGCTCCCCAGCCATTAAAGGACGATCGGGTAACTGGTCTACAATCTGGTTTAATTCCGCTTTGGTTAATTCGCGGTGCCGGGATGCTTTCGTTCCGGTGGGGGCTACACCTTCATCAAGCAGACTCACGGCTCCGGCGCACTCACCACCTATTCTTTCAAGCATTGCAAAATCGTTGGTCACACTGATCCCAAAGATTTTAGCGATCGTTTTTCGTGGTTGCTCTTCAGGCAATAAGCCCGCAAAGAAAGGCCGGGTCGCATGGTCTGGGAACACCTCGCTTTGGAGCGGAAGTGAACGGGAAAGGACCATGGCAGCGGGCTTATTTAGCCAGGCCTCAGCGTAGGAAAATTGCAGCAAACCACTGGGGGTTTGTTTAAGGGTTCCAACGTTTACGGCGTTCAGATATACATTCATGCGATTCATGTTTATTAAGCCGGATCCGTGTCAGTACTGGGATGACTGATCTGAAGCTTAAGACCCAGCGCTTGGATAACCTGCAGACTCTTTCCTATGTGGCAGGTTGGTTTGCCTTTCTCAAGATCAATAATGAAGCGTAAACCCGTACCGCAGGTAAGTGCCAGATCCTTTTGGGTTACCTTTAACTGTTTGCGCCTTACCCGAATAATTGTGCCAAGCTGTTTTGGAGTCATAGTATTCATGTTACCGATCGGGAATATACAGCATCATAGAGCACTTGCCAACTAAAATATTACCGTACGGTAATATTGTTTTGTATCTGAGTCTTTTTGATGTAAATAATACCGTACGGGAACAATATTTCAGCTATTCCCAGTGGATTAATGAGGTGTATTGCCCCTAAGAAAAAGCTGGAAGGTGCAGTTGCTTATGGAAAGTAAATCACGGGTCTGTCGTTAAATCAACTAAGGTTCTGAATTGCAAAAGCGTCTCTACTCCCGGGCCCTTTTTATTTCTTTCCCCATCCAGTCCCTGGGGTACAAAACAAATTCTAGATTTATTGAAGAATCCGTCGTAATATTTTTAGAAGGTCTTCCCCCAAATGTCAAAAATGATCCATATCAGATATATACGTACACCTATTTTGGTGTTCCTGGTCCTGATTTCAGGGCTCTTAATTATGGGATATAGTTTTCATTTATCCGATATAAGCGAAATGAAAAGTTTAACGTCCATTACAGGGACACAGATTGCTCTTCGATTAGATGAACAAATCCAAACCCATATAAATACGGTTGAACATATCCGTAATGAACTCAAAGTTCTTGATCATATCAATCAGGAATTTTTTGAAGAGTATGTCACAAAAATTTTAGAGCAGCAAAAAGGTTTTCAAGCAATCAATTTTATCGATCCGGCGGGTGTCATTATTTGGATTGTTCCTGAAAAGGGGAATGAAATGGTTTTAGGCAGAGATTTGCATGATCATGCCTATGCCAATACTACATTTTCATTAGCTGAAAAATCGCACACGGATCAAATTACTCCTCCTTTAACATTATGGCAGGGCGGGGTTGGATTTGCCACTTATTTCCCGGTTATATATAATGAAACTCTTAAGGGGTATATAAATGGTGTTGTACGTATTACCGATTTTCTGGATTCCTATTTATATGAATCATCATTAAAACAGTTTCATATTCAGATACACTATCAAAATACAGTGATTTATGAGGCAAATGTCCCAACCAATCAACCTGCATATGAACTTTCTAGTGATCATCTAATAGATATCGGTAACAACGCAATTACCATTTCATTGATGCCTAACCCATCATTATTTACATCCGAAACGCGCTGGTTACGTATCATGTTTTATTTTATTGGGTTTACATTTTCTGTCGCTTTTACGGTCCTGTCGTATTTTAATCTTAAACGACAATATAATTTAGCGGAAACATCCAATCGTATTAAGGCATCGGAGGAAAAATATCGGGGGATTTTTGAGAATTCAAACGATGCCGTTTACCAAACGTCCACGGATGGTTCCCTTCTGTTGGCAAATGCGGCCTGGTTTGAGTTGTTTAAATATGATCCCACAGACTTAAAAACATTTAATGTGATTGACTTGTATTTCAACTCCGATGACCGTACTCAGTTTGTAAACTCAATAATGGAAGATGGATCTGTAAATAATTATGATATCATTTTAAAAAAGAAATCAGGTGAAAAAGTATATTGTTTATTATCCTCCACGGTTATGGTAGATGAGAATGGTAACGGTATTGGGTATCAGGGTATTGTCCATGATATTACTGAAAAAATGGAGCACGAGCGGGAATTATCGCGGGCCTTAAAGGAGACTGAAAAATCAATTCAGTTGAAGAATAATATTATTAAAAATATGTCTCATGAAATTCGTACACCATTAAACTCCATATTAGGATTTGTGGATATCCTTGAAGATGAGTTTAAGAATCAACTGACGAAGGAAACGCAAAATCATTTTACAATTATACAGCATAGTGGAAAACGACTTGCTCGTACCATTAGTGAGATTTTAGATTATTCCACATTGGAATCTGGATCTTATACACCAGATTTAGCTCGCGTAAATATTTTCAAACTTCTCAATGAAATCATTGACAGTTTGAGCTACTTGTGTGAAGAAAACCACGTTTCAATAGAATTTGAATGGCAGGGAAAACAATGTTGGGCTTTAATAGACGAGTATGGCTTTACACACGCCATGAATAATATCATCCACAACGCCATTCAATATTCAAAAGGTGGTTTTATAACACTAACTATTGATGAAACAGAGGATTGGCTCACATTGTCCGTTAAGGATAATGGAATAGGAATTTCATCTGAATTTCAAAAAGATATGTTTAATGTTTTCTCACAGGAAAGTATTGGAACAGGGCGGCATTACGAAGGATTAGGACTGGGATTACCACTTGCTAAACTCTTTTTAGATTTGATCAATGGGCAATTAAATATTAAAAGTGAAAAAGAAAAGGGTACGACTGTTATTGTTTCAATTCCGAAAATTTCAGAAAAAGCACCATAGGGCCAAACGTCACGTATAATAACTTAGGATATTAATCTATAATTATACATAGTAAGTCGAATATATATAGACATACTATGGTAAATAGTAGTATTATTTCGCATGTTAAGGGCGCAAATATCACAGGACATATTTGACTACCAGACCCTTTTGGGTGCACTTGAAAACTATGCATCCCCGCGGGATAAAATTTCATCTTTGATTAAAAATGGTGAAATAATCAGAATTAAAAAGGGTTTATATATTTTCAATGAAACCTATCGAAAGCAATCTTACTTAGGTGAACAAATTGCCAATTTGATTTATGGCCCATCCTATATATCTCTTGAATATGCTCTATCTTTTTATGGTTTAATACCCGAAAAGGTTACGGTATTTACATCCGTAACGATTGGGCGAAAAAGAGATTTTTCAACATCCATTGGTCGCTTTACCTATCGCCAAATTCCAATGAAGGCATTTTCCAGTGGAATGGATGTGTTGTCATCTGAAAACAATCAACCATTTCTAATAGCTACGAAAGAGAAGGCTTTGGTTGATTTGATTCAGAGTAAGAGAAATATTCCCATTAAATCTCAAAAGGATATGAATACATTTTTGTTTGATGATCTACGTCTGGAATTAGCGGATATTATCCAGTTGGATGTGAGTCGCATTGAAGCATACTCTATCGGCTATCGCTCCCGAAAAATAGCGTTCCTTGCAAAAATGATTAAGCGAAATAAAAAGGTTACTATCTATGCATGAAGCCATAGAGCGGATGTTAGCAAGATACACATGTGTTACTGCAAACGATTATATCAATGCCTTAAGAGAAATTCTTCAGGAAGTTGCTTTATTGGGGTTGTGGCGAAGTAAGTTTTTTGAACATGCAGCATTCTATGGCGGGTCTGCTTTAAGAATTCTCTATGGATTAGACCGCTATTCAGAGGATATGGATTTTTCACTATTAAGCCCAGATAATTCATTTCAATTAGATAAATATTTAATTCCCCTGGAAAAAGAAATTCGAAGTTTTGGTTTCGATATAACTGTTGAGAAGAAAAAGAAACAGTCCCAAAGCACCATTCAATCAGCATTTTTAAAAGCCAACACAGTTAAGGAAGTCCTCATCATTTCGCCGATTGATTTTTCTTTGACTGGAATTCACAAACATCAGCGGTTAAAAATTAAAGTTGAGATTGATGTGAATCCTCCTTCCCATTTTGCCACAGAGATGAAATATAATTTACACCCCATTTCTTTTCCTGTTAAAACCTATCAACTTCCTGATATGTTTGCTGGAAAAATGCATGCTATTTTATGCAGAAAATGGGCAAACCGAGTCAAGGGTAGGGACTGGTATGATCTGGTTTGGTACATATCCAACCATCCTACAATTCACTTATACCATTTAGAGAAGCGGTTAAGAAATAGTGGGCATTGGGATGGCAATAAAACACTATCGGAGAAAAACTTTTTCCATATGATATGGGAGGCCACTGAACAGCTGGATATTCAAATGGCAGTAAAAGATATTGAGAACTTTATCCAGGATAAAAATTCCATATCTGTTTGGTCAAAAGATTTTTTTAAGGACATAATTCAAAAAATTCAATTTTTATAATGACAATTCTCAAATTAACTTCTTATCTCGTATGTACTGGTTTATAAAAAGCCCCGACGCTCAGCACGTTCAACGATTAAAGAACGAATTTCGTTGTTCCACTCCTATTGCCAAAGTTCTGGTTAACAGGGGAATAGTCTCTTTAGAACAATCACGCTCCTTTTTTAATCCATCTCTATCTCAACTTCATGATCCGTTTAGTATGAAAGATATGGATCGCGCCGTTGAACGTATTATCCAAAATATAACGGACCAGATTCCCATATTAGTGTTTGGGGACTATGATGTGGATGGTACGACAGGAGCATCAGTGCTTTATTTAGCTCTACAACAATTTGGAGCAAAAGTTGAAACCTATATTCCCGACAGGGAAAAAGAAGGTTATGGACTCAGTAATGAAGGTCTAAACCATGGGAAAGAAATAGGCGCAAATCTTATCATCACCTGTGATTGTGGTATCAATGCATTTGATCATGTGAATTATGCAAATAGTAACGGATTAGATGTCATTATTACTGATCATCACACTCCTGATGAAACACTTCCAGATGCGTATGCTATTCTGAATCCCAAACGACAGGATTGTGAATATCCCTTCAAAGGGCTTTGTGGCTGTGGTGTAGCTTTAAAGCTTGTACAAGCAGTTGGTATGAAAACGGAACAGGATCTGAATATTGTCTGGGATTTATTGGATCTGGTGACCCTTGGGACAGCGTCTGATATGGTACCCATTATTGATGAGAATCGTATCATCGTTCATCATGGATTATCCCTCATACCATCCACCTCAAAAGCAGGTCTTCAAGCGTTATTACGGCTCGCTGGATTGGAAGATAAACTACCAACGGTAGGTCAATTGGTGTTTGGTGTGGCTCCCCGGATAAATGCTGCTGGACGATTGGGAGATGCCAATCGAAGTGTAGAATTATTAACCACCATGGATTCTAACCGTGCGAATGATCTTGCGAATGAACTAGATGTTGAGAATAAAAGAAGGCAGGATATTCAACTGTCGGTTATTGATGAAGCCATCCGAAAGGTGAATGCAGAAGTGGACCTGGTTAATGATAGGGCCATCGTTTTAGCAGGATTGGGTTGGCATGCTGGCGTTGTGGGTATTGTCGCTTCCCGGCTTAAAGAAGAATATAATCGCCCAAGTATTGTGATTTCGATGGATAAAGATGGGATTGGCAAAGGATCCGCCCGCAGCGTGCATGGATTAGATCTTTACGAAGCCCTCACAAAAGTAAATCAATGGCTAGAGGGATATGGTGGACATCCCATGGCGGCGGGTCTTACTGTAACCGCTGAAAATTATAATTCCTTCCGACAGGCATTTCTCGATGTGGCAAATTCCACACTAACAGACGAAGATCTCATTCCTTCACTTTATCTAGATGGTGATCTAGCACTAAAAGACATCGATCAACGTTTTTTAACATTTTTAGAAAAACTGGGTCCCTTTGGCCCAAGCAATATGCGACCAAAATTTGCCACTACGGGTGTAGAAATTGCAGGAAATCCCCGCGTTATTGGCAATGGCGATCATATTCGGTTTAGAGCTCGTCAGGGTCGTACAACATTTAATGCTATCGGCTTTAATCAGTCCCATCAATACGAAACATTAATTAAGGGTTTGCCCGTGGACTTGGCTTATGTGGTTGAGCTGAATGTTTGGCAAGGGCATACCAATGTTCAACTTAATATTCGCGATATTGCTTTAAGCAAAGAGCGCAACATCAAGAGGTTAATATGAGATATTCAAGCATTACAGGAGTGGGCTTTAAGGTCCCCGATCGTACAATCACCAACGATGATTTAGCAGGTTGGATGGATACCAGTGATGAATGGATCGTATCCCGTAGTGGTATAAAAGAACGCCATTGGGTTGAAGAAGGAGAAGGAACCTCTGATTTATCTGTGGAAGCGGCTAAACAGGCTATGGAAATGGCAGGGATTCAACCGGAGGATATTGATTTGGTTGTGGTGGGCTCACTCACCTCCGATTATTTTTTCCCCGGTGTTGGCGCACAGCTTCAGGATAAGCTGGGACTCAGAACGGTGGGGTCTTTTGACGTAAAAGCTGCTTGTTCCGCGTTTGTGTATTCTCTCAGTATTGGAGATCAGTTCATTAAGACCGGACAATATGATACGATACTGGTCGTGGGAGCAGAAGTACAATCAACTGCATTAAATGTGAGTAATGAAGGACGTGACATGGCAGTGTTATTCGGCGATGGAGCTGGAGCAGCCATTTTGCAGCCCGCTGAAGATGAAAGCCGGGTTTTATCGACACATATGCATTCTGAAGGAAAATACTTGAAAGAACTTTGGTGTGAAGGTCCTGCATCCTTGTATCATCCTAGAATATCCCATGAACATATTGATGCGGGAATTCATTTGCCAAGTATGAATGGTCGTGAAGTATTTAAAAATGCCATTAAGAGGTTTCCAGAAGTCATTAACGAAGCACTTGATGCAAATAATCTATCTCTTAGTGACGTAAAATTAATTATTCCCCATCAGGCCAATTTACGTATTAGTCAAGCAGTGGCAAAAAAATTGGGTGTAAGTATGGACATGGTTTATAGCAATATTCATAAATATGGAAATACCACAGGTGCATCCATACCCATTGCCATGACGGAAGCTTATAGAGAGGGAAGATTTAAAAAAGGTGATATAATAATTTTGGCCGCCTTCGGAGCAGGTTTCACCTGGGCATCAGCTGCAATTCGATGGTAATCTATTGACAGGTGTTGAAATACATAAATCATTAAGTAAAACATGTCTCTATAAAGTTGTTATAATAATTCTTGAATTCAATAAACGCCTTTTTCCATCGATTTTAGGGGCGTTGGAAAACCAACTGTACACTATTTATACAAGCCCATTGATCCAATAATCTTAAGAAAACTCACTACAGTGCCGTTATAAATGCATTCCTTCCGGGATGCTTAATCGGTGAAAACTGACTTATACAATCCGTTACCGACGATTAAATCACATTCATTATTTAGCAATTGATAACCCAAGAAGACTTTTCCAAGATGAAAAAATTTATTTGATATAAAAGCGTATCATAGTAGATTATAGGTACGTACGTATGTACATATTATCATTATGGTCAAAATCGCTAAAACAATTAAGATATCCCAGAACCACGAAAAGTGGTTGAAAACAACTCAGATTAATTTTTCAGAGTGGGTCCGACTTAAGTTAGATGAGACAATTGAGCAAAGTAAATATCCAATTATGGCTGGTATGAAAGCAGTTATACTTGCAGCGGGAAAAGATAAACAATTGTTTCCCCTAACGGAAGCGATTCCTAAAACTCTGCTTGATGTTCACGGGAAAACAATCCTGCAGTGGCAGGTGGAAATGCTCCGATCAGTTGGGATTCATGAAATCGCTGTTGTCCGGGGTTACCGGAAAGAGAAAATTAATTATACCGGTTTACACTATTTTGACAATGATGATTTCCTCAAGACGGGATCATTGGTCTCTTTGTTTACAGCACTTGAGTTTATGGACCAGGACACAATTATAGTCTATGGGGATATTTTATTTAATATAGAAATCCTTAAAAAACTGATCAATTACCAAAAAGGCTCTGCCCTTGTAATCGATCGTGGCTGGGAAAAGCATTACCAGTTAAACCAGGAAGACCATCCCAATCCACCAGAACTAGCTAGTATTTCTGAGGCTGGGCCGCAACTGGATATCACAGCCCTTACCTGTGGATTACCGATTAACAGCGCCGCGGCTGAGTTTATTGGTTTAGCCAAATTATCCTCAAATGCAGTTACCATTCTAAAATCTATTTTTCAAGAAATTTATGCAAAAGATAGTACAGCCAAATTTCATTCGGCTCCTTCAATCCGTGATGCTGCCTTCAGTGATTTAATTCAAGAACTTATTAAACGGGATGAAAAAGTTACAGGTCTGGAAATCTGGCGTACTTGGATTGATGTTGACACATTCGAGGATTACCGGAACGCCTGGAACCTTTTTGATGAAATTATAGGAAAGAAAAAATGAAAATTGTTTATTCATACTACGTTTTGGATATTGTACATAAAGGCCATCTGGTTATGATGAAAAATGCCAAAGCTATCGCCGGTGAGGATGGGAAATTAATTGTGGGTATATTAACCGATAAAGCCGTAATGGAAAAAAAGGCCAAACCGATTCTTTCATTTGAAGAACGGATGGATCTGGCCGAAGCAATCAAGTATGTTGATGTGGTAGTAGCCCAAGACACCTATTCACCGTTGCCAAATGTAAATAATATCAGACCTGATATTTTGATGGAAAGTTCAAGCCATGATCCTGAAGCCCTTGAGGAGGCGCGGGAAGTAATGGCTGGTATGGGCGGACGGTTGATCGTGATCCCCTATTTCCCCGCTCAATCATCCACTAACATTAAAAATTCAATTAGACAGTAATTAAATTAACCAAAGGTTTATCATGAAAATTAAATTATCAATTTCACTTTTATTAATCATTACAATGTTGTCGCTTTTTGCCAGTTGTAGCAAAAGCGAGGATACTTCGACCACCGTATTGAAGATGGTCTTTGTTCCCGCCAGTGAAAAAGGGGATGATAATGATTTTGTTTCTCTGATAAATATTATAGAGAAGCTCACAGGCTACAAGATCGAAAGTATTAAAGTGACTGATTACAATGCTGCCGTTGAAGCGATGCGTGCTGGGCGCGCCACGATGGCTTGGTTTGGAGCAAAGACCTATATCCAAGCAGCTGAGATGGCTGGTGCTGAAGCCTTTGCCGTGGGCGTACCAAAAGGCAAAAAAACAGCCTCCTATAACACACATTTCATTGTTAAAAAAGGCAGTCCAATTACCGCCTTTACTAAAGAACAACTTAAAGGCACAAAACTGGCCTTAAACCACGTGGGTTCCACCAGTGGTGACTTAATTCCACGCTATGAATTATTGCAGATTGATATGGACACCAAAAATGCGGACAATTTTGAAATTGTACAGTATGCTGGTAGCCATGATGCGGCTATCATGTCGGTATTATATCAGACTGCTGATGTGGGTGGCGTCAGTTCCGTAAACTGGGATGCTCGTATTTTAGATGGTACAATAAATCCTGATGATTTCACTATTATTCATTCTTCGCCCCCTATTATGGGTGCACCATTAGCTTATTCTAACAGTTTACCGCTAAAAGTCAGGCAGGCTGTGAAGAAAGCTGTTTTGGATGCCCATAACCATGGCAGCATTGGTGGTTATGGTGGTGAGATGGATCATTATGAAGGTGTGGTTGACGCCGATTATGATATTACGCGATCGATTGCTAAAACTGTAAAGTAAATTAATGATAACATTTAATAATATTTCCAAAACGTTCCCAGATGGAACGATAGCCGTCGATAATGCCAGCTTTACCGCCCAAGAGAAAATGTTTACGGTCATCTTGGGACCCAGTGGTGCCGGGAAAACCACACTACTCAGGACGGTCAATCGACTGGTAAGTCCTTCCAGCGGAAAAGTCCATATCGATGGGATTGAAGTCGCCGAGCACAATCTAAAACAAATCCGTACTGGCGTTGGGATGATTTTCCAGCAGTTTAACCTGGTGGGGAACTTATCGGTGCTAATGAATGTGCTTTCAGGTTATTTGGGAACTCATCAGAAATGGTGGTCTAATTTATACCTTTTCCCTAAAGCTGATCGCCTAAGAGCGCTTGATCTACTTGATCGGGTAGGACTTATTGATAAGGCTTATAACCGAGCGGATGAATTAAGTGGCGGACAACAACAACGAGTGGGTATCGCGCGCGCACTCATGCAAAACCCGCGCGTGCTTCTGGCTGATGAACCGATTGCTAGCATCGACCCTTTGACATCCCAGGGAATTTTAGCACTATTAAAAGAGCTCTGTGAAGAAAAGAATTTAACGGTGCTCTGTAGCCTTCATCAGGTGGACCTGGCATTGCAATTTTCGGATCGTATCATCGGTATGGCCGATGGAAAAATCATCCTGGATGAAGCATCAAAAAAACTGGATCTGGAAAAATTAAAAAACATCTATGCCACGAAAACACAGGGGCTCTTTTTTGGACCTACCACCGACACTGCTGGTGATCCGGCGGTAATAAACTGGGATCGCTTGAATTAATGAATTTAAAAAAAGACAACATAAATAGGACCTTAAAAATGGTTGCTGTTCCGGCCATCAAAGGAGCAATGGAAAAACGCTTCAGACCGCTTTTAGATGCGGTTATGACCGCTACCGACATAAAGATCGATTTTCAGGAAGCAGCAAGCTATGACGCTGCGGTTGCTGAACTTGAAAAGGGCCAAGCGCAATTGGCCTGGCTAGGACAAAGCGCCTATCTAACTGCCAGTAAAAAAGTTGACTTGGAACCTCTGGCAGTTGCGTTTACTGAAGGGGTAGATGAATCGGTTTACCGGACAGTATTCATTGCTAAAGCCGAATCAAAATTAAAAGCTTTAAAAGATTTTAAAGGCCAACGACTCATTCTCACTGAACATGGATCCACTAGCGGCGATATGGTTCCGCGACATATCTTAACCCAGTTTGATTTGAATCCTGATATCCACGGCAATTTTTCGGAAGTAATCTATGCCGGTAGTCAGGAAGAAGCGGTACAACATGTTCTATCTGGTGCGAGTGATTTGGCTGCCATAAGCGAAATCAATCTGCATAAACAGTTTACCGATGGGAGTATTCGTGAGAGCGATTTTAAAATCATTTTTCGCTCCGATCCTATCCCTGGAGCACCGATTGTCTGTCTAGCCAGCTTACCAAAAGATATAAAAAAACAGCTACAGCAGGCGATACTTAATGCCCACCGTGAAGGGCCGGTAGACGGTTACGGTGAGCATGTTGAAAGTTACCATTCACCTGAAGATGCGCGGGCGAATTTTCTTACTTCTTATTTGCGCCCTGCCGTTAGTTTTACGACCATTGTTTTAGTGTTGGGCATTATTATGAGCACAATCGGTGTATCCGTCCATCTAAATGTAAATCCGTTAACCATATTTCAAAGTTTCAGCTATTTTTCAGATATATTACAGCGCATGATGCCGCCTGATTTTTCTGACTTTGGCGCACTCATTATCTCCATGATAGAAACCATCGAGATTGGCTTTTTAGGGACCGTGTTAGCGACCTTACTTTCCATACCCATAGGCTTGGTGTCTGCTAAAAATATTGCTCCAAGCAAATGGGTTTATTATCCCGCCCGGTTGCTTACGACCTTTTTTCGTGCCGTTCCGGAATTCATTTTAGCCATGATTTTAGTCATTTCGGTGGGCTTTGGAGCCCTACCGGGTATTTTGGCACTGGGTTTACACACCATGGGTTTTTTATCCAAGTTTTACGCCGAAGAAATTGAGCATGTAAGAACGGGTCCCATTGAAGCGATAGAAGCGGTGGGTGCCAGTCAAATGCAAATGATCACCTTTTCAATCATCCCCCAGATCCTGCCATCCTTTGTGGGATATTCACTGTACATACTTGATCGCAATATCCGTATGGCAACCATCCTTGGAATTGTGGGTGCAGGCGGGATTGGGTACAGACTGATTTCTTCGTTTAGAATGTTTCAGTACCGCGAAGTATCAGCCATCGTAATTATCATCTTTGTGACCATCTTTATTTTGGACGTATTATCATCCAAAATCAGACACGCTGTCAAATAATTTAAACACGCAATCACATCAATAAAGGGAACCAACAAATGTATAAAAAAACAATCTATTTACTAACAACTGTGCTGGCTGTTTTAGTGTTAGGAAGTAGTAGTCTATTGGGTCAAGCGACCTTCCAGTTTACGCTCCAACCCTGGGGCACTTTCACCACCTATGATCATCCAGAGAAGATTATAGAAAATTATTATAAGCTCAATACTGAAACCGGGATTATAGATTTAATCCCTGGTGATACAATTGCGGCCTATGAATCCCAGCAGCTTGGGGTTGGTATTCGTCGTGCACGACTGCGCGGTAAAATGACGAAAGGAAAAGCGGCGGGCTTTGTCCAATTCGATGCTGCCACAGCTCAGATGATGGATGCTCAGATTGACTATTCCATGTCTGATAATATGAAATTACGCCTAGGAAGGCATGTTGGAGCAGGATCTCAGGCAGGTGGCCATACGTCACATACGGCAATTGATTTTGTGGAACGATCAATTGTAGGTCGCATGTGGGCTTCCGGCGTAGGGCGCTCGGATTATCGAACCTATGGTTTATCCTTGATAGGTAAAACTGGAATGTTTGATTACCAGATATTAGCAAATAATGGATCCAACACCATGAACCTGAAGCCATACGGAACTAAATCAAGCGGTTCTGCCACGGATACTGGTCTTTTACCACAACTTGATTTTATGGTATCCTCAAAACTACAATCAGGAATATCGCTTGGAATGCATTATGGTCTACCTAACGAAGATCGAATTAACATTTCTTCCGCAACGGGCTTTGTTTATTATACACCTAATGATTATAAGGCTGGGAAAATCAGAGGTAAATTTGATTTCGCTCAGGTTAAGAAACACGATTCAGGGTATAAAGGTCAGGCAATGGGATTAGGATTAAAAGGATTTTATCGCCTTTCAGATAACATTGAAGTTGGTGCTGGCTATGAGAGTTGGGATCCAGATTCTGAGATGGAAAAGGATGCTTTTGGCAATGTTGTTATGGGTGTAACATACTCATTAGATCCTGAACATTGGAAAGATTCACTATTTAAATTGACTGCTACGATCAAAACATCAGAACAAGAGAATCAACCCTACGACCCAGTGATCGTTCATATGCTTTGGCAAGTATACATGCACTAAATACTGCCTGTGGGAGTATGATTATTTAACAATCGTTTGATGTGGATTTCGTAACTATTGCCCATCAAGCAAGTAACATTTTTTGTCAAACGATAGCATAAATGGATATAAGTATGGATATTGGTGCAAACCATATCCATACTTATTGAAATATTATTTGTATATAGTGATCCAAGCCCAAAATGAAAACCTTGTAATAGGAAAAATTAAAATCAGTGATATCAGCATCCTGACAGTTTTTGGAGCCGCTGTCGCTGAGGATTGTGTTGGCACGCGAGGTGTATAATAAATTAACAGTTAGTATTTTATTGATCTGGAAAATAGTTATTGTTGCGATATGCGCAACACTATTAAATTTAGATATGATCCTATCGTTCAAGCACAAAGGATTACAAAAATTCTACGAAACGGGATCTAAAGCAGGTATTCAAGCAAAGCATGAAAAACGAATGCGTTTAATGCTTTCCGCTTTGGATACTGCAACAAGGATAGACGATATGGATATTCCAAGCTTCAAATTGCATCCATTAACAGGAAGTAGGAAAGAGATATGGTCCATATCCGTAAGTGGCAATTGGCGTTTAACTTTCAGGTTCGAAGATGGAAACGCCCACATCGTTAATTATGAGGATTATCATTAATGAGTATGTACAATCCACCCCATCCGGGAAAATTTTTAAAAGAAATATATATGGAGCCATATGGTTTAAGTGTAAGAAAAGTTGCGCGAAACTTAAATGTAGCTCCTTCAACCATTACACGATTATTACATGGAGATAGTAGTGTCACCCCAGAAATGGCATTACGTTTGTCTGAAGTATTTGGTAGAACACCGGAAAGCTGGTTAGTAATGCAAGATAATTATTCTCTTTGGCATGCTAAGAAAAAATTAGATTTACATGCTTTAAAAAAATTAAATTTTCCTTCGTCTAACCCCAACCTATAAACCATAGGAAGTTTTAGGAAATAACATGGATAAATTATTTTTCACAGACGAGCATGAAATGCTTGTGGATATGGTGAAAGATTTTGCAAAGAATGAAGTGGAACCCCGCGCCCGGGAAATGGATGAAACGGGTGAATTCCCCCATGATCTGGTAAAGCAAATGGGTGAATTGGGACTCATGGGTATTCCCGTTCCGGAAAAATATGGCGGAGCAGGGATGGACAATGTGGCCTATGCTGCAGCGGTCATGGAATTAGCTAAAGCTGATGCATCTGTGGCCATCACAATGGCAGCGCATACTTCCCTGGGTACCATGCCCATTGTACTGGCGGGATCAGAGGAACAAAAGCAAAAGTACGTTCCCAAATTAGCCTCTGGAGAAATGTTAGGAGCTTTTGGGCTTACTGAACCTGGTGCTGGCAGTGATGCTGGAAATACAAAAACCACGGCGGTAAGAGATGGTGACAGCTATATTGTAAATGGATCCAAAATATTTATAACTAATTCCGGTGTTGCAGGTTTGATGAATATAACCGCTAGAATTATTGAGGATGGCAAAGATAAGGGTATTGGCGCATTTATTGTTTCCACGGATACGCCAGGACTGAAAATCATGCCAAAAGAAAAAAAAATGGGTTGGCGTGCCAGTGATACCAGGGAATTATTTTTTGATGGGATGCGTGTTCCTGCACAAAATGCAATAGGGTCCACATCCGGCGGATTTAAAACATTTCTAAAGACGTTAACGGGAGGACGAATTTCCGTAGCGGCCTTGGCTGTTGGAACTGCAATTGGGGCTTATGAACGGGCCTTAAAGTATTCTACACAGCGGGAAGCCTTCGGAAAACACATTCATCAATTCCAATCAGTAGGATTTAAACTTGCAGATATGGCCACACGGATTGAAGCAGCAAAACTTCTGGTGTTTCATGCAGCCTGGTTGCGGGATAGGGGCAAAAATGTTATTAAAGAAGCGGCCATGGCAAAATTGTTTGCCAGTGAAGTCGCCATGGATGTCACAACCGATGCCATTCAAATCCATGGGGGTTATGGGTATGTAAAAGAATATGATGTGGAACGGTATTTTCGTGATGCTAAGGTTTTAGAAATTGGTGAAGGTACCAGTGAAATACAGCGTTTAATTATAAAGCGGGAAATCATTAAAGAAATCACTTCCTTATGATAAAGCGATATTCCACAATAACGCTGAAAAGTCAATTTTATTCCTTGTTTATTAAGTATGGTAAACAGACGGCAATTTTAGGTGTCTTGACGATTCTTATCTCCTTATTTTTTCCCTGGGGAACGTCATTAAAATACATCTACAATTTGGATGATATTGTTCGCGATCCTATTATTGCACCCTATACATTTCCCATATTAAAAACGCCACAAAAGTATGATCAAGATGTGGAAGAAGCACGTCAAAGCGTCCCCTTTGAGTTTATACGAAATCAGGATCTTGTTGATCAACAAATTGGGTTGATTCAATCCTTTTTTTCTTTAACAAAAAATAGCCGGCAGGCAAAAATACAACTTGATGCCTCCAGGGACTTGGTCTATCGATATCGCTACGAACCGGAATTTCCGGTTGCCAAAGCTGATTTTACAGCCGACAGTACAGCGCTTACCAATCTTACCACCCAGTTCAATCAACAATTTATTTTTGAAGGCGATCCTGAATCGCTGGTCCAATTTTTAACGGGGGCTGAATCTGCAATACCAATTGATCTGGAGGAATTTGAAAACCAAAGTTTACAAATATGTCGAAATCGATGGGCAGAAGGTATTTATAATATTCCAGAAGATAATATTACCAGTGTTGAAGTCCTTATTCATCAAGGTGATATTCCCATAACGACTAGCCCAGATGAGTTTCAAGGTCTTTCGGCTGCGAAAATAAAAGCCACTCAAGAGATAGCTGATTTGTTCCAAGAGGTACAAGATATTAGACGAGTGATATGGGATGGATTACTTATTGGTCTCATGAAACCGAATCTTGTATATGATGCAGAAACCACGGAACGACGCCAACAGGATATGGTGAAAATGGTTCCCAGGTTCCAGGCCACCGTTTTAAAAAATGAACGTATCATCGATGCCAATATGAGAGTAACGGAAGATGTCCTTTTAAAACTGGAATCGCTTGCTTTGGCAGAACGAAGTCGCCAACGAATGGAAACAGGTTGGGAAAAAGGTATTGCCTTTATTGGACGCTTAATAATCATTGGGATTGTTGTTTCATTCTTTTTCACTTTTTTAATTGTCCACCGGACCCACATCTACAGTGATCCAAAAATGGTGCTTCTTATTTCCCTCATAATGCTAATGGAGGTTCTGTTTGCCTACTTCATTGTCATTCGTTTTGATTTTCCTGAATACTTAATTCCCATTACCGTGGGTGGCATGGTTCTTACCATTTTATTTGATGCCCGAATTGGGTTTATGGCTACCGTATCCATTACTATTCTAACAGCAATTATGATTGGTAATAATATGGATTATGTTGTAGTAGCATTGTTTACATCCTCTGTGGCCATGTACAATGTTCGTGAATTACGTACACGAAGCCAATTGTTTACAACAATTTTTGCTTTAATTTTGTCAAGTATCTTTGTAGTGGCGGGCATTGGACTTTTTAAAGCGGCTAGCTGGGAAGCCATGCAATTTGATCTTATCTACCTTTTTGCAATGAGTGTTTTAGCCCCAATCGTTACCTATGGTTTGGTTGGGCTACTGGAAATCGCATTTGGAATCACAACCGATTTAACATTGCTGGAACTCCTAGATTTTAACCACCCCCTACTAAAGCGATTACAGCAGGAAGCCAATGGTACCTTTAATCATAGCGTTGTGGTTGGAAATCTAGCGGAAGCCAGTGCCAACGCAATCGGAGCACGGTCACTATTGTGCCGTGTGGGAGCTTATTATCACGATATTGGCAAAATGGCTCGTCCAGAATATTATATCGAAAATCAATTTATGCAGAAAAACCGCCATGATACTTTAACCCCGGTAATGAGTGCCAAAATTATTGTCAATCATGTAAAAGAGGGATTGGCTCTAGCAAAGGAATATGGATTACCGTGGGAAGTAAGCGATTTTATTCCCATGCACCACGGAACAACAAAGACTGAATATTTTTATAGAAGAGCCTTGGATAATAAAGCCGAAGACGAACGTGTTGACGATCATTTATTCCGTTATCCAGGTCCAAAACCAAACACAAAAGAAACCGGTATTTTGATGATTTGTGAAGCTGTAGAAGCCGCCGTACGATCATTGAAAGAGCCTGATATTCTTCGAATTGATGAAATGATTGATCGCATCGTTCAGAAACGAGTTGAAGATGGACAACTGGATGAATGTCCACTCACACTTGGGGAATTACGTCTCATTAAAGGAACGGTTGATGGTCAATCGGGGATGCTACCAGTGCTGCGTGGTATTTACCATATTCGAATTGAATACCCAGATGATAAAATCATTGAGTCTGATAAAAAAATCAACGCATGATATCTCTTCAGATTGAAAACGATCCTGATTTAGATCAAATTAATCCAGAAGTCGTAAACACAATTGTAAATCCTCTTTTTTCTGCTTTTAAAATGAAGGATGCATCTGTCACGTTTATATTTGCTTCAGATGAAGTTGTCTCTGATATAAAAAAAGAATATTTTCAGGTTGATCAATTCACGGATGTTATTGCCTTTCGTCTAGACGAAGAGGATGAAGTCTTTGAAGGTGAAGTATATATTAGTCTCCCCAGAGCCAAAGAAAATGCCAACACCTATAATGAACCCTACCAAAAAGAAATCGCTCGATTGATTATCCATGGCAGCTTGCATCTTTTAGGATTGGATGATCAAACTGAAAAAGAAAAAGAAGAAATGCGTTCCAAAGAAGATTATTATTTAGGACAGGTAGATTGGGAAAAAATTGTGAAAGTAGACATCCATGATTGAAAATGATATTGGGAAGAAATTTGAAGAATTAATAGCTATTGTTCGTGATTTACGAGCCCCAGGGGGATGTCCATGGGATCGCGAACAAACCAATGCATCACTTTTACCCTATTTTTTAGAAGAAGCCTATGAGGTTATTGAGAGTGTGGATGATGGTAAATGGGATACGTTGAAAGAAGAATTGGGGGACATTCTTCTTCATGTCGTTTTTCAGGCATTGATCTCGGAAGAAAATAATCTATTCACGCTTTCTGATTCACTAACGGGTATTAACAAAAAACTGGTTCGTCGTCATCCCCATGTTTTTGGTGACAAAAAAGCCAATGCTGCCTTCATGGCCAAACAGAATTGGGAAGCTGAAAAACATAAAGAAAAAAAACGAGATTCTCGCTTAGATGGCGTTCCACCCAATTTACCAGGACTGGTGCGTGCCCAACGTCTGCAGGAAAAAGCGAGCTATGTTGGATTCGATTGGGATAAGGTAGAGCAAGTGTGGGATAAAGTGCATGAAGAAATTCAGGAATTGAAGGAAGCCCAGTCTCAAGGTGTGAAAGAACACATGGAAGAGGAAATTGGGGATGTAATATTTGCCATTGTGAATTTATCCCGCTATTTCAAGATTTCAGCTGAGGATGCCCTGCGTAAAACAAATAAGAAATTCATTCGTCGTTTTAGACGAATTGAAACAGAATTAAAAAAACAAGATATACCCATTGAAGAGGCTACATTGGTGGAAATGGATGCTATTTGGGAGGAAGCTAAAAAGGACGAAAATAATTAATTAGTTGTAGGAGTTAGATATGAGTTTTCAAATACTAAAACACATGCAGATTACAGTTCTATTGATAGTTGTTTTTAGCGCCTGTGAAGATGACCGACAAATAGATACTTCTAAAAGTACATTTTATGATGATATATGTGATATTACTTTTTTTAATGGTTATTATTATTCAACAAACTATGATTTGTCAGGCAACGCCGGTTCTCAGATTGATTTACTACAATTCACTTCAAATAACGATAATATTTCCCTAACTGATCATTTTGATTTGGATTTGAACGGTCAGAGCTTTTTAACAATTACGAATGATAATGATAATCTTTATCTCCAGTCTATGGGGACACATTTAATATTCGGGATTTCTCCAATCGGGGAGCGAATATTTGTTACAAGTGATACAATTAGCAATAATTGGCGACCAAGCGGAATCGCTTACATAGAAGAAATCGATTCATTGGCAGTATTGTATCGTAATTATCATTCGCCAACAATGTATCGGATGAGAGTTTTATCTAAAAGTATTCATGAAACAGCCAGCAGAGATATCCAGTTTCAATTAACAAATGTAGACACGGGATATCATGGTGTTTATGCCATGTCTTATAACAATTCACAGTTTTTCTTTTTAGGGGTAAATCAATCAGAGCAAGATATATTATTAAAGACAACTTGGGCATTTAATATATTAGAGACGGATACTATCGCAGATAGCACCGTTGTGGGATTATGTTTTAAAGATAATGAACTTTATTTGGGTTATCGTGATAAACGTATAGAAAAATTTAATTAAATATATTTTTATTATTTTAATGTAGGTAAGGGATATCCCAAGGCCCTTACTTCAGATCGATTTTCGTCGATAAAATCCTTTATGGCATCTATAGTAACGCAGTAAGTAACACCATAATGTAGCGTGCGCTGCGGGGTTACATAAACATCTCCTTCATATGGAATGAATGAGTTTGAATAGTTTAGAACATTCTTAGAATCAGGTGTGAGGAAAAATTCAGTTTGTGCTGATATTGATTTTCCTAGTCCAACCAATTCGAAATTAGGCACTCCGTCTTTTACAGCCAGAACGACGCCGCCACTGAATCCTTTGTTAAATAGAGCATCCACCATGAAAGTATGTTTATCTCCCTTTTCAGATGGACTTACCATTCCCTGGGTGACCATTTTATGACCGATGGGGTAACCCATCATATAAACCAAACTACCCCAAGTGAGGTTTTCACTTTCACCAAAGGGATAGGGGAACGGCGGAATGGAGAAAGGTGAGTCAGAGGAATGTGAAATGCCAAATAAAGCTAAATCTTTGCTTTTATCTGCTGCCAAAAGCTCTAAATCTCCTTTAAGAAAATCGTGCTCCACAAAATGTGTACTGTGAGTTTTAATCGCAACACTTTCAATAATTGAAGGATCATTAAGAGATTTCTTTTCAAAGTATGTCCGTATGGTATCGGGGAAACTTCCAATATGAGCACAGGATAAAATAACGATTTTCCTCTGATCATTGGCAATGATGGTAGCAGTACCAAAAGAAGATTTACTAAATGAAATTTGATTAACAAATTGATCATCGATTATTGCCTGACGAAACGTGTTATTGTCAATATTGCTCTCTTCAGTAAAAAAATAATTCTTATAATAAGCCGTGAAATATATTTTCAGTACGGATTGAGATAATCGATTTAATTGCACCGAAACATCAGTGTGGGGATAGGCGCTATCATAAAGACCATCACGGGGGATTTCTAAAGGGATTAAATATGGTTGTTGGCTACAATTCCAACTTAAGAAAATGATCCATAGCAATGTAAAAAGTCTCATGCTGCATCCCCTAATATTTTAACATACACTTTTCTCACGCGTGGTCCATCAAAATCGCATAAAAATATTCCCTGCCACGTTCCCAAAATAACGTTACCGTCTTCCAGGAGTATGGTTTCACTTGAGCCAATGAGGCTGGTCTTGATATGGCTATCGGCATTTTTTTCATAATGATGATAGCCCTTTTCATAAGGGGCAATTTTCTCTAACTGGAATAAAATATCTCGTTTGACATCAGGATCGGCATGTTCATTTATTGTGATACCGCAGGTGGTGTGGGGAACGAAAACAGTAACAATTCCATTTTGAATGTCTGAAGCCTGAACGATACGTTTCACATCATGGGTTATATCAATCATAGCGACCCTTTGATGGGTGGAAATCGATAATATTTCCATTTTCTGCTCCCTTATTAGGTCAGAGTTTTTTCGAATAAAAGTCGTGTTTCTGCTTCTGGAATTTTGGCGATTTCTTCAATCAATGTAAACCCGGAATTTTCAGCAAAAGCAATCATGGCTTTATATTTTTTTCGAGTTTTCAATCGAATAGAGGTAAAGCCTTGTTGTACTGCCCAGGATTCTTGCTTTCTTGCGAGTGCTTTCGCAATCCCACTACGCCGATAGGCTGGAAGTACTGACCCCATCCATGTATAAAAGGATCCATCTTTAAATCGATCGAAACCAATCTTAAATCCTATGGGATGTTCTTTATCATACGCCACAAGAATGAGGTGTTGGTTCTTTTTTAGTCTATGATTGAGCTCTTCAATGGAATAAGGGTTTTCAAATTCAGGTGTAGCATGTAAAACAGCTAAAACCTCTCTTAGGGTTCCGGATTTGATTGTAAATACTATTAGGTTTTCCGTTCTTTTTTTCTGGCTGCTGGGAATAGAATATTATTTAAAATGAGTCGATAACCGGGGGAGTTTCTATGCAGGGATAAATCGGTTGGCGGATCTCCAACAAAATGTTGATAATCTTCTGGATCATGTCCCCCCAAGAAAGTATAGGTCCCCTGACCAAAATTTCCGTGCAAATATTTCACCTGATCCGAGGCAGGATCTTCGCCCATGATTACAATATGCTTTTTTATTTTTGAACGGTTGAAGCCTGTTGTTTGTCCCATAAATCCCTTGACCACAGCAACATGGTTTTGTGTTAACATTGTTGGAACAGGATCATATTTGGCGGAAAACTCAAAAAGGGAAAAATAATCTGCTTCCGCACCACGAACAACGGGATTGTTGCTGGGTGGGTAATCAATATCAGCATATTCGTAAACCATGGGATCTGTATAAAGTTTGAAATCTGTAAAGGCAAATGTATTCGTATAATCCAATTTTTCCTGTACATTCGCATCTGGTGGAGAACCATCAAAAACAGTATGTACAATGTCAACACCTTGAGAGGATAGGGCTATGTCATAGGAATCAGTAGCTGAACACATGGCAAAAAGAAAACCACCTTGTCCCACATAATTTTTAATAGCCATTGCTAGGGCCTTTTTCTCTTCTTGAACGGTCGCATACCCTAATCGCCGCGCCATGGATTCAAATTCTCGTTGTTGATTTATATACCAGGGTGCGTTGAAATAATTTCGATAAAACTTACCATATTGACCTGTAAAGTCTTCATGATGTAAATGAAGCCAATCATATTTGCTTAATCCGCCGGTTAGAACTTCTTCATCCCAAAGGGTTTCGTAAGGGACTTCAGCGTAGGCTAGTGCAAGGGTTACTGCATCATCCCACGGTTGCTTATTTGGGGGAGTATAGATGGCAATTTTGGGAGCCTTTTCTAATTGAATAAGGTCCATGTTTTCTTGATCCATTTGTCCATATATCTGCAATACATCGGATCCTGAGATGGATTCATAAGACACACCACGAATGCGGCATTCTTGTGTAATAAAAGCATAGTCATCAATGAGAAATGCCCCTCCACGATAGTTCAATAACCATTCAATATTCACATTTTGCGTCAGAATGTAGTAGGCAATTCCATAGGCTTTAAGATGGTCTTTTTGGGAAACATCCATTGGGATGAGAAGTTTTTGAGCGCTCAAAAATGATAATGAAATAATAAGGAAAATAAGTCTATATTTTTTTTGCATTAGTGTTCTTTGCCTGCTTGCGTTAATTCACGAACATGCAATCGTACTGGTTCCGTTACCATCGAGGTTGGATACTTTTCAAGTAGTAGATGATAGGTGGTTAATGCATCACGTGTATTCTTCATTTCAACCTCTTGAATTTCCCCGGTTAGTACAATTGCTTTATCATGAAATGGTGTATCACTTAACAATTCAGCTAGCTTTATCGCTTCCTCAAATTGTTCAAGTTTCCTTCTGAGAATGGCTTCACGAAGGATTACATACGGCATCAATTGTGCTGAGGGAAATGAATCGCGAATATACGCTAATGTTTCTACACTTTCAGATAGCTTATATTGTCGTACTAACATTTCAGCTGTGAGATAGAGTCGAAATGATTCATGATCGTCATCTGATTGAGCCATGCTATATTGTGAAAGAAAATCCTTCATTTCAAGAAAATCATTAAACCAGGGGTTCATGGGAGGTAAACTTTTCATGGTTTCGTCAATGATGATGAGAGCGGAATCAATTTCGCCTTGATAAACCAGCGTTTGTATAAACCGTGCTTTAAATTCAGGTCCCCTATTGAAGTCATTGTAAAAATAATTACGAGCTTCTTCAATCTTTCCTTGAGCCAATAAAATATCACCAATTCGTATACGGAGTTGAGCTTCTAATTCATTGTCCGGATGTGATCTTAAGGCCGCCTCATACGCTTTTAATGCACCATCGAAATTACGAGTCAACCGATATTGAAGTTCACCCAACCGGTAATTTGCCTGAGCTGAAAAAGAAGAGGCAGGCATTTTAATTAGAACAGAATCGTAAAGCGTAAAGGCGGTTTGAACGGAGGGGTCAGAAATATTTCGGAATAGATAAAAATGATTTTCAAAAAACACATTATCAGTAAAATAGTGCACCATTGACCCTTGATCATTTTTGGGCAATATTTGATCTTCAAATGTTTGTGCAAGTCCAATGAGAGCTTGACCTGTGAGTTTCGATGGAACTTCCAATCCAGGTGAAAGAAGCGCAGAGTAACTTTCCAGTGCTAAATCAAATTGGCGCTCTAGACGTAAGGATTCTGCAAATGCAAACCAGCTCTGGAAGTCATCGTCGGTCTCTAATCCCATTAATTGATGTTGGTTTAAAGCTTTCTTATACTGCTGTGTTTTAAAATAATAGGCACTTAGCAATTCTCGAGTAGGTTTTTCATTGTAAGGGATTTCCGCAAATAAACCTGTTTCAATAAAAGGTTGTGCCTCTGACTCATCGCTCATAAGCAAAATCCTACTTGTCACAAATTTCACTTGTCGTGGTTGATATCTAATAAAAAGTAAATACTCAGTCATGGCACGATTGTAGACTCGACGAGCATAATAGTAATTCCCTGATTCAAGGGCCAATGCTTGAGGCAACTTTAAATTGATTCTGGCACGATGGACCATCGCTACCAAATCCTCCTCTAATGAAAGACGGATATAGGTATTAAATAGATTTCGGTAATTGGTAAGATTTGGAGGGGCTTGATTTTCTATCTCCTGCCAAATACGTCGTGCTTCAAATGGTTTTTCCAATTTGTAAAGCATTTCACCCAAACTGAGTTTTGAAGGCGTATCATTTGGGAAATGTTCTAAATGAGATTGTATTAAGGATACTGCATTATTAAGTTTGTTTTGCCTGACATAAATATCACGAAGTCGTTGGTAGGCTTGTGAATGTCCTGGATTATTTTCAACTAAATCTTGAAATATAACAGCAGCTTCATCTAGTCGATTTTGTTTTTCTAAATGGCGAGCTGTATTGAATGGAACGGACTGTTCAGGATTCGACAGTATTTGTCCTAGCACCAATGATATAGTAAGAAATGGTAAAATGAGTCTAACCATCATTTTCCTTTGAAGACTTTTCCAAATTTTCAATTGAATTGATATCCTCTGTAAGTGTATTAAAATATCGACGAATCATATCTTGATAATCGCTTGAATAACCAGCTTTTAGGGCTTCATTTAATGCTTCCAAAGTTAAACTGCGACGTTGACCCATATCTGCTGGCAAACCACCCGGGCCAGTGTAAGGAATGAATTGTGAGGCCGCCGTGGATTTTCGATCTTCTTTCTCACCGCGCTGCATAAGAGATTTTTGACTATCCAACATACGTGACAAAATACGTTGTTGTCGTTCCTGCGTTTTCCGTGTAAAACGTTTTCGTTGTAAATCCTTGATGACTTCATCCATTTCTTTGGCGATCCCGGATAAATCACCTAATCCTTTTTGCCCTTTGGAAGAACCTGTCATTTCATTCATCATTTCTTGCAAGGATTTCCTTACCTGTTGTTGTCCTGCCATCATGCGCTGCATCAATGATTGTTGTAATGATGATGCCATTTGACCCATGGCCAACTGCATTCCTTGCTGATTTAATCCCTGTTGTTGCCCTGCCATTTGTTGCATCTGCTTAAGAAACTGTTCATAGCCGCTAGCAGAAGATTGACCAGATTGCATATTCTGTGCTGTCTGATGTAAAGCCATTGCCGCTTGGTTTAATGCTTCCATAGCCGTGGACTGGCTTGTTCCTGCTTCACGTGTATTACGCTCAGTAATGCTTTGAGTTGCTTGATCCATGGATGCAAAAGATTTTCCCATCATCTGTCCTATTTCAGGAGTCACAGCAAAGGTTTCGCGGGAAAGTTCCATCAAGGCTGACATAATTTGAGCAACCTGATCCTTTAACTGTTGTTGTGCAGCAGCCAGATCTCTCATTCTGGGAGAGTTCCGCGGTGTATTATTGGTAGTGGTGCTTAACGTTTCCTGTGATTTTGATACGGCCAATACGTCGCGTAGAACGGATTGAAACTCCGCAGCCATTTCCATTCCTGTCTGTTGCTGGAATTGTTGCTGAATCATTTGCGCTTGTTGACGCAAAGATTGAATATCCTGTAATGCCATCTGACTGGATTGCTGTGCTTGTTGAGAATTTTGATTTGCTAATTGATCTATCGTTTCTTCAAGATCAGATTGAGTCTGTTCTGATAGATCAGATGATTCTAATTCCTCCAAAGATTCAGATGCCTGGGAACTAAATTCTTCCATGGCATCTGCCGCTTCTTTCATGGTTTCACGAATTTTTTCTAGTTCATCAACATTCCAATTTTCCTCTTGTTCAAGTCGTGCAAAAGTGGATTTATCTGTATCGGAGTCCGTCTTATCAATGCGTTCATCAAGAATATCCTGTTGCTCTTCTAATTGCGCAAGTCGATTGAGGACTTCATCCAATTTCTGTTCAGCTTGGATGCGCTTAAAAATATCTAAATACCTGTCCAGATTTTCTTCCATTTGCTCCATATTTGAGGCAAGATTTTCCATTGCGGACTGCAAATCTTCCATATTCATGGAATCCAGTGCTTGCTGCATATCTTCCATGCTTTTAAACAAATCTTCTGAAATAATATCACTGAGTAATTGTTGTAGCTCTTGAAATTTTTGGATGAGCTCTTGATTTAGGAGACCATGTTTTTCACCAAATTCTTCCATGGCCTGAAGCTGTTCGTTTAATTTTTGGAGTTTTTGTATTTCTTGGGATGTTTTTTCTAATATTTTTTCAATTTCCTGACGTTGTTCCCAATTTAGATTTTCAGATTTGAGAAGCTCAAGCCTTGAAGATTCGATTTGATCTTGCAACTGTTGAACTTCTTCAAGATTTACCTGGCTATAGTCTAGCAGTTCAGTCTGTTCCTCCTCCATTTTTTCATATAAATCAGCCAATGAGGGTACTCGGGCAATAAACGTTTCAGAAACATATTTTTTGGGACCGCTGATGATATCATTGTCATACAATTCAAAATGAAAATGAATTTCATCTTCTGGCATAAGCCCTAAATCATCTAATGCCCAAAAAGATTGGATATCCTGACTGAGTAAATAGGGATCACGGATATGAACAGAAAAAATGGAGATATACGGTTCCAATTCAAGATAACTGGGACGCCGGAGTTCATATCCCACCTGTAAATTTGAAAATCCAAAATCATCTTCAATTTTTAGGTGTAGAGGAATAGCCTGATCACTGCCTAAGTCCAATTCTCGCTCCGGTGAAAGGATGGTCATGTTTGGGGATGCATCAGGCAGTATTTGTAGATGGTAGGGTATAGGGTCACGATTGTTAATCCCGCGCTCATCTGCAAAATGAATCGTGAATTTCCCCTCTTGATCTAATGGGAATTGAACGGAAGCATAATTTCCTGAAATATCCAAGGGGATATTTTCGTTGTTGAAGAGGATATACCCAGATCCAAGTTTTCGATTGGCTTTGAATTGTATGGAAATACGGGATCCCAATAATCCTTGGATATTGGCTTGGTTACCAGAATGTATTTTCGGCTCAAGTTGTGAATATTTTGGGGAAATCACCGTGATTGAAAAATCTTCCAACAGAGGTCGATCAGTAACGAGGATATTATAGACATCGGTTTCAACTCGTTCCCAAGGTTCCCAGAAATGAGTAGAGGGCACAAAAGCCTGGTACGTATAATCACTAAAGATTTCAGTTAAATGAAAATTATATTGTCCGTTACTGTCTTGAATAGCCGTATAAATTTTTGATTTCGGCTCATTATCTGTAGTCAATTGCAAATAGACAGTATCAGGTTCAGCATCTTGGGAAAGGATCGAAATTGTGGTAGGATCGCCGCCTAATAAATTGATATCACCCGTTGTACTTTTAAGGGAAAATGGGGTGGGAGCTGGGAAATGTGTACGCGGGTGAAGCAAACGATAAATAGCACCGTGGCTTTCGTCCCACGATACCAAAACAGTTGTTGAAACAAGAACAAGTGCCACAAGAGACCGTAGTTTCCAACGGCGAATGTTCAGACTTGAGAAAATGGCACTGGCGTTTAAGGAGTGTAATTTATCATTAATAGTTTTGATGTAATGGGCGCTTAATTCAGGTGATGCGCTCTGTGTAAGAGTTCGCTCCAACTGAAGAGCATTGATAACAGCATCACCGCGGGAAAAGGCAAGAACGCCAATTTTTTTTGCAAGGGTCTTCAATCTAAAACGATGTAAACGATTAAAAAGAATCATCAGTGAAAGAAATATAATAAGTAGTAAACCCAGGTTGAAAAAAATAGAGACTAATACCCAAAGACTGAAACGAATATCAGATGAAAAATAGAACGTGCTTTCACTAATAATAAAAACGCCAAGAAGTAATATAAGGATGCTATAAAGTACCCAGAATAGATGTTTACTATCAGCAATCAGTGCTGCGCTGCGAAATCGTTTCAGATGTTTCGAAATGGGTTGATTCATTTTATTGCGTCAAAGCGTAATGGATAATATTGACACCCATTTTTAGAGCAGCCTCACGAATGGGTTGCGGATCATGATGAACCTCTTCATCTTCCCATCCATCACCTAAATCTGATTCATAAGTATAAAGCACCATGAGCCTATCATTGTCAAAAAGCCCTAAAGCCTGGGCGGGCTTCCCGTCGTGTTCATGCACTTTTGGCAGTCCCTGTGGGAAAGAATAAAAATTTGAAAAGAGATCATGGTCTGGAGGTAATTCTACAAAATCACGATTCGGAAACACTCGTTTCATTTCTCGTCGTAGTGATTTATCAAGTCCGTAATTATCATCGACATGAAGAAATGCTCCGTTTAACAGAAATTCCCTGAGAATATTTACTTCATTGACAGAAAATCGAATATTTCCATGCCCGGTTATATACAGATATGGGTAAGAATACAATTCATTGTCAGTTAATTTGATTCGCGCTTCTTCGCGTTCTACTTTGATGGGAGTATTAATGGAAACATACGTTAAAAGATTTGACAAACTACTGGGATCACAATACCAATCACCCCCACCACCATAATGAATCCTGGCAATAGAAAAGTTTTGCCCTAAAATGAGCGTTGTTATGTTAATAAGTCCAATCAGTATAAATTGTTTAACCATGAAAATCCTTTAATGGGAAAAACCGATTTTGGTTCCGTCAATAAATTAGGACTATTTCAATGGTTCTCAGCAAGATATTTCTGATAATTTGACACCTGAAATGCACATTAATCGTATGTTAATCCATTCACTGTATCATTTTTTAGCAATCTTTGATGAACTATGTGTAATATTTTGTATCAACTAACTAATAAAAACGAGGGCTATCGACGAAGATTTGGTTTTGGCACGCTAGTTGTAAAAGTTGAGGTGAAAGATTTTTTAAAGATAGCAAACAAACGGAGAGACAATAATGAGAAATGAAAAAGGTTTTACCTTAATCGAATTAATTATGGTCATTGTTATTTTGGGTATTTTAGCAGCAGTAGTTGTACCAAAATTCTTTGACTTTACAACCGATGCACATAAATCAAATGTTGAATCAGTAATCGGAACAATAAAATCTGGTTTAGAAATCTATGCCGCTGATCAAATTGTTACCAATGGATATAAAAAATATATTAAAGGCGGAGATTTTGAATTATCAGATGTATTGGACCAAATTCCTGAAAACTGGTCTGTATCTGGTACTGGTGAAATAGGAATCATTAAGTATGAAGGTGATTCTAATTATAGTAGTGGTGTATTAATTGAATATGTATGTACTGGGTCTCCTGGTGATAACTATACCATGGCGCTGGATGGAGCTGCTTATGGTTGGGCAGACGGTAAAACATTTTAATTAGCGTAACACGACGCGAATGCTTGAATCAGGGGATTTAATAATCCCCTGATTCATTATGCAATTAATACAAAACAATGGCAATTGGATTCCTTATTTTTGTTTCATTACATTACATTATTGTAAAGTTATGATTAAAAAAAATAGATATAAAATAATTACACGACGAACCGCAAAAGCAAAGTGTTCTTGGCACATATTTTGCTTTGATTATTAAGACGGCAACCAAAAAAAAATAGAAGGTTTTGACGCAGGAGAACAAAATGAAGATTAGAGACACAAAAGGATTTACGCTTATAGAATTGATTATGGTAATCGTAATCTTAGGTATTCTGTCGACTGTTTTAGTACCGAGGTATTTTAACTTTGCTGAAGACGCACATAAAGCGACTGTAGATTCATTTATCGGAAATGTCAAATCATCACTATTTATGTATGCAAGTGATCAGATTCTAACATCTGGGGTGCGTGCATATCCAGATGGAGATGAATTTGAAAATACTGCAGGATTACAGTTCGGATTAGTCTTTGACGAAATTCCAAATAACTGGACAATTGTAGCATCAGGAAATAATATGGTGATTTTTGAATATTCGAAAACTGATCCTCTCACGCAAATACGATATACTTGTGATGGATCAGATTCGTATACATTAGAATTAATTCAAGGACCGCCTTATATTTTGAATCCAGACGGCTAAACAACAAACAGTTTCATATAAAAAGGGCGATTTTATCGCCTTTTTTTTTATTTGTAAAACTTGCTCTATATTAATGAAATCTGCAATTTCCATGGATGTTGAAACAACACAATAAACAATTCTTCATCACTTTTTGGGTCTGCACTGCACTAATGGCTTATAATGGCCAACCAACTAGTATTCAAAACCCTGAAGAGTCGATTTCCACTCCCAGCCATTGGAAAGACAGATTGTTTCATCGGCGAGAATTTCATGAACCCATAAAACTTATACCACTAGAATTGCGATATGGAATTGGATACTATGGCGGTGGTGGTAATTGGCTATTAGATACAAAATCAAATTGGATACGGTATGATCAGGCTGTCACAAGATTTGATGGTGGAGAGGTTAATGGTCGAATTTTTCATGCCATTGATTTAGATATTTTTAAAACCAATTTTACACATTTTATTTTAAAATCCAGTTGGGCGGATATTGTTTCTGGAATCAATTTTCGCTATGCTAGTCTTCTTTATTCAAATTCGCTTCCCATTTCTGAGTGGGGACAAACAAACACAAGCTGGGGAGTTGGGAGCAAACAATTTTCACCGCGTATTTTATCACTTGGATTATCACATTCTTTACATCTTCAATGGTTTGAAACGTGGTTTATACAATCGAATTATACGTTTGGTTTAGCTTCTTCAAAGTTCTATCAAACAACTGATGGTGGATTGGATGCTGACCCTTCCGGCTGGGGGACGGCGGTTTCCTACTCTATTGGTATCAGATATATATTGGATCCCGGATTGGATAATCGATTTTCCGTTGGATTAGAATTTCACAACGGATATACGAAAATAAACCGTATTTCAGATAATAATGAGGTTACACCAATTAAGGGATTTACGTTACAAGACTTTGGTGTACGCTTATCACTTTCGGCATTTTATGGTGGTAAGCGAACGAGTGGTGATTTAGCTAAATCATATTTCTATCGAGGGGATTATTTATCTTCACGAGAAAATTTTGCCGCCTTCATTAAAGAATATCCAAACCATACAAATCGCTATAAAGCAGAAGAATTTCTTGAAGCATGCAATATCAAAATTCCCGAACAGTTATTTATTGAAGGCAAACAGTTTGAAGAACATAATCAGTGGGAAAAGGCCGTAGAAAGGTTTGAGCGCGCAAAATTATTGACAAAAAATAGTGAACTTAGAAATTTGGTAAATCATCATTTAAATCGTATAGCTCGGATTCAATTACATAATGCAGAAATATTATTGGAAAATAAATCTGCTCAGGATGCCTATAAGCTTGTGATGCAAACGAGTCGCTATTCTAATGAAGCCCAGAACGAAATGAATCGATTTCAAGCAGAAGCTCTTTTGGCGAAAGCACAAAAGGCCATGGATCACGGTCTGATTTACAAATCACTGGAATTCATAAATCAAGCCTTAGAAGTTTATCCAGACTTTGCCGCAAAAAGTAGTGCCCTTCGATATCGGGCTGCAGGATTGTTGATTTCAGATGCTAATACCGCCGAAGACAGTGAAGATATCACATTTGCAATTTATTCTCTAGAAAACGCAAAAAAGATTTCCGGAGGTTTGGGTGAAAAAAACGAAAAATTATTAGATGAATTACTGGAACGATTGGCGTTAATCGATGAAAGAGATATCCGAAAATCAGTTATAATTAAAACCGATACGGAACGGCAAAAACTAGAAGCAAAAATTAAGGGAAGGATAAATATTGGAATGACGGTTCCACAGATTCAGGATCGCCTTGGTGAACCGCATCAAAGAAAACTGGAAACGGTCAAGGGGGAAGATATCCAATTATGGATATATCATCTGGAGAATGGAAATGATCTACAACTATCTTTTCGTGAATTTATTTTGTTTAAAATAGACGAAAAGTAATTATCTATAACAAATGAGAATTTTTCGTTATAAAAGAGACTTCCTGATAAATTACTTTTAACACTCCCGCTGCAGGGACAGCAAACAACATACCCATGGGTCCCATTAAGGTTCCTCCGATAAGCAAAGCAATCATAACCATAATTGGATGTAGTCCCACGCTCTCACCAACGAGTACAGGTGTGACAAGATTATTGTCGATTTGCTGAACGATTAAAAACATCACTGCAATATCAAAAATATAAAAGGGCGAGGGCACGGGTGTGATTCCAAAAAGTACATGATTCAAAGCGATATCATTGCCAAGATTATTCATTACAGCAATCACTATGGCAGGGATCATTCCTACAAAAGGTCCTACAAGAGGGATCAAATTGGCCAAGCCGGCAATCGTTCCGATGAATACAATCAATGTGAGATTAGCACCGCCCACGTTCAGGAAAAACAATCCTATAATGGACATAACAGCGACACTAACGGCAGCTAACAATTGTCCAGTGAGGTAATTGGATATTTGATGTTCAATATTGTAGATCATTCTGAGTCCCACTTCAAAAAATTTGTTTGGTAAAAACCGTACCAAAGACTTTTTGAAATGATGGTATTCAAATAACAGAATTATTGTAAAAATAAAGACCATAACGGTTGTGAATAGGAACCCACCAACGGCCCCGACCATAGATAATATATTTTGCAATGTGCTTTTAACGTATCCCTGAATCTTACTCACCAAGGCAGTCTGATTATCGGCTTCATTTAAATCAAAAGCCGGGAGTTTTTCCTGGATCAGGTTCGTGAGATCAGAAATATATTCTTCTTGATTTAGTTTAACTGAAAAATCTTTGGCCTGATCAACAAAATTTGAAACAAAGCTACCCAAAAATGTCACAATGATAGTGAGGGATACAACCGTAATAATGAGGACACTTAATCCGCGACTATTTATTTTTCGTTCTAGATAATCAACCAGGGGTAATAGGATTGTCGTAAACAAAAATGTGAAGATTAACATAGTCACAACATTTGATATGTATGGCCAAATAATATAAATGAAACCAACAACCAATAAACCAACAACCAGGCGATAAAACTTTAACATTGGATCGTGTGAGATGGCTTGCGTACTCATGCAGACTCTTTTTGTGTAACAGCAAGTAACTCATTTGTTTTTCGCAATCTGGCGCCCGTTACGCGTGCCAGATTTAATAGAATTTTATTTCCAAGACTGGGTTTACGTTCTATGAGGGATTCGAGATCGGTTTGAGAAAAAACCAAAATAGTAGAACTTTCAATGGATGCCGCTGTAGCAGAGCGTGTTTCATTGTCCAATAATGCCAATTCACCAAAAAAATCACCCTGCTCTAAAGTAGCCAAAACATTCTTATTGTCGTTGTGATCTTCGATATATATCTCAACATCACCAGCCATAATAATGTACATTGCTTCACCGGGAGCATGTTTTTTAAATATTATTTCATGGGGGTGGTAGGCACGCTCATGAATAATTGTTTCAATTTCTAAAAATTCCCTTTCAGATAAACCTTTGAAAATGGGAACCTGTTTAAGGGTCATGACGGTTTTACTTTCCGTCTGCTGCCAATTACGAAATATATTAGTCCAAATTGCGTTTTTCAAGATTTCCTCATCTGATGATTAGTGAAATTCCCAAACATTTTCCGGTATGTCAAGTAATGGATGTAAAGAAACCATTTAGTTTATTGAATCAATTTTATGATTGAGACTAAAACAAATAGACCAATTCTAGAATTATTTGAATTTTGATTTAGAATCATCTTAAATCCAAGAAATCCTTCATTGCTTGCAGACCGACGGACGGGGTATTTTTATGGGATGAAGTTCAACCGGATTACTCTCACGACATTTGTTCTTTTCTCCTCCTTTATTATTGCGCAAGGGGGATATCGTAACTATGATTCTGAAATTAAATCTCAGAGTAGCAATATAGAATCTTTAAGAAAAGAAATTGAAGCCACACGTAAGCGAATTGAACGAGAAGGCCAGAAAGAACAATCCGCAGCCAAGAATATTTCAAATATTGAACAGGAAATTTCCCTTTTAGATAGACTATTATCCGAACTAAAGAGGGAAATACAAAACTCTAAACAGATTATTGTTTCCCTGGAAAACCAGATAAGCGAAAAAGAGAATGAACTGATTCGGTTAAAAGATCGTTATGCTCAACGTGTCGTTTCAGTTTACAAGAAAGGCTCTTTATCGCAATTAGAGCAAATATTTAGTTCTACATCCTGGCGTCAGGCTGTATATCGCACAAAATACTTAAGTATTATTTCTGACATAGATAGAAAAACGCAAAAACAAATTCGATCCCTTATTATTGATATTAGTCAGAAAAAATTGAATCATGAAGCAGCTGTCCGAAAAAGCAATTCACTTCAAAGAGAACAGGAACGGGAACAAGATTCCCTGCGCAACAAGAAAAAACAAAAGGAAAAAGAAATAAGAAAAATCCGCCTGAATAAGGAAGAATTAGCGGAAGTAATCCGTGAAAAACAGGCGGGTATTCAACAATTAGAGGCAGTACGTAAAATGATATTGGAGGATAAGGATCGCTTTGAACGGGAGGAGCGACTTCGAAAACAACGAGAAGTACTGAGCGCGAAGAGTTTTTCAGATTTAAAAGGGAAACTCCCCTGGCCAGCAGCAGGACGTGTCGTGACAAAATTTGGGCGAGAATGGAATCCTAAATTGAAAACCACAACAGAGAATCCAGGGATTGATATCAAAGGCCAGCCAGGTTCTTCCATTACAACAGTCATGAATGGCATTGTCATTTCTATTACCTATATCCGCGGTTATGGGACGACTATGATTATTGACCATGGAAGTGGTTATTTTACGGTTTATAGTCATGTGACGAATATTCAAGTGAGTATGGATAGTGAAGTCCGCGCAGGAGATATTATTGCTTATATGGGTGATTCAGGATCAGTGAATGGATCAATGTTACACTTTGAAATATGGAGTAAAGATAAACTAAACCCAGAGTTATGGCTGATAAAACAATAATAAATTTTGGCGAAAAGGTTCACCCTGTAATCTGGTCACGACTAGCGAAAATTGTTTCCGCAGAGCGTATCGGTAATGGATATATTTTTTCCGGACCTGCAGGGACGGGTAAAGAAGGAGTTGCTTTATCCTTTGCAGCATTATTGAATTGTCAAAATCCAGGTGAATCAGCCTGTGGTACTTGTCGCTCCTGTATTCGATTTCTTACTTTACAACACGAACATATAAATATTGTTTTTCCTCTTCCTACAGGAAAGCCATCCACTGGAAAAACAAGTGATCCCATCCAAAACCTTGATGATGATACCGTTTCTATTGTAACAAATAGTATCCAACAAAAAGCGGCAGATCCCTTTTATAAAATCAGGATACCTAAAGCGAATCGTATTCTTATTCAATCGATACGCCATTTACGTCAAAAAATGTATCTAAAGTCACTAGAAAAAGGACAGAAAATCGTTGTGATTTTCGAGGCTCACCTTCTATCTGCCGGGCAGGGTGAAGCAGGGAATGCACTTCTAAAATTACTTGAGGAACCGCCTGAAAACACCACGTTGATACTGGTGACTGATAATAAGGCGGGACTGTTACAAACAATTTTATCACGTTGTCAGCACATTGATTTTCCGCCACTTGAAACAAAAATTGTTTTAGAATTCTTAAATCAATCAGTCAGTCCATCCGTTGCTGAAACGGCGGCCGTTTTATCAGAAGGAAATATGATTCGCGCAGAACGATTATCCAAATATTCCTCAAGCGAGCTTTTGACTCTTCTAAAAGATATAGTTTCCAATTTAAGTATACCAAACCCCAATGATCATCGTCAATTTGTTCGCGATATGATGACCTATTTGAATAATGATCCTGAAGAATTTGATTTTCGAATCTCTCTGGCTCAAATATGGTATAGTTTGATAGGTAAACTGCGATCAAATATGTTAATTGCATCAATAAACAAAAATTTCGAATCTGAACTTCTGCAGATGATTGAAAAATATCCAAATGCGAATATTGTAGAGATTAATCACGTATTAGAAGATTTAAAGCAAGCACCTCGAAGAAATTTGCATATGACATTAGCACTATCTACAGCTGCAATTGGTATTCAACATTTTTTAGACGGAGCCACACGATTTACTAACCAACATGAAACCATGACTAAATTAGCATAATGAAAAATACATTTTATATCACTACACCTATCTATTATGTCAATGATAAGCCACATATTGGTCATGCTTACACTACCATCCTGGCAGATGTATTGGCACGCTATCACCGTGAGGCAGGCCAAGACGTTTTTTTCCTTACAGGATTAGATGAGCACGGACAGAAAGTACAGCAAGCGGCCGAAAGCAGGAACATTACTCCTCAACAACATTGTGATGAAATGGCTCCACGCTTTCTTGAATTATGGGAAAAACTTCATATTCAATATGATGATTTTATTCGTACAACTGAACCACGTCATGTTGATGTTGTTCAACAGGTTCTTCAAAAAGTCTATGATTCTGGTGACATTTATATGGATGAGTATGAGGGATTATATTCTGTTTCAGAAGAGCGATTTATTACGGAAAAAGAATCAGAGTCAGGTGAATTCCGTGACATTACAAAATTGAAGGAAAAAAATTACTTTTTCAAGATGGGTAAATATCAACAGGCTTTATTGGATCATATTGAGTCTAATCCTGATTTTATTCAACCCAAACATCGAAAAAATGAAATCCTTGGATTCTTGCGTAATCCATTGGGGGATTTATGTATATCACGACCAAAGTCTCGTCTAAACTGGGGTGTCGAACTGCCATTTGATGCGGATTATGTCACGTATGTATGGTTTGACGCTTTATTGAATTATGTGACGGCTCCCGGGTATAAATCTGATGATGAATCTTTCAAACAATGGTGGCCGGCGAATTACCACTTAATTGGTAAAGATATCCTAACAACGCATGCTGTATACTGGCCCACGATGTTATTTTCCGCCGGGTTGCCACAACCCAAAAGTATTTTCGCCCACGGATGGTGGCTGAGCGGTGAATCTAAAATGAGCAAATCACTGGGAAATGTAGTAAATCCATTAGATTTGATTGATGAATACGGTGTTGATCCTGTGCGATACTATCTCATGCGAGAAATGGTTTTAGGGCAGGATGCCAGTTTTACAATTGATTCATTTATTAAGCGATATAATAGTGATTTAGCAAATGATTTTGGGAATCTTTTAAGTCGTGTAAGCACCCTGATTACACGCAATTTTGACGGAAAAATTCCTGAATTAGGCAATCCGACAGAAGCGGATAAAACCATTGCTCTAGAAGGAGAAAAGACTGTCAAATTGGTTCAAGGTTTGATTGAAAAAATGCGCCTCAATGATGCGATAGAAGAAACAATGCAATTCATCCGAGGTGTCAATCGCTATATGGAGCAACAAGCTCCCTGGAAACAAGTAAGGGAAGACAAAGACGCCGCAGGCCGCACTTTATACACAGCAGCAGAAGCATTGCGTATTAGCGCACTGCTATTGCATCCGGTTATGCCTAGTCGCACTCAAGCAGTTTTAGATACGTTGAATACTCGTGATACATCACTTAAGTGGGGACGGTTGATTGCTGGGACGGAATTAGTGAAACATGAATCATTATTCCCAAGAATTGATGTCAAGAAAAAGGATAAAGTACAAGAATCTGCCAAAGAAGAAATACCTGCAGAGCCAGAAAATGTAGTCACATTTGATGAATTCCATAAATTGAAATTGAAAACGGCAAAAGTACTTGAAGCTGAAAAAGTTGAAGGCGCTGATCGCTTACTAAAACTACAAATTGAGGTAGGGGACAGTAGACGACAAATTGTTGCTGGAATAGCTGAATTCTATACGCCAGAAGCCTTGATTGGGAAAATAATAGTTGTAGTGTCAAATTTAAAACCAGCTAAAATTCGTGGTATTGAATCCAATGGAATGCTGCTAGCGGCTAAAAAGGGAAAACACTTAACATTAGTAACGGTGGATTCTGATGAAATAGGGAGTGGTGCTGACGTTAATTAATCATTTTAATAAGATATGAATAATTCGAAGAAATTATTATTTAGATAGCCACCTTAAAGCAGCTTCTTTTGTTGAAAATATTTTAAATGTATAGTTCGTAGGTTTGGTGATTTTCTGATATATTATCGATAAGACAGTTTCAATCGGATTACTTTCAATAATGGCGAGTCTTGCACCAGTATAATGTTGAAATGCCTTTTTAGATACCTTAGAAATTTCTGTAACACCTTTTATGGAATACAATGATTTTGATTCTCGTGCATCAATTAGGATATTAATATTTCGAGAATAATCCATGTTCAATCCAATGGATTGTATATAAGAAAGAACCTCCGTCAATTCAATATCACCCGTGAAAAGGGTAACTAATAATTGTTTATTTTGATCGTATTCAGAATGATTCATATAAAAGTAATAGTTGGTGCAATTAAACCGTATCTAATTCTTAAGTATTTCTTCCAATTTTTCAAGTTTAGGATTGATGACAAACACGCAATATGGTGCATTTGGATTATTTCTAAAATAATCCTGATGGTAGTTCTCAGCGATAAAAAAAGTTTCAAGAGGCTCTATATGGGTAACAACAGGTGAGGGGTAAAGATTTGCCTTTGTAATCCTCTTTAATGATTCTTCTGCCAGTTGTTTTTGTTCATCGTTATGAGTGAGAACAATGGAGCGATATTGGCTCCCAATATCTGCTCCTTGGCGATCGGACGTGGTGGGATCATGGCTTTTCCAAAAGATCATCAGTAATTCATTATATGTAATGAATTCAGGATTATAGGTTATCTGAATGACTTCTGCATGGCCTGTTTTTCCACTGCAAACTTCGTTATAGCTTGGATTGTTCTTATCTCCCCCAGCATATCCAGAGACAACATCGGTAACACCATCCACTTTTTCAAATACGGCTTCCATGCACCAAAAACATCCACCGCCAAAAGTAGCTTTTTCAATAGTATTCATTTGTGCTTCTCCAGATTGAACCAACATAAAAGAAAATACGAAAATGAATACTAATCCAAGGTTTTGATTATTCACGAATCACTTCTCCATTCTTAGGTTCAAGTTAATGAAATGAAGTTGAGAAAGATCCGCGCTTATTTCAATTATGTCGCGAAGATTACACTTTCAGAATCATGAATGATAGCGGTTCAGACACGAATTGTTACAAGATTATTCTAGGATGTTAGATTATGAGTCGCGCTTATCATCTTTTGTAAAAATCATATAGTCTACAATAAATGTAAATGCAGGAAATAGAATACTTAGCATATAGGTTGTATCGGCACCAATAGTACGGAATCCATCAATAGAACCGATTTCCCTGAACACAACAATAATAATAGTACAAAGTGTCAATGCCTTCAGAATCCCAAATACCCAAAACTTTTGTAATGTAGTCATAACCCCTCCAGTAAATTAAGTTTTCAAATATATCCAATATTACCATATATAGAGAACAGACTCAAGGTGATTCATCCTACTATTAATAAGTGATACTGTATGTCCTGGATAATTTTTGGTATGGATATAAAATGGGATTCAATTTGTGTTTTACCAGAGTTTTGGAGGGTATATGCCTTTCTCAACCAGCCCATTGATTTGATCAGTCACATGCGCTTTATCTTCTTGATATGTTACTCCAAACCATTGTTCATCGGTTTGGTATACTTTTACTTTCCCTCTATCGCTGGTGATTAGCTTTTCTAATATTAATGGCAGGAAAAATTCGGATTTCAACTCGTGCCCATGTTTTTGTAAAAAATCGCTAAAATTTTCTTCGATATAATCGAAAATTGAAGGCGTAAAGCCCATCATATTCATTGACACGTTGGTCATTTCGGATAGTTCATGGAATTGATCATTTTCTTCATAACCAAGAATACCATTATTTCGATATATTTTTGTCCGTTCGTTGATTTTTTCCAGGTATCCATTTTCATCAGCGCTACATACGCCACGGGATACTGAACCAAATTCTGAAATGGTTTTGGCCAGTTCATATCCAACAAGACAGTTTTCAACAGTATTCTTCAAAAAATGATTGTAGGATAATTCATAAGCAGATCGCCCATAAAAATCATCAGCATTGATAACGGTGAATGGTTCATTCACAACAGAATTGGCCATCCACATTGCGTGAGCTGTTCCCCAGGGCTTTTCTCGGTCATCGGGGACAGTAAAACCCTTAGGAAGAACATCCAATTCCTGAAAGACAAAATGGAGATCCAATTTACCTTTGAGCTTATCTTCAAAGCGTGCGCGAAATTCAGTTTCCATGTGCTTTCGTATGACAAAAACTACCTTAGTAAATCCCGCTTCCTTAGCATCATATAAAGAATAGTCAATAATTGCCTCACCGGATGGACCAAATTGATCCAGTTGCTTGAGACCTCCATAACGACTGCCCATTCCCGCAGCCAAAACAATAATCGTTTGGTTCATTTTCCCCTCTTTAAAGTACTTTAAACTTAGGCCAAATTTTAAAAAGGATCACAGCAGAGATCAGCGAAAATAGTGTCGTAATCAATGCTGGAATTGTATTGCCATAGAGCCAAAATCCAATGGCGAATAAGCCATTATATATAAAAACTAATCCTAAGAAAACACCTAATAAACTGGTAGAAATATCCCAGGGTTCATCTAAATCAGAAATATCATTCCCCTGGCTTTCAGCTTGGGCAAGGATGACTTTCCATCCGGGACCACCAGGGCGCACTTTTTTATAAAAATTAAACAAAGTATTATAATCTGTGGGACGAGTTATAAATGTGACAATAATCCATCCAACCGTAGTAATGCCAACTCCAATAACCAGTCGCTGCCATTCGATAATGTAGGGTAAACCTAACCAGGGATGAATAATTTCAAAATATATGGCAACGAGAAAAGAAATAATCATGGCGGTTATTTCGCTGGCGGCGTTAATGCGCCACCAAAACCAACGTAACAAAAAAAGCAAACCTGTCCCAGCACCAATTTGAAGCATGATATGAAATGCTTGCAATGCATTGCTCAAAAATAGTGCAAGAATTGCAGCCATTATCATGAGTGCTAAAATTGTCAATCGGCCAACATTCACCAGAGATTTTTCGTTAGGATCGGTATTCACAAATCGCCTATAAAAATCATTCACCACATAAGAAGCACCCCAATTGAGATGAGTAGAGATAGTGGACATAACAGCAGCAATGAGTGATGCAACCACTAGACCTAATACACCAGCTGGTAAGTAGGTGAGCATAGCAGAATATGCCAGATCATTTTTAACAATTGATGGGTCAATATGAGGGAAGGCAGATTTCAGAGATTCAATATCAGGAAATAATACCATGGATGCCAAAGCAACAATGATCCAGGGCCAGGGACGCAAACCATAATGGGCTAAATTGAAAAACAAGGTGGCTCCCATGGCATTTTTTTCATCTTTAGCCGCCAACATACGTTGGGCAACATATCCGCCACCACCAGGTTCAGCTCCTGGATACCAGACACTCCACCATTGTACAGTCAAGGGGATGATGAAAACAGTAAGCACTAAACTGGAATCGGAAAAATCAGGCAAAAGGGAAATTTTATTCACAACATTAGGATGGGTTAATAAGTTAGTTAATCCACCAATTTCAGGTAAATCAAGAACAATTTTTGCAGCATAAATTGATCCAACCATTGCAATGACAAATTGAATAGCATCGGTAATAATTACACCTCGTAAACCACCTAGCATACTATACAATACAACCACAATGGACATCCAGAATACAACGTGGAAAGGGGATAATTCAAGCATGACACCACCAATTTTGATGGCTGCCAGCAATACCGTCGCCATGATAATGACATTGAAGAAAACACCTAAATACAAAGCACGAAACCCACGCAAAAAGGCAGCCATTTTTCCGCTATACCTGAGTTCATAAAATTCTACATCTGTAAGAACGTCGGAACGCCGCCAAAGTTTGGCATAAATAAATACAGTGACCATCCCGGTGAGGAGGAAAGCCCACCAGAGCCAATTCCCTGCAACACCATGCTGGCGAACCAAGTCAGTGACAAGATTAGGTGTATCGGCTGAAAAAGTCGTGGCAACCATTGAAACACCCAAGAGCCACCAAGGCATGCTTTTACCGGAAGCAAAAAACTCATTGGTACTTGAGCCTGCTTTTCGGGCGACACTGAGGCCAACGCCGAGCGACACGGCAAAAAATGCAATAATCCATACCCAATCAACAAATTGTAAAATCATAATAAACCTATTTGTGTTAGAATGAAGAAGTTAGAGTTAACTACGGATTATTTGAAAAATAATTTATAAGGATGCAAATTGAGCATTCGGTGTGATATGATCAGGGATCAAGAATTCTTATAACCAGAGTGAAAGTAAGTTGTATCTGCTGAGATTGGATATCATTGCGAATCTACCAATCGAGAAAAAGTCCGCAATTTCAGCTATATACGAAATATGATATTATTATAAATAGGATAAAAGAAAAACGGCAGAGAGCAATCACTCCCTGCCGTTTTTTTTAATTGTATTAAACTTTAAACTGACCAATCAGTTCGTTTAATCCTTGCACTTCTCTATTAAGCTGCTCAGCCGAAGAAGCTAACTCTTGGGAGCTGGAAGCGGCCTCCCGGGCGACCGTTGAAACACCTTCTATATTTTTGGATATTTCTTCAGCTCCGGAGCTTTGCTCATCAGTGGCATTCGCAATCTGAGCAATGGCTTGATTCACATTGGCAATCGAGACTACAATGGCATCTAAAGCATCACCAGATTGGGTGGCAAGTTCCTGATTACGTATAGTGTGTTCTGTTGTTTTTTTCATGGTTGTCACCGATGAACCAACGGCACTCTGAATCTGTTTAATTTTTTCGCCAATCTCAGCTGTAGCGTTTACTGTGCGTTCTGCCAGCTTACGTACTTCATCTGCTACTACCGCAAAACCACGACCGGCATCACCGGCACGCGCAGCTTCTATATTTGCATTGAGCGCTAACAAGTTTGTTTGATCAGCAATATCATCAATCACCTGAATCACGTCACCGATCTCCTTTGAGCGAGTTTCCAAAGCGGCAATCTGTTCTGCAGCCGTATTAACTATATTAGCGACTTCCTTAATACCTTCAACGGCATCAGTTACCGATTTATGTCCTCTGTTAGCAGCTTCGTTAGCACTATTTGCATTCTCTTGGGTTTGACTCGTATTTGTGCTTGATTCTAATATCATAGTACTTATTTCTTCCATTGAACTGGCAACTTCACTGAGCTGAGATTGCTGCTCTTCTGCACCGGTGGCTAACTCCTCTGAAGCTGTTGATATTTGATCCGAAGCATTGCCAACCTGTTCCATACTGTCTTTTACTTTATGGATAACGCCATGCAATTTCTCAACAAAAACATTAAACCAAGATGCCAACTCACCTAACTCGTCTTTAGAAATAATTTCCAAACGTTTGGTTAAATCGCCTTCACCCTCGGCTATATCTTTGAGTGAATCCACTACAAGACTCAACGGTTTAACTACCATATTGCGGATGATAAAGAATAAAATTCCGCTCACAAGAAATACCAGAAACCATGCCAAAAGACTTAGATATAATCTATTTTTAGAATGTCGCATAAGAACATCATTGGTAGAAATTGTAGTCGTCAAGAATCCTTTTAGATCTCCTGCTTCCCCATCATGACAATCCAGACAATCTTCTTCCATTATAATAGGATGTACATAGGTCATGGAACCCTGATTATAATTTTCAGTATCTATTACCGGTAATGATGTTGATTTGGACTTGTGCATTGCACTTGTATTTTTATTATCCCCGACAATAGCTGAATTACTGGATGTATAAACGTCAAGATTTGTATCCAGGAGACATATCTCATTTATGGATTCTTCCTGAGAAGTACTATATAGAATTTCTGTGACCGCATCCATTTCACCTTCCGCCATGGAAAATTTGATGCTCTCAAGAAGTATATTAGAAACTTGTTTTACATTGTTTGTCTGAACTGTATTGTCAATAACATGTTGACGTTCGATCACAATATAGAATGAGGTTCCTAAAACGATCATAACCAGAATAAAAATTGAAATGGGTATTTTTTTACCTAAAGACATATCAGTAATCTTCTTAAGAATATTTTTGATCATTCTCTTCTCCGAATAATTGTTTTTATACATATATCATAACTCAAACAATGTTCATTTTCATTAAAATAGATAGTTGATGATATATTAGATAATTAATTATCGCAATTAGTATGCCAGACTCCATCTTTATACGTAAACCAATAAGTGTCTTCTATATGCTTTCTGATGGTGAAAGAAATATTTTTCAGGATCGGAAATATTTTCCCAGTCGCGATATAATATTGACTATATCAGTCTTACTTTAAACGCTATTTATTTTAGTCAATATCCTGTTTGGATTGAACCCAAAATCACGGACATATAATGAAAAATTATTCCGATCAATTAGACACAGGAATCAAACTAATGGCGCAACCGCCACCTGCGGCTAAACGTAAATCGAGTTCATCACCTTTTTGAACACGCAGATTCTCGATTTTAATTGAAGTAGGATTATCATTCCAATGAGCAGTCACACCATCGCTGTAAATCACAGCCATATATGTTTTGTCCAGATCTAGAAAATCTAATACTAACGGCAATTCCCGCGGATTTTCATCTGTTAAACACCCAACAAACCACTTATCAGAATTCCGCTCTTTACGTGCCATGCTTATGAAATCTCCAATTTCACCATCGATAACATGGGATTCACTCCAATCGACACCTACATCCCTGATGAACTGAAAGGCGGGATGATCTTGATAGTTCTCGATCAAATCGCACGCCATTTGAACTGGGCTATAAATCACAACATAAATGGCCAATTGGTGAGCCAATGTTGTATTGATCTGATTTTGGTCTTTGTAGGGATCAAGTTTGAGATTGAAAACACCAGGCGTGAAATCAATAGGTCCAGCCAGCATACGAGTAAATGGTACGATGGTAAGGTGTTCAGGAGGATTGCCTCCATCTTGCGCCCAGGCGTTGAATTCTTGGCCTCTTAATCCTTCTCGGGAAATCGCATTTGGATAAGTACGTCGAATTCCTGTTGCTTTTATAGGTTCATGGGCATTCACTGCAACTTCATATTTTGCTGCAGTTTCCACCACTTTTCTATAATGATTCACCATCCATTGCCCATGATGATACTCACCTTCAGGGAGGATGGTGCCCACATATCCAGTTTTTACCGTATGCATACCATATGTTTTCATCAAAGCAAATGCAGTATCCAATTGCTGTTCGTAAGTACGGGGTGCGGCAGATGTTTCATGATGCATAATGATGTCTACGCCTTTTACCTTTCCATAGGATACAACAGCTTCTAAATCATAATCAGGATAGGGTGTTACAAAATCAAAAATGTCCTCGCGATCAGGGATTCCGAACCAGCGTTCCCATCCAGTGTTCCATCCTTCAATTAGTACAGCTCCAATTCCATTTTCTGAGGAAAAGTCAATAAATGATTTAGCATTTTCTGTGGTTGCACCGTGTCGTCCACTGGCCATATCCCAACTGGATTTACCCACATGCATTTCCCACCAGATACCCATGTATTTTGTAGGTGTAAACCAAGATATATCTCCAAGCTTATTTGGATCATTTAGGTTGAGAATCAATTTTGAATCAATTAAATCTCCGGCACGATTACTAATTTGAATTGTTCGCCAGGGTGTTTGAAAGGGAGTGGATCGTTTTACATTATATCCAAATTGATCTGATCCAACCAGAGCACTGGTCATTGACAATTTTTCTTTATCGACTTTCAACGTCATACCGGCATAATCCGTGAGATTAGCTTCATGGAAACTGAGATAGACACCATCATTCGTTTTCATTGTAACGGGGGTATTTACAGCATTGTTGGGGATGTATGATTGGGCCAGGCTACTATGATTTCGATATTTTATTGCATCGATTTCTGAAAACGTTGTTGTGTTGTATAAATGTTCATAAATATCCCAATCTCCCGGAATCCACCAAACCGTATGGTCACCGGACAAGTTGAATTCGGTGTGTTCATCATTGATGATAACTTCATCATGTGCGAATTCTTTTGGAAATTCATATCGAAAACCTAATCCATCATCAAAAACACGAAAAATAATATTGAATTTCCGATAAGGTTTTTGAGTCTCCTGCAGTATTATAAAACACTCATTATACTTGTTTTCCACATGCAGTTGTTCACCCCATGGCATGTCCCAAGTTTCATCGGTAGAGGTTTTTATCACATCGGTAATGGCAAGGTCATATTTCAGTTCGGGAGCATTTATAAAGTCAAATCCCATGGAAGAAGGTAAAATGACATTTTTCCCATTAAAGGAAACGGAATAAAGAGGAGAACCAGATTCATCTAATGACAGCATAACGGTTATATTTTGGGATGGTGAAGAGACAAGTACTTGGGAGGACTCTTGCTTACATGAAAGAATACTAAATACGATAACTATCCAATATAATTGTCGAAATTTCATTTTATTGTCCTTGAATAATCATGTTTTAACAAAAAGAAAAATACATTTAATAGAATTGTAGTGTACACTCGATATTTTATAAAACTTTACGGAAAGACAAATGTCAAATATTAGCCTTAGTTAAATTTATCGTCTGGCACAGGCGGAAATTGAAGAATAAATTCTGTGCCGACGTGTTTTTTGCTTTTCACTATGATTGAAATATCATTTAATTGGAGATACTTTTTCGTTAACGCCAATCCAAGACCCAATCCCTGGTACTCTTTTGTATACCCTTCGCTCTCTTGAGAAAAAATATCAAATATATGCACTATATAATCTTCAGAAATCCCAATACCCGTATCTTTTATTATGAGCTCACGATTTTTCTTTAATGAAAAAGTAATATTACCTTCAGGAGTATATTTAATTGCATTATCTAAAATATTTGATAGTGCCTGTTGTACATAATATGGATCAACATAGGTGAAAATTTCTTCATCCTCAAAATTAAATTCCAAATCTAATTTTCGTTGTTTGGCAAACTTATAAAGTTCAGAGATTACCGTTGTTATACAATTTTTAATATTGGTGATTTCCTTCTCAGGTTTGATCTTCTTAGTATTAATTGAAGAAATATCAAGAATTTCATGGATGGTGCGTAATAATCTTTTACCACTAACGTCCACCATATCAAAGAAATCCAATTGTTCATCTGTGGCAATATTTTCAAAATTCATTTTAATGAGATCGGTGAAACCAAGAATTGAATTTAAAGGTGTCCTTATTTCGTGGGACATATTGGCTAAAAACAGAGATTTCACTCTTTCACCTTCTTGGGCAAGTTTTAACGCTTTCTCAATTTCTTCAAGTTGTTTTATCCTAACTAAAGCACCACCTATGTGACTGGCAAATAGTTGAAGAAGTTCCAAATCTTTATTTGCGTATTTATTTTCTGTATAACTTTGGACGGATACAACACCTACCATTTTATTTTCCCAAATAATAGGGACGTACATTAGCGATGAGGAGATTCGATCTGTAAACCCAAATGGAACAGTAATAGATGATAATTCAGAACGTGGTCGATTGATCAATTGGGATTCGCCAGATAAAATTTCCAGTTTCTCAACATGTTCAAGGGAAATAGATTTTACTGGAACGGATACGGGGGATTCCCCACCTTCAGGGGTATCTTCATTATACAGACCCATTGTCCCACCTGTTTTATCGTCTATTATATCTAGGAAAAATGCATCATAATCAAATACGGAATAAGTATCTTTTGCAATGATGGGACCAATTTCATTCAAACCTAATGCACTACTTAGTTCACGGGCTAATAAGCGTAACGTTTTCCAAATATTTTCCGTTTTTTTCCGTTCAGATATATCACGTATTATGCCTTGATAATTATGGCTATTTGTAGACTCATCGAACTGCAAAGACACGGAAATAAGACAGGGAATAATTGAATTATCTTTTCGTTTAATTTGCATTCCCACGTTAATTAGTGACTTCTTTTCTTCCAGGTCTAATAAATATTGTTTTCGTTCGTCATCATTTGCGTATAAAATGATTGCATTAGAGTGGATGATCTCTTTTCGGGTATATCCGGTTAAAGAAAGAAACGCTTGATTAATGTCAATAAAGTCGCCATTCTGCGTTGAAATAAATATGGAGTCGGTTGAATTTTCAAATAGGGATCTGTATTTCACTTCACTTTCGAGTAATGCTTGTTCAGATTTAACACTTTCGGTGATATTCTCTATTAAAATGACAAGACCAGAACTGTTTTGTCCTTTTAGAATCTGGGGCACACCTCTAACATTAATTATCAACTCTTTTCCCCAGTGAGAAGTATATGGCACTCGGTTATTTTCGAATGGAGCACCTGATACTATTGAACCTGTCATTTTTTCTGACAAACCAACATGTTGAAGTGACGGAATATTTATACCAAGTTTTAATGTTTCTTCAAGGCTTGGACTACCCACCATATCTAAAAATGCCTCGTTGGCACTGGTAACATTGCCAGTGCGATCAACAGTAACAATTCCAACAGGTATGGAAGTAATTATACTGGCATTAAAATCACTCAAATTCTTTAAAGCTTCTTCGGCGAGTCTTCTAGCTGAGATGTCTCTAACAATACCGGCAAATAATACATCGCCACCCTTTTCAAGTGTCCCAAAAGAAATTTCCAAGGGAACCTTTTCCCCGCTTTTATGAAGACCCGGAACTTGAACATTTTTCCAATTTATAGTTCGAATGCCAGTCTCGATGTATTTATTATTTGCTTGTAAATGAAGATCGCGAAATTCATCAGGTATAAGTAGAGATAGTGGTTTATTGGTTAATTCATTGGTATTATAACCAAATATTTCTCCGAACGAGCTATTCGTGGATTGGATAATACTATTGCTATCAATTATAATAATACCATCAGTAGCCGTCGCGGCTACAGCAGCATAAAGCTCCTCTGATTCCAGCAACAGCTCGTGTTCGTGAGATAGCTCGGCTGTTTTTTTCCTAACCTGGCGTTGAAGTGTAATGTTCCATAAGATTGCGATCACAATAACACCAAATATTCCACCGAGAACTAAAACAAAATACAGATAGTATTTTTCAATCCAATTATCATGAGAAATAAACCATTTATTCATTAATACCGGGTATATTTCAGATTTTTTAATAGTGACTAATTGCTCATTAATAGTATTAATTAAGGTTGTATTGTTTTTTATCGAAGCAAAACAAAAATTTTGAGGAAAGAGACCAACTTGTGAAATGGCAATATTTTCCAGATCATATTGTTTTAGAAGGTATAATCCGGGTTGTGTGGCTGTAACAAAGGCATAGACTTCGCCAAGTTGTAAAAGATGAAATCCTTCTCGTTTAGTGTCTACAATTTGAATAAGTGAATCAATTCCAGAGTAAAATTGTTCATACGAAATATCATTTTTTTGAAGTGCAATTGAATGAGTTTTGATATCGTCTTTTGTGATTAAATGAGGATGGTCGGAATTAATAAAAATAGATTGATCAATTCTACTATGGGGTTCTGAAAATATATATTGGTTCGTTCGTTCTTCGGTATAAATCATGCTGATGAGATCAATGGTTCCAATATTGAGGCTCTCAACAGCTTCAGGCCAGGACATGGGGTGGAGAATAAAAGTGAAATTAGAGGATTTTTCAATCTCAGCTAGAAGTTCAGGAATAAATCCTGCAATAACTCCATTCTCTCCCACAAATTCATAGGGAGGATATTCAGCATCTATAGCTACATGAATTTCTTCTCCATTAATCCAACAAAAAATCGCGAAAATGGCGAAAAGAAGAAGTCTACTGAATCCCCGATTATCCATGGCACAATTTATTTTATTATTACAGTGATGTCAATTTTTCTTTGATGTGTTAGACTATATTATCTGTATTTTAAAATACGTAAATATTTATAATTAATATAGTCAGAATCAGTATGAAATACTAAAATATTAGAAGGAAATACAAACGTTTATTTCCATAACAAAGTTAATCCAACAACCAAGAGTAAAAGAAATAGAATCTTCTTAAAAATGACTTGATTGATTTTAGTATATACAATATTTCCGATATAAATAGAGAGTAGCATTATTGGAATCATTATAGTGGATAATGGCAAGATAGATTTATCAATCATTTCATTAAAAACTAGAAGTGGTAAGCGCGAAATATTAATAAAGCCTAAAACACCTAAGATAGTTGCACGGATAATATGTGCATCATGCAGTTTGTTATTTATATACGTAACATAGAGCGGACCACCCGTATTAAAGAGTCCGGAGAAATATCCACCTATGAGGCCAAATAACCATCCCAATCGCTGAAATTTGACTATTTTTTTATCGCGAACTATTGCATGTAGAGCATAGACAATGATGAACCCACCGAGTGCCTGTTTTAATATTTCAGGGTTTCCAAATTTCAATGTGTAAATACCAAACATCATTCCCACAAAACCACTCACGGCCAACTCAAAGATGATACGCTTTTCCATTTTCCCATGGTTTTGGATAATAAGAATTATACTAAAAAGGGCAAGTAGGAGAGAAAGGAGAACAATCGCCGATTGAAGATCCATGACAAGAAGTAAAATTGGAAGAGCCACAAGAACAGCAGCGAAACCAACGATGGTTTGGACAAAAAAGCCAAGAGCTATGGCAATACCAATTATAGCATAGGATAAAATTGCCAGCTCGTTTTAGGTGAGATTATTTCTCTGGAGATTTATCATCATCTATATATCAATATGAACAATGATTATACTTCGAGGTATTTAGAGATCATCTGCGCCAATTTATGTCTATTAATTGGTTTACTCATGTAATCGTTACATCCTGCTACCAATACATTTTCTCTATCGGTAACAAAGGCATGTGCGGTCACTGCAATCACTGGTGTATTTTTCCATTTTTCCAGATTTCGCATAAAATGCACGAGATCTAAACCATCCTCATTTCCCTGAAGTGATAAATCCAATACTAAAGCAGCAATAGGTTTTGTTTCAAGGTGTTCCTTTGCTTCAACGACAGAGATAGCAAAACACGTTTCAAATGAATCCCTAAGGGTTATTTCGACTAGCCGTTGAGTATCAAGATCATCTTCCACAACCATTACAAGAGGTTTGCGAGATGATTTTATTTTAGTCTGACTCATTGCCAAAGGTTCAGGTTCCTCAATTATTCGCGGATTTTCTTCTGTTTTTAATGTCAAAGTAAATGTCGTTCCTTCACCACGAACACTTTTAACATCGAGAGGAATATTATCCAAATCTAAGCAGCGTTTTGTCACAGCCAAACCTAGTCCCAATCCCTGGTACTTTTTTGTGTACCCTGAACTTTCCTGTGTAAAGGCTTCATACATGATTTTCATATAATCTTTTGATATTCCAATACCCGTGTCTTTAATGGATAAAATATAATTGCTTCCATTTTTACTTAAATTCACATCAACTTGACCTTCATTTGTATATTTGATAGCATTATCAATTAAATTGGATATTGCCCGTGTTAAAGTTGACTCATCTGCTTTTATAGGAGCCTGTTTTACTTGGGAGTTGAATGTGAGATCAATATCAGAATTATCAATAAGTATAGAAAATTCAATCACGGTATTTTTTACGATGGAATATAAATCGATATACTGAGGATTATAATGAAAAGCCCCTGCTTCAATTTGGGATAAATCCAGAATACCATGTACTGTATTAATCAATCGTTGGCTACTATGCCGGATGATATCAAAATAACTATGATCCTCTTTGTTAATTTTATCCTTTGTCAATTCTTCAACAATATCGGTAAACCCAGAAATTGCATTCAATGGAGTCCGAATTTCATGGGACATATTCGCTAAAAATTCAGTTTTTACTTTGTTGGCTCGTTGGGCTTCTGAAAGTGCTTTCTCCCGCTCTTGTTGATACAGCTTAATTTTTGTTATATCATGAATAATTGAACGCACTGCAACAACTTTTCCATCTTCTATTTCTGGTACCGCGTTGACAAGAACATTTAGTTTCATACCCGTTTGTGTTTGCATCACAGTTTCAAAGTTATGAATGCTATCTCCCTGGAGGACTTTGTTCAGCTTTTCCTTCGTGATTTCTTTATAATCTGGATCTATTAATTCAATAAAAGGTTTGCGAATATAATCTTCTTTCTCGTACCCCATTAACTGCAATTCGGCATTATTAGCATCAACAATATATCCTTCAGTGTCAACAATATGAATCATGTCTAAGGCGTCGTCAAACAATCCTTGATATTTTTTTACACTTTCGAATAGTTCCTGCTCTTTTTGACTAGCTTCACGAATATATTTATTGTTTCGCCATCCGAGAAAACCAATAGCAAATATCCCTATAAGCCATATCAAGGAATAGGTTTCATAGAGACCTATAATGACATTTTTGGCAGAAGCGACGAACGACGCAATAGGGACATTTATACTAACTCCCCCACGAACATCTCCAAGTTCGTACCCCTGTTGTTCATGACATTTTAGACATCCCTGTTTAACAATTAAGGGCTCCATATATTTAAGATTCTCATTGCCATCTATCGTGACTATTTCCGATATTTCAGTTTCACCTTGTTCAAATAAGTGCAATGCTTTTTTCTCCCAATTATCCGGAGCATTGACAGGGTTTAAAGGATTTAAACTCGTAATATGACCTGTTGCACCATATATATCACTATGCTCTGACATGAGCTGTCTGAGCATATAAGCGGGGTTCATAAGGGTGAGCTCTTTCCCATCTAGTGTTACAACATCACGATCCGGGATATGATCTAAATAGGGATTAGGCGGTGTTCGTTCATCAATTGGGACATAGACTCCACCGTGTTTTGTAGCCCACAAACGAAATGAGAGATCTTTTTGAAAATGAATTTTAGCTGTATTTCTTGCTAGTTCATATGTCTGGCGATCTTGGATATAAACGTTCCATGATAATGAAATGCCAATAAATATTGTCCAAGTTATAATCCCGATAACGAATATTCGTTTGGCTCTTGCTAATCTTTTCTCACCTTCCCATGGATAACTCAAACAGATCCCCCTGTAAATTATGAGTTAGTATATTAGGACCACATCGCAACTCAAATATATACAGAAACCTTAGAATAATCCAAGATGATAGAAATGAAGTAAATTAGGTAGAGATGGTAACGGATTTGGTTAGTGGTAATACACCTTCAATCGATTTTCAAAACCATGCTCAATTGATTATCAGTTATTTGAAGATAATCATTATATGTTTCAGGAAATTGTCTGTTTAAATAGAAAAGTAGAATCCCAATAACATTATAGCGTAATTGCGCCTTCTTAGATTCAATTATTGCTTCGTTCAAATAATGTGTTTCAAGAAAATAATCCCATTCTTGTTGATTGACCCGATCCAAAAAAGAATTAATAAGATCAATTGTGGAGTGTTTTTTTGCAATAGTCGAAGGATTCTCGATATAAAAAAGTGTGAAAATACCAGGGTATTGAATAAAATATTTCATAAAGGATTTTGTTCTTATTTTGATTCGCTCAAATCCCATATCAAGGTTTTTTGAATCCCGATCAATCTGTTCGAGACATTCATCTTGGAAATCGACGGTACATTCAAACACCAAATCCTTAATATTCGTAAAATAATTATAGAGGGTGGCATAGGAATACCCAGCTTGCTCAGCCACGTTTCGTACACTGATGGCGCGCATTCCCTCCCCACGGATGATTTCTTTTGCAGCCTGAATAAAATATTCCCTCATACGTTGTTCTTGGATCTTGTTTTGCATTATCGATTCCTATTTTGTCATAATTGAATAGGCGATATTAACACTGTTAATATTGTGAACAACTATATATTATACTGATATAATGGGAAAATGAAAAAAAAGATTTAATAGAGGGAACTACAAGAGTTCTTCAATCATCCGTTTATATTCTGCGATGAGTTCTTTTTCATTACCCGGTGTATACGTCATGTGGATAGTATGAAATTGAAAATCTTTATCAATAATGACAACGGAAGGAAGCTCTTCAACGCCCATAGCTTTGGTAATTGTGGAATCCTTGTCATAAACGAAATGCAAATTATGGGTTGTATTCTTCACAAAGGATTTCACAGCATCAAAAGAGTCACGCCCAACATTTACTGCAATAATGGCCACATCAAGATTCATATTAAAGTATTCCTCAAGGGCTGCCATTTCAGGCATCAGTTGCATCGACGGCATAGAGTGGGTATCCCAGAAATCCAGCAGCACAACTTTATTTGCTAATTCCCCGGAATGAACCGATTCTCCATCAATCGTCTGAAACTGAAATTCCATAGACGTTGCCGATCGCTTTCCTCCAGCAATAGTATTCGTCCATGGGATCACCAAAAAAGATAAAATAATAATAAATGAGAAATTCTTACTTGGAATCAAATCTCTGAATGAAATGGAAATGATTCTGGATAGAAAAGGTTGCAAATTATGTCGCATCCTACTGCTCCCGATTATTGTTGAATAATATTGTGTAATATCATGTGGCTCGGTTTAATAGAAACAATTGTTATGCCAAAATCTGGAAATATTTTCTAAGTGCAATACAACCAATAAAATAAAAATTATTACGATCCTTTAAATCTTTAGAAATTATATATAATGCGTATATATATTATATCAACTTGATATAATATAATCTTCAGGAGCAGTGTCCCAATAATTTATCATCAATTCACGAGACCAAGTCGGTTGAACAATCTTTTCTTTCGGAAGAAATTCAGCCATAATTGGTTTGATATCCAGCACAGGAGTTCCATCAATGGCATCAAGACCTTTCACGCGCAAATGAGTTCCTTTACAATCAATTACACGAACAATAGTAGAACCTATTCGATTGGGTCGATTTTTACCCCGTTGAGTAAAGATGCCGACTCTCGGCCAACCGCTATTATTTCTAGGATGTCTACTGCCAATCTGAATCTTTTCAGGGGGAACCTGATGAAAGAAAAACAAGATTTCTGCATGGGAGAATTCTTCAATGCCCGCTAATGCTTCAGGTGAAAATTGTTTGGTGAGAACTATTTCTGATTCAATCTCCTCCCAATGATCGTCACGAATATTTTTTCGACTATTTTTTATAAACCCAATCGGATTCAATTCTATCATATTTCCCTCAACATTATCCATTTTTAACCATGATTGATACAATGCTCATTTATTCAACGTTAACACTATTGCTGAAACTACCGATTCTGGTTAATATTGGTTTATGAAAAATCAACAGACATTCATTCTAGGGTTACTTACAGTTCTAACATTTCAAATAGTGTCACCTCTGCATGGTCAACCTGCAAAATCAGATTATATTCGTGCTTTCTCCGAATTAGGTCTATTTCTATCCATGGAATACGGCTGGAAGGAAAGTATCACACCCGATTCACCACGGTTTACAGAACCGAATAAATTTGATAAATATTTCAGGGATAACCTCATGTGGGACTCAACGAAAATAGATCAAGCGAAGAAGAAAAGTGATCTATTACTCTACGGCGTATTTCTTGGGAGTTTACCATGGACGCCATTGTTATCCCATGAGGACTTCAAATCATTATTGCTCGTTAATGTAGAACTTGTTGCGATAAATGGATTAATAACGAATTTCGCCAAAGCTGCTGTTGGCAGGCAAAGACCATCATCCTATTATGGAACGTGGGAAGATGAAGATGAAGGGAATTTATCCTTTTTCAGTGGGCATACCAGCCATGCCTTTGCTATTGGGACATCCACTGCAATGATGCTTTCTCGATCATATCCCGAAAGAGAAAAATGGATTTGGGGAACGACCATGTCATTAGCTGCAGCTACAGGTTATTTCCGTATTGCGGCGGATAAGCATTATATGACAGACGTATTAGGTGGAGCAATTGTTGGATCTATGATTGGATATTATGTGCAAAAACGAACTACTTCGAAATATTTCCCGGCGATTTCAGCGTCGCAAACTCAAAATACTATGATGTATAGATTTGAGTGGAATATTTAGTTATAACAACTATTTAATCAAGATAAATCATCTTTTCGTTTAGCCGTTAACGTTTCAATATCTAATCGTAAAACCGTTGTACGTTTCAACATGGATTCCTCATAAGTCCATTCGTCTTTTTCAGTATATTGCCCCATTAGAAGATTAAGACCTACTATTTTTTCTTCATTTTCGGTAAGGATGTGAATTCGACCATAACCTACCACACTTTGAAATGTCATTGTGTAATCACAGGCAATTTCACCAGGGACGAGGACATGATCCGTATCCATTTGAAAACACACATAATTATTTTTCCTAATTAGATCGATTTTTCGTCCCGTGTTGGCACAATGAAAGTATAACCGAGAAGGATTTCCACGAACATACCCAAAATTCATAGCAACCATATATGGTGTATTATTATCAGCGAAGGCAATCCTGCATACATCAGCTTTTTTGATGATTGCTTCGATATCGGTTATTTGAGTGATCTGTCGATCCTTCCGGCGCATTTTTAATGGAAGTTTTTCACTCATCATTTTTTTCTTCATAGTCCCGTTTTTCTTTCAAAGCACTAATTAGAAATAAACCGCCAACGCCTATCATAACAGTTCCAATTGTACCGGGAGTTGTTCCAAGGGACGTATTCATGACAACGCCTAGAGCAATAAGGATTATTGCAAAGAATCCTTTTCGTCTATAAGGAAGGTAAATACGGTTAGTCATTTAGCTCAGTTTCCTTATTATGTAAATGGTTAAAATATATTCGTGTCTATTTATAAATGAATTTCACATTAACATCGTGATTACACATTAACTTTTTTTAGTGTAAATGAAAATGTGCAACCATCCCCATCATTACTCTCTACCGCCACATCGCCATCAAGCTTATTTATTATTCGTTTAACGATAGATAAACCTAATCCATGCCCTTTGATAATTTTGTGCTGAACTTTCTCAGGAGCATCAAATAGAATTGCTTGATCCGCAGGTGACAATCCTGCACCATTGTCTTTAATCCAAAATTGAATCATATTATTACCAACATCTTGACATCCAATTTCAACTTTCGGCGGATTTCCACCGTATTTAATCGCATTACTAATGTAATTATACCATACCTCTTCAATCCATGGACCATAACCTAATACCTGGCAAATTTTATCTTTGAACTGAAACTCTGGTTTTTTTTCGCTGATTAAATAATCCAGTCGGTCCAAAGCTTTATTCATTTGTTCCTTCATGTCTACAGTTTCGAGTTTTACATCTTTTTTTCGCATGCTAGCGAATAGAAGCATTTCATTTATAATATTACTCATGTTTTTAGAATTTTTTGCAATGATGCCAATAAGTTTCTGTCTCTCATCTGAATTCATTTCCGGGTTTTTGTGTATCAAATCGCTAAAGCCAACAACGCTTGTGAGAATTCCCTTTAAATCATGGGCAACCGTATGAGCAAATGCATCCAACTCAATGTTGCGCTCTTTTAATTCATCTTGAGCAATTTTTCGCTGAGTAATATCTGTTATAAAAGCCATCCCAAGCTGCCCGCCTTCAGTACTTAGATAACTCAAACTGATTTCAACAGGGAATTCCGTTCCGTTCTTGCGGACACCCCATAATTCATAGTCAGATCCCATGGGTCGTACCGTAGGTGCTAAAAAATAGTGTGTAATATGACCATGATGGTTTTTGTGAAATCGCTTTGGAAGTAAAAAAGATATTGGTTGACCTACTAATTCGTCTTTGGTGTATCCAAAAAGGCCACAGCTTCTGTTATTGACACGAATGATTAGACCCTTTTCGTTAATGACTACAACACCTTCAGTAATAGATTCTAATAATGTACGCACCGTTATATCTTCATGGAAAAAACTAAGAGAATCTGATACAACTTTTAGTGTCTCAAATTCTTCTTTAAGTTTATAAATCTGATCTAAAATGTCATCAGTTTTTTTCATAACGAACTCTTAGGTAAATGTGTTTCAAAATATTTTCCATTATAATTTAATGACATTATTTTCTTATTGTCGCGAATAAATACTTTTCTTATTTCGTTCGAATTAAATAAATCTAATTATGTATTTCATTCCTATGTCCAAATAAATCCAAATTAAACCATGCTAATCGATACCCATTGCCATCTATATCTCAAGGATTTGGATACTGAGCTACCTGAAGTGCTACATCGCGCAGAGGAGGCAGGAGTTACCCGCATGATTTGTCCAGCCATTGGAATTGAAACAGCACACACTGCTCTGAATCTTGCGAATCAATATGATAATATCTATGCCGCAGCCGGGATTCACCCAAATTATACTAGTGATATACCAGAAGATTATTTGGATCAATTAAAACCATTTTTTAGTGAAAAGAAAGTGGTTGCAGTGGGGGAGATTGGTCTTGATTATTACTGGGATTACGCTGCGCCTGAAATTCAGAAAAAGCGTTTTGCTGAACAGGTTGAATTGGCAAAATCCATAGATTTACCAATCATTGTCCATAATCGTGATGCCGATGCTGATGTGATTGAAATTCTAAAAACTATTGGACATAATAAGGGCGTTGCCCATTGTTTCTCAAGCGATTATCTCACAGCAAAAGCATTTTTAGATTTAGGATTTTATATTTCATTCGCAGGAAATCTCACATTTAAAAACACTAACCTCAGGGACGTTGCAAAAGCAATCCCACTAGAAATGACATTGGTTGAAACCGATTCGCCGTTTTTGAGCCCAATGCCATTTCGTGGTAAACGCAACGAACCAGCAAGGACTAGATTAGTGGCAGAGCAATTGGCGGAAGTGCACGGAAAGTCATTGGAGGAAGTGGCAAAAGTGACAACGGAGAACGGGGAGAGGTTGTTTAAAATCTAACGGTTTGAATAATCTGCGTTTTAATGGTGATTATTTCTTTTTTCCAATACAATAGTAATATGCTTTAAAAAAGAACTCCCTTTTTTTCACTTCTTTTAATTCCTTTTTCATCATAGAGTATATTTCTAAGCTATTTTGATGACCTTCCTGTGTCCCACCAAATTTTTTAGAAAGATAAATTGTAAATGGATTTAAACAAGCTAACCACCCAGATGCTAATTGCATATCGCCAATAATAATTTCCCCATGTTTCTTAACATTAGAAAGTAAATTATTGTATGCTATTTTATACTCTGGAATTATTGATAACCCTAAGGTACAAACTGCAACATCAAATTCTTCATCAAGTCTATCAGTAAACTTGGTAATATCAGATTCTATTAATTCGATATTTTCCCATTTTTCTTTTCTAATCTTTTCCTTGGCTTTTTTCAACATTTCAGAAGAAAAATCAACTCCTGTAATTTTACCCTCTTTGCCAATCTTCTCTAAAATATGAGGAAAATCTAAACCTGTTCCACAGCAAAATACCAATACACTATCTCCATTTTTTAAAGAGGATTCGTTAAATGCTTTCCTTTTCCAAAATGCGAAGAATGGGGGTATAGAAAAATCATATTTTTCAGCTACTTTCCCGGCATAAATGTTCTCTATATTTTTTGATTCAAAACTCATATCATTTCAGTTTCTATTTATTACTTGCTGGTAACGGTTTGAATATGGTGCGTTTTGCGGTTTAACGCTTCAATTTTTCACCGAAATCCTTATTGAGTATAGCTTTTGTTAGGTTTCGTTGTTTATTAATTGGTTCAAACATGAACTCTATACTTTTTATCTATCTACGTTACAGGATTAACTTATTCTTATTGACGAAAGAATCTTTTTGGGCTTCTAACTACCCACTTTTCTTTCTTTGGCTATTAAATAAATGATTACTACAATTAGAGCAACACCTAGACTTACAATTCCTCCGCAAGATGAGGGCAAGCCATTTTCTCTGGGAGCGTCTACCAGATAATCAGCAATAATTCCTATAAATATCGAAGGGAAAAAGCCTAATAAAACAGCATTTTTATAGTTAAAGCCTTTTTTCTCAGCAATAGCTCCTGTAAGACACGCAAAAAGACCAATAATTCCCAAAGCTCCAATATGCACAAAAATATACCTTATCCAATGATTCCAGAAAATAAAATATCCAATTAGCCCGAGGATCAGAGTTATTATGGAAAGTAACAATATCTTTTTTGCTAAAGTCATCTTTGAGTTTGTTCTACTTTTTTGAACAATCTGCTTTCCTTCAGTCGGCAATTTATTCATTTTATCTTCCTTTTGTGCTCATCTGTATATTATGTTACGAACATTTATTTAAATTTTATCATCACTTATTTTTTCGCGTATGATCTGTTGTTGACCATGTTTTATACACATAGTTGTCTGTTGTTGTTTATAATTGATGAAACAGTCCTCTATTTATTCAATTTTGCAATTGGCCTTCCCTTAAGTCCAGCATCAACCAACCACGCAATGAATTCTGCAAATGGTTTTATATTCTGATCTACACTGGCACTCTCTAGAGCATTCATGTAATTATCTCTCTCTTCAACCGGGATCACTGTCCATGGATATCCACCGGAAGTCAACATTGCATTCATAAGAAATCGACCCATTCGTCCATTGCCGTCCATGTATGGATGTGTATAGACAAAAATAAAATGCCCTAAAACTGCTCGCACACCAGGATGTTTTTCAGCTTCCAATAGTTCAAATAGTAATGGCATTACGTCTCGTACACCATCCTTATTGATAGGCATGTGTTTTGATTCTCCAATAAAAACGTGATTGTTCCGATATCCTGCCAAATCAGATGGCGTTAATAATCCCATTATAACACTTGGTCCAAATAACTCTCTATACCAATCACTGTGTTCCGCATCCACGACATTTCCAGCATTCTCTCCATCCAAAATTTTGCGAATGCTCTCTTTTACAGCTTTAAATGCTTGCCAATATCCACGAGCTGCCATTGCGTCCTTTTGCTTTTTATCCTCTTCATTACCTTTCGTATTCCATTCTCCTGATCGTACACGTTCGATCAATGCCGGTGTAACAGAATATTTTTCAATCGATAGAGAATGATAGGCATCTGTAGCATAGAGCTCGTCTATTTGCCCTAAGAAGGCTTCTTTGTCAGTAGGAATACCTGGTGCTTTAGGAAAAACTTCGACTATAACTTTACTCATCTCATGCCACATGAGTTTTATTCGATTGACATAAGGCGATTTTTCGCGGAAGTTGAATTTAATCGGTGTTGGTTTTTCGAACGGATCAGTTTCTCTAACATCATACCCGGCCGACTTCATTGTCTTAACGATATCATCTGCAATCTTATCTTGTCCTATGTTTCTGTAGGCTCCTGCTATTCTCCCGGCAATTTTGGAATGTCCTCCATCTAAAAGTATGCTAAGCAATTCAGAGGCATCCTTGATTATCATCATAGCCGTACGTATATCAGTCGATTGCTTGGAAAAGAAGGAAGGCGTACAATGCACTATTGATGAAGGTAGATTTACTATTCGCACACCATTCCAGTCTTCAATTTCAGCTTTATCGGGAAGAGGGGATTTCATAACAAATATTGATGTACCAAAAAGTAAGTCAGTTGGAAGATTGTTTCCTTTTGTGCTTCTTATTATTAGTTGGTTGGGTACAGAATTATTGCTTGCGTGCAGTATCAATGATTGTTCAGCAGATACACAATAGTCATTTCCATACCGTTCTTCAAGGTAACGAGAACAGAATCTCCAAAATGAAACATACCAAGAAGTGCTATCGCCTTGTTGTTCGTCATGGGGAGCAGAGATATACCACCCCTTCAAGACTTCGCGTATGAATCCATTTTTCATAAGTCGCTCTCTATGTACTCTAGATAGGTCACTTGCCTTGATACCTACAACCTCATTATCCTGAAGGTCTTTGAGCTTTTCTAAGGATTCTGCCAATTTTTTCCCTGGTGTTGCCATCTACTCCCGTATACTATTTATTATTTAACGTTGTGCGTTTATTATTGATTGAAGATGTATAATTATTATTAATTAACGCAGTGCGATTGTTATTAGTTAATGCAAATTAAACTATTTAATATTGTAAAACAAGGACTTATGACTTGGATATTGCTAAAGCAATCCCACTAGATATGACATTGGTTGAGACCGATTTACCATTTTTGAGCCCAATGCCATTTCGTGGTAAACGCAATGAACCTGCCCGAACCAGATTAGTTGCGGTACAATTAGCGGAAGTGACCTCCAAAAATGCACGGTCACTTTTTAATCTGAATACGTAATCGACTATTCTGTGATTTTTGACTTAATATATACATCCCTTTGAGGAAACGGGATTGTAATATTATTTTCAATAAATTTTCTATTGATAATCTTTCTCACATCGCTTTTCACTTTTTCAATTCGGAAAATGTTTTTGCTGTAAAAAAGAATCTGAAAGTCCAATGACGAGTTACCAAAATCCAAAAACCTAATATCAACAGGTGGATTATTGGAGATTTCGTCATGTTCCAAGGCACTTTCTATGAGGATTTTAGAGACCAGATCAACATCACTCCCGTATGCGACGCCAACATTAATCTTAAATCGGGTCTGTTTCGATTGATGACTCCAATTTATGACTTTATTCGTGGTAATGAGAGAATTTGGAATAATAATCGAAATTTCATCCCGGTTTAATCCTGTGGAAGTACGTAGACCAATTTTTTGAATTTTTACAATATCCTTATCTATTTCCAGAATATCACCGACTTTTATGGATCGTTCTGATAGTAAAATTAAACCAGATAGAATATCGTTAAAGGTCTGCTGTAGACCGAGACCAATGCCCACCAACAAGGCTGCCGATCCTGCAATGAGTATGGTAATTTTGATCCCGATTGTCTCAAAAATAAACCCAAACGCAATTACCCAAATGATGTACTTAATAATTTGGTAAAGCGCAATTGTATTACCAGTATCAAGTTTCTTGAATTTATTTTTTCGGAAAAGGGTTTTTTGTATTAGCCATAATATTATTTTTGTTAATACAAAAATGAAAACGATTGTCACGACGGTATAAACTTGTAACTGAAAATCTCCAATGCGGAAAAGTTCAAATTCAAAGAAATTTCTTATTGTATTCATTGTATCCTGTTATTCTAACGCCTGAATATCCGTAATAATTCCAATTCAAATTAACTAATTTTTTGAGTCCAATACCATTTCGTGGTAAACGCAATAAACCAGCAAGGACTAGATTAGTGGCATAGCAATTGGCTGAAGTGACAACGGGGAAAGGGGAGAGGTTGTTTAAAATCTAACGGTTAGTATAAGAATAGTAGCCGATTGCGTGGCACTTTCCTGTCAAGTTACAAGAAAGTTGAAGCGGGCTTCAACCCTTAAATACACTACTATCTCGGCTATTATTTTTATACATTGTTGGCTGTAGTATTTATTCTAATATTGATAATATTTTAGAACCATTTCTTTCTTTTAAAATAGATTAAAGGGAAAATGAAACTTAGTATTAATACTAGAACTATAATCGGATATCCCAAAACCCATTTTAGTTCTGGCATATATTTAAAATTCATTCCATATATTCCTACAATTAAAGTGGGTAATGAGATGCACACAGTAATTATAGTCAGGATTTTAAAAATTTGGTTTTGTTCCAATTCAATTTTACTATTTATATTCCCATTCAAGTCGTCTAATCTATTAAAATTATATTGTAAATAATCTGCTATTACTGTAAGGTCATCAATTTCTTCACTAACCTTATTGAATATATTATCCTTATTTTTATCGCTCTTTTTTAACAGAAGAAGAATCCTTTGAAACTCTGAAAGAGATTCCCTAATGAGGAGATTATTAAACCTTAATTCTGCAATGTAATCCAAGTCATTTTCTTTGAATTGTTTTGATTTGAGTGTCTTTTGGAAAAGGTCTTTAATTTTTTTTGAAATTAACTCGACAATATCTGCATAGTAATCTGAGATTACCCCAATTTGAAAAATGAAAAGTTGATGATACGTGTCAAATCTTGTATTCTCAAAACTATAAATAAATTTTGTTAATTGATTTAAGCTATCTTCTATCTCTAATGAAAGAAATGTAAATACAATATCATTTTTAATCAAAATATAAATATCCTTTTCCTCAAAAAATTTACTGACAGAATAGCTTGGTATTGTAAAGTTTAACGACAACTGATCTATTGATTCAATATAATGTGAACTTATTTCTAAATCCTCTCTTTTACTAAAAGAAGTTAAATCAAGTCCAAACTTAACAGAAATTGCTTCTAAATCTGAACTTATGAAACCAATAAACCGGATGCTGAATATCTTGTCTGGTAAATATTCGATTTCATCAATAGATTTATATTTTTTTATATCATTATTATTATATAAGATTTCAATCATTTTCTCTCTTGGTTTATATTACAGCCAACGTCCCGCTAAACGCAACAATTGGGTTTAGCGGGTTTACTATTAAACTTATAGTTACGTTTTAACCGGTATATCATGCGTAAAAATTTGTTATTAATCATCAATTTGATTTGTTGCTGATTTGCTTATTCATAATTCAATTGAATCTATTTCCAATGAAGTTAGTGTTCAATACTTATATATTCAAAAATGATGAAAATCTTAATAAATCAAACGGTTAGATTCTCAGTAGGAATTGCCTGAATATATGCCAACTAAACACACATTTAGAAAAAAATGGGGTCAAAATTTCATGACGGATACCAATCTGCTCATGACGAATACACAATAATGATCCCGGTTTAAGCAGGGAATTCTCAATCGTTACTGTATCTGGTTCCGTCCCTATCAATATTCATTCAAAATATGATGAACGATATGAAAGGAATTGGCTGCGACTTCAGGAAGAAAATTTTTGAAATTTAGGGATGCTTCTTCATTGGCCTTATCGGCTATAGTTCTTATAATAACAAATGGAATTTCATTTAATGTACATACAAGGCCCACGGCGGCACCTTCCATTTCGATGACATCCCCTTTTAATTCCTCTGATAAATATTTATAATCATTTATCTCTTTTTTGGTGAGAAACTGATCACCTGTAAGTATCCGCCCTTTGTAAATCGTGTGGGGGATATTTGCTGATAAGGCGATGTCCACTAATTTTTCATCGGACTGGAAATAACGATAATCCGTGTAAGGAATTGTTCCTCGCGGAAAACCTAATCCCGTGGCATCCAGGTCATGTTGGATACAGTCCTCAGCGATAACAACGTCACCAATGTCATACGTTACATTCAAGGCACCTGCAACCCCTGAAAAAATAACGCACTTCGGCTGATATGCATCAATTAATCGCTGAGTGGTTAAAGCGGCAAACACTTTTCCCACACCTGATTTTGCTACGATAACATTTTTGTTGAAAAGTATACCTTCATATACAATAAATTCTTTCCATGTCCTTTTAACCGGGTTTTTAAGGTGCATCACATATTCATCAATTTCAGCATCTAAGGCGCCGATAATCACATAATTTTCGTTTATTTTATTCATTTTTTGTTTTATAGAAATCCATTATTAGAAATAGCATAGCACCCTATTAGTGAAAAGGCATAATCTTTTTATTCTGTGATGACATCTTTCTGATTGTCTCAATTTTAATTCAATTGAATCTAGTTGTGACGGGAAAACGGCACAATAAGTTTCACGTCAAATTAGGGTAGAAAAGAGTAGTGAAACGGTTAGATTCCGGAAGGTTTTACGAATGAAATAAGCAGAGCAATTGGCGGAAATGCACAGAAAGTCATTAGAGGAAGTGGCGGAAGTGACAACGGGGAGAGGTTGTTTAATATTTAACGGTTAGTGTATGAAGCGTTTGGCATTTTAATGCGCTCACATTCAAATTCGTTGATATGTTTATTAATTGTTTTCGTGTTTCGATTTACAGCATTTTGCACAATGACATATACACATTATTATGGGCTGAATTTTTATGGCACAAACTCTTTAAATATTTCTTTTATTTTCCCTCTCCAATTCTCAGGCACATCTTCCCAGTTCTCGCCCCAAGCAAGTGTTTGTTGATAAGCTTTAAATGGCTTTTCATAATTGGCTTCATAACCAATTTCGTCTTCTACATTTTCATGCATTTGTATAATTATTCCTTTTTCACCAACTGCATCCTTTATTGGGTCATTAAATACCATTGCTCCATCTACTCCGTTATCCCTATCATGAACAACAATTGGTATGATACCCATGGAAGTTAAATATTTCACTAGTCCAATAATTGAAGCTTTACCTCTTGCCTTAATCACTTCAAAATTGGAAACTAATTTTAAATAATTTTCCTTGGGTAAACGAGCGAGTGTTTCCCTTATTAAAATGTCCTCAGTGTCACCTTCAACGATTACAACATTATTAGTAAAAAATGCTCTAGCAATATAATCATCAATTTTCATTAGCATTTTCACATATTGTTTATCATCTTCTTGAAGGTCCTTAAAAGAATCTGTCACAGTGAAATGTTTTGAATTAATAGAATTTCCACTCTCCGCTAGTCTATTAAGGACTTGTCTTGGCTTTCTCGAAATATCAATTATAAAAGGTGAATGAGTTGAAGATATAATTTGTGAATTAGAATTACTTAAATCATATATGGCATCCCTCATTTGATTAGCTGCGCTTGGATGTAAATATATTTCAGGTTCTTCAAAACAAATAATCAAAGAACGGATATGTTCATCTTCTTTTTTTGAGAGCCATTTTTGTCTAAATCTAAGCATTCCAAATACAGCAGATCTAACCATCCCAGTTCCTTGATTCTCAACAGGAGTTCTTATATTACTTGACATCTCTACGTTGAATGATGGCTTTAGAACTTTACTTGGGTCACTTAAATCGGTAGTTGCATGTAGTTTAGATTCTGGGAAAACGCTAGACAAAACGGTATTAAGGTCTATCATCATTTTTCCAAATTCAGAATCTTCGTCAGAAGGGTCAAGCTCTTCTGCTAGTTTATCAAGATATTCTTGTGCGGATTTGAAATTATCAGAACTTTCACGAACTGTATCAAACAACTCTGATAAGGTTTTACCTAATACACTATTGTTGGCTCCTTGAATTTCATTAATTCCCGAGTCAACAGGAATTAATAAAAATCTTGGAAGCATTTTTAATACATTACCAGGGATTCCTCCAGGATTATGAAACCATGTTTCCTCTTCTTGAATGTCCCAAATTTCATCTAATGAATCCAATTTTTCTAAAGCGGATTTACTCCTTCCAATTGCTTTATCTAATTCAGGAAATATTTCAGTGATTATATCTGCATTTATTCCTGCATTAATATAATCTTGAGGCTTCCTGCATTCATTGAAATTCGGATTTAATTCGCGAACTTTTGATTTGAACTCAATTACTACATCTTTACCTAATTCATATGTCTTACGATAGATAACAGAAAGTCCAGATTCTTCTTCAGTGTCATATGTGAATATTCTTCCTTTAAATCCTCTCCAAGTTTTAGACTCTTCAGGTAAGTTTCTAAATTCTCCTTCAAATATTATCGTTGTGGCGTCAGGCTTGGTTTCTCCTGTATCTTCATCAACTATAGAATAATAATCAGTACTTACAAGTTGTTTCTTTGCAGAAAGTAATAATTCAATAGCTTTCAGAATTGAACTTTTACCTGTATTATTTTGTCCGATTAGGAAAGTTGCATCACCAAAATAAAGGTCAACATTCATTAATCGTCTAAATCCTTTTATGATTAGTCTATGTAGTCTCATTTTTTAAATTTATCCCATAACGTTTCAGCTTAAAAACGTAGAAACGGTTTGGTAGGTTAGGTCTAAGATTATTAGCCATTGTTGCCGGTGGTTTTTTGTTTGTCAAGTTTTGAAATTAATGTTTTTGGATGCTTTTTTGTCAGTTCGTTAATATATATATTTGCTTTTTCAAATCGTGCTTTGTCAACACTGTTAAGATATGAAAGCCATCCACCAACATGTAATAGTAGCTTCTCGTTTTTCTGTTCCGCTGGCAAAGTCAAATGATGGATTTTTGCCCTTAAATCTTTATATTTTTGTTTTCCAATTCCAACATTGTATTCGTTAATCACTAATCCTGTAACAGTTTTGGCTCTCGCAGAGCCAGAAACTCTTGTTTTCTTATCATTAATGGAAAATTTTTCATCTTCAATAATTGTCTTTATCATAGGAATGATTTTGACAACTTTAGACGGGTTCAGTCCAGAGAAAGACAAATCGTCTGCATAACGAGTGTAACTAATACCACGTCTACCAACATATCCTTGAATTCTTAAATCTAAAGTCCAAGCCGTCAAATTAGCAAGTGCAGGTGAACAAGGACTTCCTTGAGGTAGGCTTTTTTCATATGTACAGATATTTGTGAACACTGTTGCAATAAGATTGTTGTAACCGATAGTTTTGAAAACATTGTAAACTTGTTTTGCTGATACTGTTGGGAAAAAGTTCTTTAGGTCAAGATTTAAAATTGTGTTAGCACCCAAATGAGGCAAAGCATTATCCAGTGTCGAACTCCCTTTTCTAAAGCCCTTACAAGAAGGTGAAACTTCTATTTTATTTAGAATATTCACGAGTATCCAAGATTGAAATCCTTTTAGTTTTTTACTTGGTTGACAGATTGTACGCTTACCACCCGACTTTTTAGGAATCTCATATGTTTTGTAGTATTTATTAGAGTGTTTGGATAATTGGTATATTGTATACTTTGAAATATGCGTTACGACAGAAAAATCATCAAGGCTTTGGATTACTGGTAACCCAAGCATATTTAGTTTTATGATTTCTGTTTTTGCCATATTATAAATTATTAAAGGTAATAGGGAAGCTCTTTTTACTTCACAATTATTGAGTGAGTTTAAAGAACAAAACCAACGGGATTTTGTTCCTTAAATTTGCGATGATAAAGTTTAGTTTTAAACTCGGATGCCGAAGCAACACCCACTCGCTGATATATTGAGAACAATATATTTCGCGTCTAAAAAGAACTTTCACCTACTACCTTTAATTTCTTTTTTCTGTTTTTTAAATTTAATATCTCAAGTCGTAAATCATCTATATCAACCTTCTCATCTTGTCTTTTTATTCTTGACTTTGTTTTTTGAAAAGCGAAAAAGCTTTCGAGACCAAATCTAGTAAGTTTATATCCTCCATTTGTTAACTGAATTTGCTTTTTCTTAATTAAAATAGTTAATGCTGTTGTTGATGTTTGAAAGGCATTTTTATCATCTTCTGATGCTGAAGCAACAAGATTTACTAGAACATCATTGGAAACAGGCTCTAACAAGTAAATGGAGGGAAGCAAGAAGTTCTCCAATTGAAGCAAAGAAATTTTGTCACCACTCTTTGCGCTTACTTTCTTCATTTTTCTTAATGACGAGAGTAATTTGTCAATTTCATTTTCAATATCATTAGTGTCTATAAAAATTAAACCCGAAGGATTTGCTTTTTTAACTAGTTTTAAAGGTCCTTGATTAATGAAACTTTTGTCCTTTTTATATTTTTTGTCTACAATACAAATTATTTTTTTTCTTAGTTTTTCATCATTTGCAAATGCTCCTAGTTCAGCGAATGAACCAGGACTTTCAGGAATTAATATAATTGCATCGACACTATCAGCGAGCAACCCTTCAAGTGACAGTAAATCTTTTGTCTTTGAACTATAAAGTAATTCATCAAAAATATCTTCTGGGTAAATTATGTCACACCAAAATACCCCATTGAGTACGTTGGCTATTTTATATCTTATTTTATCTTTTTGGCTGATATCAGCTCCACATAAGAACACAGTAGTCTTAAAGCTAAATGCTGGTTTGTATATATCTTCTCTAATTTTTTTTGAAATACGAATACAATCTGATTTTGATATTTCTAAAAAACTATCTATCACTGTTTCATTTTCTTTTTAATTACCGCCAACGTCCCGCTAAACATAATAATTGAGTTTAGCCCGTTTGATGTTTAATTGGTTATTCAATTAGCTTAACTGACAAGAATCTATTTCCAATGAAGTTATTGTTCAATCTTTATAAATTTAAAAATGATGAAAACCTTAATAAATCAAACGGTTAGATTCTCAGTAGGAATTGCCTGAATATATGCCAACTAAACACACATTTAGAAAAAAATGGGGACAAAATTTCATGACGGATACCAATCTGCTCATGAAGATTATTCGTCATGTTGATCCGCAACCCACCGATAGAATACTTGAAATTGGTCCTGGTGAAGGTGCCCTTACAGAAAAACTTTTGCCCATGGTAGACAAATTGGCTGCCATTGAAATTGATCCATTACTAATCAAACATCTGAATGCGCGATCCGACTTTACGGATGTGCATATTATTCATGGTGATGTGTTGTGGCTAGAGCTTGAGTCCTTGCCGTTCGACCTCCCTGTAAGAGTGATTGGAAATATTCCTTATAATATTACATCTCCCATCCTGTTCTGGCTCACTGAGCAACATGCCCATTGGCAGGATGCCTTTCTCATGATGCAAAAAGAAGTGGCTGAACGATTATCCGCTGAAGTGGGCACAAAAGCCTATGGCCGATTAACGGTCATGATTCATGCCTTCATGGATGTGGAATACCAGTTCACCATCCCGCCTGAGGTGTTTATACCGAGACCAAAAGTGCATTCAGCCATTGTGCGATTTATTCCAAAGAAAGTACCTTTAATCAGCGCGGAACGTTATGAGCGTTTCGAAAAACTGGTTGGAGCCGCATTTTCCAAACGGCGCAAAATGCTACGAAATTCACTACAAGGATATCAGTTATCAGAATTCGGCAAGGATTTTGATATGACCCGCCGCCCGGAAACTCTAACGGTCAATGAATTCGTTTCATTGCTACCGGAATAATTATGGATCCTGTATACATCATAATCGGCGCCATCATTGTCATCGCATTCATCGCGGCATTTTTCATATACGAAAAAAAGCGCACATCTCAATTTGCAGAAATTGCAAAAATAATGGGCTTTGAATTTCAGGCCAAAGGTCAAAATGCATTATTAAATAAACTGAATCTATTTCATTTATTTTCTCAAGGACATTCCAAAAAAATGAAAAACCTCATTTTTGGTGAAGCCAATGGTATTCAAATAGCCATTTTTGGATACAAATACACGGTGGGTGCCGGAAAAAATTCCCACACAACTCGGCAGACTGTTGTTTATTTTTCGTCGCCCAGACTAGATTTACCTGCTTTTGTTTTGCGCCCTGAAAACGTGTTTCATCGCATCGGTAAAGTATTTGGATACGCTGACATAGATTTTGCGTCGCATCCAGATTTTTCAAAGCACTATTTACTCCGTGGGAATGATGAAGAAGCCATTCGATCCATATTTAATGATGTAATGATCACTTATATTGAAAAGCAGAAAAAAGTAAGCATTGAAGGGCAACAAAATCAACTCATCCTATACCATAAACGAAAGCGGATCAAACCGGAGTTGATCCAATCAATTATCGATGAAGGTCTGGCAGTTTATAAATTATTTGCCGTCACCAAGGATACGTAAAAATGGTCGATTTTGCGATTAATCACGCCAGGTATATTTGACAATAGTGTAGACATCGTTTTCAATTTTCAGTATTCAATCTTCAATTTTCAATCTTTTAAACCTTACACCTTAAAACTGGAACCATAAAACATATTTATTATCCTTTCTCAAATGCTTGAGTCTGGTAATAAGAATGTGTAAATTTCCTAGCTTTACGCAAATATTATATGATTAATAACCACCTTAAGGAGGTGATTAGAGTGGTAGAAGTAAGCGTTAGAGACGGTGAAATGCTCGAAAGAGCACTGAGGCGTTTCAAAAAGAAATGGGAACGGGCTGGTGTCCTCAGGGATGTCAAAAATAAATCTTTTTATATCAAGCCCAGCGATGAAAAACGTGCGATGATCAAAAAAACAAGACGCCGTTTGGCTCGTTTGAGAACCCTATAAGCTGCCACAAGAACCATTAAGAGGTTTGAGTTATCTCAAACCTCTTTCTGTTTATCAGAACAACAACCTACATTTTTACAGAATAAATAATTTCATAATATCCTTATGATTATCCGAAGCATATCAGGTGTTCGCGGTCTCACTGAAACCCATCTGACACCAAAAGAATCTGAATTATACGCCGAATCCATCCATAATATGTTACAACCTGGTGTCATTGTTATTGGCATGGATAGTCGTCCATCCGGGTTCGCCATTTTGGATGCATTTGTTCACCGTCTAAGTCTATTAGGCAGAGATGTGATTGTCTGCGGAATCGTCCCAACACCGACGATTCAATTCATGGTGGAAAGCACCGAAGCCGTCGGCGGAGTCATCGTTACTGCAAGCCATAATCCAATCGAATGGAATGGATTAAAATTTGTTGGTGAAGACGGTACTTTTTTCTCTCCGGCTCAATGTAAAACGCTATTTTATACTGTTGATCATTTAGAAACATTGACGGAAATTGAATCTGATTCAAAACCGATGGTGTGGACAGAAAATAATGCAAACCAAAAGCATGTTATTAAAATTTTAGGCCTTTCTTGTATTGATGTGGATGCCATACGAAAACGGCATTTTAAAATTGTCATTGATGCCGTAAATGGTGCCGGATCAGAAGCCTTACCGCTATTATTGGAATCATTAGGCTGCGAGGTGATTCATCTCAATTGTGACGGGAGTGGTGTATTTACTCGTGGAGCAGAACCCCTTCCTGAAAATCTCAAAGATCTCAGTGCAATGATTCTTGACGAAAAAGCGGATGCAGGTTTTGCCGTAGACCCAGATGCTGACCGATTAGCCTTGGTTGATGAGAATGGAAATCCATTGGGTGAAGAGTATACATTGGTCATCGCCACGGATGGTTATATCAAAAGCACGGGTCGCCAGGAAACATTTGTTGTTAATCTTTCAACGTCTATGGCTCTGGATAAACTTGCCGAAGAAAAAGGCTGTAAGGTAATACGATCGGCTGTTGGTGAGATTAACGTCGTAAATAAAATGCAGGAAATCGGAGCGAATCTTGGTGGCGAAGGAAATGGCGGCGTTATACTAAAAGAAGCGCATCTGGGCCGTGATAGCCTGGTTGGTGCAGCCATGGTTTTGAATCGGATGGCTCAATCTGAAGAACCCATAAGTGCAATTAAAGCTCAACTGCCACAATTTGAAATTGTAAAAGATAAAGTCAGTTTAGAGAATGTCTGTGTGGATACTATATTACAACAAGTTCAGGAGGTGTTTGAACATGCTGAAATCAATACAGCGGACGGATTAAAATTCACATGGGACGATCAATGGATTCATTTACGTAAATCCAATACAGAGCCAATCATGAGGATTTATGCTGAAGCACCCACGAAGTTGGATGCTATCAAACTGGTAGACAAAGTGAAGGCAATCATCAATTAAGGAAAGCAATCCTTATTCTTCAGCGTTCTTTCTTTACTTTATCAATCAAAATAATAATTAGATACTAATAGAATAACATTTCTAACTTTTCCTTTATATGAATTCAAAGAATAACAGTACTCAGTCTAAAAACAATCTTTCCCATGAAAGAAATCCTGGGTTGGAGCTGGATTTAGACTGGATCCACAATATTCGCATCAATCGAAGCGCCGTGGAAAGACGCGCCCAAACCTCTGGAAAACGTCGCAGCATCAAAAAGGATTGGCAGGCAGCCTGGCTGCTTAAAGCAATTTCATGTATTGATTTAACCACATTAGCTGGCGATGATACACCAGGCCGGGTGAAACGATTATGCGAAAAAGCTAAGCATCCCGTCCGACGTGACATATTGAATTCTCTTGGAATGGATTATAATCAATTCCACACGGGAGCTGTTTGCGTTTACCACAATTTTATAGAAACGGCTCTTGCAAGTCTACATGGCACCAATATTCCAATTGCAGTTGTATCCACAGGTTTTCCCGCGGGACAAATATCCTATGATCAAAAAATTGAGGAAATTGGTGCATCCGTGGCATTGGGAGCTTCAGAAATTGATATTGTCATAAGCCGACAGCTCGTATTAACAGGAAAGTGGACAGAATTATATAACGAAGTATCCGCTTTTCGAAAAGCGTGTGGGCCGGCTCATCTCAAAACTATTTTGGCTACGGGTGAATTGGGAACGTTTACGAATGTTGCCAAAGCCAGTGTTGTGTGCATGATGGCTGGGGCAGATTTTATTAAAACCAGTACGGGGAAAGAGAGTGTTAATGCAACACCACCTTTAAGTCTGGTTATGATTAGAGCGATTCGCGATTATTTTGATTCAACGGGTTACAAAGTTGGCTTTAAACCTGCCGGAGGAATTGGAAAAGCAAAACAATCTCTGGAATGGTTGATTTTAATGAAAGAAGAATTAGGAAATGATTGGTTGAGTCCGTCACTTTTTCGATTCGGTGCGTCTAGTTTATTAGGCGATATTGAACGTCAATTAGAACATTTTATATCAGGCCGCTATTCTGCTTCTTATCGACATCCGATGGGATAATCGGGCTGGTCCCTATTTAGAGGAGACATTCCATAATGAGCATTAAAGATATTTATAAAACAATGGACTATGGCTCTGCGCCAGAGAATCATTCCATGGCTGACCAATGGCTAGATGGTTTTAATCGAAACTTTGGATTATTTATTAATGGACAATGGGTTTCACCAGAATCCAATTCAACCTTTGAAAGTATAAATCCTGCCACTGAAAATGTCATAGCACAGATTTCAGAATCAAGCCAGGCGGATATTGATGCTGCCGTTAAGGCTGCTCGAAATGCTCAGCCAATATGGCAAGAAATAGGTTATCATCAACGAGCAAAATATTTGTACGCCATTGCTCGGCAAATACAAAAACATGCTCGCCTTTTTGCTGTTCTTGAAACCATGGATAACGGAAAACCAATTCGTGAGTCACGAGATATCGATATTCCGTTAGTTGCGCGTCATTTTTACCATCATGCTGGTTGGGCGCAGATAATGGATAGTGAGTTGAAAGGGTACAAACCCGTGGGAGTTGTGGGGCAGATCATCCCATGGAATTTCCCCCTGCTCATGTTATCATGGAAGGTAGCCCCAGCTTTAGCAATGGGGAATACAGTCGTATTAAAACCGGCAGAATTCACATCATTGACGGCACTATTATTTGCGGATATATGTAAAAATATTGGAATCCCTGATGGTGTTGTAAATATTGTTACTGGAGGTGGTAAAGCCGGACAAATGATCGTGGAGCATCCTGATATAAATAAAATTGCTTTCACCGGGTCAACAGAAGTCGGCAGAATTATTAGACGGCTAACAGCCGGAACCGGGAAAAAAATCTCACTGGAATTAGGGGGGAAATCTCCCTATATCGTATTTGATGATGCAGACATTGATTCCGCAGTTGAAGGATTGGTAGACGCAATCTGGTTTAATCAAGGTCAAGTCTGTTGTGCCGGATCAAGATTATTGGTTCAAGAAGGTGTTGCTGATCGATTTTTGCGCAAATTAAAGAATCGGATGTCCAAATTACGAGTTGGTGATCCTTTGGATAAATCCACAGATATTGGCGCCATTGTGGCTCGTGTACAATTAGACACAATAAGTCAGTTGGTTCAACAAGGGGTGGACGATGGGTGTAATCTTTGGCAACCAGAGTTCAAAGCTCCTTTAAAAGGGTATTATTATCCGCCAACAATCTTTACAGATGTTTCTCCTTCATCCACAATTGCCCAAGAGGAAATTTTTGGACCAGTATTAGTCACAATGACATTCCGCACACCATCAGAGGCTGTCGCTCTGGCCAATAATACACGTTTCGGATTAGCCGCAAGTGTATGGTCCGAGAATATTAATCTGGCATTGGATGTGGCACCAAAAATCAAAGCGGGAACGGTTTGGATAAATTGCACAAATATGTTTGATGCAGCGTCTGGATTCGGAGGTTATAGAGAATCTGGATTTGGTCGTGAAGGTGGAAAAGAAGGATTATATGAATATTGTAAACCAGTCGATTTTGTTCGTGAGGAATCAATTAGTAGATTAAGTAAATCTGATAATCAGACTAAATTGAATAGTACTAAAACCACCATGGATGTCACTCCTAAACTGTTCATTGGCGGAAAACAAGTTCGACCAGATGGCGGCTATAGTTATCCCGTATTTTCTTTTAAAAATGACCCGATAGTTGAAGTCGGCGAAGGTAATCGAAAAGACATCAGGAATGCCGTAGAAGCTGCCCATAAAGCTGAAAGCTGGACGACAACAAGTGCTCATAACCGGGCACAGGTTTTATATTTTATTGCTGAAAATCTTTCAATTCGATCAGAAGAATTTGCCAATCGTCTATGTTTAATGACGGGGGCGACTAATGACCAGGCCTTAGAAGAAGTACAGGCATCCATAGATTGTATTTTCAGATATGCCGCCTATGCTGACAAATATGACGGTAATGTCCATGCAACACCAATGCGAAACGTGACACTTGCTATGCCGGAAGCTTTGGGTATCATGGGAATTGTTTGTCCAAATGATAACCCACTCATGGGATTTATATCTGCAGTAATGCCTTCAATTGCCATGGGGAATAGAGTAATTGTAATTCCATCTCAGGATCATCCATTGTCCGCCACGGATTTTTACCAGGTTCTTAATACATCGGATCTCCCGGGCGGTGTAGTCAATATCGTCACCGGGAAACAAGATGAGTTAGCGAACGTTTTAGCCAAGCATGATGATGTAGATGGTTTATGGTATTTTGGTAGCGAAAAAGGCTGTAAAACAGTCGAATTTGAATCTGCTGGAAACATGAAAAGAACTTGGGTAAATCATGGTGGAAGTATTGATTGGATGACTGATTATCACCAACGTAGTGAATTGTACTTGAGGAAAGCAACACAGGTTAAAAATATTTGGATTCCATATGGTGAATAGATAGAATAATGTTTTAAGCGAATACGAAGCAATTCTGTGTATGGATGGAATAAACTATAAGAAATTAAATAGTGGCGCTAAATTTTAGCCGATAAACCATTGTTATTATCAAGAATCTACAATAATATTTCCATACACTGACAAAACGTGACATTGAATAAGACTACTCACTTCATCCTCCTATTAATATTACTGTGCTTACCAGCGTTGGTCAGTTCAATGCCTATGGAAAATAATGCCCGAAAAATTCAACACGGCATTCTCGATTTAAGTGGCTGGGATTTAGAAACCGATGGTATAGTGAAGCTCGATGGTGATTGGGAATTCTATTGGAACCGCTTCATTCAACCTGACCAATTTTACCAGGAAAATCCACCTTTGCCTGATGGATATATATATGGACCTCATCCTTGGAATGACTTTAAATATCAGGGAAAACCATTAGATGGAGCAGGATTTTGCACCTACCGATTAAGAATAGTTTCTGATCATTTTCCTTCCGTTGTTACGTTAGATATAAATTCATTATCTACCAGCTATGTCATGTATATCAATGGAACTGAAGTTGCTAAAGTAGGGCAAATTGGAACGAGCAAAAACGAGATGACCGCCGAATACCGTCCAGTTATCGTTAGTTTTGCACCTGAGGGAAATGTGATGGATGTTGTGATCCAAATGTCAAATTATCATCACTCACAAGGTGGGCTTTGGGATAAAATCACTCTAGGGACTGAAAAGGAAATTCGATTAAATCATAATTCTGGTACTGCTCTATTCTTACTTATTGCTGGGAGTCTGATTATCATTGGTCTTTATCATCTGGCAATGTATTCGCTAAATAATTATACTAAGTCACCCTTCTTTCTTGGAATCTTAAGTATAAATCTTGGGGTGCGCTCTCTTATTACAGGGGATATGACGATCTATTACTTTATTCCAAGTATTCCATGGGAATTGCTAGTTCGAGTTGAATATTTTACGGTTGTTATTGGAATCTCTGTTTTTGTTTTATATCAATATAATTTATTCAAAGAGCATTTTAATAAAACTGTATTATATATTGTTTTAGGAGTTACTGGAATCTACACGGCTGTTATACTCTTCTCGTCTGCTTATTTCTTTACATCTATTTTAGATTATTATTTAATCATTAATGGAATTTTCATACTCTATGCACTTATAGTAAACATCCAAGCCATCATCTACAAAAACGAAAGTGCTTGGGGGTTTATGGTTGCATTCATTATTCTGATGGTATCCTATATAAATGATACTCTGAATGCTATGGAAATCATTACTACGGGCTATTTTAGTTCGATTGGTATATTGGCTTTTATTGGTATCCAGGCAGTTACACTTTCTGCAAAATTAACTGGAGCGTTTCGAACTGTAGAAAAACAAAATTTTGAATTAACCATTCACAGGGAAAAACTTGAAGAGCATGTAAAAATAAGAACTGAAGAACTTGAAAAGGCTAATACACGATTAAAGAAAATGACCGTAATTGATGCCCTCACGCAAATTCCAAACCGTCGTCGGTTTGATGAATATATTGATACAGAGTGGGCTCGACTAAAACGTGTAAAACAACCTATGTCCTTAGTCCTTTGTGATATCGATTATTTTAAGAAGTACAACGATAATTATGGGCATCAACAAGGGGATGATTGTCTGGAACAAGTTGCCCAGGCATTGAAGAATTCTGTTAAACGACCTGGTGACCTTGTGGCGCGGTATGGTGGTGAAGAATTCTGTTCTGTTTTACCCAATACACCAACAGAAGGTGCGGAAAAAATTGCCGAAGAAATGCGTAAAAATATACAATCTCTGAAAATCCCACATGAAAAATCCGATGTGAGTGAATTTGTGTCAATCTCAGTTGGTGTGGCGGAGATGACCCCTGCGGATAATAATAAAGCCGCTGAATTAATTGAACTTGCCGATAAAAGCTTATATAGCGCAAAAGACTCCGGTCGTAATTGCGTTATTTGCTTATCTGGCGATTAAAACTTTAACATAAGAAAATCCATGAATAATACTTTACAAGAGCCATCCGTCCATAAAGGCGATGAAGTTATCGTTACAATTGAATCCCTTGCCTATGGCGGGATGGGAATAGGTCGTGTTGGACCATTCGTAGTTTTTGTGAAACATGGCCTGCCTGGTCAAACAGTCAAGGTCTTTGTATATAAAAAACGAAAAGGGTTTGCAGAAGCACGAATTGTAGAGATTCTCACTGAATCTCCTGATGCTACTGAGCCCGTCTGTGAACACTTTCCTATATGTGGCGGTTGTAAGCATCAACATTTGAGTTACGAAAAACAAGTGGAACAAAAACGTAATCAGGTTCAAGACATTTTCCAACGATTAGGTGGTTTTGAATCTGTTCCAATTGATACTGTAATTCCTGCCGATTCTATTTATGAATATCGAAATAAAATGGAATTCACCATATCAAATCGTCGTTGGGTTGATCAAAATGAACCAGAAGAAGCCAAAAAAGATTTTGCATTGGGATTACATATTCCCGGTCGATTTGATAAAGTTCTGGATATTAATCAATGCCATATACAACCATCCATTGGAAACAAAATTCTTTCGATTGTTCGCCAAACAGCTATGGAACACAAATTAAAACCCTACGACGCCCGAACACATAATGGATATTTGCGTCATTTGATGTTGCGGTTTGGAAGCCAAACCAATGATATTATGGTGAATATTGTAACATCGTATGAAAAAACGGAGTTTCTGAAACCTATTGTTGATATTCTACTGGAGAAAGTGCCTGAAATAACATGCATCATCAATAATATAAATACACGAAAAGCGGATGTGGCATATGGTGAATATGAAATTTTGTTACATGGAAAGCCTGTAATTACCGAGAAGATTGGCGATCTAAATTTTGAGATTTCTGCAAATTCATTTTTCCAGACCAACACAATGCAGGGTGAAGCTCTTTATAATGTTGCACTGGAAAAAGCCTCTCTAAATAATGAAGAAATTGTTTGGGATTTATATTGTGGTACTGGAACCATAACACTCTTTTTAGCACAAAAAGCGAAAGAGGCCTATGGGTTTGAACTCATTCGTTCGTCAATTGAAGATGCAAATCGAAATGCCATTTTGAATGGTATTGGAAACGCATTTTTCATCAAAGCAAACTTGGACACTTTCTTAAAAGGAACCAACAGACATCAATTCCCGCCACCGGATGTTATCGTTATTGATCCACCCAGAGCAGGAATGCATGAAGATACCGTAAAACTTATTCCAAAAATTGCCCCTAATCGGGTAGTATATATTTCTTGTAACCCAACAACTCAAGCACGGGATATAGCATTATTATCTAAACGCGGATTTGATTTAAAATCACTTACTGTCGTGGATATGTTTCCTCATACACCCCATATTGAGACAGTTGCATTATTGGTAAATCGAAGGACATTGCAGGACTAATTTCAGTCACAGCAAGCATTACATAGTTGAAGCTATGTTTTTGTAGAAGTCAAAAAGAGACCTTCTTTGCACGATTTGCTTTTTAATAGAATTTCTTAAACTGAAATTTTGAGATAATACTATTTTATCGTGTTCCTACCTTCGTGGTAGAATCTATTTAACTATAAGGTTAAATTTTTATCTATGCGTCTTTGGATAAAACAGGTAATTCGTAACAGCTTTTTTCAGATAGGAGCCGGAATCTTCATTGTTATGATGGTCGGCGGTTGGGCTTTACAGTACCTTGAGACAGGTGCCATAACCCAGAACGAAACTCCTTTTTGGTGGACAATCGTAACCATGACAACTGTTGGATATGGTGATTTTGCACCGGAAACATTACAAGGACGAGTTTTTGCCGTCATTATTATGTTTGCCGGGATAGCACTTATCTCAATGCTCACAGCCACGATTTCTTCTATTTTTGTGGCACAAAAAATTCGGGAGGGCAAAGGTTTGGAAAAAATTAATGTTCAGAATCACATTATTATTTGTGGTTGGAATTCTGCCGCGAATCAAGTTATTGAATCGTTGGAATACCTCATGGGTTCAAATCCATTAGATGTTGTACTCATCAATCAATTGCCCGAAGATCAAATAAGTCGATTAAAGAGCAAGTACCGAAAAATTCACATTCATTATGTTTCAGGAGATTATACTCAGGAACAAATATTACAAAAGGCCAATCTTCGGCATGCTGAGACGGTTGTAATTCTTCCCAATCTTTTAGATCCTACGATAACCAGTCCGGATGAAAAAACAATTCTGGCAACATTGACAGTAAAAAGCCTTGAACCGAATATAAGAGTTATAGCTTACATTACAGAACCAGAAAATATGACTCACTTGAAACGAGCTAATGCGGATGAAGTTGTATTAAGCGATGATTTAAGTTCCTTCATCGTGGCGTCTCATATTGTTGATCCGGGGATTCCTCAGATTGTGTCAAAACTGCTGGATAATCGATCCCCATCACGATTTAAACGTGTTGAGATTCCCAAAGAATTTATTGGCAAATCTTTTAATGATCTTTTTGCTCATTTTCGATCAAGCAATAAGTGGATTCTTGTCGGTCTATATTCAGAGGATGAAAATCTGGGTATTGGTGAAATTCTAACGTCTGATTCATCTGCATTAGATGCCTTTATTGAACGAAAATTAAAAGAAGGTGGAATACCTCTTAATCAAGAAAGTCGGGTGAACACAGTGATCAACCCGGATGATTCTTATGAAATAAAAGAAGGTGAGGGCGCCATTGTCATCCCCTGATTCACATCAAAAAAATCTTATCAGACCCTTTCTTATTTTTAAAGATCTTGAAGATCCCGAATTGGATTATTTTTGCGAAAAAGCAAAAAAAGAAATCATCCCGAAAGACGAAATGTTCATCGTTGAAGGAGAGCATGGTGATTCCGTCTTCTTGTTGATTGATGGATCAGTTGAAATAATTCAGGCTCTAACGCTAAACGTAAGTAAAGGTGAAACAGACAACAGGGAAAAAGCCCTGACAAAACTTGATCACACGATGCATCCATTTATTGGTGAAATGGCATTATTCGCCACCGATGATCGACGAACTGCAAGTGTAAAAGCTTTGACAGAATGTACATTCATGAAATTAATGAATAATGATATTTTAGAAATATGCAGTACACACCCGAGAACAGGATACAAAGTCATGAGAAATTTGTGTCAATTATTAACTACAAATTTAGTTCGTGCAAACAAAAATGTATTAAAACTCACGACAGCATTTAGTCTTGTCTTAGAGAGATAAAACTGCAAGGAATTACGGAACCCATGAAAACGCCGCTTGAAAAAGTATATAGTCCTTCAAACGTAGAAACCCGCTGGTATGATTATTGGATGGAGAAAAATTATTTTCATTCTGTACCAAACCCTGATAAAAAACCTTTTACTATTGTAATTCCGCCACCCAATGTTACGGGAATGCTAACCATGGGTCATGTCTTGAACAATACGATGCAGGATATTCTCATTCGCAAGGCACGCATGGAAGGATACGAAGCTTGTTGGGTGCCTGGAACAGATCATGCTTCTATCGCCACGGAAACAAAAGTGGTGAGCATGCTAAAAGAGCAAGGTATTGATAAAGATTCACTTTCCAGGGATGATTTTCTCAAACATGCCTGGGAATGGAAAGAAAAGTACGGCGGTATCATTATTAACCAGTTGAAGACTCTGGGTTGCTCCTGTGACTGGGAACGTGAACGATTCACCATGGATGCTGGGTATTCCAAGGCAGTTTTGGAAGCATTCGTTCGGCTTTACGAAAAAGGCTTAGTATATCGTGGTAAACGGTTAGTGAATTGGTGTCCTGTTTCCAAATCCGCCATTAGTGATGAAGAAGTCATCCATCGCGAAGTCAACGGACATCTTTGGCATTTTCGTTACCCCATATCAGGAACTGAAGAATTTCTTATTGTCGCCACAACACGACCGGAAACCATGTTAGGGGATACTGCTGTTGCAGTTCATCCCGACGATAAACGCTATTCTCATCTGGTTGGCAAGACCATTGATTTGCCATTAGTTGATAGACAAATCCCAATTATTGCTGATGAATATGTCGATCCGGAATTTGGTACTGGATGTGTGAAAGTTACTCCGGCTCATGACCCAAATGATTTTGCCATGGGGGAAACCCACAAGCTTGAATTCATCAATATTATGAATGATGATGCTTCTTTGAATGAAAATGTCCCTGAGAAATACAAAGGTATGACTCGTGAAGCAGCCCGTAAAGAGGTCGTGAAAGATCTGGATGCAGGTGGTTTTCTTGTTGAAGTTGAAGACTATACGAATAATGTTGGATATTCTGAACGGGGTAATGTTCCCATTGAATTTTATATGTCAGAGCAATGGTTTTTGAAAATGGACGAAATTGCGAAACCTGCTATTGCTGCATTGAAAGACGGAAAAATAAAATTTCATCCTGAGCATTGGGTGAAAACCTATTTTCATTGGATGGAAAATATTAGAGATTGGTGCATCAGCCGACAATTATCGTGGGGACATCGAATCCCGGTGTTTACGTGTGAAAAATGTAATAATGTAATGGTTCAAGTTGAAGCTCCTGAATCATGCTCAAAATGTGAACATTCCTCACTTACTCAAGATCCCGATGTATTGGATACGTGGTCAAGTTCATGGTTGTGGCCATTTGCTGTTCACTCATGGCCTGAAGATTCGAAAGAATTATCTTACTATTATCCTTCAAATGTCCTGGTTACCGGTCCTGATATTATTTTCTTCTGGGTTGCGCGAATGATTATAGCCGGGTATGAATTTTTAGATGAAATACCATTTACTGATGTGTATTTCACAAGTATCCTACGTGATAATACTGGGAAGAAATTCAGTAAATCTCTTGGGAATTCTCCAGATCCTTTTGATTTATTTGATAAATATGGGACGGATGCAGTGCGATTTGGTATCATGCTCATGGCACCTCAAGGATTGGATGTGCTCTTCAGTGAAACACGGCTAGAAGTCGGTCGCAATTTCATGAACAAACTGTGGAACGCGTCCCGATTTGTTCTCATGAATCTCCCGGATGATTGGGAAGCTGATTCTGAGATAGATTATCAATCTCTGGCCTTACCAGAGCGTTGGATTTTGAGCCGGATGAATCATGCTATCGCTGATGTTGATAGACAATTGAAGCGGTTCCATTTCAATGAAGCGGCAAAAGTTATTTACGATTTTACCTGGAGTGATTTCTGTGATTGGTACATCGAAATTGCAAAAACACGGTTTTATGGAAATGATGAAACAGCAGCACAAATGGCACGAAATGTGGCTGTGCACGTTTTGAAAAAAATCCTGGCACTATTACATCCTTATTCTCCTTTTATTACAGAAGAATTGTGGTCGACATTCAAAGATGACGCTGACTCTGACCTAATTGTATCATCTTGGCCAACATTTAATGAAAAGCAGGTGGACGATGCAGGTGAAAAGAGTATGGAGTTACTCAAGGATATTATAACAAGCATCCGTACAATTCGATCACGAATGAATGTTCCACCATCACGGAAAGCACAAATTGTTGTACGGTGTGATGATAAGGGCGCAGAGTTCATTGATCATTATTTCAGCATTATCAGTTCGCTGGCAGGATTAGACAGTTTTACTGCAGGATCCGATTTGGAAAAGCCATCCCATGCAGCAACGGCGGTAGTTGGTTCATATGAGATATTTATTCCACTTGAGGGTCTCATAGATTTAGACGTGGAACGAAACCGTTTAGACACTCGGTTTGCAGAATTACAAAAACACATTCTTGGCGTTGAAAATAAACTTGGGAACGCCAACTTTGTAGATCGCGCCCCGGAAACGGTTGTAAATCGTGAAAGGGAAAAACTTGGTGAAATGAAAAACGAATTAAAAAAAGTTGAAACTAATTTGGGGTTGTTACTTTAGGTTTATATATAAAGGGTTATGGAGATGGGAATGAGAAAAATACTAATATTTGTCATGATCGGGCTGGCAATCTTAATAGGCCAATCACACAATGCATCACTTACCATTTATAAGGATGGAATGGCATTGATTGATCAACCGGTAAATTGGCCAATAACTGAAGGATTTAACACTGTAGCTTTTTCTGGTTTCCCAAAATTATTATATAAAGAATCGCCATTTCTGACTCTAAAAAAAGGGACAGTATATTCTCAACGGTTGGATGAAGATGTATTTTCAACGGGAAAATATTATGCAGAGAAGCAAGGCCACCCCATTACAGTCAAAATTCATGATGAAAAACTTGTAGAAGGAACGTTATTACATTTTAGCGGGCAAAGCATTGTTGTTCAAACCCGAGCAGGTGTTCGCACATTTTTAGAAGAGAATATTGATTACTTCGAATTTGAAGATCAACTTGATGATCTAAGATTCTATCCTGAGTTGGTGTGGAATATCTATGTTACTGGTGAGTCAAATGCTCGTGGAAACCTCATATATACTACTGGCGGACTTGATTGGAATGCTGTTTACCGACTCATTATTCGTGATGAAAATCATGAAGCTGAACTGATCCCACAAGCTATCGTAAAAAATACAGGGGATCTTGATTTTACGAGTTCACAAATGAAATTAGTTGAAGGAAATCTTCAACGAAGCGGAGGAAGTAAACCTCTTCCACAAATGAGAACCATGTCAATGCAACCTGAAAGTGATGGGTTGAATCAAGCTGCTCAACATGAAGGTCTTGGCGATTTTCATATTTATACTATTGATGGAAAACATCGTTTAAAGCCAAACCAGACCGTCCTGCTAAAATTATATGAACCAAGAAATATTACGTTTGACAAAACATATATATTTGAAAATTCTGAAAGACAGAAACGGGAAGAACCGCTAAAGATTAATTTTGCGTTTAGTAATGCCAAAGAGAATAACCTTGGAATTCCACTTCCACAAGGTACGGTCGAAATGTATCAAAAATCAGATGATGGATCATTTGTTTATGCTGGATCGGATAATTTGAAACAAGTTCCTCGCGGTGAAACTGCAAGTCTTAACGCAGGCCATGCATTTGATGTAATTGGTAAACACAAAGTACTGAATTATGATAGGCAGCGGAAAGCAGAAGAGGGCACCATTGAGATTGAGATATTCAACGGAAGAGAAGATACCGTTCAGGTAAAAGCGATTGAGCATATCTCCGGTGATTGGGTCATCCGAAATGAAACCTCTATGTATATCAAAGATGATGCTTCAACGATTCATTTCCCACTGGTTTTAAATCCTCAGGAAAGGAAAACGATATCATATACATATAGGAAAGAGTTTAAATAGAGTTGCCGAAATGGTTTGGTGAAGATCTGGATTGCCATTTTAAAAATGTATCACGTCAAATAGATTTAGTACTCTCGTTTGCAGCAGAATTATTTATACGAAATAATTTCAATTCCATTTCAATTATTTTCTTGAATCTACACACTAAACCTTCCAGCTTTTAACTTAACAACCAGATGTCTCTTGAATTAACAACCGAAGTAAAATACCTAAAAGGGGTTGGTCCCGCACGGGCAAAAGTTCTTGAGAATATGGCGGTGAAAACTGTCGAAGATTTGCTTTATTATTTTCCGCGCCGTCATTTAGACCGTACTACGGTAACATCTATTCGTGATTGTCGCCCAGAAATGATTGCGACTGTCACAGGAAAAGTGGAAGTCTGTGGCAAAAGACGTGCACGAAATAGAAGCCTATTCGAAGCTGTAATATCTGATGGAACCGGACTTCTTAAACTGGTTTGGTTTAATGCTGCGTCTTATTGGAATAAGACCATTAAAATTGGAGAATTTCTTGCCGTTCATGGAAAAGTGGAAATGTACAATGGTTTTCAAATCGTTCATCCCGAATTAGACAAATTGGATAAAGAGGATGATCCATTACATTCCGGCAAGATTGTTCCGTTATACCCACTTACTCAACACATGAAGAATGCCGGACTAGAAAATCGTCGTTTACGAAGTTTGATTGCATCTATTCTCAATGAATTTCCTGTTTTTCCAGACATTCTTTCTGAAGCTATAAGAACACAATTTGATCTCACGGATCTATCCAAAGCACTTCAACATATTCATTATTCCAGTGATCAAATCAAACTGCAAGCAGCCATAAAAAGATTAAAATTCGATGAACATTTTTTCCTGCAACTTCTCATGGCATTGCGACGGAAAGCACTTCAAAAAGAATCAACGCGATCATTATCTGAAGTGGGTCCGTATTTTGAACGGATTACAGATCAGATGGAATTTGAACTCACCAATGCCCAAAAACGAGTAATCAAGGAAATCAGAAGCGATTTGGCAAAATCCGTGGTAATGAATCGATTACTTCAGGGAGATGTTGGCTCAGGGAAAACTATTGTCGCATTGCTTTCCGCTGCCATAGCCATTGGGAATGGATCACAGGTAGCCATTATGGCGCCTACTGAAATTTTAGCCCACCAACATTATGAATCATTCCAAAAATATGCAGAGCAGGCAAAAATAACATGCGCCATCCTTGTTGGAAATACTGCGGCATCTCAACGAAAGGGGATTTTGACTGCTCTCACTGAAGGGCGTATTCAATTAATTGTGGGGACACATGCTCTCATCCAAAAAGATGTGAAATTTAAAGATTTAAGTTTTGTAGTTATCGATGAACAACACCGATTTGGTGTCATGCAACGTGGAGACCTAACATCCAAAGGTTTGCACCCTCATGTACTTTCAATGACAGCGACCCCTATCCCGCGAACGTTGGCTATGTCGTACCATGGGGATATGGATGTATCCATTATTGATGAAATGCCGAAGGATCGCATTCCAGTCCGTACAAAAGTAGTAGATCCATCACGATTAATAAGTGTTTACAAATTTGTGATAGATGAAGTTTCTGCTGGTAGGCAATGCATGATTGTTTACCCGTTGGTGGAAGAATCTGAAAAGTCTGATTTAGCTGCTGCCAGTGAAGATCATGAGAAATTAGCAGCAACCATTTTTAAAGATTTAAAAGTAGGACTCATTCACGGTCGAATGAAAAAGGATGAAAAAGATGCGGTCATGGATGCGTTTTCAGCAAATGAAATACAAATACTGGTTGCCACTACCGTCATTGAAGTTGGGATTGACGTACCCAATGCCACGGTGATGATTATAGAACATGCTGATCGTTTTGGGCTAACCCAATTACATCAATTACGTGGTCGTGTTGGACGTGGTACTGACAAAGGATATTGTGTGTTGGTAAAACGAAATCATACAGATACAGCTGTTCGACGATTGGGGATTATGGAAAAAACCACGGATGGTTTCAAAATCGCCGATGAAGATTTGGCTATCCGCGGTCCAGGTGAATTCTTTGGTATCCGGCAAAGCGGATTTTTTAAATACAAAATTGCAGATTTAGTCCATGATGGTCCACTCATCCGTCAGGCACGTCAGGCTGCATTTGAAATTGCAGAAAAGGATCCTCATTTACGACATCCACAACACCACTTGCTCAGACAACGATTTATAAAAGATTATCAAGATAAACTGAAACTCGTAAATATTACATAATACTATGAAGCCAATACAAACTTGCCCCATTTGTGGGTCTGAAAAAATAGAAAAAAAACACCAGTCGCTCGATTTCTTAGTGACACAGTCTTTCTTTAGTATCATGGAATGCGATAATTGTGGAACGTGTACAACATCACCACAACCAGATACTTCAGAAATTGATGCTTACTACAAGAGTGAAGACTATATTTCGCATTCTGGGAAAAGTACAGGCATTATTGAATCCTTATATAAAATCGCACGCTTTTTCACGTTAAGAAGCAAACGAACACTTATTGAGAATGAATCAATGCTCAGAAAAGGCAAGTTGCTAGATATCGGCTGTGGTTCAGGTGAATTTTTACAATTTTGCCAAGATAATGGTTGGGATGTAACGGGTATTGAACCCGGCGATTCAGCAAGGGAGAAAGCATCCGAGTTATTAGGGAAAAAAGTGCTTAAAACGGATGCTTTATTTCAAAATCTAGATGAAAAATTTGATGTGATTACAATGTGGCATGTACTTGAGCATGTTCATGATCCCAATAAATATATCTCACATATCTGTGACTTATTAAATCCCAAAGGTGTAATCATAATTGCCGTTCCAAATTATACGAGCACTGATGCAAATGATTATGGCGCGGAATGGGCTGCATGGGACGTACCTCGGCACTTATTTCATTATTCACCGAAATCGATGCGTTATTTAGTTTTCAAAGCAGGAATGAAATTGGACAGGCTTAAAATGATGCCTTTTGATCCGTTTTATGTATCGCTATTAACTGAGAAATCTGTCAAATCCAATGGAAGTATTATCAAAGCGTGTTGGGTTGGATTTAAATCATGGTTCATAAGCCTGTTTGCTAAAGAAAATGCCAGCTCACTGATTTATATTATCAGAAAGTCCTAATTAACTTAGATTAAATACAAGATCATAAATCTAATTTTTAAAGACGGATTACTGGTTAACAATTATCTTACATAAACCTGAATTATGTAGGATTTAGAATTATGACCTACACCGAAACTCCGTTAAATTCCCCAGCTTATTTACAATGGCGTAAGACCATTCATTTTAAAGGAACTGGTCACTATTTAACTCGTAAAGGTAATCAGATGCCGCTTGAAAGCACATATACAGAAAAACAATTATTTGACCAGTTAATTTCATCCATTGTTCATAGTGTTTGGGTTGGTCTTGGACAAACTGAGAATCCACTGTCAAAAAAAGTGGAAATAAATTTGAGCCAGGCAGCAACAAATATTGATATGTTGGATATGCTGTACAAACGTATGGACAGAAATTTATCTGAAGATGAAGAACAATACATGGATGATATTCTCCGTGAAATAAAAGTTGTTTATATCAAATCAAAAGATTCAGAAGAAAATAAACCCTCTGAGGACACAACATCGTGAATTATCCCCGTTTAAATAAAATTATTGCAGCAGTAACACTGCTCATATCTTTCATTGTCTATTTTGACACAATGGCACCAACAGTTTCCTACTGGGATTGTGGTGAATTTATTGCAACATCATTTACTCTTGGTGTTCCACACCCACCAGGAAGTCCACTTTACCTTATTGTTGGACGAGTTTTTTCCATGCTTCCTATCAATCCTGATATCGCTTTCAGAGTAAACCTGATTTCTCCAGTTGTAAGCGCATTTGCCGTGATGCTATTGTTTTTAATCATTGTTCAAGTTATTTCGCATTGGCGTGGAAAAATCACTACAACAGAAGATGCAATTATTGCATATGGATCAGCATTTATTGGAGCTATGACTTTTGCCTTTACAGATAGCCATTGGTTTAATGCCGTGGAGTCGGAAGTCTATGCCGTAAGTACATTTTTCACTGCAATTGTAGTTTGGTTGATATTGCACTGGTCAGAAAAAGCCGATGAGTCAGGACACGAACGTTATATCTTGATAATTGCCTATATGATTGGACTCGCAACAGGTGTTCATTTGTTGAACTTGTTAACATTACCATTTATTGCATTTATTATCTATTTCAGGAAATTGGATTTTGAGTGGAAATCTTTTTTAATCATGATTGTTTTAACAGGCATTACGTTCTTAATAATCCATAATGGAATGATTAAAGGATTGCCAAAAATTGCAAAATTCATGGGTCTTTTTGGATTGGGAGTTGTGATATTAGCCATATTTGGCGCAATGATCTGGGCCATCATGACACGCCATCAATTATTATCGTTAATCTTCACATCCATGGTACTTATTTTGATTGGCTACTCGAGTTATACGCTGATATTTATTCGATCAAATCAAAATCCCACGATTGACGAAAACAACCCCGAAACAATTTCTGCCGCCATATCCTACCTTGAGCGTGAGCAATATGGAGAAATTGGTCAGTTTCCACGAAAATATGTAGGATTACCACCCCAGCATGAAGTGACAGGTCCGCCAGCCAATGGACGTGATTATTCTTCTACTCAAGATCGAAAATACATGTTTTACAATTTGGATAAACAATGGCAGTTTTTCATGAATTATCAGGTTAAAAAAATGTACTGGCGGTACTTTCTTTGGCAATTTGCAGGCCGTGGACCTTCAACTGATCCTGGGGTAACAGCCTTTGGGGCAAATGCCCGTCAGGAAGGCGTCGATTGGACGCAGTTTGGGATGCCCTTGGCATTTCTCCTTGGACTCATTGGTATGGTCTTCCATTTTTATCGAGATGATAAAGAAGCGTTTTCGATTCTCACTTTATTTTTCCTCACGGGGTTAGCCGTAATTATGTATCTAAATCAGGATAATCCTCAACCACGAGAAAGGGATTATTCTTATGTGGGGAGTTTCCTGGCATTTTCAGTATGGATTGGTATCGGTGCGGCTGCCATCATGGAAAAACTCAAACAATTTGTAAAGAATACATCAATTACACCAAAATTGAATATTGCCATAATTACTCTGTTGGTTGTGCTCATCCCTGGGGTGATGTTACAAGCCAATTATCAAGAACATGATCGTAGCGGCAATTATGTAGCATGGGATTATAGTTATAACCTGCTTCAATCATGTGAACCCAACGGAATTATTTTTACTAATGGCGACAATGATACATTTCCGCTGTGGTATTTGCAAGAAGTTGAAGGTGTTCGCAAGGATGTCACTGTCGCGAACCTGAGTTTGCTAAATACACCATGGTATATAAAGCAACTTCGAGACTCAAGACCAAAAGGCGAACGATTTATAAATCTTTCTGATGATCAAATTCGTGAATTAACATCCGGATTAACTCCATGGAAGACACAAAACGTAAGAATACCTGTGCAAAGTGATAGTGGCTTAGTTGATTTAGAATGGTCCTTAAAACCAACGTATGGCGGACGTGCATTAAAAGTACAAGATATGATGGTCTTACGTATTATTGCTGACAGTCAACTGCGTGTCCCAATATATTTTGCAGTAACAGTGTCACCTTCTAACCGTCTAGGTTTAGAAGAATATCTGGGTATGGAAGGTTTGACGTTTAAAGTGAACTCAAAAAAAGTTGAATCGATCAATCCAGATAAAATGTATCAAAACTTGTTAACTGATTTAGGTGATCATACATGGTCTGAGGAATTTGTACCAGCTTCACAGCTTGACCTGGAGGATGATCCAAATAGTTTAGCATGGACACGTGATTACCAGGAAGGATACATGTTTAGAAATCTTGGGAATACGGATGTGTTTTTTAATCCGCAGATTATTCGTTTATTACAAAACTATCGTAGTGCGTATATGCAACTGGCCGTCCATCATTATTTTAAATATCAGGACATTAAAAAAATAAGCGGAGAAGATGCAGCCGAAGAACAACGTCTGATGGTTTTAGAAATCATGAATAAGATGGAAGAGAATATCCCCTCTGAAACAATTAGCATGGATTCCAAAGATTTGTATTTCCAAATTGGTCAATTATATTTTGATGTGGGAGCACCAGAAAAATTGACCCAAATCATTTCCGATTTACTTGAACGAAATGATATTTCTGTGCGAGATCAAATTCGGTATGGTTACTCCTATCTTCAGCAATTGAATGATGCAGGAAAAGCAGCATCCATGTTTGAACAATTATATAAAGAATTCAATTCAATGGATAAGGAAGTAAAAGCTCGTGGTGTTGAACAAGCCGGATTAACACAGGGGCAATGGAATGATTGGCAAAGGAATTATTCTGAAATTATTTCTGCTCTGGTTCATTCTTACCGTGAAACGGGCCGGGAAGAGGAAGCAAAAATGGTTCTAACGGATTGGGTTTCAAGAAATCCTCAAGACTCAAGAGCTAAGAAACTCCTCAACGAGTTACAGGATGAAAATAAACCCGGTTAATTCCTGACAAAAGATTGACGCACTCTCCAAAAACTGTTTCAGTGATCATTCCCCATTGGAATGGCATTGAAGTATTGTCTGAATGCCTGGACTCATTGAAACAGTCTACATATCCAAATATTGAAATTGTTATCGCAGATAATGCCTCCAGCGATGGCAGCCAAGATTGGATCAAAAAACATCACCCAGATGTTATCTTAGTAGAAAATGATCAAAATTATGGATATGCCGGTGGATGTAATCGTGGAGCAGAACAAGCAACTGGTGAGACGCTTGTTTTTTTAAATAATGATACGATCCAAAAGTCTGACTGGTTAGAACCTTTAATCTCACGAATAGAATCCGATTCATCTATTGCTGCAGTTCAGCCCAAAATTCGCAATTATTATCAACGCGATTTATTTGATTATGCCGGTGGAGCCGGAGGCGAAATGGATATTTTATGCTTTCCATTTGCACGTGGTAGAGTATTCCATCATCAAGAAGTTGATACGAATCAATATGATAATCCAAAACCCATATTCTGGTCATCTGGTACAGCTTTCATGGTGAAACGAGACCTATTTCAAAAAGCGGGTGGATTTGATGAAACTTTTTTTGCGCATATGGAAGAAATTGATTTATGTTGGCGTTTTCAGCTTATGGGATATTCTATTTGGTTCGAACCGCAATCATTGGTATTCCATAAAAATGCAGTGACGTTGCCAGCACAATCTGTGATGAAGTATTATCTTAATCACAGAAACTCACTTTTAATGCTGCTTAGTAATTATTCTTTACCAATGGCTCTTTATTTATTTCCCATCCGATTTGGATTAGAATGGGTAGCATTTCTCTTTTCACTTCTTCATCGGGATTGGAATCACATGATTGGTATTCTCAAAGCATTAACGTGGATACTTTTCCATCCGGGTGTAATTCTTAGGAAAAGAAAAGAAAATAGAGAAATCAGGGTTAAAAAGGATCATTCGATCACTAAGAATTTTTATCAGGGAAGTATTGTGATTGCTTTTTATTTATTAGGGAAGAAAACCTACCGTGATATTGCGTCAAGTCCACGGATGTAAATTTCTTCGTTATCTGGGTCGTAGTCAATTAATGTTTCCAGATATTCTTTTCGGTTAAGTATAGCAAACATCTGCGATAATTTTGGGGCATACGCTTTTAAAAATATTAACGTATAATGATCCCGCGGCGAATGGTTAAAGACCTCTTCTAAGCCCTTAAAAAATTGATCAAATTGATCAATTGCAGCAACCATATCTCCGTCAATAAAGAGATCACGACCATAATAAAAAGCAAATTTTGCGCGACGATATCCGAAGTTGGAGCTAATCTCATCAATTAAATCCGCGCGATTATTCCATCCTTTGGAATAGTCAGAATTGGAACCACGCAAAGCAATCGCACGAGCTTTTTCATAGGTTGCGGTTCCTCCTAAAGGATCGTATGTGTCCATTTCTCCGGCGAGCATAATGAACGCGTAAAAAGAAAGAAAGCTTGCTAAGGGATCAAACAATACAGGGTCATAATAAAGCCCCGTACCTTCGCTAAATGAAAATTGAACCGATTTATCAAAATATTTTTGATCTGCTCCAACTGCGAAAAGAGTCTGGCATTGATAGATAGTAACAGCACCTTTTGAAGTGGTGCTTTCAAATATAAGTTGAATCTGTGGTGTTAAGTCAAGATCTGTGTAATCTTCATCCCAATAGGTTTGAGAGAAAAACCGATGAACATCATTTTTCAGAGAGAATAATATCTGTCGATCACTATCTCTGAGCATTCGATCATCAATGGTAAGTTGGGCAGATTTAAACTGACCAAAAAGGATGCTAGCCATGATGAAAGTGAGCAGGAAAAGTTTCAGTTTTAGGAATCGCATTGGGTAAAGATAGAGGGCTTTATGGATTTGTCGCAAGTGAAACCTGATTATTAACTGGTTAATCAATGATATTTCTGGATAATCTGTATAATATTTTCATAATTGCCATAAATTCACGCACATAAAATAAAATTAGATGTGGTATTTATAGTTAATGAATACGACTGCAAACAAATTGAGTTTCATGAAAAATACTACTTAACACGGGAATCACTTTATGAACAGACTACTAATATTCACATTTCTATTTTTAACGATATCAGAAGCTAACAATCAACTCCCTTCTGGGTTTTCGGTTCATGAACTGGATAACGGATTACAAGTATTATTAATTGAAAATCCAGCTTTACCGATGGTTGGCGTCAATGTTGTTGTCAAGACTGGATCTGCTTACGAAACATTCTCAACCAATGGAATGAGCCATATGCTAGAACACTTGCTATTTAATGGCACCACCTCCCGTTCTCAAAAACAATTATACGACGAAACCGATATGATTGGTGGATACAATAATGCCAATACCGGGAAATATTATACTAATTATATGATGGTAACACCGTCAGAATTCATCCAAAAGGGAATGGAACTGCAAGCTGATATGTTATTTAATTCAGTATTACCCGAAGATAAACTTGAAAAAGAAAAAGGGATTGTCCTTGAAGAAATTGCACGCAGTTTGGGAAATTCCGGAGAGCAAGTTGAACGAAATCTCCAGTCCATTCTTTATCGCGGACATGCCTTATCGTTGCCAACATTGGGTACATATTCTACAATTGAGACACTTGACCGTTCGGTCATATGGGATTACTATAAGGGAACCTACCAACCTAATAATATGATATTAACCGCAGTGGGTAGTTTTAATTCTGAAGAAATGTTGGACAAGATTAGCAGTATTTATGGCCAAGCTGCACCCGGCAGTGTTTTTCGCCCAAGTAATTCAGAACTACAAATAGATTATGCTGGACAAAAAAGCAGCACACTATATCGCTCATATAGTGGTGATGATTATATCGAACAGTTAGTATATCAACTACCAGATTATTTTACCAATGACCATTTTACCTTGATACAAGAGCTCCTTGACGAAAAAATAATCGGCATTGAAACCAAAATAAAAGAGAAATATCAAAATCTAGTGAAATCTATTGATTTCGCTATTCATCCTTCAAAAGTGGCCAGTTATTTGGTCGTTAATATTTATTCGGATTCTTTGTCAATTGACAAAAATATTAGTAGTGAAATACAAAAAAAGATGAGTTCCCTACGATTTAATACGTCAAAAAATCAAATACGGACCCTAGTTACTCGTGAAAAAACTAAATTCCTTAAAAACCTTGAAAAACCGCACATGTTCGGAATCTATAATGCAAACATCCTCGCTGAAAAAGGAATTGATGATGTGCTCAATTTATTGAATCCATCTATTCCAGATGCCGCTATAGATTTGCAAAAATATCGAATTGCTGAGCCCACTCAAATAGTTAAACAAGAACCGTTAGCAAATACCGTAAATGACTCGTCTCAACCAGTGATAACTAAAATTATCAATACTTCTGCATATCAACCGACGTTGATTGCCAGACAAAATCACTCAAGTCAATTGTTGGCGATCCATTTTCTGTTTAAACATAAGGCTTATTACGAAAGTGTATATGGCAAGGATGCCGCAAAAATTCTCCATGACTGTTTTGGTCAGCGAATGAAAAAAGACGAGAATCAGGCACAATCCGGTCAATTCGGTTTTACGTTTACCGTAAATGATAATCCTTATATCCCCATGGATGATATCTATCTGCACCCAGATTTTGGCTATATCCGTGTTGAAGGTTTGGCGGATGATCTGGAAAACGCGATCCGATTTATTACAGATCAAATTATTTCGTTTATTCCGACTGAAACTGAATTCAAAAATGCCAAAAATAAGTTTTCCAGCGCTGGATTTTCGATGAGGTCAGATCCAGCTCGAAATCTGTTTGATGAAACATACCGAAGTGCTATTTACAATCCAGATTTTTACAAGAATGATAGCCTGGAATTGACCTATACTAATCTGGTTCAATTTTCAGAACAATACTTTCATTCCGCTAATCAAATAATATCCAGTGTAACACCCAAAAATCCCGATACAATAGCGAATTATTTCACATCTCCAGGTCTTGCACAAAAAGAAGATAATGCTCCAGAAACACCATATCAGAAGGGATTAAAATCGCTATCCTCACCTGTTCAGATTGAAAAAGATGAGGAGGGAGAACAGACATATATTTTCTGGGGATTTATCAAAGAAATAGAAGAAGCCGATGAAGCTGCATTGAAAGCACTATCACTGGTTTTATCAGAAAAAATAGTCTTTGATGTAAGAGAAAAACAAGGTTTGGCCTACCGAATGAGTACGGGTATTGAACTTAATCAGAATAAGGCCCTTTTTTACTTTCGGCTTGGAACCAGACCGCAAAACGAAGAGCTTCTTGTACCTCAGTTGCCGGGTTTTTTCAATCCCGATATGCTTAATGATATAACAGAAGAAGACGTTACAAAATCGATAAACATGTATCTTGGTCGAATGATGTTCCGGCGTTTATCAAGCATTAATCAAGCCTATTATCTTGCACATTCATATTATTTCCATGATGATATTTATTACGATCAAAATTTCTATGAACGCCTCGGTGGAGTTACTCTGGAAGATGTAGTTTTGGTGGGAGAGAAATATCTGCACATAGAAAATCCTATATCGATAATAGTCCGATAAATGAGAAATGTAAAACAAACAAAAATTGTCAGAAGAAGTGCAAAAATATCAACTCATTATTTTTAATAACTATTTTTGTTAGAAATACTAAAGTTATATTTATTTACGAATGATATGAATTAACTCTTAATTCTAAGAATTATTTAAAACTTCTTACTTAAATCTTAAAATTTATCAATCGAAGCTGTGCGTAGAATGACTTGATCCATGTAACTTTGCCCATGGCAAACATTAAGGAATTATTTACTCAACACGTTGAAGCGACAAAAATTCTCAGGATGGCGGGAGAATTGGGGCAGGAATCAAAAACAGAGGTCTACGTTGTTGGCGGAGTAGTTAGAGATTTGATATTGGGGAAAGATATCCATGAAATTGATATCATGGTGGTTGGTGATGGGATTGAATTTGCAGATCGTTTAGCCAAACGAATGGGTGTCAAAAAAATTGTACCATTCAAAAATTTTGGTACAGCCCAAATACCGAATAAATCTTTGCCAACAGAAGTTGCTTCGGCACGAACTGAATCCTATAATGATGATTCACGAAAACCAAAAGAAGTACAATATACAGACCTAAAAGGGGATTTAATTCGCCGCGATTTCACCATTAATACAATGGCTGTTGATGTGCGACCAGATCATTTTGGTGATCTTCATGATCCATTCGGTGGAATTCAGGATATACACAAAAAACGATTAGTAACACCTCTTGACCCAGATGAGACATTCTCAGATGATCCATTGCGGATGATGCGAGCAGCTTACTTTGCTTCCAAACTCCAGTTTACAATTGATGATTCGTGCATAGAATCCATGAAGCGTCAGGCCGACAGATTAAATATAGTGTCAAAGGAGAGAATCACCGGAGAAATTCTTAAAATACTAGCTTCTCCAAAACCTTCCATTGGATTAACCATTTTGCAAGAAACAGGATTAATGAAACAAGTATTTCCTGAAATTCATGCAATGTATGGAATGCAACAAACCCCGGAATTTCATCACAAGGATGTGTTTTATCATACATTACAAGTTGTAGATAATACAGCACGATTGACGGATAAAATGGAAATTCGATTTGCTGCATTGGTTCACGATATTGCAAAACCTATAACAAGAAGAATCGATAAGAAAAAGGGCTATACCTTCCATGGGCATGATGCTGTTGGAGAGCGAATGCTTATAAAGGTGGCGAAACGGATGAAATTATCCAACAACTTGCGGGATTATTTAAAAAAAACGACTCTGCTTCATTTACGTCCCATCGTATTGGCAAAAAAGGAAATATCAGACTCAGCTGTTCGTCGATTAATGGTACTAGCTGGGGATGATATTGATGACTTGATGAAATTATGCAGAGCTGACATCACCAGTAAAAATCCTGAAAAAGTGAAGAAGTACATGGGCAATTTTGAGCGTGTAGAAGCTCTAATGAAAGATGTTGTTGAGCGTGACAAAATGCGTTCTTTTCAATCTCCTGTAAGAGGTGATGTGATTATGAAAGTATGCGAGCTTCGTGAGGGAAAATCCATAGGAAAAATTAAATCAGCAATAGAAGAAGCCATCCTCGATGGAGAAATAGAAAATACATATGATGCTGCCTATGAATATATGATGCAAATCAAGGATGATTATATTTAAAGGATAATGTATAATTATACATTTTTTAGTGTTATAAAAGTATGTATAATTGAGCTAATTACTGTTTTTGAATATTTGTTAGTTTTCTTAAATGATTGACATCTTTTTGATGGAGAACGGCTCTTAAGAGTCTTGTAATCATTGAAGAAAAGGAATATTTCCGATAAACTCCAATCTAACAAAACGGTTAGAAACAAGATCATCCTTCAATTGAAATATTTGAACAATCTATATTTGTTGTGAAAACAGGAGACGCCTATGGCTATTATTGCGAGTATCATTAATTTATTTTTATCTCCAGCAGATGCATTTTCTTCTCTGAATAAGCTGGATTCTGGAAAAACCAGGACGACTCTATTATTGATATTAGTTTTTCTTGGACTTGTTAATCTTTTCCTTTTAAAAGATTTGTATATGGATGTACAATACGAACAAACCATTGAGCGAATCGAAAATTCTGATCGTATCCCAGAGGAACAAAAAGCCGAAATCCTGCAAGATATGGATGAGCGATTTGAAAACCCGGGCATTGGACAACAATCGATTATGTGGCTTACCAATGCAATTGGATTTCCATTGCGTGTGGTATTCATGGCATTAGTTGTGTTACTTATTGGGAATTTCATCATGGGTGGAAATCTAAAATATGGAACCTTGGTAAACATGACGGCTTTAGCATATATGGTGTCCATTCTAGAATTAGCAGTAAAAATCCCATTGATGTACTATAAATGGAGTATAGAAGTTTATACAGGACTTGGTTTACTCGGAATTGGCGAGCCAGGATCATTTATTTATTATTTCCTGAACGGAATAGACATTTTTGGCGCATGGCGCCTCGTGGTATTGGGCATTGGGGCAAGTCTATTATACAATAAGAAAGCCAGTGGTTTTATTGGTGCCCTCTTTGTTTATTGGATCATTCAAATCACAATTACAGCATCGTTAGGAGCAGTATTTAGCTAATGAAGAAAATAATTCTATTAATAATATCACTTTTATTCAGTTTACTCTGGGGGCAATCTTATTCTCTGGAGGAATGTGTACAAATGGCTCTAAAGAATAAAGTCACAGTAGAATCAGCAAAACTTGATGTAGTGTCTGCAATAGCAGGTAAAAAAGCTGCACTTAGTGGAGTATTGCCTTCTCTATCTTTCACTGGTAGCACCTCTGATGGTACTGCTTCCATTAATGGTGTCACATCAAGTCCTGGAGAATGGAAAAGCGGTGTCAATCTGAATCAAACGATTTATGACGGTGGAAATACATGGCGGAATTTAACCTTAGGGAAGAATTTCATATCAATCGCTGAAGAATCAGAAAGATTAACTCGAACCGATGTTATTTTATCTACTCACCGTTCATATTTCAAGTTATTGAAGAATCAACAACTACTAGCGTCAGCTCAAGAAGACTTGGAATTAGCAAATCAACAATTAGAACTGGTAAATCATCAATTTGAATTAGGGGCTGTAAAGAAAACGGATGTATTAAAGGCGCGAGTACGTTTGGGTCAAGCAAAGACAAGTGTAATAACCCAAAATTCAGCTCTTGATAATGCCAAACGCGAATTAGCAAATGTGATGGGTGTTTTAAATGTAGGATTATTATTTACTATTGAAGATATTGATGCAGAAATGCCAGAGGCTCCGGATTTCGATTCTTCTTTGAAAATCATGGAAAGTAAAAATCCCTCTCTTATTATACAAGATTTTACAGTAAATAATCAGGAGTTAAGTTATAAGAATGCCAAAGGGTTACGTCTTCCATCTTTATCATTAAGTGGTGGATACAATACATCAGCAGGTACTGCTTCAGATTTAATGAGTAACTTTTCAGATAATTGGGTGATGTCTGGACAAATTACACTTTCATATCCCATATTTACAGGATTTCAATCCAGCGTGCGTTCTCAGCAAGCAAAAATTGATTGGAGAACTGCACAAAATGATAAAACAAATGTCAGGGATGATTTCAGAGTCCAATTACAAGCGATTATTGATGGCCTGGAAAATTATAAAGAAATCATACCCGTTTTAGAAGAAGTAAGGATGGCAGCCGAAGAAGATTTAAAATTGGCCCAAGAAAGATATGCATTAGGTGCTACTACTATTTTGGAAGTACTCGATGCCCAATTATCAGTAACAAGAGCCCGAACGGACTTAATAAATACCACTTATGATGCATTGGCTCAGGATGCCACATTGAAAGCAACATTAGGCGTATTGGATTCAGAATTCAAATAATTTATGGGGACTATTTTGACTAAGAAAAAATCATCAAAGAAAAAATGGATTATCGGAATTATCATTTTGGTAGTCTTGGGCGGTATAATCGCCGCTGTTGTAATGAAATCTGATTCGGATGCCATGCGTGTAGAAGCAGAGAAAGTAACGCGCGCTACGGTTGTTCATAAAGTAAATGCCAGTGGAACAATTCAACCTGAAACAGAAATAAAAATTTCCGCCACTATTTCCGCCTGGATTACAGAACTTAATGTTGAAGAAGGGGATCATGTTGTTCAAGGTCAACATCTGATATCTCTGGATGAAAAACAGGTGCGTGCTTTATACGAACAAGCCAAATCTTCAGTAAAATCAGCAAAAGCAAGTTTACGTCAAATAAATGCCCAGAAAGATCGCGTGGAATCGCTTTATGCTCAGAAACTAGTATCGGAACAAGAGTTAGAATCAATAACGGCTCAGTACGAATTGGCCGAGAGTCACCTTGAGCAGGTTCAGGCTGCATTAGAGTCACGTGAAGATGAGCTTGCTAAAACCAGAATTCTTTCACCTCAAGAAGGTACCGTTACAATGGTGAATAAAGAATTGGGTGAAATGGCTTTAGGTTCCATATTTCAGGCCGATGTTCTCATGATGGTGTCCGACCTAAATCGTATGGAAGTTGTTGTTGATGTAAATGAAAATGATGTCGTATCCGTGATGGTAGGTGACACATCTGAAATTGAAATTGATGCTTTTCAGGATACCGTTTTTTATGGTGTTGTAAATGAAATTGCTCATGTTGCACAAACAGCAGGGTTTGGGACTCAAGAACAGGTTACAAACTTTGAGGTAAAAATACGAATGATTGACGTTCCTGATGGGATTCGTCCTGGTATGAGCGCAACTGCAAATATTATTACTGATGTTCGCACGGATGTTATCTCCATACCAATTCAGGCACTAACAGTAAGACTTGAGGGTGCCGAAAAAGAAAAATTGGAAAAGGGAAAAGGTCGCCGATCTAAAAAGAAAGACAAAGAAGAAGATTCAGAGGATGGCAAACCTAAAAAAACAGAGATGCAGGAAGTTGTCTTCGTTGTTTCTGACACTGCCTTTGGAGTGAATCCGCGTGGCGCAAAAAAAGAAACACAGTATGCTCTCATCAAACCGGTAACTATTGGGATTTCAAGCGATACCCATTATGAGGTATTAAGCGGACTAGAAGAAGATGAGCTGATCATTATAGGTGGATATCGCGCCATTAGTCGTGATTTAAAGCAGAATTCAGAAATTGATACTGGCAAAAACTCAAAAAAGAAAAAAGAAGAATCAGACCATGAGTGAGCCTATGATTTCTCTCAAAGAGATAACTCGCGTTTATGATGTAGGTGCAGAAAAAGTTTATGCATTGGCAGGTGTTGATGTGGATATCCATAATAATGAATATTTATCAATCATGGGTCCGTCGGGCTCTGGTAAATCAACACTCATGAATATAATTGGTTGTTTGGATTCCCCTTCTGGTGGTTTGTATAATTTTGAAGGTGAATCTGTTCACAGCATGGATGACAATCAACTAGCGTCCATTCGAAATCAGAAGATTGGATTTGTATTCCAAACATTTAATTTATTACCAAAACTCACTGCACTCAGGAATGTAGAATTGCCTTTGATTTACGCAAATATTCCAAAAGATGAACGCATGGAACAAGCCAATCTTGCATTGGAAAAAGTTGGTTTAGGTGATCGTGTGAAACATAAACCTAATGAGTTATCCGGTGGACAACGTCAACGTGTTGCTATCGCAAGAGCACTTGTAACAAATCCCGCTATTATTCTTGCGGATGAACCAACGGGAAATCTTGACTCAAAAAGTGGTGAAGAAATAATGAAATTGTTCGATGAACTCCATGAGCAAGGGAATACAATCATTTTAGTGACCCATGAAGCTTATATCGCGGAGCATGCTGACCGAACCATTACCATCCTTGATGGAAAGATCAATACCGACATCACCAATCATGTTAAACGCAGTGCATCCTGAGTCATGTTAGGACTTTTTAAAGAAAATTTAATAATCGCACTGGGAGCGGTTTTTGCCAATAAAACTCGCGCCTTACTGACGACCCTGGGGATTGTGATCGGTATTCTTTCTGTAACCATGATGGGAACGTTGATTTCCGGCTTAGATCGTTCTTTTGAAAAAAGTATGTCCTTTTTAGGACGAGATGTACTGTTTATTTCAAAACATGCCTGGTTTAGTAATGATAATTGGTGGGATATACGGAATCGTCCAGACATTAAACTTGAATACATGGATAAAATCAAGCAGCAATCCAAGTTTGTCACAGCAATATCCCCAACAATGCAACGTCATATTGATGTTAGTCGTGGTGAGGAAAGTATTTCGGGGATGGCACTTGTAGGCACTACTCCAGAATATGTTCAAACATCGACAACAAATATTAGTGAAGGTCGTTTTATTACTGAGGGAGAGGATAGGTCAGGTTCTCGTGTTGTCGTTATTGGAAATGATATTGCAGAAAGCCTGTTTAAAAATATTAGTCCTGTCAATGAATACGTAAAAATTGGTCCATATAAATTTCGTGTCATTGGCGTGGTTGAAAAGCAAGGAAAGTTTATGGGATTATTCAGTTTGGATAATCAGGCCATCATTCCGTCGGGTACATATTTTCGCCTATTCTCACGTCGAGGATGGATACAATTGAATGCCAAAGTAGATGAAGAACATATATCTGAGGCAAAAGAGGAATTAACAGGAATTATGAGAAGACTTCGTGGGTTACGACCAGAAGAAAAAGATGATTTTGCTATTAATCAACAGGCAGCATTTGAAGATCAATACAATGCCATCAAATTAGCTATTGGTGGTACTGGTTTATTTATCACCGTGTTATCACTGGTTGTAGGTGGAATTGGAATTATGAATATTATGTTTGTTTCTGTGAAAGAACGAACCCGTGAGATTGGCGTGAGAAAAGCAATTGGTGCAACACGCAACATGATATTAGGCCAGTTTTTGATTGAAGCGATCTTTATCTGTCTTCTTGGTGGATTAGCAGGATTATCATTAGCATGGATTGGTAGCCTACTCATTAACAAATTTGTGTTTCCATCTGCAATGCCAATATGGTTGGCCGTTATTTCTATGGGTTTATCCCTATTGGTAGGCGTGATATCGGGTATTGCCCCATCATTTAAAGCAGCACGATTAGACCCAATCGAGGCTTTGCGTTATGAGTAAAACAAAACGCAGTCATCTCAAAAATACGTTAAAAGAGAGTTTGCGAATGGCACTCCAAGCCATCCGTGATAATAAACTACGCAGTATTCTCACTCTTCTGGGCATTACCATTGGTGTGTTCTCTGTGATTGGTGTTATGACGGCAATCCAAACATTGGAGTCATCAATCAATAGTGGTTTGAATGTTTTTGGGTCTAATACGTTTAACGTACAGAAATATCCTGCCATTCAAATGGGAGGACATACACGCAATAAATACAGAAATCGAAAAAATATTACTTATAGGCAATTTGAAGAATTAAGTCGGCGTGCAAAACTTCCACTTTTAGTAAGTGTCTCAGATGGTCGCGGTGGTCGATCAATTAAATATAAAGATAAAACTGGAAAATCTAATTTATATGTAGTCGGGGGTGATGCCTGGACTTTACGATTGTATAACACATTTCTTGGTGACGGTCGAAATTTAACTGAGCAGGATGTAGATTTCTCACGGCGAGTAGCTGTATTGGGAATGGATGTTGTTGATCAATTATTTCCATTTGAAGATCCAATGGGGAAAAAGTTCACTATTGATGGAATAGGTTACACAGTAGTTGGAATATCAGAACGTAAAGGTGAAATGTTTGGTGAAAGTCAGGATAATTATTTACTTATTCCTATAACAACATTTTTGAATCGATACGGTAGCCATTGGACATCTTTGGACATTTCTGTGGAGGCACCTTCCGCAGAATTATACGATAAGACTCGTGAGGAGGTTATCGGACTTTTACGAGTCATTCGCAAAGTACCGCCGGGAGAAGAAAACGATTTTGAAATTACTTCAAATGATGAGCTGATTGCCACATTTGGAACATTTACAAATGGTGTGAAATTATTTGCCATTGCCATTAGTACCATTGCACTTCTGGTTGCTGGAATTGGTATCATGAATATTATGCTTGTCTCTGTGACGGAACGGATAAAAGAGATTGGAATCCGAAAAGCCATCGGAGCCAAACGCCGTGACATATTATTCCAGTTTTTAGCTGAAGCTGTATTTTTAAGTGAGATTGGTGGCATTGCAGGAGTTATTCTGGGAATTCTGGGGGGAAATCTTGTATCAATGGCCTTTAATATTCCAGCAGTAATCCCCATAGATTGGGCAATTATCGGCTTGGTTGTATGTTCTTTGATAGGAATTGGTTTTGGGAGCTATCCTGCCTGGCGAGCATCAAAACTTGACCCAATTGAATCTCTACGATTTGAATAATTCTGTAATTAATCTTATTTAGTTTATATGAGCTGGGTAACAAAAATTCCCAAAATTGAACTTCACGTACACTTAGAAGGATCAATTCCACTAAACGCATTATGGGTATTAATGGAAAAGTATGGTGGAGATAAAGACATACGATCCATTAAGGAATTACAGTCAAAATTCATTTATACTGATTTCCCACATTTTATTGAAACCTGGGTTTGGAAAAATCAATATTTACGAGAGTACGAAGATTTTACCTATATCGCTGAAGAAGTTGCAAAAGATTTCGTTGATCAAAATATTGTGTATGCTGAAATGTTTCATTCTCCTTCTGATTTTTTCAAACAAGGTTTGAATGCACAACAATTAGTTGAAGCTATCCGAAATGGATTTAACAAGGTTCCTGACATACAAATAAATTTAGTGCCTGATCTCATCCGTGATTTTGGTCCAAAAATTGGAATGAAGACACTACACAAAATTCATGAAGTGAAAGAATATGGTGTTGTTGGAATTACCATTGGAGGATCAGAACAATCGTTTCCACCTGAACCCTACGCTGAAGTTTATGAAAAAGCGCGCGATTTCGGATTTAAAACCAGTGCGCATGCTGGAGAAGCCGCAGGACCTGATAGTGTTTGGGGAGCAATCAAAGCATTGAAGGTGGATCGCATTGGTCATGGAACATCTGCAATCCAGGATATGGAATTGATTGATTATTTTGCCAAGCATCAAATCCCGGTAGAAATGTGTCCAATCTCAAATTTGAAAACAGGATCAGTAACATCCATTGAAGAACATCCTATTCGTCAATATTTCGAAAAAGGAATACCGATTTCAATCAATACGGATGATCCGAAAATGTTTGGTAATTCTTTGGCAGATGAGTATGAAATGCTTATTATGAAATTCGGATTCACAAAAAATGAGATCATTCAAATTCAACAGCAAAGTATCGCATCTTCATGGGCGTCTGATAGTTTGAAAACTGAACTGGCTGATCGAATTAGCAATTTTTCCTTATAATACATTTTTATCTTCGAATTACTTACTTCATGTGTTGAACCTGCAGACTGATCGAATTAACTTCACAAAACCTAATTGATGCATGATAGAGTCTAAATCCCTACTCCTGATCAATCGTGGTGACCAAATTGACGATCATCATGCAGGGCAGCCACCTCAAATATTTTCAATCCCTTACCATAATCTGAACACATGAACATTGGTGTCATTCCAGCCCGGTATCATTCAGAGCGATTTCCGCAGAAAATCCTAACTCCAATTCATGGCAAGCCGATGGTTGCTCATGTGGCAGAACGTGCGCTGCAAAGTAAATTAATAGATAAAGTAATAATAGCCATTGATCATGAACAGACACGAACTGCATTGGAATCCTATGAGTTCGAAGTGATAATGACATCACCGGATCATAAATCCGGGACGGATCGAATAGGCGAAGTTTTATCAAAAGTAGATGCAGATATTATTGTCAATATTCAAGGTGATGAACCATTAATGGATTCTGATATAATTGATGGTATCATTAACCTGTTTCACAATTCTGATATACAGATGGCAACCGCTGTGAGTACAGCAATTACGCCAGATGATTATTTTAATGAAAATATTGTAAAAGCATTTTTAGATGAACACTCCCGGGCAATTTCTTTTCAACGTCAAATTAATCAAAATGAAATTGGGGGATGTTATAAACATCTGGGAATCTATGCGTATACCAAAACTGCCCTGACACAGTTTATCCAACTTCCACAAAGTGAACTTGAGAAGGCATTGCGATTAGAACAATGGCGGGCACTGGATAATGGGATTGATATTTATGCCGTAATTACAAACTATCCACATCATGGTGTCGATGTACCTTCTGATTTGGATTATATTTTGAAACACTTAAAAAAGTAGAGACTCATGGCTCCCAAACGACCCATTAAATATATTTTTGTTTTAGGTGGCGTTATTTCCGGACTTGGAAAAGGAATTGCTGCAGCATCCATTGGATATTTATTAAAAAGTGCTGGACTCAGAGTTACAATCATGAAGCTTGACCCCTATTTGAATGTTGATCCAGGGACCATGAATCCATATCAACATGGGGAAGTATTTGTATTGGATGATGGTTCGGAGACAGACTTAGACCTTGGCCATTATGAGCGATTCATCGACGTGAATATGAGAAATGAGAATAATGCCACTACTGGACAAATTTATAGTACGGTACTGGATCGTGAACGACGGGGAGATTACTTAGGAGCAACGATTCAGGTTATTCCTCATATTACAGACGAAATAAAAGCACGGATTAAAGCAGTCAATACTCCCAAGCAATATGATGTTGTTATTTGCGAAGTTGGTGGTACGGTTGGTGATATTGAGAGTTTACCCTTTTTAGAAGCCATTCGTCAGATGTCGGTGGAAGTGGGGTATCATAACTATTTAATTGTTCATGTCACACTTGTTCCATATATCAAAGCCAGCGAAGAATTAAAAACAAAACCGACACAGCACTCTGTAATGAAACTGCGTGAAATTGGTTTAGCTCCGGACATAATTATGTGCCGTTCCGAACGCGCAGTGGATAAAGCCGTCAGAGAAAAAATTGCTCTGTTTTGTAATGTTTCCCCCCATAACGTGGTTGAAGCCAGGGATGTACCAAGTATTTATGAAGTACCCCTCATATTACATAAACAGAAAGTTGTGGAAAGTATCCTTGGGCGATTTCAATTAGACAATAAATCTGATGTCACCAGTTTAAAAGTGTTTATCGATCATTTTAAAAAACCGACCCATAAGGTTACAATAGCTATGGCTGGTAAGTATATTGAACTTCCAGATGCCTATAAAAGCGTCATGGAATCTTTCATTCATGCCGGTGTTGAAAATAATACCAGGGTAAACCTGAAATGGGTTCAAACGGATGAAATTAAAAATGATGAAGACGCTGCAAATGCCTATGCCGGAGTTCATGGAATATTAATTCTTCCGGGATTTGGTTCTCGTGGCTCTGAGGGGAAGATATTATCCAGCAAATATGCCCGGGAAAACAATGTGCCATATTTTGGTATTTGTTTAGGATTACAGTGTGCAGTAATTGATTTTGCACGACATGTATGTGGATTAAGCAGCGCCACCAGTACGGAGTTTAATAAGAAAGCAAAGCATCCCGTGATTGATCTCATGGAATCACAACGTGCGATTAAGGCAAAAGGCGGCACGATGCGTTTGGGAGCTTATGATTGTGAAGTGGAACCAGATACCAAAGCATATGAAGCATACCGAAAACGTAAAATTTCAGAACGTCATCGGCATCGTTGGGAAGTCAATAATAGGTTTCGAGCACGTTTAGAAAAGCATGGATTAAAAATATCGGGTGGAAATAAAGAATTGAATCTGGTGGAAATTATTGAATTACCGAATCATCCCTGGTTTGTAGCTGTGCAATTTCATCCAGAATTAAAAAGCCGTGTGACACATGCGCACCCATTATTTAGGGAATTTGTTGGAGCAGCGGTTAAATATAAAAATAATTAAACCCTAATTGACCACAAACAATAAATAATAAAAAACGAGGACTTTAGTCCTCGTTTGATTTTTATGAGCCACCGAGAGGACTCGAACCTCCGACCCGCTCATTACGAATGAGCTGCTCTACCAGACTGAGCTACGGTGGCATGAATTACTATTGGGAAACTCACTATTTTAGTTACTATTTCCATTGAAAAAGCGACAAAAAATACAATTATTTTCAGACAGAAAAAAGCGTCAGAATTGGGATTATATATATCACAAATTGTATTAATAAAAAAGGGGCTATTCCTAGCCCCTTATATTAACAACCGTAGTCAGTGCCTACTGTAAAGCCAGTTCCCCAAACCGGATCCGATTGAAAATCAATTTTTACTGATTTAGCAAACATGGAAAGACTACTTTCAAATACTACTTTAATTCCATTGATATCAAGGATATCATCATTTTTTTGTTGCTCATCCAGAGCAATATCTAATTTTGGGCCGCCTCATCCAAATCCATTGGTAAAAAGACGTAAGACTTTTCCTGTGTTTTCTGATTGATCAAGCAAGTTAATCAACTTGTCATGTGCACTTGGTGTAATTTTCATAAATCTATTCCAATTATTGTTTATTTGTCCATGATTTGATACAAAGTTTATCGATTGGTTACGCCAATTATTTTTTTGAAAAATGGTATGTAAAATTCAGCACAGGGAAGGGCATACCTTCTTCCAATGAAGCCAGAGAAAATATACCACCAACATCAACAGCAATTTTTCGCCCAAAATATCTCATAGAGAGGGATAGCATCGCATCATCGAAATCTAGTTCAGGGATAATCCAGTTTTCTGTAATAATTGCTAATGTATTAGAAATACGTTTATTGCCGGCGAGCACAAATATTGGCTTACTCATAAAATCCCATTCTCCATCTGCCTGAATAAAGCCCCAACCACCGGAAATGGAAAAATGTGAAAACTGATCCCCATATGTACCCGTTATAAACGAAAATCCTGCACCTGCGGAGAAATCTGTATCAAAGGATGGAAACTTAATATACATTATACCACCAGCGATTGCTGTCTTATTTGTATTTAATAATGTCATCTTTGCGCTACCCACTAGAGGTGTATCCTCAAAACGCATCCCCGGGAACCAAAAGGCACCAGCCTGTAAAGAAAAAATATTCCCAAGTCCATAGTTTATCGAAGGGAATAACACACAAAAGTCTCGGCAATATCCATTTCCTTCGCCAATTGGGAATGCTGAAGGAGCAAATAAATACATACTTTTGTTAGGATCGGCGTGGAAGATTTTCCCAGCATCAACTTTTCCGCTAAACTCATTAACACTTACAACGACCTTTTTAGGAATATCAATGGATAATCCAGCCGGAGTCTCAACGAAATAAGTCTCATTCGTTTCGGATTTTATTACTCCAATAATTTCACTTCCATCATTGGTTATAATTATTACGGTTTGTTGTTTATCAGGTTGTGAAACTGATTCTTGTGCAACTACGAAAAATGTCATAGAAATAAAAATGATTATAATATTTAAGCTTCTCATGGCTTTTCCTTTTGTATTTGTATTGGATTATAATACTTAGCCGTACGATAAGCACCGTATATTTCACCGCCATAGTAGACTGCAAATAATGATGAAAATATTGGTGCCTTAATAGGGCGTTTTTCATGATGCGCTTCCCAGGCGATTTGTCCGACTAAAAATGTCATAAGTCCGCCCAGCAGTCCCTCATATATCCTGCCACAATACGCTCGGCCCAACCCAGGTACAATTGTAGATAAACCTGCAGCGATAAACGGCGATTTCTTTTTTCCAGATTCCAGTGTTGTTTCAGGTGTAACTGGATCAACCAAATACCCAAAACTGTTAATGTCCATATTTGCCTTTAGATGATAGTAATAAGCAGCCGGATTGCATCGTACAATTCGATCCGATGCCATGATAGACCCTTGGATTAAACCATGGTCATGTATTGCTTTTACTCCATAATTGCTGCAACTGGGGTAGAATTGACAATTCAAAAAGTTGGTATTATAGGATATTCGCTGCCAACCAGCAATTGGCAGGATTGCCATCTTTTTAAATAGTGAAACATCTGTATCGGCCAGAAGAGAATCTGCCGGATAAATTGTTTGTCCACTGATCAATCCAACCTCAAAATAAATCAGTAATAATAAAATGTGTTTTTTCATAAAAAATGTATTGCAATCAATTTCAATTTTCTGTCATATTGAAAATACCTGAAATGAAGAATTCTTCCCAACTTATTTTGATATTGATGGTATTCTCTGGGTTAATGGGCTCAGAAACGGATACGATTTACATATTACACACAAATAATACTAACGGAGAATTGGAGAATTGTTATTGTCCAGATCATCCGCTGGGCTCTTTAGAAAAACGAGCTGTATTTATTGAACAATTTCGGAAGAACCATACCAATACACTTTTAGTTGATGCTGGAGATTTCTGGAATGTTACTTCCAGATTACCACAAAAAGATAAATTGGTTTCTACAGCCTATTCCTTCATGGATTATGATGCAATCCTATTGGGGGATCAAGAATTAATACGTCAGAATGATATCTTTCCTGATGCGCTCCTAAATATGAAATCTGATATTATTGTCTCTAACCTTCTAAACCCACGTATACCAGGAACTCAGATGTATAAAATCGTCCATTTTGGCGATATATCAGTGGGAATTGTTGGCATTGTTGGTCCGGCGTCTTTCAAATATTATCCAAAAGAAATACGCGAAAAAATTGATCTTAAATCCCCAGAACTAGTACTAGGAGAATTAATCCCGACCCTAAGAGAGACATGTGATATTATTCTGGTTTTAAGTCACCAGGGATTAGACTCTGACATCAACCTTGCGAAAAAGGGACTGGATATTGATATTATCATTGGAGCACATAGTCAGACTGTTTTGGATTCAATAACACAAATAGGAAATACTGTAATAGGTCAAGCTGGAAAAGATGGCTATTACGTAGGTGTTATAAAATTAATAGTAGATAAATCTAGAAGTGTCTTAAAATCCGAGGCTTGGTTAGAACTAATGACACTTGATATGCCTGACGACCCACGAGTGTTAAAACTCATTCAGGAATTTGAAACGGAATCAGGCATCGTTAATCGAAGAAAAAAAGAATATATACAAAGGTAAATATGGAACAATTCATTGTCTTGATAAAATCAAATCCCATTTATATGGGTATCGCTGTCGTCATCGCTTTGGTCATATTATTTGGCTTTGTTAAAAAGATGTTCAAAATGGTTTTAGTACTTGCAGCCGTTATTGTAATATATATCGGTTATATGATGGTTACGGGAAAAGAAATTAGTGTGGATTCACTTCAGGCAGAATTGCAGAAAGCGACTGGAAAAATCACCGAAAAAGTGGGTGAAGCAACGGAGAACGCAGTGAATGAAACAGTAAAAAAAGTTTTAGACAAGAAATAGGTTTAAATAGAACTTCTTAACCGTCCCGTCAATATTTTTAATAGACTGCGCATTATATTTGGATGCTGATTTAACAGTTCTCCAAAACTATCCTGAGATATTTTCAATAAAACCGTATCTGATGAAGCGGTAGCATCTGCAGAACGTGGATCTTCATCGAGTAGTGCCATTTCGCCCAAACAATCCCATTTAGACAGCGTAGCAATTTGTTTATCACCTTTATGAACATCAATATTTCCGTCTACAACCACATACATGGCATCTCCAATTTCACCTTCTTTAAACAAGATCATATTTTTTGAGATGTGAATTTCCTCAGCAATCTGCGCTATCGTAGAGATTACTTCAGCGGGAATACTCTTAAATAGAGAAACAGACTTCAGGAAAATGGTTTTTTCTAATGTAGTATACATGGCGTTTGTTTGAGAGAACTTACGAATCTCAACAGGTAGTGTCCCAATCCAACTAAAATCATTTAATGGCGTCTTCAGTAGTATTTCAGCATGGATGTCTGACACGTTTACTTTATCCCATTGAATAGCATCTTTTAATTCAAACTTTGATTGGATGAGAAAATCCAGTGTAATTGCCGATAACCAACTGGATTTGCTGTATAAAAATTGATCTAAATATTTATTTAAACCACGGGGGATAGATTTAAACAATTTATGCCCGATTTGCACACGTTCTGAAAGAGCTCTGTTCTCAATGAGAGGAGTCACAATTTCCCGTTCCTCTCTGGTAAAAATTGTTTCAAGTAATTCCAACCCATAGGAAATTTGTCGCGAGTCATTTGATTTAAGTGATTTGATGCATTGATTAACAGGAACACCAGGTTGATCCATTGCTCCTAGTTTAATAAGTATTGGAATGGCAGATTGGGTTTCAGACTGGATATAATCTTTTATAAGTGTTGTATGTCGTTTAGACTTCACTAATTGTGCCAGTTGATATAATGAATAGACTCTTTTTGCTAAAAATTGAATTGATGTCCGAATATGATTTTTAGTTGGTTTTGTTAACGGGCTTTTTTGGGCAATTTTTAAGAGGGAATCAACAGCATTCTCATATATGGTTAATGATGCTGGATCGAAATAGGTTAATAGTAATTGCTGGCTATGTTCTGATGAAATTGTTGCGAGGGTTGAAATAATTCCTCTTTTTAATACAGTAGTGATTGGAGGGTTTTCCATCAGTATTTGGATGGATTCCAGAATCATTTGCTGATCGAATTTTGAAAGAGCTGATCGAGCAATCATTCCTGTTTTTGGTGATCCTAAGTTTCCAATTAAAAACGGCAAATATTCCTCATTCGGAAATTTTGTCGCTATTTCTATGGCAGCTTTTCGAATGCTGGATACATCATGCTGTAAAAATTCGACTATATGATCATTTGAAATAACGTCTGGATGGTGATGGGAATATTTAATGCCCAAGATAATTATTTGCGGATCATTGCTGGATATCGCATTTCGAATAAGGTCAGTTGCTTGTGTTGATGATCCTTCACCAATAAGAATTAGAGAACCGGCTGCAGCAATCTGAATTTCATTGTCTTTATGAGTTAATAATTCCGTGAGTGCAGGTATTGCATGAACCATTTTTCGTTGACCACACACCGATATAGCTTCAAGAAAGGGTTCATTTACTAAATCCAAAATTAGTTGGTCATCAAATACGGATTTTGCATAGTGAAGAATACTTCGTCTAACTGGATTTGTTGCAGATACCATTAACGACTCTAAAGTGTCTTTCCACGGTTCAGGAGAAACAGGTTGAATGAGTTCGAGGACAAACAGCTGTTCATAGACATTACTATTTTTCAAACTTTTATTAATTGTTTCAACCATAGCGTGATTTAGCGTGTCGATTTGAAGGTCTTCAAAATTTAATCGCCGGTCTTCGATGGCATCGTGGAGAGTCTGTATATATCCTTTTCGAACATAAAACGCTGACACGACCCAAAGAATTGAGGCTAAAATGGCCACAATCGATAGTACTGCGAATGATGCAACCTTAATAATAAAGAAAGTTAAGAAACCCGTTATACCTTCGACAGTGGTGCGTAAAGTTCCATCAATCAGCGGTTTCCCAAATTGTTTACGCCATTTTTTGACCGGGAGCCATAGAAGTTGAATCGTTGGTTGATGGACAGTAAAGACAAATGTTTGTTCGGCGAATTTCCCAATAAAGGCTGATAGTAAAATTGGATAAACCAAAAACATACTAAAACCAGCAATCATAGCAAACGGTAGAATTAAGAGCCCAGCTAACACACCATATTTTGCCAATAACCTACTGGTAATAAATAATTGTATTGCCAAAGATGCAACTCCCACAATGGCGTAAAATTTCCCAAAGAAAACAGCTAATTCGTCAGCGTTTGTAATAGATGAACCCGCTGTAAATTTAAATTGAAAGTCCACAATAGTTGAAGCAATCCCAATCATTATGGTCATTAATGCCACCGATTTCAAATACGGTGTAAACATGGGTTCTTTATCTTTGGAAGTTTTTAAGGGCCTATCCGATTTTGCGCCGATATGATTGGGTAATTTTCGTATTGAGAGCGATAAAACCATAGCCAGAGTAATTAAAATAATCGTCACTTGGAGAATGGAGTGAGACCCGAATTGGGCGATAAATGGTTGTAACCATAATCCAAATAGTATAAAAGAAATTGAACCCCCAGCGGCCAAAATACCATAAAGTCGTTTTGCTTGCCTGCTGTTAAATAAATCACCAGCAATTGTCCAAATTTGAAAGGAAAGTACGGTAGCAATGACTTCCATCCAAACATAGAGAACAGGGATCATCCAGCGTGTAAGAAATAATTGTATAAGCGCCAATGATACTGCTGAAATGGCTCCCGTAAAAAGGATTGTGTTATACGGTCCTTTTTTTTCAAGCAAACGAGAATACAAGGGAACAAATATTCCAACGGCCACAGCAGTTGCCACAAACATAAGTGGCAGGTAGGAAATATCAAATTGGTTCAGGAAAAATGTATCACGAGCAGTTTTTCCTGAAATAGTTGCAGAAACGATGGAGAAGGATAATGCAAAAAGCAAAAATACGGGTTTTCCTTCTCCCTGTTTGATTTGAATTAGTTGTCTAAATAGAGGATTCAGAAAAAATGCCTATCGATTCAACCAAAAAAGTTTTCAAAGGCAGAACCAAATGCTGCAAAAAGTAATAACATTGTGATCATAAAGAGAATGAGCAAAACAAAAAAGCCCACACAAATTGTGAAGTATAATCTTAGTTGGTCTAACCCAAACAAAAAATCATCAGCGTTGGGTTGATCCACACCCTGACGTAAATGCGCAGCCGATGATGTGAGTCGTGTACCAAGATATATGAAGAAAATAGTAAAACCTAAAACAGGCAATAACAGAAGGATGTTTCCTTTATATGTAAACAGGGAAATCAGGTTTATTGCTCCCCAGATAATCGTGAGGACTCCTAAGGCATTGCTCCATCGAGCCAGATTAAATATTCGACTACGACTCTGCGCATTTATTGGTATTTGCAATACGTGATTGTCTTCATGCGTTTCATGGTTGGTCATTTCATTATTCATAGGTCATCCTTGCTATAGTAAGTCGCTGGCGAGTTCAGCCAACGCAGAACGTTCACCCTTTTGTAATGTAATATGGGCGAATACATCTTGACCAACCATTCGATGGATTAGATACGATAATCCATTTGACAGGCTATCCAAATAGGGTTGGTCGATTTGTTCTATATCACCAGTAAATACAATTTTTGTTCCTTCGCCTGCTCGAGTAATTATCGTTTTTATTTCATGCGGTGTCAGATTTTGTGCTTCATCTACAATAAAATATGATTTTTGGAAACTTCTTCCTCTGATATACGCCAATGGTGTAATAATGAGTTTTTCAGAATCAACCATTTCATTGATTTTTTTGAACCTGTCGTCGTCTTCATGGAATTGATGTTTAATAACATTCAAATTATCAAAGAGAGGTTGCATATACGGATCAATTTTCGATTTAATATCGCCGGGTAAAAAACCAAGATCACGATTGCTCAAAGGAACAATTGGTCGCGCTAAGTAGACTTGACGGTAATCTGTACGACATTCTAGGGCACCAGCTAAAGCTAATAATGTTTTACCCGTACCAGCCTTTCCTGATAGTGAAACTAAAGGAATTTGTGGGTCTGTAAGTGCTTTAAGGGCAAAGGATTGTTCGGCGTTTCTCGGTGTAATCCCATAGGCCTGTGTTTTTCCGATCCGTACGAAATGTTGGCTAATGGGATCAAAGGTTGCTAGTACGGATTTTTGTCCGTTTTTAAGAATAAAGTTTTCATGGGGGTGTGGATTCTCTATGAGAGCGAGTTTTTCCGCGTCCATGTGATATGGGTCCAAATGAAGTGTGTCAATGATTTCATCAGGGACATTATCAAACTGGCGAATACCACGATAAATTTTTTCAATACTCTCTACTTTATCAGTAGTATAATCCTGAGCTAATACCCCAACGGACTTTGCCTTCATACGAAGGTTTGTATCCTTGGATACTAAAATAACATCACCGTTATCATGGTGTTGTGTTAAATAAAAAGCACAAGATAGTATTCGGTGGTCAGGTGTTTCTTTTTGAAAGATTTCCTTTATTTCTTGCTCTAATTCTCCATGGACCACAACACGTAATGAACCATATCCATTTCCCAAAGGAACGCCATCATCTGAAATAATATCACCGGTTATTTTATCAATTTGACGGAGAAATTCTCGGGCGTGAAAATTGATCATTTCATTCCCTCGCTTAAAATTGTCTAATTCTTCTAATACGGTTATGGGAATGACAATATTGTTTTCTTCAAAATGGTTCAGACATGACGAGTCATGTAAAATGACATTCGTATCTAGAACAAATAATTTTGGTTTATTAGGCGGTACCACTGTACACTCCAATGATGGTTGAAAGATTACCCATAGATTGTCAAAGAGAATTTACCTGAAGGTGTTATTGATGACAAGAGATTGAGAAGTGATAAACTATTTGTAATTTTTTGCAGTATCTATTAGTGCTATATAGTTTTCATATTTGACATAATTAGGGATACTATTTCCGGAACCAATACAATACCCACCTAAGGGACCTAGATGACCCATATTAAACATTACAGCTTCTCTTACATTTTTGGGTGTCCCCAAGGATAGAATGTCTCCAACTTCAATATTTCCAATTAAACATAGCTGTGATCCAACGAAGGACTTCACTTTAAATATATCCATAGCTTTAGGTTCAATAGGGTGCAATGCATTGACACCACAGTCAATAATATCGGGGAAAACATCCCATAGCTTTCCATCGGAGTGATATATTAATGGTTTCTCATATTCTTTGGCTAAATCTCCAATTTTCTTTAGCCAGGGAAAGAAGTATTTACGCAAATCATCGGGAGATAACATTAATCCTGTTATGTATGCTATATCATCACTATACCAAAGTGCATCTACAATATCATTTTGGGCAAAATATTCGAACATTGAATAGACGGTATCTCCAATTTGATTCATTATTGCAGAAATTAAATCAGAGTTTTCAAAAAGGGCATAAGAGAAATTTTCAAATCCCATTAATTCCCATGTCATCGTAAATATGTCACCATACTGACCGATAACACCCATCCCTGGTGGTAACATCTCTCTGATGAGCTCGAAGGAAGAGAAATCAATTTCTTGTGGAGTAGTAAACTTAAATTTTTCAAACTCTTCCCAACACGTTATGGTGCCATTGGATTGAGGAGCCCATTTAATCGAGTTGGTTATACTCTCATCTGCAATATAACCTGGGACATGAAAGTCAGCTTTTGGTTGAATTTTTATATAATCATATCCTGCTTGATGCCAAAAATCAACATCATCACTGAGGGAATAGATTTCACGACCAAGGAACTGTCGTTTTATTTCGGGATGGATACCCAATTCCATCAAAGGAATATAGTTTCCTTTTCCTCCAAATAATGTTTTTACTAATTGGTCAATATCCGGTCGCATAATATGCATGTAATCTTCGCAATTCCTTTGAAATAATTATTAGTAGGAAACTATCCATATGTATTATACTCTTACCTCATCATGGAAAACCTTGAGAAATTATCCCAGTATTTGATTGATGGCAAATCAGATATGGTCGCCTTATTGGTTAAACAGGCGCTAAGTGAAGCCATTGGCCCCGAAGCCATATTAAATCATGGATTAATAGCGGGGATGGATATCGTTGGAAAAAAATTCAAAAATGGCGAATATTTTATTCCGAATGTCCTTATGGCAGCAAAAGCAATGAATGGAGCAATTCAAATTTTGGAACCTTATCTGTTGGAAGCTGGAATAAAACCAAAAGGGAAACTGCTGATAGGCACTGTACAAGGAGATTTGCATGACATCGGAAAAACACTTGTAATCATAATGTTCAAAGGTGCTGGATTTCAAATTGTGGATTTAGGCACAAATGTAAAAGGAGTTGATTTTGTTGAAGCAGCAAAAAAGGAATCGCCCGATATCATTGGAATGTCTGCGCTATTAACAACGACCATGATGGCTATGGGAGAAAATATTGAATTGCTGAAAAAGGCAGGTATTAAATCAACTGTAATAATTGGTGGAGCGCCAACATCCCAAAACTATGCAGATTCCATCCAAGCGGATTTTTGGGCGGCGACGGCATCGGATGGAGTAGAGATCGCCTCTAAGAATATTTTAATTCAATAAAATTGTCGACAACCGTCCGTATGCGACGGATGTATTCAGGAGTTGTTCCACAACAACCACCTATTATTGATACACCACTAATTAACAATTCGGGGATATGTTTTTGAAAAAAATCCGGTGTTTCTGGAAACCGCAAATTATTATTAATCAACTCCGGTAATCCTGCATTTGATTGAATTATTATTGGATGAGTAGACGCAGATATAAATTGATTGGCAATTTCAATCATCTTCTGGAGACCATTTCCACAATTGGAACCAAGTATATCTACTCCAATATTTTCTAGTGTTGAAACGACATCGGGAATACTGTTTCCCATTACTGTGAAAAATCCATGGGGTGTTTCGTCAAACGTCATTGTTGCTATTATGGGAATATGAGAAGAGTGTGCTTTTACGGCCTTCACCGCCAGAGCTAGTTCGTGAATATCGCTCATTGTTTCGATGCAGATTACATCTACACCGCCATCAATTAAAGCATAAGATTGGAGCAAAAACCCATCAAATATTTCTTCAGGATCAACATCTCCCAATGGAGCCATAATTTTCCCGGTGGGGCCAATTGAACCAGATATTAATATATCTTTATTGATGGATTTTATTAACCGAACCGCTTCCCGATTAATATTTTCGGTTTTATCCTGAAGACCGTACTCAGCCAGTTTAAGTGGTGATGCGCCAAAACTATTGGTTTGTATGAGGTCGCTGCCTGCGGCTATATAACCAAGGGCTATTCGCTGCACTATATCCGGTTTGGTTATATTTAGATATTCAGGGCAATCTCCAATATTTAACCCACTCTCAAAAAGAGTAGTTCCCATAGCTCCGTCACCAACAAGGATTCTTTTTTCCTCCAGTACTTTAAAAAATGTGTTCATATTTTACTCTCCGCCTATTTCATTCTGGGAATGCAGGAATGATCTCTGCAATGTTTACAAAAAGGAAAACTTGGTTTGAATTTATGTATGTCGGGCTTTCCTGAAACCAATACACCGGAAACAGATTTCACTGGAGTCATTAATGCATGCTCATTCAACGTAATACCGATTATTTTTGTATTTAAAAATTGAAATAGTGTATGCTGACCACTCACATGCCATCCACAATAACCGGGACTATATGAAAGAGTTTTATTGTTTTTTGTGGTTACAATATTTTCAAAATATTCAGAAATCTGATCCGTGGCAATTGATGCAATGGAATTCAATAAATAACCTTTTAAATAATCACCCTGATCGAAGTAGTCTGTTATCTTCTCTGAAATATTTGAACCTATTGTTGCTGCAAAAAGGTGCAAAAAATCAGATTTATGGAAAATAGTTTCTAAAGGAGAAACGGATGCATTTAAGCCTATCCCCACATAAATATTAGAAAATTCTGTTTTGGAAATGGGGCGAATTATGCCCATTGGTTTTGCAATATTTTTGAATTGATTTTTTGCATCATGGATAAATTCTACTACACTTGAGTCGGGGGATTCAAATTTAGTTTCATAAAGGGATGATAGAATAGTGTCGTCCGCTGGCAATATTTCATCTATGCTTATTTCAATATATCTCTGATTCATAATGTAATTTAGCTTAATCCAATAATTTCATTTATAAAATAGTTAAACTTTCTACTTAAAAAATATCTATTTCAGGACAAAATACAAAGATTGGGAAAGATTATGTTTCGAGAAGATTTATACAAAGGAAAAACTATCATTGTAACTGGCGGTGGCACAGGATTAGGAAAAGCCATGGCAGGTCGTTTATCTGAATTGGGAGCCAATGTCGCAATTGTGAGTCGGCGTCAGAATGTTTTGGATGAAACAGCACTTGAAATTTCAACAAAAACCGGAAATACAGTATTACCTATTGCATGCGATATACGGAAACCACCTGAAATAGACAATATGGTTGCTGTGGTAGCAAAACAATTTGGCAAAATTACTGGACTTATCAATAATGCAGCTGGCAACTTCATTTGTCCAACTGAAGATTTAACGCCCGGCGGATTTAAAGTTGTTGTGGATATCGTGTTAAATGGGACATTCAATGTTACCCAGGCGGTTGGTAAACATATGCGAGAAAACGACGGCGGCTCCATTCTTAACATTGTTACTACCTATGCCTGGACGGGAAGTGGCTATGTTGTCCCATCTGCAGCAGCAAAAGCTGGCGTTCTCGCTTTAACACGATCTTTGGCCGTTGAGTGGGCAAAAGATGGCATTAGAACCAATGCCATTGCACCGGGACCTTTCCCCACAGAAGGTGCCTGGAGTCGATTGGTACCACCGGGATTAGGGATTGAGAGAGCTATGAAGAATAGAGTCCCATTAAAACGATTTGGGGAACTCCATGAATTGGCAAACTTGGTCGCCTATATCATGAGCGATGAAGCTGGATATATCAACGGTGAGGTTGTTACAATTGATGGTGGTGAATGGCTAAAAGGTGCAGGCGAATTTAATAGTTTGGATAAAATCCCGCGAGTGGCTTGGAAGGGATTGAAAGCTATTAGAAAAGGGAAAAAGAAAGACTAGAATTATGTGAAAAAATAAGGGCAATCCGAAGATTGTCCTTTGTAGACATTGGAGAGAGATTTTATAAATTGAACAGATAATTGAATTTTATCAGGAAAATATCATTGGTTGAATATCCCATGAGAGTTCGAAAATCATCAGCAAGGGAAAAAGTACCATCAGAGATACCGTCTGACATACCACGTGACCAAACGAAATATAAAATTGACCCGGGTTTATATTCCCAACGAAGCACCATATTGGAATTGAATGCTTTATAATTGAAATCCTGGTTGTCGATGGAATAGTTTGTTTCACCATCATTATCGCTATCAATTTCCCAAACTTCATCATCTTCATTATACAACATTTGTTCATCACTGTACGGATTAATACGATCTTCAAATTTATCCGCATCCATATCAATTAGATCTTTAAACGAATGATATCTCCCAGCAGTAATATATGGAGCGCCAAAAAATTGCAAGGTTAAGTTTGGTGAAATAGTATAGTCAAATCGAAGTGTTGAGCTAATTGTGTTTTGATCCATAGTGGCAAGAATGTAAGACTCTTCCCCAGTTTGTTTGTTGATTAGCGGTTCATAATCATACCAGGAAACCCATGTATCATGCATACTACTTACATCACCGGAAAGAACCATGGAAAGATAGTCAGTTGCCTGCCATTCAACTTCTGCGTACAATCCATTCCAATATGTTTTTGACGTATTATATCCCGTCCAAGCATTAAGCCCAACGCTGACTTTTTTTCGATTATCACTCCCGGCAAAAATCCAGAAGTTTACCCGAGGATCATTTTTGACTTTAGGTCCTCCCCATAAAACCGTTCGATGGTATGTTGGAGCCTCCAAATTCAATCCTGCACTTAACTGCCAGTAATTCATGAATGTCATATTGCCGTTGATATTTCCACCTAGCGATAATCGTTCACCGCCAAATGTTTCAGCCTGCCAAAGGTTGTGATTTAGATTGTAATTGCGAACAACCTTACCAGGATCATTTTCACGAAGGCTTACCCAAATAAAGCGAAGTTTATTATCGACATCCCTATGGAAACCAAGATCGTTTGCTTCAAAGCCGGGAGAATAAGTCCATTCGCCAATTGCGGCGCGGAGATCACCTTTAATTTTTAGAAAAGCAAACATATGAGAATATCCACTGAGGCTTGTTGCATTGGGATCATAAGTAAGGTGATCCGCGTCTGAGCGTTGAAAATAATGTCTGGATGAAAACTGAGTATTTTGTATTGCAGAAGTATCTCCTGAAACATGTGTAGCTGAAACTGTCCCCACTAACATATATTCATCGTCTTTGAATTGATGACTGATATCAATACCACCCGAATAGGCATCTTTGTGTATCCATTTAAGATGGTCTTCATCCAAGTTTCGATTTGTGCTTGTGAGAATTCCACCAATGGTTGTTTTGCCATCACGAAAATCTTTTTGTATGCGAGAAAGAAAATAATTTGTGAGGGGCTCAACAGTATACTTTTCTTCTTTGCCATCCATATATATAGTAGTGGCTTGTTCTTTTGCAGTAACAGCTTCAATAACTCCAATAGATAATCCATTGGATGTTTTTCCACTTAATTTTGCTGCACCAAGTATTTTTGTTGCGGAGGGATTGGAGGAGTAATAAAGCGAATCTTCTGTCTCAGCCCAATCGTGGGGAGAGCGACCAATTCTGCGAGTGTAAAATAGTGTATTCATACTCTGATCACCGTCACCAAAACCAAGATTAAAATTGAAAATATTTCCACCCTCCATAAAGAATGGTCGTCGTTCACCGAAATAGGATTCAAATCCGCTAATATTTAATTCTGCAGGATCAGCTTCAACTTGACCGAAATCAGGATTTAGTGATACATCCAAGGTCAGGTTGTTTGTTACGCCGTACTTAATATCAGCACCCACATTAGAATGTTTATCGAATTCATCTGGATGTGTTGGGTTGATATAACCTTCATAATGATCATATGAACTTGTTACATAAGGAGATATTTGCAAACGATCTTGTTTGGGAATATTTGTCAATCCAACCAAATCGCCATAATGACGAACCCAACCGGACTCATCCTTGGACCAATATGTCCAATAATCATCTTCATTATTTTTTGCTATATAGCGATTGATCTGTAATCCCCAGGTTTGTTCATTGCCTTCATCAAAACGTAATTCTCTTAATGGGATTTTAAATTCTGCTGACCAACTGTCATGGTTAACAGAGGATTTTCCTTCCCATATAGCATCCCAGTTATCATCATAATTATCATCGTCAAATCTTCTTAGATCGCGTTTGACCCCAGATGGATTTAAGCCAAATTCAAATGCAGTGCGGTTGTCATTGTAACTATCGATTGAAACAAAAAGCCAGTCGCTAGGTGTTTCATCATCACGACGACTTAGGATTTTTCGAATGGTTGAAATATCTTCAGTGAATGCCATAATTCCCACATATAGATAATTATCATCATATGCGATAGAGAAAGCAGTTTTTTCGGTGGCAGATTCACCTTCCAGAGGATTCCGTTGAAGAAAATCAGGCCGAATAAGGGAGGACTGCCAAATTGACTCTGTTAATTCACCGTCAATTCGAATAATATCGTTTTGAAGACGAACAGCAGAAGCTTCGCGCATTTCTGTTACTGCTCCAAAACAAAGTTGAAAAGAAAATATTGAGATTAAAGATATAATTTTCATTGTGAACCCTATTGAATGATTAGTGAACGAGAATTCGACTGTCATCCAATCAATAGGTTGTCAATGGTCTTTTTATATTGTACATGTCTATATCATGAGGCTAAAGTATTGTAAATATATATATTAGATGCAACACGTAAATGTGCGTAAATACTAAAATGGGTGCAGATATATTATAATTAATTCAATCTATACATTACACAAAAGGATAAACCAGTTTCTGGAAAGTTTGTATTTATGCGCCAAACCAGTATGTTACTTTTAATGCGAACAAATTATTCGTTTTCAGGGATAGGAGATTTGTAACACCATTGCCTAATTCCGTATTTCCTTCGGTTTTCCAATCATTGGCATTACGTGTCCATACAAAGTACAGGGTAGAACCGGGGCGAAATTCCCATCTTAATACTGCATTCGCGATAAAAGATGAATAACGGAATTGAGAATCAAGGTCATGCCCGCTGGTATTACTGGTATAATAGCTGTCATTCTCTTCATCATACTTAATCCATTCATTTTCATCATCGTAATGAATAAAATCATAAGTGCGTGGTTTTTCAAATTCTTTATAATCCGAATACGTACCGGAAACAACGTAGGGTTGAATATAGGTCTGTAGAGATAACCGGGGATTGAATGTATAATTCAATCTAATGCTGGCAGAAAATCGTTTATTATCAAGTTGAGCTAAAACATAACGTTTACCAAACATATCTATTCTGGTTGAATCTTCAATTTCCATTATGTATTGTGCCGGCTCAGTATATCGATTAAAACTGGGTTCGAGATTCATGGTGAGTTGAGTCCCTAGTTTCACACTGGACCACAAATATCCGCCAAATGATTTTTGACCATACGGAGTACCACCAAAATCAGTTCCGCCACCGTAGACAATATTTTTGCGGTAATCAGAATCATAACCAAACTCTATAAAATATCCATCAGGTGATATCACCATTGGACCACCTCGGAGATGTGTGTCACTAATGGTTTTTGGCCCCCATCCTGAGAAAAAACTCAATGATGAATAATCTATTAATTGCGTGCTACCAAAAAAGAAAAACATTTCGTTTATTTTTTCACCATCAAAATTGTGATTAGTAGAATGTGCGACATGTATGTCGGAGCGACGTAATACTTTTCCTGGTTCACGCCAGTTATAACCCACAACAATATGTTTGTTTAATCTGTCCGAGCGAGACGTCAATCCCAGATCGTTGGAATTAAAAGAAGGATCAATGTAACCAAGAGCGGCATTTACCGTCACGTTTCCCTTTTCCTTGTTTAAAATAACTCGTGCACCATTACCTGATAGTGTTGTTATTGTTGGATCAACTTCCACATGCTGAGCATCGGGTTTTTGAAAATAATGCTGTGGATAATGTTGCAAGTCTGTAATATAATCTTTCGTACCATTTATAATCGTTCTACCTAACCATGCTGAAAGCGCCCAATCTCGTTCTTTTCCTATAAAAGTCCATCCATCCAGACCAAATGCGGTTGAATTCTTAGATAATACTTCTGTTAAATAATCAGTTTCAAAATTGCGATCTACCCTTGTTGCCAAAAGACCAAAACCCTGATTACCATTATTGAATTCCTTTAACATTCTGAACATATTAAAATAAGCAGCAGGCTCCACTTCGTGTGTGAATGTTATTGAATCCTCGTCGACTTCGGCAAATTCACGCTCCGTAATTGCTGAAAATGCTCCAACAGATAAATCACTACCAATTTTCCCACTGAGTTTTGCAGCTCCAAGGATGGACGAATTTGAAGGTGCTTTTACCCATCCATCAGTTTCTACCCAACCATGTGGAGGTTGTCCTACTCTTCGGCTGTAAAAGAAATCGGGTTCAGAAAAGTTAAATCCCCAGCGGTTAGAGGGACCACCGGTTCCAAAAGTAAAAATGGAAGAGCCCTCCACAAAGAAAGGACGTTTTTCACCAAAGATGGTCTCAAAATCTGACAAGTTGAGTGAGGCTGGATCTGATTCAACTTGACCAAAATCAGGATTGATAGTGGCATCAATGGTGAGATTGCTGCCGATACCGATTTTTATATCTCCGCCTACCCGCCCATAGGCATCACTCCCAAGATAATAGGGATTATCTTTTTCGTCAGGTAAAGAACTATAGCCAGATGCGGCATATGGAATAAACTCCATTCGCCGTGGAGGATTAATATTTTTTATGCCATGCAATTCGGCAAACTTTGATGCCAGAACGGATTCCCCGCGAGGGTAATAAGTAGTAAACGATTGTTCGTCACGTCGTTGGATTTTTCTTCCAATGCCTATTCCCCATATATATTCATCCTGCTTATCAAATCGTAATTGGGAAAAAGGAATTTTCATTTCAACTGTCCACCCTTTATCATCAATTTGAGCTTTTGCTTCCCAAATGCCATCCCAATTTTCGTCCAACCAGCTGTCATTGGATATCGTACCGTCGATAATTGCTCCCACGGGGTTGATGACAAAGAAAAAACCAGATCGTTTGTCATTGTAGGCATCTATGCCAATTTGGAATTCATCGGAATTCGCAAAATTATCTCTGCGCCCCATTAGTCCTACGATGGAATCCGGTCGCGAATCCCAGCAGCGGGCACCAATATAGAGAACACCATCGTCAAACCCAATCCAGGCTTCGGTTTTTTCTGTACTTAATTTTCCATTGTCAGGTTCTACCTGAATAAATATATTAATAGGGTTTTGATCATATAAAGATTCTTCAAGAATTCCATCAATTTGTAAGGGTTGATCTAGCCGATGGGCATAATGAATTCGCGAATTATAATCGGATGGTTCAAATTCGTCTTTATTGTCGTCGGCAAACAGGATTGTTGCAAATATTAGCGTTGTTAAGGTTATACGAAAATGCATTGATTCTCCTATCAGATTATCCTGCAGGCAGGGAAGAAAAAAATGTTATAAATAAATCTCCTAATAACATGTACATAATTACCGTATATAAAATTGCTATACCTAAAAATGGAAATGGCGTAATACGAAATTCATGAACATAGCGGTTCTGACCATGCAAATTGCCATAAAGTTGTCTCAAGCCGTTCAACGTAAACCATGAAAAAATGCACGCCAGTGCAAAAAATCCCAAAATGATAAAATGGTCTACAGCGGTAAGTGAATTTAACCATTGACCTACACTCATGACCATTCCCCCAAATATGCAGCACCTATCACACCAGCAGAATCGCCAAGTTTATTTTGAACAATTGGAGTATTTGGATAATCAGAAAAAATATATTTTTCAACGTAGCGTAAACCGTCGGAATACAGGAAAGATATATTGGATACTCCACCACCTAACACAACGACATCCGGGTCAAGAATGTTGATGACATTTGATAGCGCAATACCGAAATGAGTCAAGAATTCTCCTTTCCATTCCTTGTATCCAGGGATGTCTTTTTCATTTATTATTTTTTCCAACGGAAGGGTTTTTCTGGTAATACTGGTCCATTGATGCTCTAATGCAGGACCACTAATAAATGTTTCCACACAGCCCCGGTTCCCGCAATAACATTTTGGTCCATTTGGATTAATTTTGTGGTGTCCCCATTCACCGGCGATTAATCCTGCGCCACGATGAACCTGTTTATTTGTAACTATTCCACCGCCGACACCCGTTCCCATGATGACACCAAAAACAGTATTAAATCCCTGTCCCGCACCAAGGATGGCTTCAGCCAAGGCAAAACAATTTGCATCATTGTCCATCAATATTGGATGATCTAATTTGTCTTCTAAATCCCGCTGAAACGGTTTTCCAATTAGACAGGCGGTATTCGAATTTTTAATCATTCCAGATTTTGGCGATATCGTTCCGGGCGTACAAATCCCAACAGTATAGTCATCACTTCCATTATCAATTAATTCCCGAACAATTGAAACAATACGGTTGAGAATAGCTTCATAACCCTCGCTTCTGATTGTTGGTATTCGCTTTCTTAAAAGGATTTCTCCATTTCCTGAAATGAGAACGCCTTCGATTTTACTTCCACCTAAATCAATACCAATTCTTTTCATGAATTTTGCTTGAAAACATATTTGAATTCAGCCAAAATCATCGCAGTAGCGCCCCATACTTTAGCCTCATCAAATCGGAAGAATGGAACAGATACTGGATGTCCATGGATTTCCCATTCTTCTAACTCCATAATATCATCATTCAATAAGTCGGTCAAAGAAACGGAAAGTACATCTTCGACTTCTTGAGGTGCTGGTACGATAGAGGGCTCCTTATTCATCCAGGCGACAAAAGGTTGGATTTCAAAACCTGAAACTTTTACATGAAGAGGAGATAGATTTCCAAAAACATGCATATTTTCAGGTGGAATCCCAATCTCTTCCCAGGTTTCTCTCAGCGCCGTTTCTTGCAAGGATTCATTTGGTTGCATTACACCACCGGGCAGTGATATTTGACCTTTATGGTGTTCGACATGTTGGGTTCGTTTTGTAAGAATAAATCGAAGGTCTTTATCTTTGGGATACAAAAGAATTAAAACAGCCGAAGGTGTTTTTTTGTTAGAAAAACTATTGATAGGCAATGGTTTTAATGGTTTTGCCAACATGGTTTTCTGGGCATCGTGACCTGGAAGGTCATTTTGAAAAAGCTGAATTAGTAGCTCGGGTATGTTATTTGATTGCTGCATAATCAGAAAATTATCGCTTTTTTTTGAAATCTACCCGATGTTTACCCCTCTAAAATGAAAATAAAACATATTATATGGGACTGGAACGGTACGCTACTCAACGATTTATGGCTTGGGATTGAAGCAATAAATGTAGTTTTGAAGCGTTATGATTTGCCAATTATTACCCAAGAAACTTATTTGGATATATTTACATTCCCGGTGATTGAGTATTACAAGAAACTAGGATTTGATTTCAATAAAAATCCTTTTGAAGTGGTCGGAACTGAATTTATTGAAGAATATACGCGCCGTCAATTTGAAGCAAAATTACATCCTGATGCGCTAGACACAATGTCATGTCTTCAATCCATGGGCATTTCTCAATCATTGTTATCCGCTGCGACACAGGGTATGTTAGATACGTTAACGAATTATCATAATATTCAAGATCGCTTTATGAAAATAATAGGTCAGAATAACCATTATGCTTACGGAAAAGAAGAAGCTGGGAAGCAATGGATGAACGAATTACATGTTGGTTCACATGAGGTTCTTTTTGTAGGTGATACGCTTCATGATTTAGACGTAGCTAAATCCATTGGCGCAGATTGTGTTCTTATTGCAACCGGACATACAAGCTATGATCGTCTGCAAAAATCAGGAGCACCTACATTTCACAGTTTAACTGATTTTGCAAATGATATATTTCGTGATCAAATTGGATTTGAGGAGGTCAACTAATGTCAGATAATCAATTCGCATTAGATAAAATAAAAGATTGTCGTGAAAAAATTGATAAAATCGACGAGCAATTATTAACCTTACTCGTAGAACGGATGGATATTGCTGTCGAGGTAGGTACCCTAAAACAAACAATTGATATGGTGGTAAAAGACCCCAATCGTGAACAGGAAATCATTGATCGATTATCGACTCTTACGAATAATCCATTATCACGAAACCATATAAGCAAAATTTTTAAAGAAATATTCCGTGCTGCACGGGATGTCCAGTAATAGAATTTATTTGATTATTGCCACAACAAGACGTAGCAAGTAACTTTGACGAGATGAAAAACGCATTCTACTTTTATTACTTTACAAATCCTTGGGGCAGAGCCTGAGAATTGTAGAAGTACATTTTCAAGTAGAAGCCCCGGTTAATGGGGCTTTTTTATTAGCAAAAATATAACGGAGATATAATGATTAAAATTGGAATTCAGGGTGGGAAAGGAAGTTTTTCTGAGCAGGCTGCCCATTCTTTTATAAATAATCACGGACTTAATGGTACATCCATTGAATATCTGATCACATCAAATGCGGTGTTGGTAGCAGTTGAAAATGAATCAGTTGAGTATGGTATTTTTGCAATGGAAAACGCCCAAGGTGGAGTGGTCATCGAAAGTGTAGAGGCATTGGCAAACCATCGCTGTAACATTGTGGAAATGTTTCATATTCCGGTGGATCAAAACCTGCTAGGGCTTGCCGGCACTCACATTGGCGATTTAACGGAGATTCATTCTCATCAACAAGCATTGCGTCAATGTAAGGATTACTTGAGTGAACATTTTTGGACACGTCCACTTATCGAGGAAGATGATACAGCCGAAGCAGCCCGTAGACTTGCAGAAGGAAAACTACCTCCCACAGCCGGTGTGATTGCGAATAAAGCCTGTGCAGATTTATATGATCTGGAAATTCTTCAAGAGAGTATCCATGACTTAAAACATAACCTTACTCTGTTTCTTGGAGTGACAAAACTGGATGTCTCATGAGCAGTGTTGGTATTATCGGATTTGGTCGTTTTGGAAAAGTCCTTGCCAATATTCTTCAAAAAGGATTTTCAATAAAAGCTTATGATCCACATGCCAATGCATCCTTTCCTGGAGTGGAATTTGTGGATATGGATTCTATTTTAAATGAGAAAACTATTTTTATAGCAGTACCTATCCGTCGTTTCGCAACAGTGATTACAGAGATTGCTCCCAATTTATCAGAAGGGACGACCATCATTGATGTGTGTTCTGTGAAGATTCATCCTGTTGATGTGATGAAAAATCATCTACCTGAATCCGTTGGCATCATCGCTACTCACCCAATGTTTGGTCCTGATTCTTTCATCTCGAATAGTCGTCTTAAAATGATGATAAATAATACAAGAGATACTTATAATCAGTTTAATTTCTGGAAAAGTTATTTCATTGATCAAGGTATACAGATTATGGAAATGTCAGCTGATAAACACGATAATCTTGCAGCGCAAACGCAAGGTGTGACCCATTTTCTTGGTCGTATGCTAAAAGAATTCAAAATTAGAAAAACATCCATAGACACGCAGGGATTCCGTGATTTACTGGATTTGGTAGATCAAACCTGTAATGATAGTTGGGAATTATACACAGATTTGCAATTATATAACCCATATACAAAAGCTATGATTGATAAATTGAAACAAGCGACTGAAACGTTGGATAATCGATTAAAGGATGCGCATCATGACACCATGGCAACCTGATAGCTGGAGAAAATTTAAAATCAAGCACATGCCGGATTATCCGGATGCGAATAAATTATCTGAAGTTGAATCGACACTACATGGATTCCCCCCATTGGTTTTTGCCGGTGAAGTTCGCGCTCTAAAACGCATTCTTGCCAATGTAGCAGAAGGAAATGGCTTTTTACTTCAGGGAGGTGATTGTGCTGAAAGTTTTTCTGAATTCCATGCCGACAATATTCGGGATACGTTTCGTGTAATCCTCCAGATGGCTGTGGTGCTGACATCGGGTGCGAATTTACCCGTTGTGAAAGTGGGTCGCATGGCGGGACAATTTGCAAAACCCCGTTCAACCCCAACCGAAACTATTAATGGTGTAGAACTTCCCAGTTATGTCGGTGATATCATTAATGATATTCGTTTTGAAGCGGGCAAAAGACAACCAAACCCGAAGAGAATGCTTAAAGCTTACTCTCAGGCTGCCTCTACCTTAAATCTTTTGCGGGCCTTTGCTGATGGTGGTTACGCCGACCTACGCCACGTGCAATCCTGGAATATGGGTTTTGTAAAAAGTGGCCCTCAAGGAAAACGGTATCGGCATTTGGCTGATCGAATTCAAGAAAGTCTGAATTTTATTGAAGCCTTGGGCGTTACTTCACAGAATACGCCACAATTACGTCAGGTACAGTTTTACACCAGTCACGAAGCATTACTGCTCCCTTACGAAGAAGCACTCACACGCGTAGATTCCACATCAGGAGATGTATATAATACATCCGCTCATTTTCTTTGGATCGGTGATCGAACTAGATTCCATGACAGTGCCCATTTAGAATTTTGCCGGGGAATTCAAAATCCAATAGGTATAAAATGCGGACCGACATTGAATCCTGATGATCTTATACAATTTTTGGATATTTTAAATCCAAACGATGAAGCTGGAAAAATCACACTTATCACTCGATTTGGTCATGATAAAGTTGAAACCTATTTGCCCAAACTGATACAAAAAGTCCAATCTGAAGGACGAACGGTGGTTTGGTCCTGCGATCCTATGCATGGAAATACAATCAAAAGTGGTGAAGGAATTAAAACGCGACCATTTGATCACATCATAGAAGAAGTAAAACAGAATATCAAAATTCATAAGTCAGAGGGATCTCGTGCAGGAGGCATACACCTGGAAATGACAGGTCAAAATGTGACGGAATGTACCGGTGGTTTGGATGAAATATCTGAATCAGACTTGTCAGATAGATACCGAACCCATTGTGACCCGCGTCTGAACGCAAACCAGGCCATTGAATTGGCTTTTTTAATTGCAGATGAAATAAAGCGTAACGGAAATGCCCATCAGAGGTAACCTTACTTTTCCAGGAGATAAATCAATATCCCACCGTGCTTTAATGATTGGAGCACTCACAGATGGACCATGCAAAATCACAAATTTATCAACAGGATTAGATGTCCAGTCTACTTGTCAATGTTTGGAATTTTGTGGTATTAGAATTGAGTCTTTTCCAGATTATACAATTGTTCATGGTGGCGACTTAAAACATCCAATCCATGATTTGGATTGTGGTAATTCCGGAACCACCACTAGATTATTATTAGGACTTTTAGCCGGGAAGAATATTCGGGCAAATTTTGTTGGTGATGTTTCTTTATCAAACCGACCAATGAATAGAATTGTAAATCCATTACGATCCATGGGAGCTGATATAAAGGCGAATAATGGAAAACTTCCGTTAGAGTTATATCCAAATCAACTCAAGGGGATTCGATATTCGATGCCAATATCCAGTGCGCAGGTAAAATCAGCAATTATATTCGCGGCGCTAGGGGCATCGAGCCCAACAATTATTCATGAGCCAGTGCCTTCGCGTGATCATACAGAAAGAATGTTGCAATCTCTAGGTGCTTCAATCCATTCTGAAAACGACTCCATTTCAATAAATCCAACTAAGAAAAAACTTCCTTCATTTGATCTTACCATCCCAGGAGATCCATCTACTGCGGCATTTTTCGCAACAGCAGCAGCGATTGTTCCTGATTCTGAAATTATACTCAAAGATATATCGAGAAACCTGACTCGGATTGGTTTTTATAAAGTATTAGAAATGATGGGTGGGGAAATTGAATACATGGATGAGAAGATTGAAAATGGCGAATCCAGTGGAACAGTTATAATTCGTAAAACAGAATTACATGGAGTTACAATTGAAGGAGATATGATTCCTTCTTTAATTGACGAAATCCCTCTAATCGCCATCCTTGCGACTCAAGCAGAGGGGACAACAATAATAAAAGATGCTGGTGATTTGAGGTTTAAAGAGTCGGACCGTATTCATGCAATTGTTACTAATTTAAATCAAATGAGTGCAATTATTATTGAACATGAAAATGGGTTTGCAATAACAGGACGGACTAAGTTAAAAGGTTGTAATATCCAGACCTTTGGTGACCACAGAATTGCGATGGCATTTACTATTGCAGGGCTTATTTCAGATGGGGAAGTAACAGTAGATGACTCCAATTGTGTGGATATCTCATTTCCTGAATTTTACACGAAACTAAGAGAGGTTGTTCAATGAAGCGATTTTTAGTTATCGGGAATCCAGTGCAACAAAGTTTAAGCCCAAAGCTTCACAATGAATTATATCGTCAATTAGAAATTGATGCGGAATATGATAAATTGGAAATTAAAGAAAGGAAACTACCTTCATTAATTAAACAGCTTCGTGCAGGTGAAATCCATGGAATTAATGTAACAATTCCGTTTAAAGAAAAAATAATACCATTACTTGATGAAATTACACCAAGGGCCAAGAACATTGGCGCTGTGAATTGTGTATCTCTAGAAAATGGCAAAGCTGTGGGATATAATTCTGACTCAGTGGGATTTCTCAACGTGTTGGATCATCGTGAAGTTCCCATAGCAGGCCAATCTTTTGTTGTTTTAGGTGCCGGAGGCGCTGCAAGAAGCATTGTATATGTACTATTAAAATCTATGGCTGATCAAGTGATCATTATTAATCGCAATGAGAAACGAGCACATGAATTGATTGAAGAGATGACACCATTTAGTGTCGCGACAAACCTGAGCGTAGAAAATTTTGATGGAGTAAATATAGAGCTACCCATTACGTGGATTAATTGTACGTCTATTGGAATGGATGACTTAGAAGAGCAATCACCAGTACCTATAGACTATCTAAAGAATAATCATTGTGTCATGGATTTAGTTTATCATCCATTGCGAACTAAATTTATTTGTGAAGCGGATCAGATGAATGCTAAAATTATTACGGGATTGGACCTATTGATTGAGCAAGGATTAGAATCATTCAAAATTTGGTTTAGGCGGGATGTTAGCGCTGAAATACAAAGAAGTGAATTGATTAGCGCATTACTGTTGGGATGATCAATCTTGACTAGGTTTAAAAAATTGATAATGCTGATTTCCAAATTATATGGTAGTAATTTGACATCAAGTTAGAAATTTATATCGAATGCAAATATGTATCTTACAAGAATTAAATATTTAACAGCCGGAGAATCCCATGGAAAGGGACTTCTAGGAATATTAGAAGGCATCCCGGCAAGTTTATCCATAACCGAAGAAGAAATTGAATACCAATTAATACGTCGTCAAATGGGTTACGGTCGTGGTGGACGAATGAAAATTGAAAAGGACTTCGCTGAAATCTATTCTGGAGTCCGGTATGGAAAAACAATTGGTTCACCCATTGGTCTACTAATTCAAAATAATGACTGGGTCAACTGGACAGAAAAAATGTCTGTGAATCCAGTTAACAATGAAGCTGAGAAAATTACGTTACCGCGTCCGGGGCATGCAGACTTGGCAGGCGCTATGAAATATGGTTTTGACGATATTCGCAATGTTATAGAACGATCATCAGCGCGTGAAACAACTATGCGTGTAGCAATTGGTGCCGTATGTAAAAAGTTTTTGTCGGAAGTTGGCGTTAAAATTGGAAGCAGGGTGATTCGAATATCCAAGGCTTCAGATGAAAGTAAGATACCTTTCGATAAATCCATGACTGACCTAAATAATGCTGTGGATAAAAGTCCTGTTCGCGCTTGGGGAAAAGATGCTGAAATTGAAATGATGTTGGCAATTGATGATGCCCGTAAGAAGGGTGATTCAGTTGGGGGAATTTTTGAAGTAATTGCCACAGGATGTCCCTACGGACTTGGCAGTTACGTAGATGCGGATCGGAAACTACACGCCAGAATAGCAAAGGCAATAATGTCTGTGAATGCATTTAAGGGAATCGAATTTGGATCAGGATTTGCACAAGCTGAATCTTTTGGTAGTGATGTCCATGATGAAATTGGGTTTGATGGGAACAGGTTTACACGACCTACCAATCACGCTGGTGGAATTGAAGGTGGAATGAGTAATGCACAACCGATTACAATTAGAGTTGCAATGAAACCAATCCCCACGCTGGCAAAACAATTGCAATCTGTTGATTTAAATACCAAAGAAAACAAACTTGCGTTTAAAGAACGAACAGATTCTTGTGCAGTCCCAGCGGCATCCATAATTGGGGAACATATGATGGGAATCATATTAACTGATGCAATTCTCGAAAAATTTGGTGGAGACTCCATGAATGAGGTAAAATCTCATATGGAAATAAGCGCAAAGTACTAACCTAGACGGGAGTAATTTCATCGAAAAACCAAGAAATATATTTCTAATAGGCATGATGGGGGCATGGAAGTCAACTGTTGGACGCAAATTATCGCGTGAAACAGGACTGTGGTTTAAAGATATGGATCGCGAGATCGAACGTGAAGCAGGTTTGATTGTTACTCATATTTTTGAAGTCATGTCTGAACAGGAATTTCGTGAACTGGAGCAACAAACTCTCAATCGACTGATTAAAAAAGACGGCCAAATTATTGCCACGGGTGGAGGGGTTGTACTAAGTGATGCAAATCGATTTATTTTAACAACCGAAGGTTATACTTTTTATTTGAAAGCACAGCCGGAAACTCTGGATAAACGAATTAAGAATGTACAGAAACGACCCGTATTGCAACGAAGCAAAAATAAGTTAGAAACCTTGCGGCAAATATATAATGAACGAAAAATATATTATGAAACATCTTGTCATAAAATTATTGATACAGATGACTTGTCTCCTGAAGACGTGGTCGATAAAATAGTAGAATTGTTAAAATAAATTTATGCACCATATCCCTGTCGAATTAGGAGATCGTTCCTATAATATAGTCGTACAACCCGGACTATTACATTCAATTCATGAGTTTTTAAACGAATGGAATCATGGCCAAACCTGGTTGATGATTACACAACCATCCTTGTATAAACATTTTGGGAAAGAGTTGGAATCAAGTCTTACACACCACGGATTCCGTGTAAAGACAATTCTAATCCCAGCAGGTGAAACAGCAAAGTCGATTCAACAAGTTGAAGAATTGTATAGTAAAATGCTTCAATTGCAGTGCGATCGAAGTACAACCTTACTGGCCTTGGGTGGTGGTGTTGTTGGCGATATTACAGGTTTCATAGCTGCCACGTTTATGCGGGGAATTCAATATGTCCAAATTCCCACTACACTATTGGCAATGGTGGACTCTTCAATTGGTGGCAAAACAGGTGTAAATCTTCCTGAAGGAAAAAACCTTGTTGGTGCGATTCATCAACCCAATATGGTTGCCATTGATCCCACTGTATTAAAAACATTACCCAAACGAGAATTGATATCAGGATTAGCCGAAGTACTGAAATATGGCGTGATTAATGACTCTGATTTTTTTCAAACGGTTGGCAATGGAATTGCAACCATTCTTGATTATGGTGATTCATCATTAATTGAAGAAATCATTGCACGCTCTTGCGAGATAAAATCTAGAATTGTTGCAGAAGATGAACATGAAAGTGGAATTCGGCGGGTTCTCAATTTTGGACACACAATCGGACATGCCTTAGAAACATCCCTGGGATATGATACTATTCGGCATGGAGAAGCCATCGCCTATGGAATGATCAGCGCTGGTTATATTTCACATGCCCGAGGACTTTTATCTGATGACGAATGGTTAACATTGCAAAATGTAATTAAACAATTACCTTTGCCTGACTTCGAAATACCTAAGCCAGAGACTCTTTTAAATGTAATTCGACGAGATAAAAAAGTTCGCGCAGGAATATTGCATTACGTATTGATCAACGGTATCGGAAATGCGATTATTGCGGATGATGTAACAACCAAAGAATTGTCACGTTCTTTTGAGATATTACAATAAATGGGAACGAAAATATTAGTTATCCATGGACCTAATCTGAATTTACTTGGTGAACGAAAACCAGAAGTCTATGGCAAGGAAACTCTGGCAGACATTGATTATTGGCTGCAATCACAACCTGAAGCAAAAAATATTACTATACGATTTTATCAATCGAATCATGAGGGCGATATTATTGATACTATTCAAGGGGCGAGGGAATGGGCAAATGGAATCATCATCAATCCGGGCGCTTTTACACATTATTCTTATGCCATCAGGGATGCCATTGAAGCGATTGAGATACCTACAATTGAAGTTCATTTGAGTGATATTTTCGCTCGGGAAGATTTCAGAAAGGTTTCTGTTATTTCATCGGTTTGTATTGATCAAATTTCAGGTCTAGGAAAAGGTAGTTATTTGGAAGGATTAAAGCGATTATTAAAACAAATTTCCTAGAGAGCATTATTATGAAACCCTTAATTGATATTATTCCTTATTTAATATGAGAGCAATCTCACTTAAAATTATAATACTGATGATAGTAGTGATATTCTGCTCATCATGTATCCCTTCAATGCCAAGTTTAAAACAGCCGAAAAAAACTGTGGTCTTACCAATCCCTGATCCACCGAAGGATGAATTACGTGGTGTTTGGCTATCTCGTTTTGAGTATACAAAATTTTCACCGACGCATGATCAGGATTCTATTAAACAGTATATTTCAAACACGATCCAGAATGCAGCAAAAACCAATTTTAATGTGATATTTCTCCAGATTCGCGGAAATGGTGATGCCTATTATACTCCGGGGTTGGAACCGTGGGGAGAATTGCTCACTGGGACACCTGGCAAAGATCCAGGATGGGATCCACTTCAATTTGCATTGGAAACGGCCCATTATTACGGATTGGAACTTCACGCCTGGATGAACACTTTTCCCATTTGGCGTGGAACGGAACTACCATCGGATACCATACTACCAACGCCGCCCTACTTATTGCATCCTGAATGGCTGGTAAGCGACTCTGCGGGAATTCCAACTCCATTGTCAGATCACTACGTATCATTCTCTCCAGGAATCCCAGCTGTGCATGATTATCTTATCACGTTGGCGTCTGATATTGTATCACGCTATGACATAGATGGCATTCATTTCGATTACATTCGATATCCGGAGGGGTCGGAAGATTCTCATTATTCACATGATTCAATCAGCGTTTCATTGTTTAATTCCAATGAGGGAAATCCAATGCAACTGGATTGGGAAGACTGGCAGAGAAACCAACTCACCATTTTTGTGAGCAAAATGTATAATGATCTCATGGGGATTAATCCACATTTGAAAATGTCAGCTGCAGTTATTGGAAGTTATCACCGCAATGGCTGGAACGCTTATAATGCTGTTTATCAGGATTCACGTCGATGGACAGAGTTGGGGAAAATGGATTTTATTTTACCCATGATATACTGGCCTCGCTCCCATGAATCCTATGGCTTTATGGACTTATCTGAAGAATATAGAACGTTAGGAACGGTGGATCGCTACCTAATCCCTGGGATCGGCAGCTATAAATATAATACTGATGAAGCACCCTTTATATGGTCTGAAACTGAAGGGCAAATTGATGATTTGCGCAGGAGAAATTTTCCAGGGATGTGCTTTTTTGGTAGTGGTAGTTTAAATGATCATTGGGAAGAATTGGCGAAAACACGTTTTCGGTATCCATCAAATATCCCACCACTCACCTGGAAGGATGATATCCAACCAGAACCGCCGGGAATTACATCCGTGATTAGGAATGAGAATTCAATTATTATAGAATGGATTCCTTCAACCAGCGAGGATGTAAAAAGATATAATATTTATTTGTCGACTATAAATCCAATTGATTCAAGCAAAGCAAAAAACCTCTGGTATGTTACACCTGATTCCGGGACCTTTTGGGAGATACCTATAGAGCTTGATAGAAATGGATATATTGCAGTATCAGCATTAGATGCCGCCTGGAATGAAAGTGCGCTTTCGCCAGTAGTGTATATTGGGAAATGATAAATAATTTCAGTTAGAATTTTAGCTTGTTACATAGCTTAACTGAGTAACAAGAGTATAGACTAATGGGTTACTTTACTGAGCGCAGTAACTAGAATATAAATAAATATATATTGTCATACTGATCCCGGTTTATCGGGAGAAGTATCTACAAAATTGTTTACAGGATAAATAGATAAGGAAGATTTCTCTTCCGATAAATCGGAATCGCGATGACTATTTTTCCGTTAAACATTTTTTATATAGATAACTGTAGATTTTACCCTACAATCCAAATAACAATTATATTTAGAAAGTAGATTTAACCGATTAGGAGGCACCTATGCACAGATTCGCAATTTTCTTTATATTGAGTTTCATATTTTCACAAGATATTCCTACACGACCTGTCCATACCTATTCCATTGTGGCGTATGATGAAGAAACCGGACAATTTGGAGTTGCGGTACAAAGTCATTGGTTTTCAGTTGGTACGCTTGTCCCCTGGGCAGAAGCTGGAGTTGGTGCCGTCGCCACACAATCATTTGTGAAAGTAGAATACGGACCTGAAGGATTAAAACTAATGCGGGAAGGAAAATCTGCGAAAGAAACCCTCGCGCAACTCATTGCGGAGGATGACGGTCAGGCAATACGTCAGGTTGCCATGATCGATGCTAATGGTATTGTTGCCAGTCATACTGGGGAGAAGTGTATTGAAGCAGCAGGACATCAACAGGGGAAAGGTTATTCTGTCCAAGCGAATCTTATGGATAAATCTACTGTGTGGCCAGCTATGGCAAAAGCGTATGAAAATGCAAAAGGCGATCTAGCCGAACGGATGATGGTAGCCTTAGAAGCTGCTGAAGCAGAAGGTGGGGACATTCGTGGGAAACAATCCGTGGCCATGTTAATTGTATCGGGTGAGCCAACTGGTATCCCATGGAAAGATAATATTTTGGATATTCAAATTGCTGATCATCCAGAGCCGCTCAAAGAAATGCGGCGATTACTGAGAGTTCATCGTGCTTATGAACATGCTAATCAGGGCGACCTTTATCTCGAACATAATGAAATAGAAAAAGCACTGGAAGAATATGCTAGGGCGACTGAATATTATCCTGAAAATGTTGAATTACCTTATTGGACGGCTATCACACTTGCTGGGATTGATCAGTTGGATAAAGCTCTTCCGATATTTAAAGAAGTGTTTGAACGTGACCCGGACTTGAAACGCCTAACGCCACGATTAGTAAAAGCTGGCTTATTACCCGATGATGAGGAATTACTTAAAAAAATAATGCAGTAGTCAGATTTACCAACCTAAAAGGTAGGCAAAAATCAAGGGTGCTACGATAGTGGCATCTGATTCAATAATAAATTTCGGCGTATCAATATTGAGCTTTCCCCAAGTAATTTTTTCATTGGGAACTGCACCTGAATATGAACCATAACTGGTTGTGGAATCGCTGATCTGGCAAAAGTAAGACCAGGCTGGAATGTTTTCCATTTCCAAATCCTGATGCAACATGGGGACGACACAAATAGGGAAATCCCCTGCAATCCCGCCGCCAATTTGGAAAAATCCCACACCTTTATCATCAGCATGTTTCATGTACCAATCCGCTAACCACATCATGTACTCAATCCCGGATTTCATAGTGCTGGGTTTGAGTTCATTCTTGATGCAATACGATGCGAAAATATTTCCCATAGTAGAATCTTCCCAACCGGGGACTATAATATGCAGATTCTTTTCAGCAGCAGCCAGCATCCAACTATTTTTTGGATCAATTTCATAATACTGTTCGAGAACACCGGAAAGGAGCATCTGATACATGTATTCATGGGGGAAATACCGTTTTCCTTCATTCTCCGTGTTTTTCCAGATTTGATGGATGTGTCCTTGCAAACGACGGAAGGCCTCTTCTTCAGGGATACACGTATCCGTGACACGATTTAATCCCTGTTCATATAATTCCCATTCCTGTTTTCCGGTTAAATCGCGATAATTCGGGACGCGTTGATAAAATGAATGAGCAACAAGATTCATAATATCTTCTTCCAGATTGGCTCCGGTACAGGTAATAATGTCAACCTTATCCTGTCGGATCATCTCTGCCAAAGATTTTCCCAATTCTGCGGTGCTCATGGCTCCCGCAAGAGTGATCATCATTTTATGCCCACGCTCTAACTGTTGCTCATAGGCTTGAGCTGCATCTACTATTGTAGCGGCGTTAAAATGTTTATAGTGTTCAAGAATGAATTGACTGATTGGACCTTTATTATTTTTCATATGCAAACCGATAACTAAGCATTTTGTAATAGAGTTTTGCTGCCAAAAAATTTGGGGCAGTTAAGCCTTGAATAGGGGCAAGTTCATTGATATCGAACCCCACAACATGTTTTTCCTGAAATATGCGCTTTAGATAATTTACTATTGTGTACCAATCTAGTCCACCGGGTTCAGGAGTTCCAGTGGCGGGCATGATGGAAGGATCAAAAACATCTAAGTCCAACGTGATATAAACAGGATTATTGATCTGAGAAAGAGATTTTTCAATCCAGTCGGTTTTGCCATGGATATCATGGGCAAAGTAGCATTGATCTTGGTTAAGAAACGGTTTTTCACTCTCATCCATGCTGCGAATCCCAATCTGAATGAGATTGGTGGATTTTGATGCTTCATGAAGAGCACAGGCATGACTGAAAGGCGTCCCCTCATAATGTGGACGTAAGTCTGCATGGGCATCAAAATGGAGGATTGTAATGTCAGGATACATTTCTGAAAACGCACGCACTACGCCTATGCTAATGGAATGTTCACCACCCAGGAAAGTCAGAAATTTTTCCGTACGCAATAGTTCTTTTGTTTTTGTATAAACGACATTAACTAAAGCTTTGGGAGAAGAATTTTCAACAATGGAATCTAATAAATGAATACCCTTTTTATACACTTCTGAATCGGTCTCAATATCGTACAATTCCATATTTTTGCTGGCTTCCAGAAATGCATCCGGTCCCTTATCGGCACCCTTTCCCCAGGTGCTGGTTCCATCATATGGAATGGGTTGAAGAAGAATTGATGCAGAATTAAATCCTCCATATTGTTCCTCTATTCCAGCGTAGGTCGTCATTGTTTTTTCTGATATCCCAGAATATGAAACATATCATCTGCAATTTGCTCATTGCGATACACATAATCAATGTAATGACCGGATTCATTTCTATCTACTACAATATGTTTCGGTGAAGGAATTAGACAGTGTTTTATACCACCGTAACCACTGATAGAATCCTGATAAGCACCCGTATGGAAAAATCCAAGGTACATTGGTTCTTTATCATCATCGTCGATCTTTGGTAACATAATTTGTTGATTTAAATCCTCGGAATTATAATAATCCGAATGATCACAACTAATGCCGCCAATATTTACGCGTGTATATTCATTATCCCATTTGTTGATGGGTAATAAGATAAATTTTTCATGGATGGACCAGGCATCAGGAATAGTATTCATGAGACTATTATCAATTATATACCACAATTCAGTGTCGTTCTGTTGTTTCTGTTCCAACACTTTAAAAATGATTGCACCGCTTTCTCCTACTGTAAATCTGCCAAATTCCGTATAAATATCTGGATCAGGAATATTTTCATTGGTGCAGGCTTCTTTGATATTCTTGATAATTTCATTGATGATGTAGGCATAATCATATTCAAAACTCAGACTGTTTCGAATTGGAAAACCTCCACCCAGATTGAATCCGTTTAACGTATCGCACTCTTTTCTTAATTGAATAAAAATTTCTACGGCTTTTTGAAATTCACCCCAATAATAGAGCCGATCACTAATCCCGGAATCGACAAAAAAGTGGAACATAGTGAGTTCAATTAATGGATTGTCTTTAATCTTTTCCCTGTAAAATGATAAAATATCAGCAGGCTGAATTCCTAATCTGGATGTATAATAAGCTGATTGAGGTTCTTCATCAACTGCCATACGGATGCCGATATTTATTTTTCGATCACCTGAAATAGCTAAAAAGCGATCAATTTCGCTGATACTATCCAAAATAGTGGTTGAATTTGTAAATCCTGCATCAAGCAATTGGACAATCTTATTTAAATAATCATCTGTTTTATATCCATTGTGTAAAATTTTACAATCCAAATTGATTTTATGTTGTTCATAGAGCCGGAAAATAAGATCAATGTCAAATGAAGAGGAGGTTTCCAAATTAACATTATACTTTAGAGCCTCATTTATCACATGGTGGAAATGATTGCATTTTGTACAATAACAAAAATGGTATTTACCTTGATAATTGTTTTGACGGATAGATCTATTGAAAAGATTACGGGCACGCTTTATTTGCGCGCCAATCTTTGGCAAATACATAATACGTAACGGAGTACCATATTTATCAATAAGGTACTTCAATGATAAACCATGGAATGTGACATAACCATCCTGCATATCAAAACCATCCTGAGGGAAATAATGACTTTGCTCGATTAAGTCGTAAAACGTATTTTTCATGGCACAATCTCCAGAAGGCAAAAAAATAGAACAGATACTATGAAACTCTTCGAATTCAATGTGAAAAGAAGCCCGCGAAATTATACAAATAATAAAAATGTGCCACCATGGTTTTTATGACTATAATACAAAAAATAAAAGAGATGATTTTCAACTAATCCATTAGAAAATTTGTCATCTCGATCCAGACTCGTCGGGAGAGAAATCTTTTCTATTTGTAAATGGCCATTAATGAAGATATCTCACACTTTCAGGGATTCAATATGACAGCCATTTTATTTAGAGCAATTCCGTAGTATGTAGCAGTAATCCACGTTCAATTAGAGATCACTTCTCTCTATAAACCGGAATCGTGAGACAGTTAAAAGTAACCACGTATTATTTATAGTTTTATTGTCGAACAAAACTAAAGCAAGTAATTACCCACCCACAGTTGCCACTAATCCACGATTTCCAAAAATCTGCTGAATTTGAGCAATTTCTTCTGTTGATGGTTCAGATAAACCTTTGGCCTTACTAAAGATTCCCATTTTCACATATTTGGTTTCTGCAATATTGTGATAGGGAAGAAGATTTGTTTTCTTTTTTTTACCTGATAATCCGGCAATAAAATCAGCGGTTTTTTGGATATTATCAATATCCGTATTGAATCCTTTAACGAGCGGGATTCGAATTATTATTTCTGTCCCCGAATTTGCTAGAATCTCAAGGTTTTTCAAAATCATCTCATTGGATACACCGGTATATTGTTTATGAATTTTGGAATCCATGACTTTTAAATCGTAAAGAAACATATCAGTATGTTTTGCTACTTCCATTAATGTTTCTGTCGGTGCAAAACCGGATGTATCTACAACTCGATGAATATCTTTTTGACCACAATCTTTCAATAGATCTATTAGAAAGTCTGCATGCATGAGAGGTTCACCACCGGAAAAAGTGACACCGCCTTCAGAATGATCAAAAAACACCGTTTCACTTTCAATGATTCTGGCAATTTCTTCGACTGTGACAAGTTTACCGGACATCTCAATCGCTTTGGTGGGACAGGCTTCAGCACATTTTCCGCAAAGCTGGCAAACAGCCGGATCGGTTACAATCCCATCGGGCGTAAGAGTTAAAGCATCATTTGGACAAACACTGATGCAATCCGTCGTCTCAATACATTTTTTAGCAGAATACATTTTCTGAATGTTCGGCGATTTACTTTCCGGATTATGACACCATACACATGAGAGGGGACATCCCTTGAAGAAAAATGTCAACCGAATACCAGGACCATCATTTATGGCGTAACGCTTTATATCAAAGATTAATCCTGAAGTCATACGAACTATTTAAAAAGATTCATTCTGAGTTCTATCAATGACTTCCTGTTGGAGATCTTCATTCATATCATTAAAGTAGTCACTGTACCCAGCCATGCGAACCAGCAAATCTTTATAATCTTCAGGATGTTTTTGTGCCGCAAGCAATGTTGCAGTATCCACAATATTAAACTGAATATGATGACCACCTAATGTGAAATAGGTGCGGATGAGTTTCCCAAGTTTAGCAATATCTTCATCACGTTTTAGTAAACTGGGCAAAAATCGTTGATTCAACAAGGTACCACCGGATTTTACATGATCTATTTTAGATAGCGATTTTATCACCGCGGATGGTCCATGCGTATCACATCCATGGGAAGGGGAAGTTCCATCAGAAATAGATTTCCCAGCAAGACGTCCGTTTGGCGTTGCACCCATTACTTTTCCGAAATATACATGACAGGTTGTGGATAGCATATTTAAATGATATTTGCCACCTTTGATATTGGGTTTACCATCAATTATTTCCAATAAATCATTGTACACGCGAATGGCAATATCGTCAGCAAAATCATCATCGTTTCCAAAGAATGGAGTGCGATTTATAATGCGCTGTCGAAGCGCTTCTTCATTGTCGAAATTCTTTGACACAGCATTAAGCAACGTATCGATTGTGAAATTTTGCTTTTCAAACACATGCTTTTTTAACACCGATAAACTGTCTGTAACCGTACCCAGTCCTGTACACTGGATATAATTCGTGTTATAACGTGGTCCACCGTCATAATAGTCTTTTCCGTTTGCGATGCAATCTTCAATCACTACAGAAAGAAATGGTGCCGGTGCATACTTGGCAAACATCCGATCAATATAATTACTAATCCGAATTTTCTGATCAATAATAAAATTCAGCTGATTTTTAAATGCTTTATATAATTCTTCAAAGGATTCAAATTTGCGCGGGTCTCCAGTTTTAATTCCGGCGACTTTACCGGTAACGGGATCAATCCCATTATTTAATGTGACTTCCAGAATTTTTGGTACATTCAAATATCCTGTGAGAAGATATGCTTCTTTCCCAAATGCGCCAACTTCAATACATCCACTGCATCCGCCTTCACGAGCATCTTCCAAGGATTTTCCTTGCCGAAGCATTTCGGAAATATAGATGTCCGGATTGAATACGGATGGGTATCCGTGTCCCTGCCGTATGACTTTAGTCGCGGCTTTGAGAAAACGATCCGGTGTCTTGGAACTGATGTGTACGGAATTCCCAGGTTGGAGAATATGAAGCTCTTCCACGATTTCTAGCATAATATAGGAGACTTCGTTCACGCCATTGGACCCGTCACCTTTCAATCCACCAATATTGATATTTGTAAAATCATTATAGGTGCCGCTTTCTTTGGCCGTGATGCCAACTTTTGGTGGAGCCGGGTGATTATTCACTTTTATCCAGAAGCAATTGAGCAATTCTTTTGCTTCATCTCTTGTGAGTGTGCCTGCAGCAATTTCTTTTTCATAAAATGGAGTGAGATGCTGATCAAAATGTCCAGGATTCATGGCATCCCAGCCATTGAGTTCGGTGATAGTACCCAGGTGAACAAACCAGTACATCTGGATGGCTTCCCAGAAGGTTCTGGGAGCATGAGCAGGAACCCAACGACATACTTCAGCAATTGTTTTGAGTTCTTTTACTCGAATTGGATCAGTTTCTTTGGCAGCCATTTTATCGGCTAAATCTGCATGACGTTCAGCAAACACAATAGCGGCGTCACAGGTAATATCCATTGCTGTAAGTTGTTCAAATTTATCCGTGGCTTCAGGATCGTTGAGATAATCCAGTTTTACAATTTCGCCTGCGATCTCCTGTTTGAAGTCCAACATGCCTTTTTGGTAAATCTTGCCGTCAAGTGCTGTATGTCCAGGGGCGCGTTGTTCCATGAATTCGGTGAATAGTCCAGCTTCGTAGGCCGCTATCCATTCTTGAGGAACATGATTAAAGATGCGTTCACGCTGGGTTTTACCTTCCCAGTATGGGATGACTTCTTTTTCGTACCGATCAATATCTTTCTGGCTAATAGTATAACGTTGCTGTTCACGGGAATTCAATACATGAAGATCTTCTACGGTGTGACAGGTGAGTTCAGGAAAAGTGGGGACAGATTTTGGGGCTGGTCCACGCTCACCGATAATTAGTTCATTAGCACCCAAATATATCGTTTTCTCTTTACAGATTTCTAAAAACGTACGAGCACGAAGTACTGGAATGGAGTACTTTCCATAATTTTCTTTGTAGAACTCTGTTTCGATAAGGGCACGTTCAATGGATACAGATGGCTCAGTCTCAAAACTTAATTTGCGAAGATGCTGAATGCGATCATTCATACCGGGACCAATTTTATTCGTATTCTTGTTATAATAATTCCCTTCCGATTCAGCGGGGCGTTCGGGAATCAAGTCAGGTATTTTTTGTTGATTAATTGTTGCCATGTTTTTCCCTGAAAATGTTGAGGAATTTACAATGAAGATATTAAAGGAAAAGAATAGTGAGTCTTACTGGAACAAAATATTATGTGATCGTTAAATTTCCTATTATATGACCGGAAAACTGAACGATATTTTCCATTCTAATTCATTACATTAACGCGGTTTATGAGAAAAATACTAACATTCCTATTTCCATTTTTGCTGTCAATTATTTTTGGGCAAGCTTATTCTATCGAATCCATTGTCGAGGATATGGTCGCTCAACGGGATTCGTCACGTTTATTATTTATCACACATCCTGGTGATTCGTCTCAAATCAATATTCATAAAAGCAGATTTGGAGCCTGGGTTCGGGATACGTCTGCAAAAGTCACCGTTCAGGGGCGGGCAGTCAAAGTCTGGCCCAGTGGCGCGGTGGCAGATATGATTACGTTAGAGCCCGGGTGGAATAGCGTACCCTTTTTTGTAGAATCAAAGTGGGGAATAGAAGAAACCATTATTCATGTTTTTCGTGATCAGGAATTAGAAGCAACGCCAGAACGCCCTACGGTTATTTTGGATACTTTAATGAGTCCATCAACAAACCGGGCATATTATGGTGCCAATGAAATAAACGTGAGCTTTCACGGAAGTCCTGGCGGCAAAGCGACTTTCTATATAAAAGGACTTACATCAGAACCCTTTCCCATGAAAGAAACATCTTCTGGTATTTATTCCGGATTGTATCGCATTAAGGATACGGATAATGTTAATAGCAAAAAGGTCGTTTTTAAACTTAAAGGGAAAAGAGGATGGGTAAAGAAGAGGTCTTCTGCCGGAAGAATTTCTGTTATCCCAAATTATCAACCCCGAGTTGCAAAAACAGCAATAGATCATACTCTAGTTCATTATGGTATCAATGGTGAAATCTTTATGGACTTACCTATTGGAGTTGAATTGGAGTTAAAAGCGGATTATGGATATTGGTGCAAAGTTGAAGCGGCTGAGGGACATAGTGGCTTTGTTAGAAAATCCTCTTTAGAATTCCCTGTAAGTGGTGAAATACTGGATCGCGCTTATGTAAACGGTATCTCCGCAGATGAGGATACAAACTGGGTTTATCTCACATTTAACACATCGGAAAAAGTGCCTTTTGATATTACTCATCATTTAGAGCCGAATCGCATTTCTGTAACATTATTTAGAACCTATTTCCAAAATGAATGGACTAATTACCCGGAGAATAAAGACGTATTAAACTATTTGGATTGGGTTCAGGTAGATGACTCTGCAATTCGTTTTGACTTCATCCTTTCAAATGAACAATCGTGGGGATTCTACGGTAAGTACAACGGTAATCGATTTGTTTTGGCGTTGCGCAAACCACCAGTATTTGTTGACAATTCTCCATTTCAAGGATTATCCATTGCCATTGATGCCGGTCATGGCGGTGATCATAAAGGTGCTTTGGGCGCCACCGGACTCATGGAAAAAGATGTAAATCTTGTTTATTCATATTATTTGAAAGATATCCTTGAGAAAGAAGGAGCGAAAGTCATAATGACACGTTCTGACGATACGACCATGGGATTATCGGAGCGCATGGATATTGCATTTGAAGAAAATACCCAGTTGTTTTTGTGGATGCACAATAATTCAACAGGTTTGTTACGACATCCCGAAGAAATTAAAGGAGCCAGTACGTATTACACACCTCTGCAAGGACTGGAATTCGCTCGTAGCATTTACCCTCATTTGACAAATCTGGGATTAGAGCCTGAGGGATTTGTACATCGTTCATATTATATGACAAGGCAAACATATATGCCCGTCATTCTTGTAGAAGGTGCATTTTTGTCAAACCCAGAGGATGAAATGTTCCTCATGAGTGACGAGAATCTGAGGAATTTGGCTCAAGCAGTCGCCGATGGATTGCGGGAAAGGCTTGGGGAAATAGGAAATCAGAAATAGGAAATCAGATGTCAGTGGTCAGGTTTCAGTTATCAGTTTTTCAAAACAGTAACCGAATTATTTTCTCTTAAAACTTAAAACTTTATTCTTATATATTAATTTCGTGTAACCGTACTTTGTCTCGTCCATCTATTGTATTAAAATTCACCCCCACTTTTTAACCAAAAAATATTTAAAAGGAGAAGCGAGTATGTCGAAACATCAGTTTCAAACTGAAGTAAATCAATTACTGCATCTTATAATTCACAGTTTATATTCTCATAAAGAAATCTTTTTGCGCGAATTGGTATCCAATTCATCTGACGCTTTAGATAAACTAAAATATCTCACTATCACCGACGATAATTTCAAATCCATGAAGTTTGATCCCCGTTTAGATATCTCTTTTTCTGAAGGCGACGTAAAGCGTTTGGAAATTGCCGATAACGGTATTGGTATGAATGAAGAAGATTTGGTGGAAAATCTTGGAACGATCGCTCGTTCAGGCACCAAATCATTCATGAATAACCTTACTGGCGATGAAAAGAAAGATTCCAATCTAATCGGTCAATTTGGTGTTGGGTTTTACTCCTCATACATGGTAGCTGATAAAGTTGAAGTCCTCAGTCGGAAAGCCGGAGAAGAAGATGCTTATCGTTGGATAAGCGACGGTAAAGGCGATTATGAGATTTCCAAGGATGTCCGAAGCGAACCAGGTACTACCGTAATTCTGCATCTCAATGACAATGGCAGTGAATATGCCAATCGCTGGCAGATTCAGGAAACCATAAAAAAATATTCAAATCATATCGCTTTCCCCATCTTTCTCCATTATATGGATACAGAATACGATAAAGATGGAAAAGAAAAAGATAAAAAACCAAAGACCGATCAGGTTAATGCGGCTTCTGCTTTCTGGAAACGCCCAAAAAGCGAATTAAAGGAAAAGGAATACAACGAATTCTATAAATCCATTTCTAATGATTTCGACGATCCATTGCATTATTTGCATACACAAGCTGAAGGGACCCTTGACTATACAACCTTATTCTATATCCCGAAGAAAGCTCCAGTTGATCTGTATTATGCAGAGTACAAACCAAGTGTAAAACTATATGTTAATCGTGTTTTCATCACGGATGATGATAAAGAATTATTGCCATCATGGTTACGGTTTGTGAAAGGTGTTATTGATTCTGAAGATTTACCGCTGAATGTCAGCAGGGAAATCCTGCAACAAAACCGAATGCTTGCCAAGATCAAAAGCAACTCGGTTAAAAAAATCATCTCTGAATTGAAAGATTTAACCAAGGATGATAAAAAATACATCGAATTCTGGAAAGAATTTGGTCGCCCCATTAAAGAAGGTGTATACCAGGATCATGACAATAAAGAAGCTTTACTCGATCTGATGCGATTCAAATCATCGAAAGTGGATGGATTTACTTCATTTGCTGATTATGTGGATAAAATGGTCGAAGATCAGAAATATATTTACTTCATCACGGGTGAAAATGAGGAAGCCCTACGTCATTCGCCTTTGCTTGAGCTCTATAATAAAAAGGGTATGGAAGTACTGGTCCTGAGTGATGAAATAGATGACATCATTATGACAGGTATTACAAAATATAAAGATTGGGATTTGAAATCTGTAAACCGCAGTGATGCGGCAGAAGATTTGAAGTCGGATGATGATAAAAAGGAAGAAACCAATCTTCAACCTGTTATCAAGAAAATTAAGAAAGTTTTGGGAAAACGAGTGAAGGATGTTGTCGCCTCCACAAGACTCAGTGATTCACCTTCATGTATTGTTGCAGATTCAAATGATCCCACTGCGCAAATGCAGGAAATGTTAAAAGCTATGGGACAGGCTCCAACCCAGGATATAAAACCAATTCTTGAGATTAATCCGAATCATCCCATTGTGAAGAAAATGGTTGAAATGCGCAAATCAAAATCTTTTGATGATACATGCTTCTTATTGTATGAACAGGCGCTTCTGATTGAAGGAGTAAAATTGGAAAATCCAGCGGACTTTGTGAAACGTATGAATGCTGTAATGGAGCGAGCGTTATAGGAGCAGAATTCAGTTATCTGCTACCAGTTTTCAGTTAGCGACACTCTGATATAAATAATAAACCCCGACAGAAATGTTGGGGTTTTTTGTTATCTAAATCACATTGTTATTATTTAATAGGACAAACATGTCCTATTATCTTGACATGCCATTAGTAACCCGGTAATTTCTGCTGTATCAATAACAGAATATCTGCAATGAATGATGCAGAAAAAGAAAAATATTGGAAAAACGATGCCGGAAACAAACAAAATTGAAAATATTACTCCTGTCTACCCCTTAAGAGTAGCTGCTGAATTAACTGGAACCTCAGTTTATACGTTGAGACAATATGTTGATCTTGGATTAATAATACCTCATAAAACAGAATCAAACCGTCGACTTTATTCTCAAACGGATATTCAAAGAATTCGCTGCATACGAAAATATATAGATGAATATGGACTTAATATCGCTGGTATTAAAGCCATGTTTGCCCAGGTACCTTGTTGGTTAATTCGTCCTTGCAGCAAAGAAGATCAAAAAAACTGTGATGCGTTTACTAATTCACATTTGCCCTGTTGGCTAGTTAAAACTAAGGGTGAGATTTGTGAAAATGAGGAGTGTCGAACCTGTAATGTTTATCAGCTCCCCAACCAATGTGTAGATGTTAAATCCATTTTTAAACTGTTAGAAAATTCTAATCAAATTTCGGAGAAAATGTAATGAAAAAACTAGTAATTCTAGGAGCCGGAACTGCTGGTACCATGATGCTAAACAAACTGGAACCTGTACTGGATAAAGATGAATGGAAAATCACTATAGTTGATCAATATGAAACCCATTATTATCAGCCAGGATTTCTATTTATCCCATTTGGGATATATACACCAAAAGATGTAGTCAAGCCTAAGCGAGATTTTTTCCCCACAGGCATCGAAGCGATCCAATCAAAAATTGAAATCATTGAACCTGATAAAAACCAGGTAAAACTGGAAAATGGAAAAACATTAAAATATGATTTCCTCATTGTTGCTACAGGATCAAAAATAAACCCTGCCGAAACTGAAGGAATGAAAGAAGACATGTGGCATAAGAATATTTTCGATTTTTATACTATCGAAGGGACAACTGCTCTGGCAAAATTCTTGAAATATTGGGAAGGGGGCAAAATGGTAGTAAATATTGCAGAAATGCCAATTAAATGCCCTGTTGCTCCATTGGAATTTGTCTTTTTAGCGGATTGGTGGTTTACTGAACAGGGCATCCGTGACAAAGTTGATATCGAATTTGTCACACCGTTGCCAGGTGCTTTTACAAAACCAAAAGCATCCCAGGTTTTCGGAGATTTCCTTGATAAGAAAAATATCAAACTCATACCCGATTTCAATATTGCCCGTGTTGATCATGAAAATAATAAAATCGTTTCTTGGGAAGAAACTACTGTGGATTATGATTTACTGGTAACCATTCCAACGAATATGGGCGACGATGTGATTGAACGATCTGGAATGGGTGATGAATTGAATTTTATTCCAACGAATAAACAGACATTACAATCTGATAAATGGGAAAATGTATTTGTTATCGGAGATGCCACAAATTTACCAAGCTCCAAAGCTGGGTCTGTTGCCCACTTTCAGGCAGATATTTTATTTGATAATATTCAAAGTGCCATGGATGGTCGTCCACTTAAAGCAAAATACGATGGACATGCAAACTGCTATATTGAATCCGGTTTTGGTAAGGGTATCCTCATTGATTTCAATTATGATACAGAACCGTTGCCAGGGAAATTTCCATTACCTGGTGTAGGTCCATTTTCATTATTAGAAGAAACAAAAATGAATCATTACGGCAAAATGATGTTCCGTTGGATGTATTGGAATCTTCTATTAAAAGGTGCTGAACTTCCCATCGAGTCAGAAATGTTAATGGCAGGAAAGAGAGCCTCCTAACATGAACACCAATGTAATTACACACCAGTTGAGCGATATCCAGATCAAATTGGATGCCATCTCTGCTGAACTGGAGATCAATCGCCGCCAGCGCGAGGAAATGAAAGAACTAAAAGATGATTTATCCATCATCGCTAAAGATGTATTTAACACGGCAGTTGTTGAATTGGAAGATGTGGCACCATTCGTTCAAACTGGAGATTTTGCCTATCTAGCGAAAAAACTATTACGCAATACCAATAATATAATTGGTCTGATGGAAAAATTGGAAAGCACAGTTGATTTTATTGAAGATGCTCGACCTATTGGTCAAATCATGTTTAAGGATGCTCTCCACAAAATGGACGAGTTTGATCGTCGTGGGTATTTTGACTTTTTTGCAGAACTCGGAAATGTACTTGATAGTGTAATTCAGCATTTTTCCGTAGAAGATGTAAAGCAACTTTCGGATAATGTTGTTATCATCCTTGAGACTATAAAAGATCTCACTCAACCAGACATGTTGAAGGCAATCAATAATGCTGTACAGGTTTACCGACATATTGATTTAGAGCATGTAAAAGATATATCTGTATTTAAAGCAATGAAGGAGATGAATTCTCCTGAAGTCAAGCGTGGCATAGGATTCTTAATGACCTTTATTAAAAATATCGCCCGCGCTTCTAATGAATTAACCGTAGAAACAAAGGAGTAAAATCATGGCAAGTAGAGAAATTGCCGGAGTAACAGTTGAATTTGATGACGACAATTTCATGGCCGATCATACAGCATGGAATGAAGCCATCGCAGCTGAATTGGCAAATGAAGAGGGGATTGAAACTCTTACTGATAGGCACATGGAAGTCGTACAGTATTTCCGTAATGAATTTGAATCAAATGGTACTGCACCATCAATCAGGAAGTTGAATAAATCCGGTGTGGTTCCAACCAAAGAACTTTATCAATTATTCCCAGGTGGACCTGCAAAAAAAGCAGCACGAATTGCTGGTTTAAAGAAACCCCAGGGATGCGTTTAACATGTGGAGATTATCATGACAGGTCAGACACCAGAACCAATCAAAAAAGTATCCATAATCTGTGCCAAGGGCGGATTAGATGAAGTATATCCCGCTTTAATCATGGCAAACGGCGCACGCATGGAAGGAATGGAAGCATCCATTTTCTTCACTTTCTTTGGCTTAAATGCCATTATGAAAAAAATGGTGAAAAACCTAAAAGTGGCAACGGTAGGTAATCCTTCCTTGAATTTAGCCATGCCAATGATGAAAATGCCCATTACGATGCCATTCCCAACCATCATGGGAGCAATTCCCGGCGTATCTAATCTTGCAACCTGGATGATGAAAAATGAAATGGAAAATCTGGACATCCCTGAGGTGGACGAATTTCTTGAAATGATCTCTGATTCCGGTGGACACATTTATGCATGTAAATTGGCCATGGATATGTTCAAACTGGAAAAAGATGATTTAGTTGACTCAGTAGAAGCCGTTTTAACGGTTGGTGAGTTCTACGAGAAATCCGCTGGTGCATCTATTATTTTTACTTAGGAGAATGCTGCGGGGGATTTCCTGGTAATAAATTGTGTATTGAAATTTTCGGGTTGAAACCATCGGTATAAAAGCCCCGATAGAAATCGGGGCTTTTTTTAAGTACGATCTATCACGTCCGCTGTTACATATTATTTAATCCGTCTTTGTGGATAATTGATATATCACTACCAAAAAAGCCGAATGATAGGACTTAGAATCAGATTTCATAATTTCGTATGTTTGGGTTGGTAAATTATTTTAAAAAAATGAATGACAATCAATCGATAATACAATTTCCAAAATTTCTAATTGTGGGTTTGTTAGGAACCATCACAAATATTATACTATTTTATTTTTTGGTAGATGTTTTGGGTCTACCTGCTATTCCAATCTCTATATTGACATTTATTATTTCCAATTTCCAAAATTATCTGCTCAATTATTATTGGACTTTTTCACAAGTAACCGTCAATCAAACCATAGGGATTGCGAATTATTCGAGGTATATATCAGTGTCTTTAATTGCGCTAGGGATCAACCTGACAATTTTGTGGTGGTTGCTAAATTATTATGTATTTCCAGTAAAAGTTATCGCTCAAGTATTTGGAATAGCAGGAGGAACAGTGTTTAATTATATAGGATCAAAATATTGGGTTTTCAGGTCAGAGGAAAAATAATCCAGAATATTATTTTCTTCTTTGACTCAGCGTTGGTTGTCATCAAATGATAGGAAAGTATCAGATTATAAAACGTACAAGGAAGTCTTAATAATTCCAATTAAATTATAATACATGAGCATTATAAAAAAAATACATGCCATTCCAAATTTCGTCAAAATTCTTCTATTCGTGGACATACTGCTTATAGCATTATTCCTTATTGATCATTCATTAGGGCATCCATTTGACTATTTAGAAGATTTTCTTGATGTTGATAATGAGAATAATCTACCGGCCTGGTATTCGTCAATACAGCTCTTTTTAGTATCGTTGACAATGGGAATCTTCTGTGCAGCCAAAATAAATCGTAAGGAAAAATCTACCTGGATATTATTGATTTTTCCGATCACTTTTTTACTTATGTCCCTCGATGAAATTGCCATGATTCATGAAGCATTGGGTGAGGTTAGTGATTTCCTACTTGAGGGAGGTCGAAGGAGAAACACTCCTTTCCGTGTTACAGGGATATGGATGTTTCTCTTAGGCATTCCCTTTTTCCTGGCAATACTGAGTCTGATCCTTGTTCAATTACGAAAATATATCATGGATTTTCCGGAAATTACTCAAAAGTTTGTAGTGGGATTATCTGTCTATGTTTTTTCAGCCGCAGGGATTGAAATATTCTCAAATTTTTATCGTCGTGGGTTACTGTATTTGATTCAGGTATGTGCGGAAGAATTTGGCGAAATGTTGGGTATAACAATCTTGCTGTGGGCGACACTTGATCTTTTGAAAGCACATAAAATAAAAATTGATTTAAACCGAAAAGAATAATCTGAATATCAAATATACTAGTTTCTTTAACGATCGTTTAAGTCGACCAATCTATACTGCTTTAGGATTGGCAATATTTAATATACTATTGTACATGTTATTTCCCATGCCCGGTTATCGATTATGGGATAGTTTGATGACGGCTACGTCAATTACTTATTTTGAAGAAACTCCCTGGAGAGTTATGCTGTATTTCGCTCATAATCTGGTTATCCCTATCACACGATTATTTGATATTCTATTACCAGGTGGTGATCCTATGATGATTACTGCGCTGAGAGAAACAGTATTTTCTGCTGTAAATGTTGCCATTTTATATCTGTTCTTTCGGATTTACTTGAAGCAAAACCTACCTGCCATAATAATAGCACTTGCCTACATTTTTTGCAAATCGCATTGGCGTTTCACCACAGGTGGTGAGGAAAAAGATATCATGCTGGTGCTGAATATTATTTTCATGATTGGCTTTTTCAAACTCCGAGGATGGTTCGATTCTGGGATCAAAATTTTTAGTAAACCAGAACAAAAAACGAATATAAATATAGTGGCATTCTTAAAGAATCATTTTCCTGAGATCATACTTGGTATTATTCTGGCTTTTGCAATAATGATTCATCTTGAAAATGGGTTGCTGATATTAACAATACCAGTGGTTTATCTATTGGATCGAAATTTCTACAGCAATATTCGCAAAGATTTAACTGAAGTATTCACAATCATGTTTGTTGCAGGTTCAATCCTGTTAGTGTGGTTCAGTGTCTTAATTTTTGGAATTAACGAGATTAGTACACTTTCGGGAGCAGTACGCTGGCTATTAGAATATCATTATTCTGGAGAATATTTTGATACGAAAATTACCTTTTTTAAACAGTATGTGCACGCCTACTCTGGCTTCAGACGATTTCTAATCGGTAAATACTTTGAGAATAACCTGCTTTGGTTAGAATCTATCTTAGTAACTATTGGAGTTATAATTCTTACCATCCGATCCTATAAATATTCCTCACAAATAACACGGATGGCTCTTATCTATCTAGCAATTATGACATTTCATTTCTTCTTCTGGTTACCATGGGATCCGGAACAATGGAATCCCGTTGTTTTTGTGGGTTTTTTAATCCTTGCCCCTGGAATTTTTGCGAAAAAAAATAAACTGGTCAATTATTCGATGCTCGCTCTAGTTGGTTGTCTTGCTATTATCAATTTCACTACACATTTTCAGCAAGCCAATAATTATAGTACGATTCATGACTTAAACAGAAGTCAAAATATAGATTACCAAAGAGGAATAAATGGTCATTATATAAAAGATCTCCCTTATCCGAATATGGTACAATTCATAAATACGAAAATAGAATCGAACTCTATAATTTTAGTTGAAAAACGACATGTTGCTAATCATTTTTTAATGTACACAAAACATATTCCGACTGTAATTAAATATCTTGATAAAAATGAAAATATTCTAAAGAAAAAATATTACCTGTCGCAACTCAGCTTGTGGTTTTACAAACCAAAATATTCCTCCGATGAATTAAAAGATATACTGAAATTAGGGAATAGAAATATCTATTATCTTTCCTCTAAAAGTCCAGATCAAACTAGTATCCTTGAGAAATTAAATGCTAAATCAGAATTCATTTATTCGATTGGTTTGAGAAACTTTGTTCTATATCAGTTGCGACCATCAGATTTACTATAATCAACAATTTTCTAACCCCCATATTTTTGGAAACTAGCAACACTAATATTTACAATAGAAAAAACCTCTGATTCTCATCAAGGCTTATCTCAGTGGCGCGAGCTCCCGAAAATCGGGAAACCAGCACAACAATTCAACATATGAACTTATTATATAAAAAAAGCCCTGGATATATCCAAGGCTTTACTCAGTGGCTCGAGCCGGAATCGAACCAGCGACACAAGGCTTTTCAGGCCTCTGGCTTGTGACGACAAACTTAATGCGTATCCATCTGGTATCCCGTTTTCTGCATTATTTCTGTAATTATTCATCGAAAGTCATTTCTTTTGAACTATATATGACCTATCATGTATATTCCCATCACATGAGGATTTATTGAGTGTTATAAACAACACTAACCAAAAGTTGTTACCGATGGCCGAGGACGTACATTTAAAAATATTAGGAGAATAAAATGAATAAAAAACCCACAAAAATCGTTGGTTTAGAATGTTCTGATTTTGTCGATTTGGTAAATAAACGTTGGAGATCACATGTCCTTATATTTTAATTGTACTCATTGTGGAGTGGAAATTGAATCGCACTATTTAGATGTTGGAGATATAGCAGAATGTAAAAAATGCGGAGAAAAGTTAAACATTCCCAAAGATGCCAAAGGGGAATCTGGATCAACAAAAAAAGACACAGTAACAATTAGCGATACATTCGACCAGGATCGGAAAAAAGACCAACCCCGTTCGACACCTCAACCCACTCCAACCGACCCAAGCATTAAAAAGGTTATCGTTACTGATGTGGATATTAAGTTTTCTAGTATGGTTTTTCTCTTGATTAAATGGTCTTTTGCTATGATTCCGGCCATGATTGTATTGTTCTTTTTTTACTGGATTATATTTGTTCTTTTCCTTGGAGGCATGATTGCCTCATTTTAAATGAGTTTCTAATATAAAAATTGTATATCGCGTAAAATATAATATGGGTGTTATATGGAATCAGTTAATCAAGAGTTGTTCCTGAGTCAACAAAAGGGTGGACACACTTTTCTAAATCAGAATATTCCACATTATATAACCAATAATATCTATATTCCCATCTTATTATCGGATTGGCTAGCTAAGGCTTTATCGAGGGATTGAAATCAATGGCTACATTTAATATTATAATCATAAGATATTTATTTTTGGTATCTGTCAGTATAGCATTATCACAAACACACGATGTAATTACTGAACGTCATGTAAATGGAATGAAAAAGAAAATTATGGTTTATGACGGTGAAGGTCGAGATGAAGTATTGAAGGAAATACTAACTTATTATGATACAGGGCAATTACATGAAGTTGTGAGTATAATGAATGGAAAGAAAAATGGAGAGTTAAAAAACTATTATGAAGATGGTAATATCAAATATATTGATGTTTACGTAAATGACAATCCAATAGGGATAAGGAAGCTATTTTATAAATCAGGTGCATTAAAAGGGCAAACTAAACATGAGGAATATATTCAGTATGACATATTACATCTTCAGGTATTAAGCCGTATTGAGGATGAATTCTTTATATATATATACTTAAACAATTCGACTGAAACTCGCTTTTATTATCAAGATGGGCAAGATAGTAGCATTTCAGTTGTCAATGATGGAATTCTTGATGTTGTAGAATACTATCAATCGGGAAGTGTAAAAAGAGAATTTCATCTAAATGGAATTGGTGCTTTAGTTGATTATTTAATTACATATAAAAATGATGGTACTATTTTAAACAAGCAATTTTATGGAAATGAAGATAATTCTTTTAAGTATTATGAGAATGGAAATAAAAAATCAGAGAAAATATATGATGAATTTGGGGGATTAATTTGTATTATAGATTACTATGAACATGGAGATACATGTTACATCAGGAATTATAAAAACAATGAACTAAGTGGTAGTTACAGCGAATATGACCTAGAGGGTAGGTTAGTAACCATAACTGAATATATAAATGGACAAAAAAACGGTGCATATATCCGTTATAGATATGATGAAGATGGAAAAAGAGTATTAAGAGAAACAGGTCAATATCTTAATGATCTGAGACAAGGAACATGGGTCAGGTATCCTCTCACTGGAAAGGTCGTTACCGTTGAATTTCGTGATGATCGAAGGATTGATTGAAATTATTATAATAATAAAAAAATTTAGAGAATTTAGGACAATAATGGACAATGAAATAATCCATGCAATGAAACGATTAAACAATAGACCAAGATGGTAATTCCGGAAGTTTCGGACAGTGATTCCGGTAATCTTTCGGACACTTATATTAGCTTCCTAAAACTTCATTTTAAGTTACTCTAAAAGTCAGAAAGAGTAACGGTATTTTTCATTTTTCTCATTGATTCGCCCTGCAGGTTTATTTTGTAAGCATTGTGGATTAAACGATCCATGATAGCATCAGCCAGCGTAGGATTTTTAAAATATGAGTACCATTCTTTAATCGGCAGCTGGCTGGTAACAATGATACTGCCGTTTTGGTTTCTTGCTTCAATGACTTCCAGAAGTTCCTGGGTTTGTTCCGTGGTGAGGGCCATGAGTCCCAGATCATCCAGGATCAGCAGTCGAAAAGATTTCATTCTCTTCAACCATTTAAGGTAATCACCTTCTGCTCTTTTTAAAGCCAGCTCAGCCATTAGAGTGGAGATTCGAATGTAATGAGCAGAATAACCAGAGATAATCGCCTGATTAGCCAGGGCATTTGAAAACCAGGTTTTTCCCGTTCCGGTAGGTCCTGTAATAATCAGATTATGAAACTGTTCTAACCAGTCATTTTTAGACAGTGATTGAATCAGTTTTTTATCAAAACCACGGGAGTGGTGATAATCCACATCATTCAGATATGCATCCCGGTATTTAAGCCGGGCAGTGAGTAACAGATATTTGATGCGTCGATTCTTGCGCTCCAGGACTTCCTTATCAATCAGAAATGAAAATCGTTCTTCAAAAGACATGTCCATAAATAGCGTGGGTTGTTCCAGTTGTTCGATGAAAGCATCTTTCATTCCATTGAGACGTAATTCAGCCATTTGATCCAGGGTGTGATTAAGCATGGGTTCCCCCACTCTTGTAATATGCTTCACCACGAACATTTTCATGATTGTTCTGAGGGGTGATGGCTAATGTGGGTTCCTGCGTATTGTAGGTTTTATTTTTCAAGATAGATCTAAAACTTGAGACCCGGTAACTATTTAACCTTAACATCTTTTCTGAAACGGCTTCCACGGTATCCGTCGGAACTCCTTTCGCTGTATTAAGAATACCGATACAACTTCTGAAGCCCATTTCCGGATGAGGCTTTTTGTCTAAGATCGTTTCAATCAGCATTTGAGTATTAGCACCAAAGCTCTTACTCCAACTAATGAGCCGGGATGGACTCCATTCAGCATAAACTTTGTGAGCCGATGCCATGTGCTCTTTTTGTGTAGAGCAGGCTCCGGGACGATGAAGGCGATGGTGAACCGCCACCTGTTTATTCTGATAGAATATCTTTATGGTATAATCGGAGTATCGGACTTCCACTTCCTTTTTTACTAACTGGTAAGGAACACTGTAATAGCATTTATCCAGTTGAATATGATAGTCAATATTCACCCGGCACAGCTTAAACTCATGGTAGCGGTAGGTTTCTACCGGCAGCGGTTTCAAGGCCGGCTTATCCAGCTCTTCAACCAGCTCATGACGGCTCTTGCCTAATAACCTTATTTTCCGGTTATTTAACTCATTCAAGAGGGGGCGTATGGCCTGATTGAGTTCAGAAACACTGAAAAACTGACGATTCCTCAGTTTAGCCAGGATCCAGCGCTGCACCAGTTTTACCGACAGTTCGACCTTGGCTTTATCTTTAGGCTTATAGGGACGGGCAGGGATAATCACCGTTCCATAATAGTCTGCCATATCCTGATAACTGCTATTGATCGTTGGTTCGTACCAGTCAAACGTTGTGACCGCTGATTTCAGATTATCCGGAACCAGGATCTCCGGTACACCACCAAAGAAGGTAAAGGCATTGGTATGAGAGTTAATAAAGCAGGCTTTCTTTTGACTCCTAGAAGCTTCTGCATAGGAATAACCACTGGCGCCTAAACAAGCTACGAAAATCTCGGCCTTTTCGATGGCTCCGGTAGAAGGGTCAATGATATCCATGGTCAACCCGGAGTAATCCACAAACATCTTCTCACCGGCCTTATGGATCTGACGCATACTGACCGTTACCTTTGTATTCCACTGTTTATACAGTTCACAAAATTGAGTATAGCCATACCCATCAGGATTTTGCTCCCGGTATTCCTCCCACAATAGCATCCTGGTTACTCCTTTACGCTTTAATTCCTGATGAACATAAACAAAATCCGGGATGGCTTTTTTTGACTGGATCGCCTTTCGCTTCCGGGGGAACAGGATCTTATAGACCGCTTCATCGTCAAGGTCTTGTAGCTCTGTTATACCGATACCACTGGCTTTATACCTTCTCATATAATCCGCTATCGTTGACCGTGGTAAGGATAACGACCGGCTGATCTTTCGTACCGATACATCCCTTTGATATAAATTAATAATCTCTTTGATTGATCTCATTTTTAGTCTCCCTTTATTACCCAGATGACTCCTGAGCCTTCTTTTGGTTCGCATGTTTCCTCTCTTTCATATTGAAAAACGAGAGGATGTTCTTTCTTTTTTTAGGAAACTAAAAAAGCTTTTATTCTGCGCTTTTAGCGATAATCCGAACCTAACACTTTATACCGTTGATCGTAGTTGATATCCCGGCTCTCAGGGTGTCCGAAAAATCACCGGAATGGTGTCCGAATGTTACCGGATTTTCCATGATGCAGATGCAATAGAAAAATTTAGCAACCCGTTAGAAATGAAAGACTGGGTTATTGATGAACCTTTGAACAATAAACTAAACAAGCTTAAAAAATCCAATCCCGAAGCATTCTTCTATTGGTACAAAATATTTGAATTAACGATACAAGAAAAATAATGGGAAGATCCACAGTACATTACGCAGATAATAAAACAAACAACGCTTGAAAGAAACTGCATAACAAGTTACGCCCTGCTTGTGGAACAGGTAGAAATCTGATTTGGATACATGGGACTGGTAGTTGTCCCAAGTCCTGTCATTCCGATCCCGACTGGTTGGGAGAGGAATTTACATTCTTTAAAAAAATAGCAGTTTTAATTACAATGAAGATTTCTCATCCTTCGGCTTTGAAAAGACAATTTTTGTGCTAATGTAAACCGAAAATTGATAATCTTAATAAACAGGAAACACTTAAATCTTTTCAAGAAATTCCCGGCGTGGGGAAATCGGTTTCTCAGGATTTATGGAATCTCGGTTTCCGATCAATTCAGGAATTGAATGATGCTAATCCTGAAGAACTATATATGAAATTGTGTGATTTTCAGAAAACACAAGTGGATCGCTGCATGCTATACGTTTTTCGATGCGCCGTCTATTGTCGCTTCCAATAAAGACCATGACCCGGAATTGTTGAAGTGGTGGAATTGGAAAGGGTAAAAATTAGCCCAAGACTTCTGATTGCACCTTTTCTATATCTAAATTAGATTTGATTCAGTGATATACTTACCTATCAGAAAACGCAGAAAGGTTAATGATGATACTATGGGTATAATTCCATCCAATATTATATACTATTCCACACTGCAGAAACAATTCGGGTTTAGTCGTGATAATACAGGTAAAACATAATTGTTTCTTAAACAGTAAACCCGCTAAACCCAATAATTACGTTTATCGGGACGTTATGTGCAACCCTAAAACCTAAAATAAACAGGATAAACAAATAGAAATGAAAGAAACTTATTTAATGCCAACACAAGAAGCAGGACGAAACTTCGTAATGCGAAAAATTATAGGTAATGTTATTATGCTCAATCTGCTTCGCTTTCGTGAAATCGCTGATTATTCAACTTTACCAGAACTGATGCCAGATAAACCCATAAGTGGCAAAGAAGCATACCAACTTTACATTAACCATACGTTGCCTTTTTTGAAAAAATCAGGAGGAGAATATTTAATTGGACCAATTGATGAGCGGTGGGACGCTGTGCTACTCATAAAACAAAACAGTGTAGAAAGTTTCCTTGCTTTTGAATCAAATCAAGAATATTTGAAAGGCATTGGACACAGAACTGCGGCTTTGGAAGACTCACGGCTTCTTCCCATTAATGAAAACAAATGAAAAATGAAAACTAAAAAAGAATTAAAAGACGAATATAAACAAATGAAGTTTAGAATGGGGGTATGTCAAATTAGAAATACGGTCAATAACAAAATATTTATTGAAAGTAGCACAGACCTTATATCTATTTGGAATAGACAAAGAATGGAACTGAATTTTGGAAGTCATCCTAACGCGAACCTGCAGAAAGACTGGAACGAATTGGGCGAGGATAAATTTAGATATGAAATATTAAGTGAAATCAAACAGATAGAAACAGAAATAATAGATTATAAAAAAGAAGTAAAATTGCTTGAAGAAATATATATTGAAGAACTAAAACCATTTGATAATAAAGGTTACAACAAGAGGAGTAAAAAACGATAAATCATGTCATTTTGAACTGACAGAAAATAAGGGCAGCACATAACATCATGTATAAAAAATTGGCCGGTTCATCGGTTATTTAAAGGTTGTTTCTCGCAGCAAACTTATTGTATCTGGATAGGGAATCGCTCCCCAAAAGGCAACTTTTCATATATGCAACGTTGTATGCAAGGCAATAAATGTGAGATGAAAATTATTAAAATAGTATTACTTTGATTTTTTGTCATACAAAAATGAACGAATACAATATTTTATTAAAATGATAAAGCTATGAACAAGAAGAAACTCTTTAACGTCCTCATTTTCGTTTTATTTTCTTCAATAATTCTTACATCTTTTAAAAAAGATAATATTGAACCACCAATAACGACAAATGATATAGTAGAGTCTTTTCGCTTAGAAACTGGAATAAATGCTATTTTTGTCGTTGATACAAGTTTACTAAACACAGTTGTAAGTTGGCAAGGTCAAGGTGATTACCCGGGAGTTGACGATTGGGCAACCGTAAAATTTCCAGATAATTTTGATTTATTAGGAGGGTTACCAGGACAATCAGAATATTACACTATTAATCAATCTATTATTGATGCAGACACAATACAAGTTGACTATTGGGAAAGTTTGCAAGTAAAGGCACTCCCCGTAATTGGATATCGACCTATGGTAGGTGTCTTTGATTTAACAGATACCATTGTAGTTGTAATATCAAAAACACTGGCCAATAATCAATATGGAGATGGAGGTGCATGGCAAATATATGTGGCAAATTTTAATGAGGATTTAATCTGCATAGATACTATTTATCTTAAGCAATAACGCCTTTTTTTAATAATCCACAATAAACTTGACACAATCTGAATAAAGCCCAGCATACAACACGCGTTATAGTCCATACCCTACAGGAAACGTACTATAGGACTATTCGTTACCCCATAATTAACTCCACAAAAACCGAAGCCCCAACCATCAATGCTCGTTCATCAATATCAAAATGTGAACAATGATGTGGAACGCTCATGGGTTCACTACCTTCCGGTGCTGAACCAATAAAAAAGAAACACCCCGGGATTTTCTGAATATAGTAGGAAAAATCTTCTCCACCCATTGATTGAAAAGGAAATCCTGCGCCTTCACCAACAATCGCTTTTGATGCGTTTAAAGCATTTTCGGTTGCGGAATCATGATTTATTGTTGGTGGATAACCATCTTCATAATCCATTGTGATTACAGCCCCAAACGTAGCAGCTACACCATCCAGAATTTCTTGCATCCGAGTTTTTATTAATTGTCTGTTTTCTTCTGTATAAGCACGAGCAGTACCATACATTTTTACTTCATCGGCAATTATATTAAAATTATGTCCACCTTCAATTTTACCCAAGGTTACAACTGTACTTTCCAATGGATCCGTATTTCGTGAAACAATGGTTTGCAGAGCAGTAATGAGATGCCCTGCTACCACAATACAATCCACCGTTCCTTGCGGTGCTGCTCCATGACCACCAATGCCTTTGATGGTAATATCAAACGTATCGGCAGACGCTAAAACTGGACCCGACTTGATTCCAATAGTTCCATAACCCTGATAATTCCATAAATGAATTCCATATATCTCATCGATCCCATCAAGACAACCATCTTCAATCATGTATCGTGCGCCACCTTCACCCTCTTCTGCCGGTTGGAAAATAAATCGCACCGATCCCTTGATCTGATCTCGTTTTTCTGATAATACTTTTGCAGCACCCAATAACATCGCCGTATGACCATCATGGCCACAGGCGTGCATTTTCCCATCATGGATGGATTTATAAGAAACGTCTCCCGTTTCCTGCATAGGAAGCGCATCCATATCAGCACGCAAGGCAATCGTTGGCCCAGGTTGACCACCGACTAAATCGCCCACAACACCGGTTTTGCCAATTCCCGTTTTTACAATCAATCCATAGGATTTCAACTTTTCGGCTACTAATCCCGCAGTGCGATGGACTTCAAAACCTAGTTCGGGGTGTTTATGAATGTCACGACGAGTTTCAATGATTTCATCTTTTATAGCTTCAATTTCAGGTCGAATATTTATGTTCTTCATAGTGGTATATAGGTCTTTATTTATGATTTATCTGTTTATTTCTTCTATCAGGGATTCTAATAATTGTTTGAATTTTGGTTTTACCAAATCTGCCGTTTCGATCACTTCCTGATGTGTGAGTGGTTGATTTGTAATTCCAGCAGCAAAATTGGTTAAAGTCGAAAGTGTAATTACCGGGAGACCAAATTCCGCAGCTGTAATAATTTCAGGGACGGTGCTCATACCAACTGCATCTGCTCCCCAAGAGCGAAAGAGATCGACTTCTGCTGGAGTTTCATAAGCGGGACCTTGTGTCCAACAGTACACGCCTTCTTTCAATTCAATCTCATTTTTCTTAGCGGATTTTCTTACCAAATTCAATAATGAATCAGAATAATAAGGTGGTTTGGTATAAACTGGTGGTTGCTCCCATCCGTGGCGAAATGTACAATCCATGTGCCCCGTAACCAGCATAAGATTCCCAGGTAAATTCTTTGGATTCGTAGAACCGGCAGCGTTCGTGATTATTAAATGATCCAGACCCAGTTTATGTATTAATCGAACTGGAATGGTCACCGTATTAAAATCATAACCTTCGTAATAATGGAATCGGCCTTTGGCTGCCAAAATTGGAAATCCATTGTAAAAACCGTATATAAATTCCCCAGCATGTCCTTCAACCGTTGGTTTGGGATACCCTGGAATATCTTTGTATGGTATGGTGACGGCATTATCAAGCTGATCTGCGAAGTCTCCCAATCCAGATCCCAGAATAATTGCAGTTCCTTTGTTTACCTGTGTTTTATCAAACACATATTCTGTCATATTGTCTATTGAATTCATCATGCTTTCGTCGCTAATTGTCCGCATCCAGCGTCGATATCCGTCCCTTTGCTCCAGCGAACAGTTACTGTGAATGGTGCGTCCCTAAGTTCTAGTAAAAATGATTTTATTCTCTGGTCAGATGGTCGTTGATACTTCCCGCCAATATCATTGTATGGAATCACATTTACTTTGCAGGGTAATCCTCCGATCAATCGCAACAGTCGTTTGGCATCTCCTGAAGTGTCATTAAATCGATCCAATAATACATATTCAAATGTGAGATGTTTGCGTGATCTTTCATAATAGTATTTTGCAGCTTCCATTAGATCTTCCAGTGGATGGTTTTTTTCCATTGGCATAATTTCTAATCGTTGCTCTTTCGAGCTGGCATTTAAACTAATAGCCAAATTGTATCGTTGTCGTTCATCTGCAAATTGTTTGATCTTTGGTATAATCCCAGATGTTGATATGGTGAGTTTTCGTGATCCAATATTTATTCCCTGTTGATCATTCATCAGAGATGCCGCTTTCATCACGCGATCATAATTAAGAAATGGTTCGCCCATTCCCATAAACACAATATTGGTTATACGTTCATCGATATCTTGTTGAATTTGCAAAACCTGATCAACAATTTCACCTTCAGTAAGGTTTTTCTTGAATCCCATTTTGGCTGTAGCGCAGAAGGCACAGTCTAATGCACATCCTACTTGAGTCGAAACACAAATAGTTACCCGCCCATTTTCACGAATTAAAACCGATTCAATTTGCTCACCAGTTTGCAATTGGAATAGATATTTTTTCGAAACAGCATCGGATTCGCCGCTAACCAGAACCTTTTCTAAGGGATGAAGAACAAAACTATTCTTGAACTTTTCTCGTAAGGGTAGCGGAATATTTATCATTTCATCCAAAGATTGAATATGTTGCTTGTATATCCAATGAAAGATTTGTTTTGCTCGGAAAAGTGATGTTTCAAAATTTCGCAGAATTTCAATCAAATTTTCCAGATCCATTCCTATAAGAGTATTCTGTGTTCTTGTCGATGCCATGCGATAAATTAGGATTATTTAGCCACGGATTATGCTTAATATTTATCAACCACAAATTTTACGGATTGTGCGAACAGATTGATAAAAATCGTATTGATTAAATTATTCGATGACCTAATAACTATCTAAAAATCGGGAGATTAACACCTGAACACTCAAATACTTTTACCTTAACTTCCTGCGCTCGAATTGAAGAAAAGAAAATCGGAACCCTTTAACATTATAAACATTTGCCCGTATTAAAGGACGGAAACCACTATGAATAAACCCTCAGATACACAGTTACTACAACGACTAGTTGAAAAGAAATCGCATTTCCTTGATGAAATAAGTAAAGTTATTGTAGGTCAAACTGAAATTTTAGATCACATTATAATTGCGCTTTTATGCAAAGGTCATACATTATTAGTCGGTGTACCCGGCTTGGCCAAAACATTATTGATCAAATCCACGGCTGATTTGTTAGATCTAAAGTTCCGTCGAATTCAGTTTACACCAGATTTAATGCCCAGTGACATAACGGGTACCGAAGTCATTGAAGAAGATCATTCAACTGGTAAACGTGAATTTCGTTTCTTCAAAGGTCCAATTTTCGGCAATATTATTTTGGCTGACGAAATAAACCGGACTCCACCAAAAACACAGGCTGCATTGCTAGAAGCAATGCAAGAACATAAAGTCACAACAGCGGGAACAACCTATACACTGGAGGAACCCTTTTTCGTCCTGGCAACACAAAATCCAATTGAGCAGGAAGGGACTTATCCCCTCCCGGAAGCACAGTTAGACCGTTTTATGTTTAATCTAAAAATTGATTACCCAAGTCGGAATGAAGAAGTCGCCATTGTTCAATCCACAACAGGACATGGTGATGCAGCATTAGCAAATGTAATAGGTCGTGAAGAATTATTGGCTTTTCAGGATTTAGTCCGTCGTGTGCCAGTTGCTAATAATGTCGTTGAGTTTGCCGTGGATTTTGTTAGCTCTACACGTCCAAAATCAGAAACTGCACCGGAATTCATAAAAGAATGGATTGACTGGGGAGCGGGTCCTCGCGCGTCACAATATTTAGTTCTTGGCGCAAAAGCGAAAGCCATTCTCGATGGGCGTCCTTCACCGGATATCCAGGATATTAAAGATTTGATTCTACCTGTTCTACGTCATCGTGTTTTGACAAACTTCAATGCTGAAGCCGACGGTCTTAGTGTGGATGATATATTGTTGAAGTTAATGGAAAAATGACACAGAGAACTCAGAGAACACATAGAATATTAAGGTTTTTCTGTTTTGATTAAACCAAAGTCATTATCTACTCAAGATTCAATTACACATGAAATAATTGGTGCAGCTATTGAAGTCCATCGCATACTTGGTCCAGGATTGTTGGAATCCGCTTACTCACAAGCGCTTGAGCACGAATTAACTTTAAAAGGATTTTCGATAGAACGTGAAGTACAAATTCCTGTAGAATATAAAGGAAAAAAGCTCGGGACTGGTTACCGTGCTGATTTAATTATCGATAATAAAGTTTTAATAGAATTAAAAGCACAAGAAGATAATAAGAGAGTGTTCGAAGCTCAAACCCTTACAAATCTTCGTTTGTCTGGATTAAAAATTGGACTACTCATTAATTTCCATAACAAAAAACTAGTAGAGGGTGTAAAACGTTTTGTATTCTAAATTCATTAAACATTCTCTGTATTCCTCATTGCCCTCTGTGTAACTACCTACAATGGATAAACGTAAATACCTAAAACCAGAAGTTGTAGCCAAGCTCAGTAATATGTCTTTGCGGGCGCGATTGGTAGTAGAAGGCTATATCATCGGGCAGCATAAAAGTCCCTATCATGGTTTTAGCGTAGAATTTGCTGAGCATCGCGCTTATGGGCCGGGGGATGAAATCCGCCATGTGGACTGGAAATTGTACGGTAAAACTGATCGGTATTATGTAAAACGCTACGAAGAAGAAACAAATTTACGTTCCTACATCATCCTTGATACTAGTGATTCAATGAATTTTTCCAGTGGCCCGGTAAGCAAACTGGATTATGCCAGTTATCTATCCGCCGCAATTGCATATTTAATGCTGAACCAACAAGATGGAATTGGGTTGGTTACTTTTGATGAAAGAATTCAACAATTTATTCCGCCGCGATCTACTCCAAGCCATCTTAATACGGTGCTTACGCGATTAGAACAAATCAAAACGGGCACGGATACCAAACTAGGTTCTACGTTACATGAGATGGCAGAACGAATTAAAAAACGCGGCCTTGTGATAGTTATTTCTGATTTGCTGGATAATCCCGATGATGTTCTTGATGGATTAAAACATTTTCGGCACAATAAACAGGAAGTCATTGTATTTCATATCCTGGACAGACAAGAATTACTGTTTGATTTCAATGCTCGTACCAGATTTAGAGATATGGAATCGGGAGAAACGATTACAACTGAACCATGGCATATACGAAAAGATTATCAAGAATTAGTGAATAAATTTCAGGATAATTATCGTAAACGGTGCAGAGAACGACACATTGATTATATTCCATTATTCACAGATGAATCATTGGATGGAGCGCTGAACGAATATTTAAGGAAACGACAGAAATTAGGATAAAAAAAAGCCCCAAACTCTGGGGCTTTTTTGTAATACTAATTTGAATTATTACTCAATCATATTTCTTTGATTTATCATAATAACGCTGAGCTTCATCTGTTTTTCCCTGTTTTATCAATACCCGCGCCATTGATCGATAATGACTTGCATTTTCAGGATCTAAAAAGATTGCTTCTTTGTACCATTTTTCAGCTAATTGCCATTTTTCAGCTGTTTCAAAGGTCTGTGCAATTCCAATAATCGCCTCTGTATCATCAGGATTCAGATAGTATGAATCCATAAAATTATCTTCGGCCTTTTCAAAATTTCCCATCTTCATATAGAGCACACCTAAATTAAAATGAAGATCAGCTTTTCCTTGCTCGTCATCTTCTAATTCAATCGCTTTTTCGTACGTTGTTACAGCATCCTCAATCTGATCCAAATCATAATATATCTGTGCTAAAAGTTTTGCTGCATCCAGATTTGCTGGATCCAATTTCAACGCATTATTCAAAGCTTCACTCGCTTCTTCCAATTTCTCCAATCTCAAGTAGACTTGACCCATTGTCACATAGAGTTTTGGATCTTTAATATTTGCATGATTACCTTTTTCTAATGCATCCAACGCTTTATCATTGAAACCCCGCTCTAAATACACCAGGCCTAGAATAGGATAGTTCTGTGGTTCTTTAGGATTAATATCTCTTGCCATTTCAAAAGCTACAATGGTCATATCCAGTGCTTGATTTTTATCGTCGCCTTCTTTTCCTCGAACTGTATTGAATTGTTTTACTGCATCGTTATAAGCGTCAGACCAAGCTTGATTTCTGGCGTTATCTACATAATCTTGTACTGTGGATCCTTGTAAAATGACTTTACCAGCACCAAGTTCTAAAGCAAGATCAAACATTTTATTCATGTTTGTCCAATCTTGATTGCGCTTATAAATCTCATTCCCAAGTAAGTAAGGGATTTCTGGATTTTGTGGCTCAACCTTCAAAGCTGCTAACAAAAATTCTTCAGCTTTGTCCCAATTTTGTTGCTGAATATACAATTTTGCAGAAGTGAGCTCCTGACTTGTGCAACCGAATAAGATTAACGCAAATAATAGCGTTAACGGTAAATTATTTCGCAATAATCGTAACATGGCTTCCTCTTAAGTTTGCATAAAATGTGTGTTGAGAAATTAGAGGGCATGATCGCTCAGATCAAGGTGTAACGGTCAATTGAATTTTATCAATTCTATTCTGGAAAGATTCTTCAGTGACTACTGTCAATGGTTCAACGCCAAACCCTTCAACGCAAAATGATGCCCAGGCCGAACCCTCAATCAATGCATTTTGTAATGATTTCCCAGCTGCCAATGCAGATATAAATCCACCGCCAAATGTATCGCCAGCGCCCGTTGGATCTACCACATTTTCTACTGGATATACACCTACAGAAACTTCTTTATCATCCCAGAATACTTTTGCTCCCTTGCTTCCCAGTTTGATTACAACAACATCTGGACCCATATCCATTAATGACTTTGCCGCAACTTTTGGTTCTTTACTACCCGTGATCATTTCAGCTTCAGATTCATTAAGTAGAAGAATATGCGTTTTGCTTATTACCTTATCAAGTTCTTCACGAGTGATATCAATCCACAAATTCATTGTGTCCACAACAAATTTTGAAGATGAACCGCATTGATTCATAACCGACAACTGCAGCGATGGATGAATATTTGCCAGAAAAACCCAAGGATGATTCTTATTGTCCTCACTCAACGTCGGGTTGAATTTTTCAAATACACCTAATTCTGTAAATAAAGTGTCTCTATCATCGCCATTATCATGGTACTTACCGCCCCATTGAAAGGTTTGACCTTCAACTACTTCAAAATCTAACAAGTCCGCAGCATACTTTTTATAATGATTATGACCATATTCAGGAAAATCATTTCCAACAATGCCCACCACTGATACTTTTGATTTATAACCTGCGGATACCAATGCATAGGAAACTGATCCCCCTAATAATTTTTCTCTTTTGTCCGTGGGTGTTTCAATTGTATCTAATGCTATGGAGCCAACAATTAATATTTTATTCTTTTTCATAGGGTCAGTTTAAATGTGGTTTCTAATCCTCTGCAAACAGCAAGTTGTGATATTTGCACATCAAATTTTTGCTTGTGCTTAATCCTTGATATAAAAACATTGGTTGGGCTATATTTGCTCTCATGTCAATAAAAACTTACGCCATTATCACCGATATTCATTCTAATGTAGAGTCTCTACTACAGGCACTACGAATTATAAATGATAGAGGTTCTGTTGATCAAATTATTTGTTTAGGCGATTGTTTTGCTATTGGTCCTGAACCAAAAGCTACTTTAGAGGTATTGCGCAGTTTAGAGAATTGCATATTTATCCGTGGTAACCATGATCGATATTTAATTGAAAAATTATGGGAACAGGAACGACCTTCCCTTGAGGGGATGGATCCTGATGATCCAATTTGTCAGGCTATTGTAGCGAATGAAAAATGGACATATAACCAAATTGGTGATGTGGGAATTGAATTCTTAAACAACATGCATGTTTCTTACAGGGATACCGTAGATGGGACGCTTGTTGAATTTACTCATGCCTGGTACCAACGCGATGATCAGCCACCATCCATGGATGAAGCCCTTCATTGGCGCAATCATGTTGCCAATGCTCAACCTGATATAGATTCATTCATTTTTATACATGGACATGTACATATTCCGCGATATGAAGAACGAGGTAATTTAAAAATCCTATGCCAAGGAGCTACAGGATTACCTTTTGACGAGGATACGAGGGGTTCAGTTGCATTCCTGACAGTTGGTGAATCTTTTAATTGGGAAGTCAATCGCTATAAGTACGATGTGCAAATTCCAATTCGACAATTAGAAGAAAGAAAACCGCCGTTTTATAAAAACCTTCAATTGACATTACAGTACGCAGGAATTCGCAACGACATATAAAATTTTCTCTCATTCTTTTCCTTCCAACCCCACCCCATTAACTTCTCACCTTGAAAATGCTATATTTTGATCACAGTGCCACCACACCGATACGACAAGAAGTTCTCATACTTCTGGAAGAAGCCCAACGTCTTCATTTTGGGAATCCTTCCAGTACATATAAATATGGACAAAAAAGTCGGGTTCTTTTAGAAAAAGCACGTCGTCAGGTTGCTGATTCTATTTGCGCCAAACCAAATGAAATTGTATTTACCGGAGGCGGTTCTGAGAGCAATAATATCGTACTATGGAATTTGCTTTATTCGAAAAATAAGCATGTAATCACTTCAGAAATTGAACATCCCGCCATTCTCAACGTGCTCCACCAATTACGTGATTTTGGTATAACGTATACAGCACTTCCCGTTGATCAAAAAGGCTTGGTTAGCCTGGAGGCAATAAAGTCTGCAATCCAAGACGATACGGGGTTAATCACAATCATGATGGCAAACAATGAGGTTGGCACAATTGAGCCCATTGAAGCCATCAGTAAAATTGCTCATGAAAATTCTATTTTGATGCATACGGATGCTGTACAAGCCATGGGAAAGATTAAAATTGACGTAAAATCGCTGGATGTTGATATGTTGAGTTTATCGGCACACAAATTTTATGGACCAAAAGGTCTTGGCATATTATACGTTAAAAAGGGTATTAAACTTAATCCTCTGATTGGTGGGGGGGGCCAAGAGCATGGATTAAGATCCGGGACAGAAAATATACCGAGTATTGCCGCCACAGGATTGGCAACCCAATTAGCATCTGACCAGTGTATTGAAAATGCTCATCATTTAACCGAACTTGAAAATCAGTTCAAATCAGCACTGACCTCCCGCTATTCTCGTGCAATTTTTAATGGACATCCAGAAACCCATTTACCAGGTTTGGTTAGTGTTGCGATTCCAGATGTTCCTAGTGATTTCATGATTATTAATTTGGATTTACAGGGTATTGCCATTTCCAGCGGAAGTGCGTGTTCCTCAGGAACGGTTAAACCGTCGCGCATCCTTACCTCACTTGGTATATCAAATGAATTAAATGTCCGCACGTTGCGAATAAGCTTTGGGAAAGACAATTCTGCAGATGATGTGTCAACACTAGTTGATGCTATGATTGGTGTAATTCAAAAAGCATCCAAATATCGTGTCTGAACGTGTGATTCTCGGCATGAGCGGGGGAGTTGATAGTGCCGTTGCAGGTCACCTTTTAAAAGAACGCGGATATCAGGTTGAATGCTTGTTCATGAAAAATTGGGAAGGCGACGATGATGAACAATGTACAGCCGAGGAAGATTATGAAGATGCTCTGGCTGTCTGCGATCAACTAGATCTTCCACTACATAGTGTAAATTTTTCGAAAGATTATTGGGAAAAGGTCTTTCAATATTTTCTTCAAGAATATAAATCCGGCCGCACACCAAACCCGGACATTCTTTGCAATAAAGAAATTAAGTTTAAAGTGTTTCTGAACTATGCACTCGATTTGGGGGCAACCCGCATTGCCACCGGTCATTATGCACGATTAAAAACTGATGAATTCGGTACCCACCTTTTACGAGGTATAGATAACAACAAAGATCAGACTTATTTTTTATACACACTCCAGCAAGATGCACTTAGTCGAAGCATTTTTCCCATTGGTGATTATTCAAAAAAAGAAGTTCGGTCAATCGCTGAAGAGGCGGGATTTATAAATAGCCTTAAAAAAGATAGTACGGGGATTTGCTTTATCGGAGAGCGAAACTTTCGGTTTTTTTTGGAACAGTATTTACCTGCTCAGCCGGGTGACATTGTTACTATAGATGGAACCATCATCGGCAATCATAATGGATTGATGTATTATACACTTGGCCAACGTAAAGGAATTGGTGTTGGTGGTGGACATGGAGAGAAAGAAGCTCCCTGGTATGTTGCAGATAAAAACCTGGAAAAGAATCATTTGATTATTGTGCAGGGTCGCGAACATCCGTCGTTGTATGATTCAGGATTAGTCGCTGACCAATTGCATTGGACAATTTCACCTCCGGTTGAATTACCATTCACGTGTACCGCCAAAATTCGCTATCGGCAGCAGGATACTCCCTGCACCATTCTTTCCAGTATAAATAATCAAATAACCGTTCAATTCGATTCGCCACAATTCGCTGTCACGCCTGGTCAATCAATCGTTTTTTATCAAGAAGATGAATGTTTGGGCGGCGGTATCATTGTTTCTTCCCTCTAATTGTCATAGTATAAAATAAAACGGGATCATTTTTAACCGTTTACCGTAAATACCCACAAGCAATTTTCAGAAAATAATTGTATTATTACGGTAGGATATGAAGGGTAAAAACACAATCATCATTTTCAGCATCGTTATGCTTTCCTTCGGATGGGGACAGCTTATGTCAGATTTACCATCCTTGGAACGACCAGAAACCATGCATTTAAATCTTAATCGGAGTGAGGGATTATCACTGTTTGACTCTGAAAGATTTGATATGAATCATGGGTTTTCAATGTCTATGATGTCCTATGGTGGTTTATCATTTAGTGTTGGCAGCTATACAAATCAAATGACGTACTGGATTAACAATAATCTTCGCATTGATTCCGATATTACATTATATCAACCTATGATGAATAATCCCATGGCTATGAACCAAACATTAAATGCTAATTTGATGTATAATACGACCCTGACATATCGGCCAACTGAAAATTCTATCATCAGTTTTTCTATTGGGAATAACCCTTATACTGCACAACGACATTATTCGCCTTTCCAACTCAGGGCATTCTGACCACGTGACCAAGAAAAACCGGAATTCCTTCCTAAATAAACTTCTGCCGAAATCCAAAAAACGGAAATCAACGTCCGGCTGGCAGGATACGATTATCAACTCAGCGATAGCTGTATTATCATTGGTAATATTTGCTTTTATATTTTCATTTTCTCGGCAATATCCAAGAACGGGCGTTCCCATGGATGTGACCTTTCCTGAAATGAATGATAGACCAAAACTTGCTGTTGAGATATATGAAGAAAATCCCATAATGGATATAAAGGTTGAAGTATTGAATGGCTGTGGTGTAAAAGGTGTCGCAGGAATAATCTCCGATTTTCTCCGTGATCACCACTTAGATGTTGTACGTTCTGAAAACGCCGAACATTTTGAATACAACGAAACACTTATAATACAAAAAAATGAAAATATCCATGCCCTGCAAACCGTATCAGATGCCATGGGATTTGATATTAATGACAAAACTCGTGTTTTGGTCCAACCGGATCCAACTTCCGATGTAGCCCTATCAGTGATCATCGGTAAAGATTACGCGAATTTGAAGTCCACCCAAACTTTATTTAACCAAGAATAAACTATTTTGACAAAACCATCCCTGGAAACGCCAGATCTTCTGGCTAACGAAATCGGGCAATTAGCCCTTTCTAAAAAAGCTGAAAATGTATTAGCCATAGATGTTCGTGGTCTCACCAGCCTTACCGATTTTTTCGTAATATGTTCGGCTGATACAGATATTCAGGTAAAAGCTGTGGCGGATGCGATCCGTAGAGGCACACCTCATAAACCAGCCCATGTTGAGGGTTATGACAATATGCAATGGATATTACTCGACTATATTGATGTTGTTGTGCATGTCTTCAAAACCCGTGAGCGGAATTTTTATAACATAGAAAAATTGTGGGCGGATGCCCCTACCAAAGAATTAAGCGATGAACTTGAAGGATTACCTCAGTCAGAAACTGAACCAGGCGCTGACGGAGCTTGATCTCCCGTCAGTAGACTTTCAGCTAGCTCCAACTAAAAATCCTCAATTTGGGGATTTATCTACCAATTTAGCCCTCATTCTTGCAAAGCAGGCAAAACAAAACCCTATTGAACTGGCTAATAAACTAAAATCAGAACTGGATTTGGATAATTCCTTTGTACGGGAAGTATCTGTTACACCACCTGGTTTCATCAATTTTACTTTTAGCAATCACTATCTATTTGAAGCCCTAAATGATGTATTAAATAAGGGTGTTGATTACGGAAAATCGGATATGGGTACTGGGCAATCTGCAAATGTTGAGTTTGTAAGTGCCAATCCCACTGGTCCGCTCACCGTGGGTCATGGTCGTCAATCAGTTCTTGGGGACACCGTTGGAAACATTCTCCAATGGCATGGATATGATGTGACACGGGAGTATTATTACAATGATGCGGGTCGTCAAATGCGCATCCTTGGGCAATCCGTGGCCGCTAGATACTTTCAAGAATTAGGAAAAGATATCGCCCTCCCTGAAGATGGATATCAAGGGTCATATATCAAAGATATCGCGAAATCTATTATTGTTGATCATGGGCAAGAATTGACCGAAGAAAGCCCACTCTTTCGCGAGCTGGCAGAAAAAACCATATTTAGTGATATTAGTGAATCCTTAAAGCAACTCGGTATTAAGCACGATCAGTTCACCAATGAAAAAACATTCTATGAAAGTGGTGCTCTTGATGACATCGTAGAATCTCTGAAGAAAAAAGATTTGGTTTATGAATCCGAGGGTGCAAGCTGGTTCAGAACCACCGCGCTTGGAAAAGAACAAGATCGCGTTTTAATAAAGAGCTCCGGGGAGCCAACCTATCGTTTACCTGATATTGCCTATCATCGAAACAAGCTAGATCGCAAATTTGATCTTGTTGTGGATATTTTTGGCGCTGACCACCAGGACACCTATCCTGATGTGCTTTCTGCCCTGGAAGCTTTGGACTATGATGTGAGCTCCATCCGTGTGCTCATCCATCAGTTTGTAACACTCATCCGTAGCGGTGAAGTCGTTAAAATGTCTACCCGAAAAGCAAACTTCGTCACGTTGGACGAACTCACAAATCTGGTTGGCAAGGATGTGGTTCGCTATTTCTTTATCATGCGGGGTATGAATAGTCATTTAAATTTTGATCTGGATCTTGCACAAGACCAATCAGAAAAAAACCCTGTATATTATCTGCAATATGCACATGCGCGAATTGTAAATATTTTAAAACACGGCGAACATCTGGACTTTGAGTATTCAACCGATTTTAATGCAGGGCGACTTACTCATGATTCTGAATTAACACTTTTGAAATCTATCAGCGAGTTTCCAGACATCATGGCAATGGCATTAAAAAGTTTAGAGCCTCAATTGATTGCAAATTATCTGCATGGTTTGGCAGGTCATTTTCATCGATTCTATTCTGATTGCCGTGTCATAACAGAAGACAAAGAATTATCGCAGGCGCGATTGGCATTAATATTTGGCACAAAAACTGTTATTGCCAATGGATTATCCATCCTTGGGGTGAATGCTCCAGATAGAATGTAACCATGCTGAACTTTGTTCAATCTGAACTAGAATTCTTTATTCTTTGTCTCACGACTTTATTTACCCTCATAAATCCCCTGGGCATCTCACCGATTCTCTTTGTGATGACGGAGCGGTTTACAAAAGAAGAAAAAGCGGATATTGCATTAAAAGGGACTCTAACCGCCACCGGAGCCTTATTAGTATTTGTTTTTATGGGCTCTCTTATTTTCAATGTTTTTGGGATCACGGTTGAAGCTTTTCAGATTATGGGCGGGATTTTGTTTTTCCGGAGTGGACTCAGCATGTTGGAAGCTAAAATTGGAAGAACCAGGACCACACCTACAGAACAAGAAGAATCTCAATCTCACGATGACATTGCTATCAGTCCCATTGGAATTCCTCTCATAGCTGGTCCCGGTGCCATTACAGCTGCAATGTTGCTTTCAAGCCAGACTCCGGGTATATATAGTTATGGATCGTTGGTTATGGCCGTTCTGATTGTATTGTCTGTTGTTTACCTTATTTTGCGTAATGGTGATAAAATAATAAAAGCGATTGGGTTTTCAGGAATGAGGATCATACAGCGTATCATGGGTCTTTTGCTTCTGGTAATTGCCGTACAGTTTGTTATAAATGGCGCTGAAGTCGTTTTAAAAAGAATTTTTCACTAATATATAGAACCAATGGGGAAGGTTTGAACTTCCCCATAGTATATTTGCATTTATTTATATCATTTTTATATAAACCGTAACCTTAGGCTAACGACAACCATTCCCTATATCTCTACTTAGTATCATTTACGGGATTCTGCCATGTTTTGGCACGAGGTTTGTTACTATTAAAGCGAACATGAAAAAAACGGAGAAAAAAATGAGACATTACACAAATACTTTAACAGACTGGATCGCTTTTTCGATCGTCATTTTATTAACCCTTTCGCCTTTTGTGATGATATAAGCAAGGATTATAGAATGAATCATTTAAATCATAAAATACAAGACATCCTAGATTGGGTTTCCTTAGTCACAGTACTGATGTTAACCATTTCACCATTCATATTAATATAGGAAAATTATCATGAGAAAACATAAAGACAACAATATCGCAGATTTTATCGGATTAACGGTCGTTTTACTTCTTATCATTTCACCCTTTGTCTTGTTATAAGATACTTTGATAAGACTTTATTTAAGAAACATTGCCTTTCGTGACTCGGTGTAATCCCCGGTGTTCAACCGGATAATATAAAGTCCAGCGCTAACATCACGCCCTAGCATATCCTTCCCTGACCAGATAACCTTATAATTCCCGCCCTCCATAAATTGTTTAACTAGTGTATTAACTAGTTGTCCCTTTACATCATAAACATTCAATTCAACACTGCTTTTATGCGGCAAACTGAATTCAATGCTTGTTGTGGGATTAAATGGATTTGGATAATTCTGATGCAATGCAAATTTGCTTGGTAAAATTGGATCATGAACAAGCGCTACAGTGCTGGCATCAATGGTTAGAGTAAATGGACCATCGGTAGATGTTGTCGATGCTATGCCATCAGTGGCAGAGATATTCCATGTACCGGTTATATTTGTTACTCCTTCAGCATTCATTAGCGATACTACATCACCATGCGTCCAAATAATCTCATTAAAATCCTGCTGATCCACACCAAGTATGTCTAGATCACCCGTCGTATGGAAAATGTAATCCACCTGATCACCATCGACATCATCGGCTATCTCCCACATAAAACGAAAGGTGTCATTTAAATTATCGTTTGTGATATTAATTGTAACATTCTCCAATGGCTCCAATAATCCAAAATCTTCAGGAGCATCATTTACAGGATTAACCGTTAGAACAAATGATGTGGAATCAGAATATTCACTATCGCTCACAACTACAGTAATTGTACCCGAACCGTTCCAGTTTTCCGTTGTACTGATTGATAATGTGTAATCAACTATTGTGGTTAGAATATTTGGATCAGAACTATGAGAAAATAGTGTTAATTGGTCATTATTCGGATCCGAATAAACAACTTGAATATTGGTAGGTGTATCTTCGTTTATCTCTAAATCCTCAATTGAAGTAATGATTGGAGGGAGATTTAATGTTGTGGAATCGATGGCATGAAAGATAAAGGGATCATCCGGTTGCCCATACTGATCATCAGTAATGAAAGATAATGTATCTGTAATATTCAGAATGGTATCTCGTCCCGAATCATAAACTAGAAATGTTATGTCTTCGTAATTCGTGTTGCCATAAACCATCAAGAAATACATCCATTGATCCAATGTGTATATTGGATTAATAACGCCGCGACATGTATCATTTTGGAAAGCGGCTATCGTATTTAGGGTGTCACCCGATTCGCTACCATTTATATATAGGATACCGGTAATGGTCATCGCGCTTTCATAATTACTTGGATTTACTGTCCAGTCAGTTGGTGGCTGAGCCACCAACCACTGGCCCAAAGCTATTAGTAGTATTAGTTTTTTCATCATTTTAACATTATCATTTTTCTTACTTGATGGAAGTCTTTGCTATGCATTACAATCAAATACATCCCTGAAGTAACTGGTTTTCCAAAATCATTAGTACCATTCCAGATGACAAAACGATATCCCGCGCCCATGTCATCATCTACTAATGTGCGAACATGCTGACCCAGTAGATTATAGATAGTAATGTTCACACGAGCATCTTCCGGTAACCCAAATCCCAATTTTGTTATTGGATTAAATGGATTCGGGAAGTTTTGACTTAAGGAATAAACATCCGGTATATATCCTTTCTCTCCTATTTGCAATGCAGCCTTGGTAAGAATTATAGGATTCTGCACAGTTCCGATAATATCATCATTGGAAAAGGATAATACTTCATTTCCACGATAGGTGATTTCTCCGTCAGCCTGGAATATTTTAAACTCAATTGTTTCGCTCTTATCTCCATAAATCATAAGGAAGACACGATACGCATCCAATCCTGGAATGTATATTGGTCGGGCTACACCGCGAACTTCCTTGCCAACAAAAACTGCAACAACATCTCCCGGATCATTAATTCCAACGGTATCACTTTCAATGAGCAGTGTAACGCTCATATTATTCTGATAATCCATCGGGCTTACAATCCACGGAGATTCTGGCAGGTTGTCATCGATGGTTCGTGCCATCATCATCATGGTTCCCTCAACCGGATAATTGAAAGTGTCTGACTGCGCACTTAACAATTTGTATCCTTGACCTGGGTGCATCCAGTCCAAACTACCGAGCCAACCCAATCCATCAACATATTGAGCAAAACTGAATTGGTCTTTAATAAGATCATCTGTTGTACTAGCGTGATCATTTAAGGCTTGGTTCACATTCTGGTTTAAGTTTGGTATAAATCCTAACCAGTTCCACCCTGCATCTATCATTATATCCAAAGTGTCTGACCCCACAGTAAATCCAACGATGTCCAGTGTATTCATAGAATCAATATCAGCCTTGTACATTTCCCCTAGTTCAAGACCTGAAACTGAGAGAGGTCCTGTCCAGCTACCTATTGCTTCAGAATATTGGGTAAAGGATTCTTGTCCGATAATGCGATCATTATTCGTAAGTGTAAAGTTTTCAAACAAGGTGTCCAGGTCAGTTAGATATTCACTTTCGAGATTTACACTAAACCAGGTGAACCCGGATACTAGTTCAATTTCCTGAGCAATGGCTCCATTTGCATTGAGTTGCAATGGTTCGGTAGGTGTTCCAGCATAATCATCATTGATAAAAGTAAGCATTGTATCTACTTCCCAATATTCCACACACCCGGTGCGATCCCATATATGAAATTCAACAAGCTCACTACTGTACTCGTTGCTATAAACAGTCAAGTACGCCAGATAATTATCCAATTGCTCATCATATTCCACATTGACTAACCCACGACATTCATCATTCACAAAGGCTCCTAATCGATCATAGATATCCAAAGATTGGGTGCCTTTTACGAACAATTGCGCCGTGACATTCATAGAATATTCATAAATGGTAGGATCAACATCCCATTCAGGATAATGACACATGGACACAATATCAACACAGAGCGGCTCCATGCCATCTGGGGTATCAGCGTAAATAAAATGGGAATATTCACCAACATTCAAATTCGGATCAATATCAAAATGGATATTGAATGTTCCTCCGGGATTAATTTCTCCTGCCATCGGTGTTGCTGTTAACCAATCCGGCAATTCGGTGATCTCAAAAGGCTTTGATTCTGCACCAATATTATTTAACGGAATATCAAATCCTTGCTGATCTCCAACCCAGGCGATTGTATTCATTGAAGGAACATTCCATGAAATCGGGTTGCGATCTACAATAAATGACCAATGAAGCGTATCGCCTTCATTTCCGAACATATCTTCGTATCCCACAATGGTTACTTCAACATAGTGATTTTCGATAATGGAATTATGAATCTGTGGTATAATGACAATTCGCTCATTAGAGACACTGACTTCGATATCTGTAATTTGACCGCCGGCCTGGCCGTCAAAAAATATTACATTACTGCTCATGAGGGTCGCCGGATTAATCAGCTCTGTCATGTTTACTGCAATTTCATCATTCATATTCAGAACGCCGTCAACAGGTTCAGCTGAACCCAGCATTGATGGCCTAACACGATCAATGGTACCACGAATCGGTGGCAATTCATTTGTGAGCAATCCTTCTAGACAAATAGATCGCAGTCGCATATCATAAATACCATCCAGCAGATCACTAACGGCCCACTGCATTAACGCTGTTGTCTGACTGTACTCGCGCAGTGTATCAGCCTGCAACGTATCATCAATTGTGAACCAGACTTCATCACCTAATGCACGATACTGGAGCCAAAGCTGATCAAAATGATTCTGGTTCAAATCATATCCGGTTGCCACAATATCAAGGGTATCATTATTGGCAATATTGAGTACCCAGTTATCGGTTGGATCATAAATATCTGCCTCGGTACACGGCCGCGCATAATTAACGGTGAAGGATAATGTAAATCCATCTGTTACACCGGCATAGTTCGCTTCACATTCTGGAGCAAATTTTAGAGTCAGGTTTTCATATTCATAATGATCATCAGGTCCGCGCCAAACCGCTATTTGGGCGCTGTCAGCTGCAAGGGCATCAAGGGTGTAAGCAATTGGTCCGTTTGCACCATTAATCTGTACTTCTGCCCCCAAGGGATTGCTGGATTGCACAAAGGACAGATAGTATGTGCGTTCTTCATCCTGATCATTACGTAACAATACATTCAAAAGAGCCACATCATTAGGCAAAACATTAGTAACAGTACCGCCCACACCTAACCATTCCATATAAGGTACATCTCTGGGAGTTGTTACCACGGTCCCTTCTTCATTATACCAGGTTTCATAAGGACAGGATGAGTTCCCGGCAATGACGTGGAAAACCGGAGTACCATAAACCGGATCAGATGCTACACCTACGCTATAATCATCACCAAAATCATCATCATTCAATGTAAATGATGATGTATTTGAATTGCTCTGACTGCTACTCGCGCTCTGCCCCATATTCATACCAAATGAAAAATTGGTGGACAACTCAAAACCTGCTGCATCATTCACCGAGAACCCAACTGTTTGGGCAAATTCAGTGTCAAGTTCCATGGAAATTTCCTGGGTCATGCTGGATGAAACTTCAGAAGTAGTAGATACAGTAAAATCTCCAGCACCGCCTTCAAATGAGTAATTGGATGTATCCTGAGCAACCCATCTTAGAGAATCTTCTCGAATAAGAATATTGTTCCATCGGTCTATGGATTCCAAAAGGGTTGTATCGGCTTGAGAAAGGAGTTCAAGTTCAGGAAGCAAATAATCTTCTATATAACCACGAGTATATAAAAAGGTAGTGGCAAAGCCATCCGGGACAAATATTATCTGTGAGGTTAGAGAATATTGAAAACCACCATCATCAATTAAATCTAATACCTTTGTTTCACCATATAACAAGTTCAAGGCACCACCCACAAATAGATCACCTCGATTTCCCAAAACCTCTTCCACGTCACTGGTAGAATAACTAGTCTCAGTTGACATGCAAACCTGTTGAGAATTGCTGCTGCTCTGGGTAAAGGATGTAGATAATCCTGACGACAGTTCATACGTAGCCTCAATATCGATCTCGGTGGCCACAATAAAACCTATTGAAGTTGTGACACCAACTCCAAGGAAGGCTTTCATATCTAGACCGAAACCCTGAGATTGCCCCATGGTGAGTTCAAATTCCGTGCATTGTTCTTGAGAGCTGGTAAATTCAGAAAAACTTTGATCACCGGGAGGACGCCGCAAAATCAAAAAAGGAATATCTGGTGCTGTGGTTGTGAAATCCATTTGTTGTGGCTTATTGCCCAAAACTACGGCACGTGAAGTTGTGACAACGGAAGGTCGTCCAAGATTATCACTGGCAATAATTTCTATTGGTTTACTATATGGAGGATTACCTGATGAGCTTATATTCGGTTGACCTGGTAAGAGTCCATAACGATACAGACCGTCGCTGCCAAAGCTAGCAGTTACCGTATCTGACCGGTCACTTATCAAATCGATTATCTTAAATTCACCGCTATCAACTGGACAATCGAAGTTATTCCAATAGCGTTCGAAAGCAAAAAGATCAAGGGTGTCACGGACATTCTGACGGAATTGTTTATGATCCAATTCATTAACTGAAAACCCGGATATCAACGTTTCCATTGAAGTGCGGTAATTAAATTTTACCGTATCTTCATCTCCAACCCATAGGGAATCGATTAGCGAAAAAGAATTCTCTGTATTTATCGATTTTCCACCATTTAAAAAATACTGATCCATATCGATCAGCTCAGGTACTGTCGGATTATAAGTTCCCGTTTCATGAATATTTACTACTAGCTGATACGCCTGCGGTGGCATATTAGGAAATTCATAATTGCCTGAGGCATCTACCGCGATTGTTTTGCTAAATAGACCAGAGTTTGGATTTAATTGAACTTCTGCCAAACCATTTGGGCCTAGCGGACATTGACAGATCCCTCCAGTAACGGTTCCCCTAATAGTGCGTGTTTTTAGGTCTATAAAATTGGCAGTACGATTGGTTACCACATTCGTAAAATCGGTACTGTACGGCGAAAAATCCACAGCTTCCCGGGAAACTTTGTAGGGTTGGATTAACACATCTGCGCCGGGTTCAACTTCAACCCGATAAAAGCCTTCTTCGTTCGTCATCACGCCTTTGAATTCACCATTCACCCAGATCTGGATAAACTCTTCACCGCACTGCACGTCTTCGGTATTGTCTGTGTCAAAATAAACGTACCCGGTGATGGACATGAGGTTTGTGACAGTGAAGTTCTGACCATTTGCTACGGGGGAAGCATCTGCCAAATAAACAAGCCGATACGTGGGATCAAACTCATGATATACCTTAGACGGAGTAAGTGTAAAATTTGTACCATTGCCATAGTTTATATTATTAATCTGATAATTCCCATCTTGGTCAGAGTATGCTGTAGCGTAGACATCGGGAATACTGGTAGACCAGCTATTTGCAGATAGATTAGCTATTGTACCATTTTTGTCCTGATCTACTGCATTGGTTACTATAGAACCGGAACCCCCATTCATATTATACTGAGCGGTCATTGAAGGATAATTGACCTCCCCCAGAGTTTGATAATATAAATATCGGTCATAATCTCGCTCAAGATCGGTTACGGTCCTCGCTACATTCCAGAATATTAAGTCGTCAAGATTTCCACGATAAAATAATCCTCCTGAATATTTACCAATAAAGACTGATGCTATCCCCTGAGCAGTATGTGCATGGGTATAGGTGGTTTGACCTGAATTGATTGGCGCAATTTCGCCGTTAATAAAAAATTGTAAGTAAGGATTATTGCCTGTTGGATCCGTTTTTACCAACGCTACGTGCGTCCATTCATCAACGGCAATTGTAGCATCACTGGTCATTACGATTGACCCATTCATCTTAAAAATAAGTTTGCTATAACCAGAATTGTCTCTCAATCCAATTTCCCAGTGGGACCCTTTCGAAATCAATACTTCATTCGCGACTCGATTTGGCCTGATCCAGAACTCTACTGTGGCATTTGGTAAAGCAGTATTACTAACCAGTTCAAATGCATCGCCATCTGGAATAGTTATGTAATCATCAGAGCCATTTAAAAAAAGAGATGTACCCCAATTGGGAGTAAGAGTCAACTTTGCATTGGGAATTTTTGTGCCCAGGGATGTAGAAATTGTACCGGAAATGGAACCTACAGTAGACGTTTTACCTACTGCGGTTGTGGCTTCTCCTGCCCAGCCGAAGAAATTTTTCCCAAGGATATCGTAACTATATTCGGTTCCCACGTTCAGTTCAACAGCATCATCTGTATAGCTGGTATTTACATTGGGGTAATCATTACGTATTAATACACTATTGCGGAAAATATCATGCATTAGCGTAGATGGCGGTGTATTGGGATCGTATGACCATTCCAGATCAATTCGATCTGGGAATACTTCATAGGAAGCGCTAAGGTTGGCTTGACCCGGAGTACGCAACATTTGAGACCAGAAGCCAAGTTCCATGTTGTAGCCAGTAGTACTCATCGTGCTTGTAGATATAAATGGTTGGCCAACAATTATTGAAACCGAGCCTACAATCCGATCCTCACCAACCTGGGCCGGTGCAAGGTAACCTGTCATGGTTCCAGTTCCACCACTTATAATTACCTGTTCTGATGTATAACCAGCCAAAATAAAATTGAATAACAACAATAAACAGCCGGATAAAGGGATAATTCTTTTCAGGATTCCCAGTGACCGTCTTTGTGTTTTGGATTTAATCATGTGAATTCTCCTTTTAATCCGTTGAATGCGATTTATCATTAATCGGGATTAAGGGGATTTATTCATTCACCTGTTTCTCAAGTGCTTCAATCCTTTCAATAAGTGTATCGATGATTTCCTGCTGTTCCTTAATGGCTGCAATTGCCAATACACCGAATTGAGAATATGCTACACCTTTCGATCCTTGATTCTCTTCTACCAAAGATGGAAATATTTTTTCAACATCCTGAGCTATGAAACCAAACATTTTTGGATCGGATTCGTTGGATTGATTAAAATGATATTCTTTGGGCTCGAGTGTAATGACCTTTGACAGTATATTTCCAAATGGAGTAATATTCTTTTTTAAATTTCGATCAGAACCGCTGTAATAATTATAATTGTTAACTGAAATCCAAGAATAGAGACCGTTCGAATAATCAAATAGTAAACTACCTGTTGGGTTTTGTGAAAGGCGCCAAAAATGGGTATCATTCAAATTTTCCAGTGCTAAACCAGCATTATCAGTCTGCTGTTTAATATGTAAAGAGGTCCCTTCATTCGGGATTTCTTTACCTATCCCAACTTTGCAATTTTTGAAATAAACCTTTTGGGAGACGCTTCCCAAAACCAGTGGCAAATTGGGATTTTCGCCATAAATCCCTGGAAAACCCCAAGCTGAACCGAGTCGCAATGCACCCGATCCCGCCTCTGCTTCATGAACCATGATTTGTCCTTGAGCGATGGTTAATTTTGATTGTGGATTATCGGTACCAATACCAACATTACCACCTAAAATGGTCCCGTTTTGGTATTCATTGCCAAAGTTCAGATACAGTTTATCTTGGCGTCCCAATAATGCCAAATTTCTCGTAGAGCCATCGCCTGCTGATCCACCTTGAATCCATACATCGTGTACGCCATCATTTAGGTTGTTGCGTATTTTTCCTTGAACATGGAGTTTATGCGTGGGAGTATTAGTGCCAATACCAACATTGCCACCCAAAATCGTTCCGTTTCGGTATTCGCTGTCAAAGTTTACATAAAGTACATCGGCGCTTTTATGACCCAATAATGCCAGATTCCGGGTTTCGCCGATGGCGGCAGAACCGCCCTGGAGAAAAACATCATAGATGCCACCTGTATCAACCCGCAATATGCCATTAACCTGGAGTTTATGCGTGGGAGTAGTAGTGCCAATACCAACATTACCATCTTGAGGAAATACATTAGTTGTTCCATTCATTCCCGCCATCACGGCATAGGGAGATAAGGTAAGTTTTGTTCGTGGACTCATTTCCTCAGAACCGTCAATAGCGATACCGAGCCAATAACCAATATTATAATTAAGACCTTCCAGGCTATTTACCGATCCTAATAAGGCAGAATAAACTCCATTCGTTACTGTCAAATTCTGAGTTTCATTCCAAACAGAGGAGCCACCTGTTTCAACTGTGTATAATTTGAATTCAATATTATATCCACCCTGGATTGATACGCCCGTATCATCACGGATAACTCCTTGAATACTTAAGGTTTGAGTAAATGCAACTGATAGGACAAAGAAAAATACGATAGCGGAATTGGAGATAAATCGACACATGATGTTCCCCCTGGAATTATTGTTGATGATCTATTCAGATTTTGTGGATCAAGTTATCCCGTATTATTGAATTATTCAATGGATGAATCTATTCTCGAAGCTCTAATTAATTATTATATAAAGACTTATGAGTCATAAATCTTTATTCTAATACATTGATTTATACTTCAAACCATATCTTATTGGTTCTTTTTATATCAATTTTATATAAACCGCAAACCAAGACTAAAGACAACCGTTCCCTAAGTCTCTGCATAGTAGCATATACGGGATTATGCCATGTTTTGGCACGGGGTTTGTTACTATTAAAGCGAACATGAAAAACACGGAGAAAAAAATGAGACATTACACAAACAACTTAACAGACTGGATCGCTTTTTCGATCGTCATTTTATTAACAATTTCACCTTTTGTGATGATTTAATCATGGAATACACGATTAAACATCAAAATCATAAAATACAAGACATCCTAGATTGGGTTTCCTTAGTCACAGTACTGATGTTAACCATTTCACCCTTCATCTTAATATAGGAAAATTATCATGAGAAAACATAAAGACAGTAATATCACAGACTGGATTGCACTTGTAGTTGTTTTACTTCTTATCCTCTCCCCATTTGTCTTGTTATAAGACAATCGTTCTAAAGTCTAATATGTAAAAATATCCCTGCGTTGGGATATGTAAAATCTTAAATCCTTAAATCAACTTTTCTCTCAGCAATGCAAATTCGCCCGGATTTTGGGCATATGGTATATAACAATAATGTAAACCACCATGGATGACATCAATAGGTTTGTATTTATCAGTGAATACATTTTCGACCGTAAATGTAATTGTATCCTCCAGCGTGAGCAATTCCAAAGACATTCCCTTTCGAATGGGATTTCTTGGCTCTACCTTCAACAATCCCTTTTCTGCATCGTATTCATGAATAATTCCTGAAAATTGATGCGAAGACTTTTCGGGCTTGGCTTGATCAAATTTTTGCGCTGACTTTCCAGGGTTACCAAATAGAAATCCTGCAATTAAACCGCGATGGGAGGTAGAAAACACTTCATTCAAATGCTTTTCATTAAAGGACTTTCCCTCATTGAGATCTTGTAGAGCATTACGATACGCCCGAGCAATTACGGCCGTATAATAAACAGATTTTGAACGTCCCTCAACTTTTAAACTATCAATACCTGCTTCCTTCAGTGCCTCCAGATGTTCGATGGCACAAAGATCGCGGGCATTCATGAGATAAGTACCATTTTCATCTTCGTCAATTTGCAGGAATTCACCAGGGCGTTCTGATTCTTCCAAATAATAATCCTTCTTCAGCGGAACATATTCATCTTCATGCTGAGTGATGGCCACATCTTTAGGATTTGCTTCTGCCAACCAATCGGCTGGTTGCAATTCTTCCTTTTCATACATTTTATATTCCCAACGGCAGGAATGGGAACAGGTACCCTGGTTTGGATCACGATAGGACATATAATTAGATATCAGACAACGCCCGGAATAGGCAATACAAATGGATCCATGCACGAAGGCTTCAAGTTCTAAATTTGGACAATAATCCCGAATCTGTTTTATTTCTTTGATGGAGATTTCACGTGATAAGATGATTCTGTTCACGCCCATGGATTCCCAGAATCTGGCAGACGCATAATTCACACTATTTGCCTGTACCGATAAATGAATTTCCTGCTCTGGATGTTTTTCTTTCATCATCATAATCATCCCAGGATCAGACATTATCCAGGCGTCGGGTTGTGCTTGCGTTAATAGATCGTCCACATAATTCATAAATGGTTCAACTTTATGATTATGGGGAATGATATTTGCTGTCAGATAAACTTTTTTACCAAGATTATGGGCGTAATCAATGGCCTCAATTTCGGTTCCCTTTTTAAAACCATTTTCACGTGCTCTTAACGAAAAGCGTGGTATGCCTAGGTATGTTGCATCTGCTCCAAAGGCGTAGGCAAACTTCATTTTTTGATAGTCCCCAGCTGGGAGCAATAATTCGATATTTTTCAAGTGTATCTGTTTCTTTGTTTTTGATATTGGGGATTAAAGTTATAAGGATCGAAATCTATTCCAAAATGGTCTATCTATTGTTTTTATCTTTTTTCCAATTTTCTGCGTTATTATTCATATATCGTTGAATTTTTTCCAATGATTCATGATTCCTAATTATGTGATCATAAAACCGAGGTTGCCAGGAAAATCCTTGGTTATGTAATTTGCGGATATTTCGTGTAACAGCAGATTTGTAAGAACCAATAATGACTGATAAAGAACCTCTTTTTAACGGACCAAATTTATTTGTAGGTAAAGGCACGGCATGCCGTGTCTCTACAATTGTGATGATTCCATGCACATGATTTGGCATAATCACAAACTCATCAAGATTTATATTTATATGATGGTATGGAATTTCTAACCAATATTTTTTCGCGATTCTACCGACCTCATTTAAAATCATATCATCATTGATAACTTCACCAAAATAATGCTTAAAATCTTTCGTACATATCGTAAAAATACATACCCGGGTTGCTATAATCCCAATTCTTCAACCTTAATGATTTAATACGATATTTATATTTGAATTTTTCCATTTATATCTCAATTCAAATATAATCGATCCAAAATAAAATATATCCCATCCCTATCACTGTTTCATCGGATTACGATACGGTCGTCTTCGCTCATTCAGAGCAAAGGCTGGTGGAGGCGGGGAGAGTCGAACTCCCGTCCGAAACAGCGTCCCGAGAAACATCTACATGCTTAGTTAGCTAGATTGTTCTCATTTCACTATCCGCTAGTAACCTCGAAATGTGAAACCAGTCCATAATTTTCTCACTTCAGACGCATGGACACCATCATCAGCCAGCCTATGAGAATGACGCCCTGTGGCAAGACCATAGGCGAGTCTCACCCAGAACGAACCGCTAACTAAGCAGCGGCCATGTAGCCGTAATCGGCACTTATTGTTTTTCCAGGTGATTAACGAGATGCCTGGACCTCGGCATGCAGTTTAACGAGTCTTCTATCCCGTCGAAACCGGTCGCCCCCATTGTCAAATAGCTCTAAAATTTACACGCCGTACGGGATGAAGTTCCCAAACATTTAAAAAAAGAAAAGGCTCCGAACGCCAACCCAGAGCCTTAGTCTCATTGCCAACCCAATGCCAGTCGGGTAAGCATTATCACTTGCCAACCTCCTAAGCCAAAATCGCATTTATGCGATTCTGTTTTTTAAGAGTGGGATGAAGCTACAAGCCTGAAGATTTTTCCACAAGATTTAAAAATGAAAAATCAAAATCAATCGCTTTTAAAAATTAATATTTCCATTTTACCGTCGGTACCAACGTAACCACGGTACATCCCAGCAGTATTAAAAGGCATGGAAATATTTCCATTTTTATCCAGGGCAATCACACCCCCAGTACCACCAATAGTGGTTAAATCCCCATGTATTGTTGATGATGCAGCAGAGTCTACAGACATCCCTTGAAGCTCCATTTTAGCGCAAATCTTAAACGCAATAACTTCACGTATAAAATATTCACCATGGCCCGTAGCTGAGACACCACAACTATTATTATCCGCGTAAGTGCCAGCTCCAATTATAGGTGAATCGCCAATGCGCCCAAAACGTTTGTTTGTCATTCCCCCAGTGGATGTTCCGGCTGCTAGATTACCATCCTGATCCAGGGCAACACAGCCAACCGTACCATGCTTTTCAGCTTCACCAGTTTCACCTTCTATTACTTTTTGCCAGTATTCATATCGCTTTTCTGTAAAGAAATAGTCATTTTCTACAAAGGAAAATCCCTGCTCTTTTGCAAAGACTTCTGCACCATATCCCGCCAACATGACATGGGGCGATTTTTCCATTACCGTGCGAGCTAACAAGATGGGATTTTTAATACGTTTGACGCCTGCTACAGCACCGGCATTTAGCGACTGGCCATCCATGATGGAAGCATCTAATTCATGATGACCATCACTGGTGAAAACCGCTCCTTTGCCAGCATTAAACAATGGAGAATCCTCTAAGATGGCAATAGTAGAAACCACTGCGTCCAGGGATGATCCCCCTTCAGTTAAAATGCTATGCCCAATCGTGAGTGCTTCTTCAAGTTTACTGCGATATTCTTTTTCAAGCTCTGGCGTTAACTTGCTTTTTTCAATGGTACCAGCACCACCGTGGATTACGATCGCTACCTTTTGCTGGGGCTGTGCATTTAACATGGTCATGAAAAGGAAGAGTAAAAAACCGTGAATCGTCTTTAGTCTGAATTGCATCCTGAACCTCCTTCAGATGAGACGGTGTAATAAAGTGGGTAAACTTAATTACAGGATAGGAAGATCAACAAACACCAACTCGTTTATATCGTCTTGACCTTGAATTGTGGGTTTATCTTCTTTGAATATATAAAGTCCATCTCCTTTGGAGAACTCAATATTGTTTATAGAAAGAGTTCCTTTGGATACCACACCATATCCATGGCGATTGTTTTCAAATGGGCATTGGAGAGATTCATTCTTTTGTACAGTTATTACATAGATTGCCGCATCCTGATAAATTTCAATGGACGTTTTGCCTTTATGTATTTCTCTCCCAGATGCTAATAAATTAATTGATTCCTTTGTTGAAATATCGCTTAGCGAAAGGGTTTCCCATCGTGGTTGAATATTCATTTTTGACGGTTCAATCCAGATCTGAAATAATTTTGTTTCAGTATCTTCCAAATTATATTCACTGTGGGTTATACCCGATCCAGCCGACATAATTTGAATTTGACCCGCTTCGGTTCTTCCTTTATTCCCCATACTGTCTTCATGGGTAATAGCACCTTCTTTAACATATGTAATTATTTCCATATTCTGATGAGGGTGCGTGGGAAAACCGGTTTGCGCCTGGATGATATCATCATTCCAAACTCGCAATGGTGGGAAACCCATCTTTGATCGATCTACGTAGCGTGCAAAACTGAAATGATACCGTGCATGAAGCCAACCATGTTGCGCATCACCTAATTTTGTATACGGATATTTTTGTATCATTTCAGTTCTTTCTTCAGTCTTTTGGATTCAAGTGTGCTACCAGTAAAGCTGCTCCAGCTAGAGCCAAATCCTTTAGTAATCCGGGCATAGCCATTTGATCTCCACCCATCATACCTGGTAAATGTACTGTTAGTACAAAGGTAACCAGTAATAACGCGAGACCCAATGCTGCGTAATAGGCATATTTATTAATTACCAGCGATACTGCTGCAGCGATGAGCGCAAGTCCTGTTACATAAACCCAAAAGATACCACCTGGTACCCAGCTCGGGACCGCCCCTGCCATTTGACTTGCCATCATGAAATGGAAAAGTCCAAATACACCAAAAGGTAGTGCGAATAGTATTTGTCCGATTTTATTTAGATTGTTCATTATTTCTCCTTATTGATTGCTTGTTCCTAGTTTTTTCAAAAGATTACCTAATTGTTGTTGCTCATCGGCCGATAAAACAGAAAGTACTCGCACAATTTCATGTACATGTGCAGGGAATATGTTGGCAATAAGTGAATGCCCTTTTTTTGAAAGAAACACTCGTTTTGATCTTCGATCCTTGGGATCTACTCGGCGCTCAACCAATCCATCACGCTCAAGATTATCGATCACGGTAACCATATTTCCGCCTGTAAGAAGCAACTTTTCGCTGATGTCCTTTTGACAAAGCGGTCCAATGTGATACAGCATTTCTAAAACACCAAATTGACTTACAGTGATGCTATTTGATTCAATTGACACGCGGGTTAAACGACCCACAGTATTTATAGCACGAGTTAGCTTGATGAACGTATCCAGAGCTAGTTGTTCTTCTGATGATCCTTTGTAATGTGCACTCATTATTAGTTTAATGTTTAATTATTTAATATTGATATTATATTTAAAAACGAATGCCAGTCAACAGTATATTTGATCTTATTTGAACGAATGTGGTGTTTTAATCGGTTACAAATCCGTTGTAATTTTTCGCAACCCATAGATACCATTCTGCGCCAGTAGCTCAATGGTAGAGCAGTGGCCTCTTAAGCCATTGGTTGAAGGTTCGAGCCCTTCCTGGCGTACTCCTCTAAAGACCCTGTTTTCCGTCGTGAAAGTAGGGTTTTTTCTTTACTTTCCAACTTCGCCAGAATGTGACAGAAAGCGCAGGAATAGACAGGATATGACAAAATAATTGCACTCTGATTGCACTTTTTCCGTATTGATTCTCTACACGCAGTATTAGGGAATCAGCCCTATATTGGGTTGATTTCGAATAAAAAAAAAGGCTCCGGTCAGGAGCCTTTGAACAATTTATCTGTATTTAAAGCCCAAAACGTCTAATCGATTTTGATTATGGGAATAGTGTGTCAAAAACGACGGTTTTGGGGACGAATAACTATTGTGTTCTCTTCTTACTCCAACCTTAGCCATGGTATTAAAATAATACTATCATTTTTATATTTTGGTCATTGTCGTTTTATTCCTTAAGAATTATTTTCCCATGATGAATCCGTATTCAATAAATCATATGATTGTATTTGTTCTTTTAGAAAGTAGAAATAATGGGTGACTTTAGTGAGTTTACATTTTCAACTAGACAATTTCTTAAGTCATATCCTTGGAGACAGATCAATCCTATTCCATGGGTTCAATTAAATAAAGACCTCTCAGAGTGTCGCTTGGCTCTAATCTCCAGCGCAGGATTTGTATCTCCTAATCAGGATCCTTTTGATCATTCTATTAAGGGAGGTGATGTCAGTTTCCGAGAGATTCCAAGCTCTATTAATGTTAATCAGCTGACTGATTATCATAAAAGTAAATCATACGACCATAGTGGGTTGCGCCAAGATCCAAATGTAGCATTTCCAATAGACCGAGTTCGTGAATTGGCAGCATCCGACCGGATCGGCTCTGTGAATCACCGACATTTTTCATTTAGCGGAGTAATTTCAGCACCTGGCCGATTAATAAAGCGTACTGCTCCTGAGACTGTAAATTTGTTAATACATGATGGTGTAGACATTGCTATCCTGATCCCCGTTTGACCTCTATGCAATCAGGCCGTGAGCCTTGTAGCTGCAGAGTGTGAACGACAGGGTATTGCCACAGTTACAATACAACTTTTAAGAGAAGTCGCTGAAAAAGTAAGGCCACCTCGTGCATTATTTGTACCATTTAAACATGGCTATCCGCTGGATAAACCTGGACAGCCTGAGAAACAAATAGCTGTTTTAGAATCTGCACTCGAATTGTTTGAAGATCAATCTCTAGAAAAACCAGTTCTCGTAGATTTCAAGCCAATTAATAAATAGGCCCATTAGAATCTCTTTCAAGTTGGAGTAAAATATTCTTGTGCCAGAACTGACAGAACTTTAAAGTGATTGCAATATAGAAAATTTTATATAGAAAGTATTACCTGTTGGCTCATTGGGTTTGACGCCAACTTCAGCATGATGCGCCTCGGCTATCTTTTTAACAATTGATAATCCTAAACCACGACCTTTTTTATTATCATCAATTTGATAGGTACGCTCAAATATCTTATGCCAATGCTCTTCAGCTATTGTTGTCCCAAAATCTTTCACATTGATCGTTAGTGATTCATCACTTTCTTCGGTGTCAATTATTATCTTCTTTCCACCCGAAGCGTATTTAATGGCATTACTAATATAATTGCTAAATACATCGGCTATAATCGGATTGGCTTCTACCATTATTTTAGCCGGTAAATCCAGCTCTATTGTCATTTCGGAACGATGCAGCCGACCAGAATATTCTTTCGCAACGGATTGGATTACTTCTGTGAGATTCATTTCCTTCATGTCTATCTTTTCACCGTTTGTCACTTGCGCCAGCACCGTTGCGTTTTCCATAACTTTTACTAATTTGTCACTACTGCCCTTTATGATTAACAACATCTCATTATCAGGTTGCTCTTCAAGCATCGTAGCTGCTACATTGTAAATATTACCCGCAGGATTTCTTATATCATGTGTTATAATATCCAGGAGCAACTCTTTCATTTGGTTTGTTTCCTGCAATGCTTTTTCTACCTGCTTGCGCTTGGTGATAAACGTTGATATGATAGTACCAAATGTTAGGAAAAGTACGAACACTAATGATCGAAGATAGATTTCAAACGGAGATACATCGGTGATCATTACTTCCAATAAAGTGTCATCAAAGAAAACGATATAATCCAGGATAGCATCACCAATCCAAAACAATATACCAAATAGTATAGAAATTCCAATAATCTTGTGTTCAGTCTTCATCGTTTAGTCCACCGATAGTTTTCAGCTATATCTTGGATTTATCTGACGTCATATTATACTCTTGTATGATTTCATATCGTTTATCATTTTTTATTACAATATTCATTAATCATTCCAAGCAATTTCTTTAAATTAATCGGTTTACTCATATAATCATCACAACCGGCATTCAACGCATTTTCTCGATCGACGTTGAACGCATAGGCCGTTATCGCGATGATCGGGATATCTTTAAGGTCGTCTTTCGTTTTCATATAAGCAACTAAATCCAGTCCGTTCTTTTCGTCTTCTAAAGCCAGATCAAGCAAAACCAAATCTACATCCTGATCATCCAATTGCCTCTTTGCACTATCAACCGATACTGAATAACAGGTTTGATACGTTGGTTTTAGCTGCATTTCAAGCACTTTACGGTTATCTTCATCATCCTCAACGATTAAAACCATTGGCTTTTCTATATCGATCGCTTCTCCAACTTTTGGTATAGCTTTAACTGGTTTATCGTCAACACCCTCTTCCCTGGTGAATGTTAACCGGAATATTGTCCCTACACCCTTTTTACTTTCCACATCAATGTCTATTTCCATCAATTCTAAACAGCTTTTAGCAATAGATAACCCAAGACCCAAGCCCTGGTATTTCTTGGTAAAACCGGAACTCTCCTGGGTGAAGGTATCATACATGTGTTTCATGTAGTCCGCACTCATGCCAATTCCTGTATCACTGATGGATAAACCATAATGTCCAACCCGTTCAATCAACTTAAGGGCTATTTCACCTTTGTCTGTGTATTTGATGGCGTTCTCAACGATATTTGAAACTGCCTTGAGCAGCAAGGATTTATCTGCTTTGATACAACCATCAGCAATGTGATTCTCAAATGTCATTTTTAGCTTTTTCGCATCGGCCTGCAGTTTGAACTCTTTATAAATCAGCTCAACCGTGGGAGCCAGCGGCATTATTTCCCGGCTGAACAGTATGGTCCCACTTTCGATCTGGGAAATATCCAATATGCCATGGACGGTCTTGATCAGGCGCTTTCCGCTATGGCGAATGATTTGGAAATATTCACTTTCTTCTTCATTTATCCGATCTTTTATACTGTCTTCGGCTATTTCTACGAAGCCAAGAAGGGAATTAAGCGGCGTGCGAAGCTCGTGGGACATATTGGCCAGAAACAGGTCTTTTACCGCATTGGCATTGCGCGCGTCCTGTAATGCCTGTTCACGTTGCTTTTCAACATTTTTATAATCTGTAATGTCTTCCACGGATCCATCGTAATGTTTTGCCGTGCCTTTTTTATCAAGAATTATCTTTGCGCTTTCCCGAATATTAATCTTGGTACCATCCAGTTTCATCCAAACGGCTTCATATCCTTTGATTTCACCTGCCCGGTCAAGATCTTTAATGAAATCCTTTCTCGATAACACGCTTTCAAAACCTTCTTCTTTAAGGTTTCTTGTTTTGAATTCGTCAAATGATGAATATCCCAACATATTCACCAGGGTTGGATTTGCCAGCAGAATATTGCCCTCAGGTGTCGTTCGATAGAGACCAATCGTAGAATTATTATACAGACTTCTAAACCTTTCTTCGCTTTCCTCTAATATTTGGGTTGCTATCTTCTCCCGGGTGATGTCATGGGTAAATAATACGAAGCCGTTTAATTTCCCTTCTGAATCTAAAATTCCCGATACTCGTGATTTCAGATGTCGGATTCCTTCCGGTGTTTGTTGATCTACTGTATAAATATACTCACCGCTCTCCTTCACCTTTCTGATGGCCTGCTCAAAACGACTGGGTGCTACCTTCTCTTTGGTGTGCATATCCTGAACGGTTTTGCCAAACACTTCATTTGCAGAATACCCAAAATATTTTTCCGCCAACGGATTATAATAGGTGATTCTAAAATCCAAATCCGTCATGGCAATGGCCGTATCAATGGAATTATTAAGAATATTGTCAAGCATTATGGATTTTTCCCGTAATGCTAGCTCTGCCTGCTTGCGTTCGGTAATATCACGCTCTGTGGTAGCTGCTCCAATTAATTTGCCGTCTTCATCAACAAGTCTGGTAACAACCATCCATACATCTAATGTTTTGCCGTCTTTTGTTTGTCGTTTTGTTTCCAGTGATTCTACAAGCTCACCTCCTTTCAGGTTGACAATAAAATCCAATGCTTCGGCTTTATATGCTACAGGAACCAAATCAGCCACATTCATTTTGAGAGCTTCTTTATCGCTGTAGCCATACATCTTTGTTGCTCCGGCATTCCAGGCACTAATATTACCTTCTAAATCCTGAATGAGTACGGCATCATTTGAATCCTTTACCACAGTTGCCATACGGGAAAGCTCTTGGGTCTGTTCTAATAATTGCTGATTGGATGCTTGTAGCTGTTGTTCACTTGCTTGTAGCTGCTGGTTGGATGCTAAAAGATTATTCTCACTATTTTCATATTCAGTGAAAACATCTTTTAAATATTCTAATACTTGTCTGCTTTTTTCTTTCACTTTAATACCACTTATGCATTCATTATTTTATTTATTACCCCAAAAACACAACAATAATTTATCTGCGCTGTCCCCAACTGTGTGATAAACGTTTCCGGTGTCTATATCCATTGAAATACTCCTTCTCTTTGTACCTCCCACAGACGTTGCTTTTATTTCAATATTTTGTTTAGTTAGAAGTTCAATTACCGAATCAACAATTGCTTGGCACACAGTATCGTCTTCTCTTTTAAGCACATTTGCTCCACCCACCAAGCATACTTCAATATTTTCTCTGTCCGTTCCCAGTCTAGTCATCATGTCTGTCATTTCCACTATTGCATTGGCTGCGTACCTTGTTTTGGGAGAGGAGGCCTTTTCCGGTGAAGCTCCCGGAAGCATGACATGTGCCATTGAACCTACCATTTCTTTTGCATCATAGGCTGCGATAACAACACATGAGCCGATGGCTGCTGATTTCAATATTGTATTTTCTTTGGCAGCTTTAACCTCACCCGTTAATACATAAATAATTATTTTCATCTTATCTTCTTGATTAGTATTTGGTTATTAAGTATATACTCATTAATACTTTTTCAATGTTGGAATCAAATTTGTTCATAATTGGCAATCACTAACCCTGCTCCTCGTTTTCAAATTTTAGTTCTGAAATATAATTATCACCTTCGGATTCTGTTACCTTGCGCTTTGTTATATCATCAAAATCCCTATTTTAGTTTTGTTTATGTCTTTCATTTGATATCACCTTTTAGAGGTTCCACAGATGCATATTAAAGGTAGTGAAAAGGTTCAAAGATTTTATATAATAAAGTGTGGGGTTATTGAGGTTCCACCAGCCTGCTGGATATATTTTAAAAAAAATTATCAATCGAAATCATTCTGATAATTAACGCTACACTTTTATAAATTGAAAAATCTTCTATTACCATCATGAATCCCCCATGGATGCATTTTTTCTCTAGATCTCCTGTTTGGTGTACAAACAATATACTAGTTTCATGGAACAGAAACTATTCTTTTGCCATAAGCACTTAATTCTATTTCTTATAATCAAACTCTTATTGGAGTGTAGATAACAAGACCTCATACAATGAAATAAATAAATATTTCAGATTTTTCGTTTAAAAAGTTAAAGTACACTTTTATCATTTAAAGTTTTGGGTGATTTACCTTATTTATTGGTCTAATACTATAATTTGGGTATATCTCATTTGAAATGTCTAGTACCACCTCAAAACCGTGTTTAATACGACACAAGTAGACATAAGTAGACAAAAACATTGCCCTGCTAGTGCACACTTTTACCTTGAGATCGTCAACCTTCATGAACAGTGCTTAGTCTCAAAACTCATCATAGTAAGAATTGCAGTATTGAAATATATTTATGAGATATTTTAAAAAGGATGGTTTTTGGTACGAAAAATGGCAGTCAGATGACAGCCATAAGTATAGATCATAGCGTAGCAATTATTTTATAGGTATCTTAATATAGAAAATATTACCAGTCGGCTCATTTGGCTTCACGCCAACTTTGGCATTGTGTGCTTCGGCGATCTTTGTGACAATTGCTAATCCCAAACCACGGCCACGATTTATATCACTTTTAAGCCGAACGTTTCGGGTAAATATTTCTTCACGCTTGCTTTTGGGAATGATTGATCCAAAATCTTTCACATTAATGGTTATAAACTCATCTCCTTTTTCACTATCAACAAGAATCCTCTTACCCATTGGTGCATACTTTATTGCATTGCTGATATAGTTATAGAATACTTCGGATATGATCGGATTAGACATGATTGTGAGATTATCAGGTATATCGATTTTCATAACTATTTCCGAACTATTCAGCATCACTTTAAAGCCTTTGGACAATTTTTGGAATAAACCTGTAACATTTATTTCTTGAAAATCAATTTTATCACCAACTGCTATTTGTGCCAGTAAAGTTGTTTTGTCAATTACGTCCAATAAGCTATCACTACTATCCTTAATGATTCCTAATAGTTCATTATCAGAAAACTCTTCAAGCAACACCTCTGATGCAGAGCTTATCACGCCTGACGGATTTTTTAAATCATGTGACATGATATCTAAAAGCATATCCTTCAATTGATGCGAATCCTGCAACGCTGCCTCAGCCTGCTTGCGTTCTGCAACTTCATTTAGAAGATTGTGGTGGATGTTCGCATTTTTCAAGGTAATAGATGCATAATTCGCAAACGCTTCAGCCAGCATTAATTCTTCTTTGGTAAAAATTGTACCAATGCGATTGAGTGACATTGCTCCCAGAACAGTATCATCCACGATAAATGGGGAAACAATTAGGTGTTCATCCTTCACAACAGGAGTCCCAGGGATCTGGTGGGCTTTTGGATTTTTCCCTGCATTGTTGAATATTTTACCTTGTTTGGCTTTAATTGCTTGACCCGTGAGGCAGGAATCAATATCTAGTTTCATCGAAAGAACAGTTTCTTCAAGACCGGGTTCTATAGCAATCATGGGGATTAAGGTTTTACCATCATTCTCCAATTGGAAAATAATACACCCATACGCATCAAGTAGTTCTAGCGCCTGATGAGCAATTCGGTCAAGAACTTTTAGTAAATCAAGGCTTGCTGGCAATAGTCTCGCAGTATTGAGAAGCTTGGCCTGAATAATAGATTGTTTATAAAGTTTCTCCTGAGCCTGCTTACCCTCGGTGATGTCTTCTACAATCGCTTGGGCCCCAATTACCTTTTTATCGCTTCCTTGTATAGCTACTACATAATAGCTCAGAAAGGCTGTCTTGCCCCATTTTGAAGTATATTCAACTTCTGTTTGAATCGGATTCCCACTTTCAAGAACACTTTTAAAAATGTCAGAGACGCCGCTTTCTAGCAAAGGTTTAAATTTAAACATGTTTAAACTCATCGTTGCTTCGGCTTTTGGTGAGCCAAGAATTTCCAGTATTTTGGGATTGACACTTGTAATATTACCTTTGGTATCAATTGAAATTATCCCAACAGGCGCAGAGTCCACTAACGTCCGATAACGCTCCTCACTTTCCTTTAGAGCCTCTTCAACTTGCTTGCGCTCAGTGATGTCTCTTATTGTAAAAAGAAGCACATCTTCACCATCATAGACGGTTTTGTTAATTAGTATTTCTTCTGGGAATGATATGCCATTCTTTTTGAGTCCCCACCATTCAAAGCGTTGAGGAATACCTTTAAGGGCTTTTTTGACGTATTTATCTGCCATTGCATAGTCATTTTTGCTCTTATCACCAAGCGTTTGCTCAGGTCTTGCCAATAATTCTTCACGTGAGTAATTAAATAATTTTCCGGCACTTTTATTTACGTCAAGGATTGTGAGGTTCTTATCTTTGATAAAAATCGCATCTGAGGATAGATTGAAAATGTTACTGAAATTAACTTCGGATTTTCTTAACGCATCGTCAGTCTGCATTCGTTCTGTGATGTCCAATTCACTTGTAAGTTTACGAGGCGATTGTCGTCCCTGGATTAATTCTGCTTTTGTCTTGGATTTATCTGATGTCATTGTTTGCTCTTATTATTAAGTATGACTTTATGATACGTAAGATAATAAAATGAAGTTCTAATACATGGTGTCATAGTTGAAATATACACTGAATATCAATATAATGAGTTGTCAAGCCATTGGTTGAAGGTTCGAGCCCTTCCTGGCGTACACTTTAAAGAGACAAGTCGTTTATGAAGTGTGTTCAAGGGTCTCCATACTCACCTTATTTAGAATAACGGTTTTGTGATATATTAAAATTGGATTGGAATAAAACCGTGTTGATTCTCCAATACCACCAAAAGCTATAGCCTAATACCTCGATAAAAGTCTACTATCTTCAACATATGGTATATAAATCTCATATTACTATCATTTATAAATACTAGGGTCAGCGTATTGTTTAAAAGTCATCATACCATATATGTTATAGTATGATGAGAACCAGAGCAGGAGTCTCCTTATCGAGAATACAAAAATATTTCAAGTTCGTATTTATTACTCTAAATATTGTCTTTGCACAAACATCAATCTCTATATCACCAATCGTCATAAATGAAGACCCATTATTTGAAAATGATATCCCAGAAAGTAAGATAAAATACTGGGTTGACATCTCATCTGGAGTTGCACAATATCAGTCTGGGAAATCAAGAGTTTTCAGCAATACAGTAAATATTACATACGATAATAATGTGTTCTCATTGAGAACAAATGCGTATGACCGCAAATATAACCACTTTAGCCTCTTATATGGTTACAGACTACCATATACTGAAAAATTAACGACTACTTTCTCATCAGGGATACAGTGGGATTTGGATCATCCTAAAACAAACCTGTGGTTACCAATAGATTGCTTAATACTTTATAAACCGTTTCAAAATGTGAGCTTGGGAGGAAGATTTAATATTTCATTGGGAAGCGATAGCAAGATTCTTGGGTTTTCACTTGTTCTTGTTACCGGTTCAACATAATTATCTAAAGTATCGTATCATAATTATATAGTTTATCCATTCTCAGTAAAAAGTAGTAAGTACGATCAAGATTTGTGATTGTTGTTAGGGTAAACAAGAAAATGGTTTCGTTAATATCATATAATCTTATACAATTCGATTATACTAATAAATTGCACAACTATGGCAATCTTTTTATCGAAATCGTCTACAACCCGTCGTCCTAATAAGCCATTGGCAGAACGTGACCCCGATTGATTAAAGTCCATTAGCTTTTTGTGTCTTTTATATCTTTAGTAAATTCTTTTCAGTGCTCTTATATTTATAAACAAGGTGTAGAAATCTCTAAGTATCAAAAGTGAAAAAACCCACTTCAGTTTTTTGCATGCTATCTAACACCATTTCTTCCTTTTTGCTTAAAATTTTAACTTAATGAGTTATTGAGTATCTATTATCTCAAGAGTTGATTGTGAACAACCCAAAGATTAAACTAATGTTAAGGAAAATAAATTTGATGAAACCATTAATTGCCAAAATAACGCTATCTATGTGTTTAATAACTACCATTAATTCTTTGGCAATAAGTCAGAATTACCCAATAATTGACACTGGACAGGAACTCTGTTATGATACCGTGGACGTGATTGTCTGCCCTCAACTTGGAGAATCATTTTATGGCCAAGATGCACAATATACTGGGAATCCCTTCGTCTACCAAAATAATGGTGATGGTACTGTTACAGATACCGTAACCGGTTTAATGTGGCAGCAAACACCCGACCTTTACAATAAATCTAATTATGCAGAAGCACTTGCAGCAGCTGACACATTTAGTCTCGCAGGTTATGATGATTGGCGTTTGCCTTCAATCAAAGAGTTGTATTCTCTTATTGATTTCAATGGAAGCAGTTTCACGCTTGTTCCGTATATAGACACAAGTTATTTCGATTTTCGATTTGGAGACGAGAACTTGGGCGAACGTGTAATCGATGGTCAATATTGGTCTTCAACAGAATACGTGGGAACGACAATGAATAATGACCCAACTACTTTTGGCGTCAACTTTGCTGATGGTCGTATCAAAGGTTACCCTTCAGAACCTGTAGGTCCCCAAGGAGACCAATTCAATATGACAGCATTTGTTCGGTATGTACGTGGTAATACGAACTATGGGATCAATGATTTTGTCGACAATGGCGATGGAACGATCTCTGATGTAGCTACGGGTTTGATGTGGCAGGCAAGCGATAACGGTGTGACTCAAAATTGGGTCGAGGCGTTAGACTATGCAGAGAACCTCAGTTTTTCGGGATTTGATGATTGGCGACTACCAAACGCAAAAGAATTGCAGAGTATTGTTGATTATACGCGAGCTCCTGATGCGATAAATACTGCCCAACAGGGACCAGCGATTAATCCGATTTTTGGTGTTACTGAGACAGAATCATGGTATTGGACAAGTACCACGCTATTAGAATCACCACCAGATTTGGGAGTAGGCGGTCACGCTATTTACATTACATTCGGCCAAGCATATGGATGGATGGAATTTCCACCAAATTCTGGTGAATATGCATATACAAATGTACATGGTGCAGGCGCACAACGCAGTGATCCAAAAGTTGGAAATCCCACTGACTGGCCGAATGGTTTTGGTCCACAAGGCGATGAGGTTAGAATTTTTAATTATGTTCGATTAGTTCGTAATGCTGATGCTTCAACCTCCGTTGGTGATGACTTCGGATTGAATATTCCATCCGAATATATTCTAAATCAAAATTATCCCAACCCCTTCAATCCCGTCACTACAATACAATATAATTTGCCCCATCGATCCAATGTCCAAATCATAATCTTTGATTTGCTAGGGAATGAAGTGAAAACGATTGTTTCTGAAGTTCAGGATGCCGGCTTCAAATCAGTTCTCTGGGGCGCAACCAACGTTTCCAGTGGGATGTACTTCTACCAGATTAGAGCTGGTGATTTTATTCAAACCAAGAAGATGGTTTTATTAAAATAATGCACAAATAGTGCACATTACTGGACAATCAAGGGAAAATTGGGACGAAGAACGTCCCGCGATTTAATGATCTTCTTTATTTATTGATTCTCATACCGCAAGATTTTATCATGTTCAATCTCGCGGAAAACGTCATGGAGGAATGCCACGTATATTTCTTCCGTTTTTCGTTTTTCCGTATGAAATGGATATACCGGCAACAGAAACGCCTGAATCCACCTGGTCGTCGTTGCATACCGCTTGTATGATTTTGTATATCGACCATTACTGTCATAAACATCCACCATTAGAAAGAATTCATGTGTGTAAGGAATGGGAAGAAGTGTGGCAGATACTACAGACCCAAGGGTCCCAAGAAAGTACTTGCTGAATGATCTCTCATTTCTGAATTCCATGGCAATTCTCAGTTTATAATTTGCCATTAACGAATCCTTTAATGCGATTCGCTTTGGATCAGACATATCGGACGAAAATTCCGTAAATGCTGCATACCGATTCAGATTTGAGAATTCGCCCGTGGCATCCAGTAAGATGTCATCAAATCCCTTCAATATTTGCCAACGATTCTGTAATTTCGGAACGGCGTCAAGCCCACGTGTTTGTTGAAGATGTCGCGATACAAACAGGACATCTACCGGGTCTGCACCTGGTATTTTGGAAGATTCTAGACCACTTGCACCATCAATGTCTGAGTGAAAAGTAGCGCATCCTGAAATCATTAATATGGAAATACCTATTACCAGTAAAAATTTCATTTTACTAATTCCCCTTATCTTATGATTCATTGTAAATATTCTCTTGGCTCATATAAGGACCAAATAATTCAGATCTTTCTTGCATCAATTTTGTAAATATTAAATAGGAAAACAGAATATGCTCATAAAAATAATAATTCATATCCCAAGAAATGCCTCACGGACATATTCATCATTCAGTAACTCCTGACCTGTACCCGTTTTGGTTATCCGACCATTCTCGATTACATATGCTCGATGACAAAAAGCCAGAGTTTGGCGCACATTCTGCTCAACTAATAAGATAGTGATCCCTTCCTGATTAACTGCCTGTGCAATCTCGAAAATCTCCTGAACAAGGATAGGTGCCAACCCAAGGGAAGGTTCATCTAACATCAAAACTTTGGGCTTGGCCATGAGTCCCCTGGCGACAGCCACCATCTGCTGTTCGCCCCCACTCAAGGTACCTGCAATCTGGGTGCGGCGTTCTCTTAAACGCGGGAAAAGATCATAGCAGTATTCCAGGGATTGTTTGCGGTGTGGTTTAGCCTGACTGGACAATGATCCCATGATCAGGTTTTCTTCTACACTCATTTCATTAAACAGAAGACGCCCCTCGGGCACATGAATCACGCCGTTTTCAATAATTTCCAGTGGTTGTGCCTGTGTCAATTCCAAGCCGTTAAACGTTATGTTGCCTTTGGTGGCTGGTACAATATTGGAAATTGTTCTTAATACCGATGATTTTCCGGCACCATTTGCTCCAACCAATACGACGATCTCGCCCTGGTTGACTTCAAAAGAGATATCCCAAAGAACTTGGAGATCACCGTATCCCATATCTACATGATCGATCTTAAGCATCAGGGCGATTTTCTGCTTTAAAATCGCTACCCAGATAAGCTGCGATAGTCGCCGGATCCACAGAGACTTCCGGCGGTGTTCCTTCGGCAATAGTAGCACCTTGAGCAATGGCATGGATACGGTCACTGATAGTCATGATCACGCGCATGATATGCTCCACTATGACAATAGTAATTCCCAATTCAGTCCTGATTTTTTTGATAATACTGATTGCTTGGACTAGCTCCGTGGGATTCAATCCTGCAGCAGTTTCATCCAACAATAATAATGACGGTCGAGTTGCCAGTGCTTTGGCGATTTCCAATCGTTTTCTACCTGCAATAGGTAGGCTACCTGCCTTCATTTCAGCAACATCGTCCAAATGGCAGAACTCCAATACTTCAGTTGCCACTTTGCGGGCTCCGGAGAAGGTCTTCTCCCGGGCAAACGCTCCAGCCATAATATTCTCAATCACGCTAAGACGTTTCAAAGGTTTCACCACCTGAAACGTACGACCGATTCCTAGTTTGGCAATCCGATTCGTAGGCATATGTGTGATATCATGACCCTTGAATGTGATTGCCCCGGATGACACTGGATAATAACTATTTATAAGATTAAAAATTGTGGTCTTGCCGCTTCCATTGGGACCAATTAACCCCAAAATTTCACCTTCATTGACTTCAAGGCTCACATGATCAACAGCCGTCAGTCCGCCAAAGCGTTTGGTCAGGTTGTCAATTTTCAGGATACTCACCCCTGTCCCTCCACGCGCTTCTTGCTGAATTTCTTGCGGATTATATCCCAGTCACCAACAACACCGCCGGCGAGATACAGAATCATGACAACCACCAACGCTCCAAAAACCAGAGAGTGTAATTGTGAAACCCAATGAGGACCAACTCCGAAAAATGACGAACGGAACAATTCCTGAATAAATACCATGATGAGGGCACCCACAGCTGGACCCCAAATGGTTCCTACACCACCAATGATACCCACCAGGATAGTAAGGATAGAAATATTATGCAGAGCGAAAACTACTTCTGGATCTACGAAGCCCATGTAGATCATGTAGAAAGCACCAGCAAGCCCGGCAAAGAAACTGGAGATTGCCAGGGCGATATTTTTATATTTAGTTGTATCAATCCCAAGTGCTTCTGCGGCTTCCTGATCCTCACGAATGGAGAGAAAACAGAAACCAAGTTTACTCTTCATGATTACCTTGACAGCCACCAGTGATCCCATGGCAATAAAGAGGATCAGATAATAATAAGGTATCTTGGAAATGAAGGTGGTCATGTACAGGATGCCGTTGTGACCGTTGGTTAGCCACTCTTCTTCACCAAACAATAATCTCAGAATTTCACCTGACGCCAATGTTCCCAGTGCAAAATAAGGTCCTCGGAGACGGAAGACCAATTTGCCAAGGAAATAGCCCAGGATAACGGCTGCTAAACCACCGGTGAGCAACCCCCACCAGGGTGATATCTTGAAATGATGATAAGGTATGGCTGCAGCATAGGCTCCGATCCCGAAGAAAGCAGCATGTCCGAAACTTACTTGCCCTGTATAGCCGGCCAGCAGATTCCAGGAGTTGCCCAGTACCACCCACATTAGCACCAAAATCAACAAACCCTGAAAATAGGGTGAAAAGCCGAATATCCATGGAGCTAGAGCTGCGCCGCCCAAAATGATCCATTCACGTTTTTCCAATAATAAATATTTCTTCAAGTCAGCCTTCTAAACCTTGGTGAATCGTTTGAGGCCACCGGGGAAAAAGACAAGCACCAAAAGGAAAATTATCAAGCCAATAGCATCGCGATATCCCATGGATATGTACGTAGCCCCGAAAGTTTCAGCAAGTCCAAGGATCAAACCACCGAAAATGGCTCCCACAGTGGAACCAAGTCCACCAAGAATGGTGATCACGAAAGCCTTTACCGTAAACAGAGGGCCAACATCAGGATAAAGATAATAGATCGGTAGCAGCAAAGACCCAGCGGCAGCGTCGAGGGCAGATCCCAACCCATAAGTAAGAACGGTAATCTTACCAGTGGATATTCCCATGAGAGCAGCGGCACTTTTGTCCTGTGCTGTTGCCCTAACAGATCTTCCAGTATCCGTTTTGGTTAGAAACAGAAATAAACCCACTGTCATAATAATGGAAATGATGAAGGCGATGGTCAACGGTGTATTGAAGGAGATTGTTCCCAAGTACCAGCTCTTGTTGGTGTACGATGTTTGAACGGATTTATAATCACTGGAGAATATGACGCGGGCTAACTCAACCAACACCATTCCGATTCCCACAGTCATCAAAACCTGATTCTCAGGAAGGATGGAATCCTTTCCCATGAGCGGATGGAGTAAAAATTTACTGATCCCTTCGGCAATAAAGAACACGATGGGTATTGTAATAAAGATGGCGATATAGGGGTCTATCCCGAAATAGGTCCAGAGAACCCACGTAATATACATGGACAACATGAGAATCTGACCATGAGCCAAATTTATGATATTCAAAACACCCATGATCAATGTCATACCGATCCCAATGATCGCGTACAGTCCACCGATCAGAATTCCGGAAACTAATGTCTGTACAAATGTTTCCATAAATTTTAAATAATCAGATTATTATTTCCATTCTGCATTCCAATCAATGGGGTAAACGGCTTCTACTTTTGCCAAATGTTTTGGCCAGATCAATTCTAGATTACCGTTGATCCACTGCACGACATAGGTCTCCATTTTATTCTGATTGATTTTGGCATCATACGCTATGAATTTCACTGGACCAAAGGCCGTCATCATGTCCGTTCCATCCAATGCCGTTTTGATAGAAGCGCTTTTAAGATCCTGTGCCCGCTCGATGGCGTCTTTTACGACATAAGCAGCAGCATACGCTTCAACGCCGTGGTAATCCGGCGGAGATTTGTCATCGTATTTCGCAATGTAGGCATTGTAATAATCGGTGGCACCCGGGACTGGCAATGACTGATGCCAGAGCGTAGCAGAAATGGTCTTTTCAGAGGCAATCCCGGCATTTTCCCTGTAGGCAGGCATTGTGTAACCGGCACCGGCCCCTACAAAAAGTTTAGGTGAAAGCTTCAGTTCTTTGGATTGCTTCATCAAGAGCGCTGCATCCATAACATAAGAGATCATGTAAACCAAATCGGGGTTTTGTTCTTTAACCTTGAGGAGTAAAGGTTTGAAATCCACAGTGCCTTCGGTATAGGAATCAATTTCGAAGACTTCAATCCCCAGTCTGTCGCAGGATATCGCAAAGGCCTTGGCTCCATTGGTTCCAAAGGTGGTATTCTCATGAAAAATAATTGCTGTTTCAACGGATGCTAAATTCTTGAGAAATCCTTCTAGGCCTGAAGCATATTCGCTTACGGGCGGGTTTAAACGATAAATATAGAATTTGTCTGCATCGCTGATTTTTAGATCGAAGGATTCAGGCTCAGTGATTTTATCTACTGAACCAGTATTTACAAGAAATGGCACTCGATATTTTTGGGCGACCTGGGCGGCAGCAAAAGTTACAGACGAGCTGTAGCCACCAGTGATCATAGGAACCTTGTCCACTGTGATCAGTTTTTCCATACCCATGCGACCGACATCCGGCTTGCCAGTATCATCCTCATAAACAAAAACAAGATCGCGACCTTTTACGCCACCAGCTGCATTGATCTCGATCCGCGCCAATTCAAAAGAGTTCTTTTCCATTTCACCAAATTTGGCCATGGCTCCGGTCAATGGGAGCAGAACCCCGATCTTAATTGTACTATTATCATCTTTGGCACAACCCATTAAGTTGAGCAGCATGAACAGAGTAAAACTTATGGCAATTATTCTTTTCATATTCTCTCCCCCAATCTGACACCTAGTGGATCAGAAATTATTTCCAATCCATAATTCAGTGTATTGATTATAAGATTTTTTTATCTTATGGATTTTCAGCTAAAAAGTTAATGTGCACTTTTAGTATTTTGAGTTGAGGGTAATTTAATTGATATATTAATATATTGTACAAGTTTTGGGGCGTTCACTTGAGAACAATAAATTAATCTTGATCTTTAGACCATATTCTTATTTCATCAGGAAAGATCAATGTAAACGTTGATCCCACATTTTTCTCACTTTGTATTTCAATATCAATATTATTATAATCTGTATATCTTTTTACCAGTGACATTCCAAGACCAATTCCCTGATAATTTTTAGAATAACCAACACTTTCTTGAGAAAACGTATCAAATAAATTTGAAACATATTCTTTCTCCATCCCTATGCCAGTATCGCTAATTATCATAATCAACTTACCGTCGCGTTCGTTCAATGAAACTTCAACTGTTCCCTGCTCTGTATATTTAATGGCATTATCAATTATATTGGAGACAATTCGTTCAATGGCGTATTGATCACAGTGTATTGAAGTACTATTTGTATGAACAGAGTAAGATAATTCGATGTTTTTACTTATTGCGCTAGGATTTAATTCGCGAACAAAACCACCTACAAACTTTTCAAGATCAATATCAATTGCTTTTGGTTGGTATGCGCCGGCATCTATTTGTGACAAATCCAATATGGAGTGAATCGTGCGCATCAAGCGATATCCTCCGGATTTAACAGCTTTAAAGAATTCTTTTCCATTTTCACCAATCAAGTGAACTGTTTCTTCTTCAATTAAATCAGTATAACCCAGGATCGCATTTAATGGTGTACGAATCTCATGAGACATATTCGCAATGAACAGGGATTTCACTCTATTGGCATGTCTTGCTTCTTCAAGGGCTTTTTCGCGTGACGCTTCAATCTCAAGTTTTTTTGTAATATCATTAAATGTGACAACAGCGCCCGTTATTTCTCCATTATCATCCCGCACGGGCGCGCTATGATACCTTACAGGAAAACTCGTACCATCCTTTCGCCAAAAAACTTCATCTTCAACCAAATGATCTTTGCCATCGATAAATGCCGCATAGATGGGGCATTCCTCTTTAGGGTACGGTGATCCATTGGATTTTGAATGGTGCAATATATCATGCTGGTATTTTCCGATTAAATCTCTAGGCTCCCATCCAATCATTTTAGCGGCTGATGGATTGGCAAAGGTGGTTTTACCTTCAAGATCCAAACCATAAATTCCCTCTCCTGCGGCATTGAGGATTTGTGTGTTTCTACGTTGCAACTCAGTAGTTATTTTTTCGGCAACTCTCTGTTCGGTAATATCTCTTATGATTCCCTGTGTACTTATTATTTTGCCTTGGGTATCCCGTTGAATAACAGCATTATCAAGAGCAATAAATGTTGAGCCATCTTTTCTTTTCATGTTTAATTCATACTCTATAACAAATCCTTCTTTATTAAGCTCTCTAAAAAGAAACTCTCTTTGTGCTGGATCAGCATATAATTCACTCGCCTGAATACGAATCATTTCATTGGGATTATTATATCCGAACATTCTTACTGCTGCCGAATTAACAAGATTGATCTTTCCATCCTCGTCAGAAACGATGATTGCATCAACCGCCGTATCAATTAGATTTTTATATTCTACTTCACCTTCTAATTTTTCTTTTTCAACCTGTAATCGTTCTACAATCTCGTTTTCTAATTCATAACTTTTATTTTTTAGTCTAATGTAAGGCTCTTTCACCGATCCTCTAAATACACCCAGATAGATAAAAATAAATGCAAATATTTTATATATATGACCAAGCATATTATAGGTGTCAAATGCGCTTTTATAGCGCGTAAAAGATAATTCGCTATAGATACTAAAAATAATTGCCACCATCAGGTATAATATTACTTTATTTGCTCTTTTAGCATATTGTCTTTGATATAAATAAAGGGAGAAAAATAATAATATAATTATACAATATTCAGAGATTACCTTAAAAGCTGTTAAGCCGGTATCTTCTGAAAATGTAGCTGGTAAATATCCAGGGAAGAAGACTACTCCAACAAAAATCAAAAACGGAAATAGAACTGAACCTGCCAGCATTTTGTATCTTGCAATAATCCGGCGTGGTTCTTTTCGTTGCGAATAATAACTTACTATTAAGGCTATAGCGAAATATCCCCTCGTTACAATCCAAAGCTGAGTTGATTTGTTGGCACTGTTTGGTGTTATAAAGTCGGGCATGCCGGGATAACTCAAGGCATGCATAAAATCAATTGCGCCAATTGTTAAAAACGCGCACCCCATAAATAAACTGAAGCTGTTTTGGGATTGTTGATATGAATACCAGCCAACACTAAACATTGACAATGCGACCATAACGCTAAAAAACTCAGCAAAATTATGAAACGCCAAATAGCTTTTTATTTCTAACACTGTATACATCCAGGGATGAAATGCCTTTACCAAAACAAACGGAAGGACTGATATTATCCAAAGAATCGCAAGGATCTTCCAAGTTGCTAACTTTTTTAAGGTATTAAAAATCATATACTATTCAAAAGTGTAAAGGAAGGTTTGTAGAGCTCCCATAATTATCGATGGAATTTAACGAAAAATATGTTACCCGTTGGTTTATTTGGTTTTACGCCAATTCTTCCATTATGCGCTTCAGCAATTCTTTTTGCAATTGAGAGCCCCAATCCTTTACCTCTTCCTCTTTTAATTTGATACTTCCTGCCAAAAATCTTTTCAGATTCAAATTCTCCTAACGTTGTCCCAAAATCTTTCACATTTACCGTGATATATTCATTATCAATGATAGTATCAATGATAATCCTTTTATCTTTTTTCTTCATTTGGCCTTCATACAATTCAACTATTTTGGATCGTTGATATCCTCGTTCTGAATTTGTGTTATTCGCAATATTAGTATTAATAATGTCTGCAATACGTTTATATTCTTTTGAGGGGAATAATTGACTGGCATTCATTTTTTTTAATACATCATCTTCTGTATATCCAAATAACAATAATGCCATTCTATTCATATAAATAATGTGTTCTGATTGGTCGAGTTCAATTAAAGCCTCGGGTAAATAATAGACGAGATCATTCTGTGAATTCTGTGTTCTCTCTAAGTCGGTAATCATTGTACTCCCCAATACGTGATTAATTAAATATAACACTTATCATCAAAACTATCCATGAGGGACAATGTTGATTAATCACATATCAATAGTGGTATTGTAGACTAGGTTATAATTCGATAAATAGTATAAATCAACTATATGTAGTGACAATTAAAACGACAAAATTTTATCTATTTGGTGCTCTTTCCTGCAACTGGTATTTTGATATAAAACTCATTCCCACCTGTTTCGGCCGGTTTTACACCAACCTGACTATCATGAACTTTTGCAATTCGTTTGACGATCGCCAATCCCAACCCTCGGCCCTTATTTTCTATACTTAATTGTAATGACCGAATAAAAACTTTATCGCGTGCTTCTTCAGGGATGGCAGTACCATAATCGATTATACTCGCTGTAATGGTCTCTATATCCCAAGATATTTTTAGCAGGATTTTCCCGCCATCGCGAGCATATTTAATGGCATTACTGATATAATTTTTAAAGACTTCGATTAAAATTGAATTTGCTCGGATAAACATCTTCTCAGGTAATTCATAATCAATTATCATATTCGCATTTTTAATTGAATTTGAAAACTCATTTGCAGCATCTTTCATCATTTGAACCAAATCTAAAGATTCTTTGTCTACCTGATCTCCAATTGTTATTTTAGATAATGTTGTGGCATTTTGGATAACTTTAAGCAAATTATCGCTACTGGAATGAATGGCTCCCAACATTTCATCTTCGGGTTTATCCTTGATAAGCAAATTTGACATTCCGTGAATTACGCCGGCAGGATTTTTTAAATCATGCGTAATAATATCAAGGAGTAATTCTTTCATGGTGTTGGATTCAATCAATTTCTCAGTTCGCTCTCCTACCAGCTCTTCCAGGTGATCCCGGTGTACAATTAATTCTTCACGTTGATGATCAACCGTTTTAAATGCGATTGTCAGACGGAAGGCCAACATCATAGCTTGAATCATAATAAAAACAATCAAACCATATGGAATCATATATCCGGTATAAATAATATCATAAGCCACCAATAAATCATTTATAAATGCCACTATTAAGATCAAAGTGGCAAACAAAAAGATTTTTGCTCCTTCGCGTTTGTTTTTAATTGCCCAAAATAGAATGGTCAAACCATATACAACAGATGCAATTCCTAATACCAAAAACAGGTTTAATCCCTTTGTAAAAATACTCGTCGGTAATATAAACACAGAGAGTGTCAACACAGCAAAACCGGTTAGTATACCATAAAATATTTTTGGGAGTTTATCCTCAATAAATACGGCCTGTAAATAATGTATAAATAAGGGCATTCCGAGGTATACTGTCAAAAATTCCATTCTTATTAATAACCACCAGGGTATCACCCCGATCAAATATTGTAGTGGAATATATCCTGTTATTAAGGATCTGATTCCAAGAGTCATGCTAAATAATCCGAAATAAAAAGGTGCTTTTGTATAGGATCGTATCGGGTACATACTCATATGATACAATCCGTTGAGAAGTAATACACCACCGACAAATACGCCAATAATCAGCGCTAGAGTTTGTTTTGTCCAAATATCTGAGCGTTTACCCAGGACGGCTTCTTCCCAAAATCCGCCTTTACGATGGTTGAAATTTGAAATGTATAGGACAATATCTAATTCATTATTTTTTGTTTCAAAATCGACTACTCGAGGGTGGTAACTGGGAATCATATGGTCTTTAGACTTTCCAATTGAACCCGCAGAAAATAGTTTTTCTCCATCAATAAATAAATCATATGCCGTTGATATACCAGGCATATTTATGGATAATAATTCCGGGAAGGAATTGGCTACAATTTTTAGGTGGTATGTAGCATATCCATTTCCATCAATCGTTTTACCCTGGATAACCTCTCCATTCCAGGGACTGGGTACTTGGACAATGGCATCCGGTGATGGGTTTGTACCATTCAAAAAAGATTCTGGATCAACAAACTCTTCCCAATAAAATTCCCATTCACCAACTAAGGGAATCATTTCGTGTTCATTTAGATCCCAATTCGATAAATCAAGAATCCCTTGAACAACGACTGGTGTATCATGACGATCATCATGTTCCCCGAAAATGAGAGCCTGGGCTAGGATGATGAAAAAAATAATTGTTTTATACATCTATTTCTTTTGATCCAAGTATTTTTGAATGGTAGATATTAATACTTCCTGCTTTACGGGTTTAGAAATGAAATCGTCACATCCATGTTCTAAACAACGTTTTTTATCTGATTTAAATACATGAGCAGAAAGAACAACTATTGGAATAGTGTTCCATTCCTCCGACTTTTTCATTATATCTACCAAATCAAGTCCATGTTGTTTCCCTTTTAATGATAGATCTAATAAAACCAAGTGAATTGGTTTCTCATTTAATTGTTGAACTGCCGATGAAACAGAATCTGCAAAGGAAATTGAGAATTTGTTTTTCCTTAAATAAAATCCAATCAAACTTTGGTTGCTGAGATCATCTTCTACAACCAATATATTCCCTCCGGTGAACTTTGGAATCTCTTTTTCTTTTTTGGTAAAATATTTTATCGGGCTGGTTTCTATTTTCTCAATTGATATTACTTTTTCAAATTTTAGAATAAACGTTGTTCCTTTCCCTTTCTCACTAACAACAACAATGTCCACATCACACATTTCCAGATACCGCTTGGTCAGAGCCATCCCTAATCCGAGACCCTGATACGCCTTTGAAAGGCCTTCGCTTTCCTGCGAAAAAATATCGAATATTTTAATCTTGTATTCAGGTGATATTCCGATTCCGGTATCGCGAATTATTACATTTATATTTCCTGACTCTTCCCTCAACGTTACTGTTATTTCACCTTCATGAGTGTATTTCACTGCATTTTCAATTAAATGTGAAATGGAGCTGGAAATATAATGTTTATCAGCCAAAACTGTAGCATCAAAGATATCAAATACCATATCGATTGTAATCCCTTTTTCACTGGCCGGTTTTAGGTTTTCAGCTACGCAATCTTCAATAATAGGTTTAAGATTTATTTCCATCAATTCTGCTGCCATGACACCCGCTTCGATTTGTGAAATGTCTAATATTTCGTGAACCGTATTCATTAATCGTGTTCCACTGCTACTGATGACGTCAAAGAATTCACTTTCATCTGAATCCATTCGTCCAGAAATAGAATCTTTCAATAGTTCAGTAAAACCAAGAATGGCATTTAACGGTGTGCGAATTTCATGGGACATATTTGCCAAAAACAGGGTTTTAACTTTGTCTGCTTGTTGAGCTTTTTCTAATGCAATTTTGGTGGCATCCCGCGCTTCTACAAGCTCAGTAATATCACGAATAATACCGTATATATTAATTACTTCGTCTTTTTCATTTTTATTAACTACTGCTGATTCGAGGCAGTTAATTAATGTACCATCAATATATTCATAATCTATTTCCATGTTTTGAACAAACCCCTTTTCACTAAGCGCAGTGTGAAATTCATTCTTTTGATTTTTATCTACATAAAAAGTGATTGTATCTAATTTGGCGATTTCAGATCTCTTAATTCCGAATAGCTTAAGACCTGCATCATTAATATCGATTATTTTTCGTGAGGTATCTAATACGTATATGGCATCTTTTGATGTCTCAAATATGGCACGAAACTTTTCTTCGCTTTCCCTTAGGCTCTCTTCATGCCTTTTTCTCTCGGTAATATCCCGGCCAAATGCAAAAATGACATCTTCACCAAAATAAGTACCTTTATTTAATTGCACATCCTTGGGGAAAATGGTCCCGTCTTTTTTGATTCCCCAAAACTCAAAAGCTTGTTGTTTTCCATTGAATGCGGCTTCAATATGTTTTTGTACTTTTATTATATCATTTTTTCCAGGAGCAGAAACAAATTCAGGGGTTTTACCAATAAAAAACTCTCTCGGGTATCCATACATTTTGACTGCTGTATCATTTACATCAACAAATAATCCATCTTTATCCTGGATGTATATGGCATCCAAGGAACTATTAAATAATCCACGGTAACTACGCTCCGATTCAACCAATGCCTCGGAATTTTGCTTCTGGTTAGTAATATCCAGTTTAATTGCAACGAAATGTGTGATTTGCCCATTTTCATCTTTCAATGGCGCGATATTTGTCATATCCCAATAAACAGAACCATCTTTCTTTTTATTTAAGAATTCACCATGCCAGTTTTCACCAGAAAGGATTGTTTTCCATAACGTTTTATAATGGTCAGCATCCTGGTGTCCAGATTTTAAAATAGATATATTTTTACCAATTAGTTCTGTAGGTGAATATCCAGTGATTTCACAGAATTTTGGATTAACATATTCCATATCACCTTTGATGTTGGTTATGGTTACCATAGCCGGGCTGTTCTCAACAACTAAGGATAATTTGCGGATCTGCTGATCAGACTGGACTCTTTCTGTAATATCGGCTGCAATTCCTTTTAATATTGTATCTTTCCCGATATTCTCAATTTGGAAAGACCTATCATGTAGCCATATCCAACTTCCATCTGCTTTCTTAATTTTATATTCCAAATTATAGGGGATATCTTTTTTTGCAGCAGTAATAGCTTCTACTACCATTTTTATGTGGTCCGGGTGAATTGATCCTTGCCATAATAATGGGTTGTTATATAAATGGTTTTGCGTGTACCCCAGAATACTTTCCACATTTGCAGAATAAAAAACGCCACCCGTATTCATGGAATATGAATACACAATATCAGGAATACTATTCACTATTGATTTATATTGTGCTTCACTTTCGATCAAAGAGGTTTCAATTTCCCTACGCAAGGTAATATCCTGGAAGACGCCTTCCACGGCTGTTGCTTTTCCAGCATTATCTCGGATTAAATGAATATTGCATTCTGCAAGAATGCGATGTCCCTCTTTTGTTTTAAGGGTAAGCTCCTGATTATTAACCTTTCCTTGAAGGGAAAGAGCTTCTACTAATTCTTCTCGTTCCTCTGGATAAGCATATAGTATTTTATTAGCATTTTTCCCTATTAAATCGTTTTCCTCTTTATACCCTAATATCTTCACAGTTGAGAAATTTACAAGTTGAATATTTCCATCTAAATCAGACAGAATATATCCATTGTCCATGTTTTCAAAAATATTGCGGAATTTCTCTTCACTTTCCTCAAGGGCTATTTCTACTTCTTTTCGGTCAGTGATATCTCTTTGAATAGCCACAGCATATTCAAATTTTCCTTCTTCATTTTTGACCATATCAACATTTAAGAGCACTCTTAGTTCTTTGCCGGATTTTGTTTTAATCGATAATTCTATATTTCTTAATCGTCTGGTTTTTTCCCATTTTTCAAATGCTTTCTTGGCCGATGTTTTTGATTTATCCGTGTATAAATCAAAAACATGCTTTCCAATAAGCTCGGCTTTTTTATACTCAAGTGCTTTAACAGCCGCCTTATTCACATCAATTATAAACCCGGCCTTATTCACCATATAGCAATAGTCTGGCAGGTTTTGAAATACCTGCGGGAATTGTTGATCCGCTTCACCTTCAAGATGTTGATTGTGAAGATAGAGTCCAACATCAAGCCCAATTCCCTTCAGGATTCTTATTTCCTCTTCTGTAATTTCCATTGAATACGGAATTCGAATTCCCATTAGTCCTGTAGATCGTTGCTTTGTAGATAATCCAATTATGATGTATTTGCTATAAAGTCCATCTTCCTTACCACCAATTGGATTGTCAGCAACAATTGTAATATTGTTTTTCAAATCGAGTTGACTATAGAGGATATCGGGTAATTTTTTCTTGGTAATTATTTTCCGCAAATCTTTATTAGGTGATTTATTTTCGGCTGAACACGTATAACGTAGTGGTCGTCGGTTTTCATCTATGACCAATGTCCAAACTGATATGTAGCCACGAATTTTTATTAATGTATCACTTAAAAAGGAAAGTGGATTTTCTTCTTCATAATGCTGCGATAGAAGTGTTGATTCCTGATTAACCATTTGAAGTAATCCGGTTAAATGTTCGATCTTTAGATCAGAGATAATTCGCTTTGCAGCAATATCTATGGCGTGGCGTAAAACTTCCGGATTAATTGGTTTTGATAAAAATCCGTCAGGCGAAATGTTTTGTAAATCTTTTGGATTAATATTTGCCGCGTGAGCTGTAACAAAGATGGTTGCAGTTTTCCAGTCTAGAGCTTCGATACGTTCGGTTGTTTCTATCCCATTCCATTCACCGCGAAGTTGATAATCCATTAAAATAACGTCAGGCTTAGATTGCTGAATCTTAGTAATGGCAGATTTACCAGTACTGGCGTTACCGACAACCTCATATCCCAAAGAATGAACAATATAGGATAATTGTTTTCTGGTTTGAAGATCGTCTTCAACAATGAAAACCAACGGTTTTCTCATGTTAATCCTTCCAGATAGTTATCAGCCACCATTCCCAAAATGAAATACTAGTACTTACACTAAGTAATATCGGGTATTAATCTTAAAAATATTAGCTGAACGAATCGCAAATATCAATGAATTCATATTAGCGTTGTTTTACAATTAATTCTGCTGCATTATAGATGCAACCCTCAAAACCCAGTGTAATGTGTCCTATGACATTTTTGAGAGCGGTTTAATTCTATTATTTTATTTTAATTCATAAAACGTATGAGTATATGGTGCTGCAACATGGTTTATCCTACCGTCCACCAATTCTTCTCTAGATTCTTCCAGCAAGTTTATTGCAATTGATGGTTTTCCCTCAATTTGGAAATCCAGGGTTTTAGAACTGGCGCTATGATTTATAATAATGAGGATGCGTTCATCAAAATACCTTTTTTCAAATATCCAAACTGATCCTTCTTGGGAAATTGGTATATAATCACCCATCGCCATGGCAGGATGTTCCTTACGAAGTTTATTTAGCGATGAAAATGTTTCTCTTAGTTTTTGTCCGTACATATTGACTTCGTTGTCAAATTTCATGGGGCGGCGATTATCTGGGTCTGCAGCGCCCATCAACCCAATCTCTTCTCCATAATACAAAACTGGGACACCTGGGATGGAAAGATTAAAGGCATAGAAATTTGCCAGTTTTAGATATGTCTGTTCATTGTCTGATGGTTTTGGTGGAGAGGTAAATGCCAACTCCGTACCATTATCGCCCCAGCCTACTTGTCCGTCGGCAACGGCCATGAATTTCATTTGATCGTGGCTGGATGTAATATTTCCCATAAGATTGATGGGGCCAAATGCTAGCGCATTGTCTTCTACGATTGTTGCGATATGACTAAAATCCGCTTCATCGCTGGCAAATGGATTTCGAGCGTTAAAATAGATTGCAAAATTAAATTGTGCCGATAATTCCCCAGGATTCACATAACTACCAATCAAGGCATCTGACCCAAACGTTTCACCAATTTGGTAGAAATTCTTCATAGGGAATTCTTTTTTCATTCTGGCAGTAAGTTGTTTCCAAAATGCGTGAGGTACATGTTTCACGGCATCCTGGCGAAACCCATCTAAGTTGAATGTTCCCATCCACCATAATGCATCATCAATAACCTGATCTATGGCTTCAGGAGAAGATAGATAATCAAATGATGGAATAAATGTATCAAACCAGGTTGTGAGACGCGTTTCTTCACTCCAGTTACGTATATTCATTGATCCATCTGCTAATTGCACATCACCAAACCACTCTCGATGCTCATTAAAATATGGATGCTCCTCATGAACATGATTTGAAACAAAATCCAAAATAACACGGATTTCTTTTGAATGGGCAATCTTCACCAATTGTTTGAGTTCAGCTTCTGTACCAAAACGTGGATCAATCTCTCGTGGAGCAATGGGCCAGTATCCATGATAACCAGTATACGTTCTATGAGGTGGAATGGACTCAACCCATCCTTGTTCAGGTTGTCGCTGCACAGGAGAAATCCAAATGGCATTTATTCCCAAGTCAGAAAAATACCCGTCTTCCAATTTCTGAATGATTCCCGCAAAATCGCCACCATGCCAGTTTGCTTTTTCATGTAATTCAGGATTCTTGGCTTTTACGGTATTCGCGGGATTTCCGTCCAGAAACCGATCCGTCATTAAATTATACAATATTGAAAAATGCCAATTATCAGAATGCGATTTCGGGTTTAGCGGCTCCCCGTTGCGAATAAGCGTAATATTATCATTGATTACACGACCTTTTTCATCTAATCCGGTAATACGTAAAGTGCCATTATTCAGTTTACTCAAATTCACCATTAAGTTGCCATCTTCTAACGGATCGAAGGCATCATTATGCAAGGCCGTATTATTAAAATAAACGTAAGGAAAAACCGGTACAGATCCATCTTTTGGAGGAATAAAATCAAACCATACTTTTCCTCCAGAAAAAGTCTTTTTTACATATTTCCCAGCGGCAGTTTCTTTTTGATCAGATAAATCCAAAATGGAATTCCATCCGCCAATATTATTAGAGATGAAAACCGGGTTTTCCGGATCGATTTTTTCTGTCCCGTCAATGACAAATTTATATTCATGACGTTCCGGTTTCAGGTAAACTGTTCGTTCTAAAACGCCATCACCATCGTTATCTTCTAACGGCAACGCCGACCGTGACCAATCATTGAAACCTCCCATAACGACAACATGTTTTTCCCCAGGATCTGGTTTATAAGAAAACGTATGTTCAGCCAATGGTTGAATACGAACCAATATTTCTTCTTGTCGACCATTTATTGTTAATGGAATTTTTGATAATCGTGGGGCATCCGCCTGGGGTGTAATGACCAAACTATCATTATGCGCATAAAATGTGATATCTAAAAAGGGGTGACCTGGAACTTCTATACTCTTTACATCACCTGCAAAATAGACAGATAAATCAATACTGGCTGACTTACCTTGTTCTACAATTATCGTTGGAATTGGATGGAGAGTATTGTCTTGATAAGAATGTTGGCATGAAAGGAGGAAATAAAGAGGAATTCCGATAATGATTTTTCGCATGTTGATGTTCTCCTGATGGGCTTAATTTAGTAACTCAAATCTGAGTGAAAACCCAAAAACAGAGGATTTCATGAAAAAATGGACATTATTTTATGCTCTGATCGTTTTAATTGTTTTCAGTAGTTGCAAGGAGACTTCTATGCCCTATCGCCTGCCCTACGGCGCTTTTTTTAATGGACAACAAACAGAATTTAAACTTTACGCACCTACGTCCGATAAAGTCTTTCTAGTATTATTTGATACATTTGATGCCGAAACGGGTAAAGAAATTCCCATGGAAACCGATAATGCTGGAAATTGGACTCTTACGCTCAAGGATGCCGGTATCGGCACATTGTATGGCTATCGTTTAGAAGGTCCACAAAATGATCCAAACGTGATTGTGGCTGATCCATGGACTCAAGCTGCTATCACCCAGAATACATACAGACATGTTGCTAAGTCACTCATTGTCGATCACCGTTTCGATTGGGAAGGTGATCAATGGCAACAAATCAATCCCCGTGATTTGATTATTTACGAAATGCATGTTCGTGACATGACTGTCCATCCCACATCTGAATGTCCACAACCTGGAACGTATACCGGTTTAGTGAATCCAAATCAACAAAGTGGAATTACCCACTTGAAAAACATGGGCATCAATGCTGTACAAATTCTCCCGGCGCAAGATTTTGCCAATGTGGAGATTCCTTATAAAGACAAATCGTCACCCGTTTACAACTCATGGAACCCATATGCCCGAAACCATTGGGGTTATATGACCACCTTTTTCTTTGCTCCTGAAACCTATTACGCCACGGATGGCTCCATGCAGTCGGAAGTCTGGAATGGAACTGATGGGCGAGCCGTAAATGAATTTAAAGACATGGTGAAATCATTCCACGCCGCAGACATGGCCGTCATCATGGATGTGGTCTACAATCATATTTCAAACTATGATTGGCATCCGTTTAAATATATCGACAAAGAATCGTATTTCCGTTTAGATAAAAAGAATGATTATGTCTCACAATCTGGTTGTGGCAATGATTGTCAAACTGAACATGCCGCAATGCGTCAGCTCATCCTTGAAAGTGTGAAATATTGGATGACTGAATACCATGTGGATGGTTTTCGTTTTGATCTTGGCTATTTGATTGATCCTGAGACGCGTGACCTGATTATAAAAGAACTCCGCGCCATCAATCCAAACGCTATCATATTGGCAGAACCATGGGGCGGTGGATATGATCCTTCTGGTTTTTCTGATCAGGGATGGGCTTCGTTTAATGATCACATCAGAAATGGTGTAAAGGGTCAAAATCCCAATGACGGACAGGGATTTATATTTGGAAAATGGCAAGGTGATTTTGACAACGAAGTATTACAACGATTCGCCATGGGATCGTTGCGCGAGTTTGGTGGTCAATATGTTGATGCTGCACACAGCGTGAATTACCTGGAATCCCATGATGATAATACATTTGGTGATTTCATTCGATTGGCAACAGATCAAGTTTCTAATGATAATATCATCGCAGACCGAACCGAAAATGCAAAAGTTCGTGACTTTCAGCTTGCTCTAAATAAGCTGGGTGCGCTGTATTTGTTCACAAGCCAGGGCATCGCATTTATTCATCAGGGTCAGGAATGGGCAAGAAGTAAAGTCATTGCTGACTCAGACTTACCCGATGTTCAGGTTGGTCATATCGATCATAATTCCTATAACAAAGATGATGAGACCAACTGGCTCAATTGGGATGAACGTGATATGAATCCGGACCTGGTGGATTATTATAAAGGCTTGATTCAATTACGAAAAAAACATCCTGAGTTTCGTCATTCAAATCCCGATGATTTCAAATTCTATGATATTGAATCTCAAGTCGCTTTGGTATATAAACTTCAGGATACGTTTATTGTTGCCATGAATGGTGATCCGGAAAAAGAATTAAATGTCTATTTACCCGCCGGGTCATGGAAAGTCATTACAAATAGTGAAAAAGCTAATATGGATGATGGTCCCACCATATCAGGAACTATTCACGTTGCACCAACGAGTGGAATCATATTAATTCGGAAATCATGATGTGATCGCCTATTACTCTATTTTGGTTATTATTAGTTCTGTGCTAGCAATATTCACAAAATATCGCCATCCAAAATTCTACCTGTTTTCAAAACCATTGCCCGTCATTATCCTTATTGTACTGGCATTTTCAATGCACAATGTCGTTTTGCCATATCGCAATGCCATTATTTTGGGATTATTCTTCTCTTTAATTGGTGATATGTTTTTATTAAATAAAAAACGCTTTTTTATCCCCGGACTGGTGAGTTTTCTTCTGGCTCATATAGTATATATCCTGGCTTATTTTACAATTCCCATATCTCACTACCATCCGTGGCTAATTGCCCTATTTACGCTCACAGGATTAATTGTTTTAATATACCTATCATCGTCGACTGGAAAAATGTTGTTTCCCGTTTTGTTTTATATTGCTGCAATTGCGGTAATGGGCTGGTCTGCCACAGAACGTGCAATTATGATGCAATCAATGGGTGCTTTTTTAACAATGATTGGTGCTTACAGTTTTATGGTATCAGATACTATTTTAGCAATAAACAAATTCAAGAGTCCGTTTAAATCAGCCGAAGGTTTAATTCTTGGAACGTATTATTTCGCGCAACTGATTATCGTGGTGGGTATTTCTTGCTGATCTCAATAATTCATTCTTGATAATACTTCGTTATCTAGTTGATATCCCCACCTTTAATTCCTCCCCAGATTGGGGAGGATGCTTTTTGTCTCCCCCGCTATCGGGGGAGATGCCCAAAGCAGAGGGGGATATATTAATTATTTTATCTTTTTAATTCGTTCACACATTTTATGATTGATTCGATAACACCCTCCAGATTTGTAGCGACCTCCAGATTATTGAAACGAATAGTTTTTATTCCATAACTAGTAAAATATTCTGTTCGCTTCAGATCATATTCCTGATTTTTTTCAGAATAGTGTTGGCTTCCATCAATTTCTACTACAAGTCCAATTCTAATCGAAAAGAAATCAACGATATACTTTCCAATCGGAACTTGCCGCCTGAACTTCACTCCCGTTTGATTATCTCTTAAATAATTCCACACATCCCATTCAGTTGGGGTCATTTCTTTACGCAATTTTCTAGCTCGTTTAAGGGTTTCTTTTGTATAGGGTGGAAGATCAGAAAATTTCATAGATCAATTTAAACGAAAGTACGAAATACAATTGTTAGCTATAGCAAAAAAAATGTTACAGACCTACAATCATGTTTCTTAATACTCCATACTACATTTCATTGCGTCAGGTAAACTTCGCGGCAAATAGGTAAAGGTATAAAAAGAGGGACTCAAATGAGACCCTCTTTTTTGTCTAGTGTGCTATAAAATATTTAAAATTCGAAATTGGCATCCCAACCATATGCAGCTGTAATTAATGTCAGTGAATAATTACTACCACCCGCGCTATTATAGCGAATTAATATGCCATTGGGAAAGTTTGAGCCATCACCGCTATAAACTAAATCAACATTTTCTGCATTTACATCATCAGTTGACCAATCTTTTGGCGGTTTATCAAAAAAAGCAGTAAGGTCTGTTACAGTATTTCCCTTGGGATATCTTTTTTCTCCAATATCAATAATTTTCTTGCTGGCATTCATTTCCAATGACGTTTTTACACTTGCAACAAAAGCTTGAATATTCGCTTTGTGTGCATCCGTGGTGAAGTCCATAAATTTCGGAACCATTACTGCTGATAAAATTCCCAAGATTACAATAACCATTATAATTTCAATCAGCGTAAAACCCTTTTGGTTCTTCATTTGCTACTCTCTTCTTTTCAAAGTTTATGTCTTATATAACCACAAGTTACGTGCCAAAACTATATTGTCGACGACAGCTATTTCTGAAGTTTATAATTAATTTCAATACTTAACAACCATAATAGTACATATGTTAACATTTTATACAAAAAGGGCGCTGATCCAGCGCCCTTTAATAGAAAATATGTGAAAAACTGTTTATCGCATCAAGGTCATTTTTACAACTTGAGATACGTTATTCACATTGATACGGGCAAAATAAATTCCGGATGTTGCAAGATTGCCTGTACTCAGGTGGCCATTCCATTGTGCAACATTGATTCCGGATGTTGCTAATCCTGATAATTTCTGTACTTCACGTCCAGTAATATCAAGGATGACAATAGAATATGGGCTATTCGCCAAATCATCGTTCACCGCAAAATGAATTTCAGTACTTGGATTAAATGGGTTGGGAGCTACATTCGCCAGTTTAAATCCAGCTGCGATTCCCACCTGTTCATTATTCAATTCTGCTTTAATACGAACTTTATTATCGGTATGTCTTACCACTTTTTGATTGATATCCACATCCGCCAATACATATTCATACACAATGCCCGGAACAACTTGCTTATCAGCCCAAACATACTCAGTACGAGCAGTTGTGCTGCCTTGACCACGTAATGCTTCATCAAATTTGAAATTGGCAATTTCTTCAAAGGCGCTTCCACCTACCGCACGTTCAATTAAAAAACCAAGATTGTCAATTTCTGATTCAGTTACCCAAGCGAGCTCAACTGCGCCTTTTTTGTTTGATGCTTCGAATGATGTGAGGATGACGGGGAGAGAGACATCAGACCCACCACTGGCAGATTGATCAATTCTCATTAATCCATTATTCATACTAATGCCATCAATTAGAATCGCAAATTTTACGTTATTTGTTGAAGTATAACCACTTGCAAGGTCTTGTACAACAATATAACATCTTAGTCCAGCATCAGGAATGTCTATGCCACCAGAGCCATCTGTCACCGCATCATGACCCCAAGTTTCATCTGTGGCGCTGCCGCTGTTACCATTGAGATTAAATGAGCTTTCAGTCCCAGCAAATGATTCAGAACCAGTCGCAGTTTCCCAATATAAATAAATACCACCATCACTAGTAATATCATCTCCTTCCTGCGCAGGATTTGAGCTTGCAATATTCGTTACCCACAATCTATCTAATTCTTCACTTGCACCACTTCCCGCGTCGATTTTAAAACTCATGACCAAGTTTTGTGATCCTGAAGGATTGTCCACAATACTAGTTGCTAAACCGGATGTTGATGTGGTTATATCAATGATTCTAAGACGGTCATTGTAAGTTGCTTTTGTACCGTCATTTAACTTTAGGTAAAAGTCAATTAAAACTCCTGCAGCCCAATTACTGTGATTTGATGAAGATAAATTGCTTGTATTCAAATGCTTATTACTGCCATCATCATGCGCCCATGAAGAGGAATACTCATACGCGGTCGAACCATTCATATCTAAATAGACGGATGCACTACTCCACGAAGCCCAATCTGTTGACCAATGAATAAAAGTTGTTGCATCAGCCTCTATATAGTAATATTTACCAAGACCTTCATTCGTTTCAAGTGCAGCCCAATCAGCAAATAAAAATACTGGAAACACTAATAGTGACATCAATAGGGTTATAGTAACATTTATTTTCATAGCACCACTCATGATACTTCTCATCTCATCCCCTCGCTTTCATAATAAATCTTTTGTTTTGTAGTTTCAAATATCATAATTATTAGTGTCTTGTGTCAACATCTTTAATTTACTTAATTAGCCTCAATGAGGCTCTACCGCCTTGCCCATCATCGACGATAAATACAATATCGCTATAGGTGCCGGATTGCGTATAAGTTGGTGTCCAGGTGAATATTGCTGATCCATCGGTGTTATCGGTGAACTGGGCTCCTGTAGGTAAATTTTGTACTGTCCAGATTAAGCTGTCACTATTGGCATCCGTGGCGGCAAGTGTAAAACTTACTTGTTCGCCTTCTGCCATAGTTTGATCATCAATTGTCGATGTAATGACAGGTGCTACATTCGCCGTGGATTGCGATGTGTAAGTATAATTATCACCATTATTGGTGTCGTAGTAGAGTGTCATCAAATCCGTGTAATTATCCAGATCATTACCGCTACTGTATGTCAGAGTCGTTGTCAATATGTAGTAAATGACATTACCCGGTTGCGCCGGAATCGTTGCCTGGTATGATGTTCCGCTGCCAGTAGCCAGAATAAAATAATCCGTTGACCATGCATCAGCTGTATACAGCAGATATATTTTTTCTTCCGTTACTAACGATTGGTTTAATGTAATACTCACAACTACATCATTTGTATCTATCACAGAACCGCCAAGCGGTGCTTGTGATGTGGCGCTGATTTGGGTTGGAGTGCCAGATAACGTCATAATTCCCAGTGGTAATTCTGTGCTGGAATAATTATTTGGATCAGGAATTGTCACATGGATGGTTGTATTTGGTGAACCTTTCCAAATAGCATTTGCTCCACCTGACCCAATTGCCCAGCGTTGATCATAATCGGTGATCCAGTATCCAGCGCCCCAGGTTGTGTTCCAGTCGTTTAATACGATTTTAAATTCGCCATCAACAGATGCCTGAATAGTTTTACCATAATGGATTGTTGTTCCACCAAGTCCTGTTTTTTCATAAGCCTGATTATCAGCATCCAAATCCCAATCATTGTGGCTACCGGGAACATAGACTGTGGTCTGGCTCATCAATGATGCAAATAAGAAAAGAGTTGTTATTCCCTGCCTGACCATCATTTCACCAACATGATTTTTTGCACTGTACGATCAACCTCAGTATTCACTGCGATGAAATACATCCCGGAGCTCATGTGACTGGCGTTCCATTGGAATTGCTGATAGCCCGGCTCAAGTACACCTTCGAATAGTTTCCCTACTTTTCTTCCAGTCAAATCGTAGATCAATATTGATCCATGAATTTGTGCTGGTACATCGATTTTGAGATTCACGACAGGATTAAACGGATTTGGCGATGGTGTATGTATCTTGAATTCTGCTGGCAATTGAATCTCATCAAGACTCATCACATTTTCAATATTTATTGATATCGTAAGCGTATCCTGAGCAGCAGAAAGAGGAAGGCAAAATAGAAACAATGCACTGAACAGGATTTTGTTCATTGCCATATCTAGTTCCTCCCGGTTTTTTGACCGCCTATTAATATTTGGGTTCGACCTCCACTGCCATCATCGACGATAAATATTATATTCTCGTAGGTGCCGGATTGGGTATACGTTGGTGTCCATGTGAATGTCGCTGTTCCATCTGTATTATCGGTGAATTGTGCCCCGGTTGGAAGATTTTGCGATGTCCACGATAAATTATCCCCATCCACATCCGTGGCAGAAATATTGAATGACAATTCTGTTCCCTCTTCACCATTTTGATCTGAAACTGAAGCAATAACCGGCGCATCATTCACGGCTGTTACAGTGACATTTGCTGTGGTTGTATCTGCCGCGCCCTGGACATCCGTGGCAATTACAGAAAACACGATGGCAGATGATGTATTGTAATTCCCTGCCGGGGATATGAAAAGTGTATCATTTGATACTATTCCACTTACGGTTTCGGTTGATCCACCTGAAACAGAAAATGTAATATCATCGTCATTGGGATCTGTAGCAGACAAAATAACAAAATGATTTACGTCTTCGGTCATGGCAATATCGCTTATAGTCGCGATTTCCGGTGCAAAATTGCGGGTAACGGTTAACACGCCGTTTACGTTTGCTGCGCCATCCCAGAATCCACCGCCACCAGAAGAATAGCCACCATATTTATAATTGGTGCCATCAAGGGTAAATCGGCTGGCATAATAATAGGTTCCTGAATCAGGCACTGCACTTCCAAGGTCGGCTGTATATTCATCATTATTGCTGTTATCTCCGGAATACGCTGCGACAATCCATGTCCATCCTGCACCAGAAGGGTCATCGTTGGTGGTAGAATAACCAATCCATGCATTAATAACGGTTCCTTCTCCCGTGGCATCGGTTACACCCGGTTCATAGGTTTGGGCGTATACCGTAAATGTATTGCCAAAGTCTATGGACCCGTTTTCAGGATGCTGAAGATTGCACCAGTTCAACGTATTATTAGTAACGGTGATATTAACTGTAATTGTATCTGAATCGGCAAGTGCCAATGCAGAGAACAAAGAAAAACATAAAATAAATATTCGGGCTGTTTTCATACGCCATCCCCCTCTGATTTAAACACGATGCTATTTCAATAACATCATTTTGTTTATAAATACGCTGTCTTTAGTTTTCAATTTATAGATATACATTCCAGATGCCACTGGATGTCCCTTGGCGTTTGTGCCCTTCCATTTTACACTGTGATTCCCTGAAGGTATATTCTTGTCAACTAATGTTTTTACCAACCGTCCCTGAATATCGTAAACGGCAAGATGAATCTTCTCCGCAAATGGAATTGAGAATCGAATTGTCGTTTCAGGGTTAAATGGATTGGGATAGTTCTGATACAATTGGAATGTCTCAGGGATGGATGTTAAATCGGAATCCGATGATAACAGTCCTGCTTCGGGTGGGTCAACTCTTACAGTTGTGAAAATTTTGAATTCCCCAGGATTTAATGAAAAGCCTACAGAAGTACTAGCGGCATATACACTATCTCCAGAGAAGTAATCATACCATGTTCCTATTTGTTGGAAATTCGCTGTAATATTTGTTTCAGTTACACCAAAATTTCCTAAAATAGTTACGTCCATGCTGGAGTGGCTTAGATGAATTCGTTTGTTGCCTACACTATTTCCCACGTGCATGGAAACGGATGTGGCAGGGTCAGTAAAAACTTCATTTTCGCTACGAAGTTTTAGAAGAGCCTGTATGGTTTTATACAAGCGTATCCGATCTGGATCGTTTTGATATTCCCAATGGATGGGTTTTGGATCGGTTCGTCCGTCTTCAGGCAACTCTTCGTCATAACCTAATTCCTCAAATTGCCACATCATTTTAGGTCCGGGATAAGTAAAGAAAAAGGCTGAAACAAGTTTCATTCGTTGTAATGCAGTGGGTAATTCTGTGATATCATAATCACCCGAGCTATTACCCCATTGCAGATTTTTATACATGATCCACTGTTCATCGTGACTTTCCATGTACGTCATTAAGCTTGGTTGACTCCAGCCGCGATTGCCGTAATAACCCCAGGATAAATCAGAATTTGCCAGCCATCCCATGGAGGCTTCGGCATAATTGTGATTCAGATTGCCCCAGAGCATCATGCCCTGACTGGCTAAAAATGTCTCTTCATTGTTATCAGCAAAGTGCTCAAGAATAACATACGAGCCCGGCGAGAATGACCATTGAATATTTGCTATACGCATCCAAATGTCAATGCGCGATTGATCGTAATTACCCCAAGCTCCAACATCGGTCCCGGAATTAGTTTGAGTGAATCCTTTGGATAAGTCGAAACGAAACCCATCAACCTTGTATTCCTGCAACCAAAATTCCAGATACCGATCAACAAAATATTTCGTAGCGGGGCTTTCATGATTCATATCATAACCAACATTAAAAGGATGCCTGGCTGTAACATTATACCACGGACTTTCTGGTAACGGAGCTCCATAATTGCCTTCATTGTACAAACGCACCATTGGCGACTGACCAAATGAATGGTTTAAGACTGCATCCAAAATGACAGCGATTCCTCGAGCATGGCATTCATCAATAAAGGCTTTCAATGTTTCGGGTGGACCATAATATTTATCTGGAGCAAAGTAAAAGGCCGGGTTGTATCCCCAGCTGATATTTCCTTCAAATTCGTTCACCGGCATGAGTTCGATTGCGGTAATTCCCAAGCGGTCTAAATAATCCAGAGTATCAATCAGTGTTGTATAATCATGAGCGTGCAAGAAATCGCGAATTAGTAATTCATACACGACCAAGTCCTCTTTTGCTGGACGAACATAATTTGTGGCTTGCCAATTATATGGCTCAGGATTCGTGACAAATACGCCCACATATTCATCCGTTTTGCCCACTGGATATTCTTTTAGATTTGGAAAAGTCGCTTCATCAAGCCAAGGATCATCACCTTTGTGTAACACTAATTCAGCGTAAGGGTCGGTAACGCGTATTTCACCATCCACCAAATATTGAAATCCGTATTCAGTATTAGGTGACAAACCTGATAATGTAATCCAAAAGTATGTTGAATCAGCATTCACACTATCTTTATTCATACTATAGGCATCACTTACTATCCAGTCATTGAAATCACCAATGACATAAACATGCTCTTTATAGGGAGCAAATAATGATAATAGAATAGAACTATCATCCACGGTAGTCAAACCATCCCTGAGGTTAGCAGGGCGTGTAGCCTCATTTACTGTGGGTATCAAAACAACTGAAGAAACAGTGTCTGACTCACCTGTTGTCGCAAGCGCAACTAAATCGACATATCGCATACCCGTTGATGTAAACGTGTGAACATAGGTAATGGTGTCATTCGTGGTTGATGCAACTTCGATATCATCTATAAACAGTTTCAGTAGATCCAGTTCTGTCCCCAATGTTGCGGCTGTTGCTTCGAAATTCACAGGTTCATTTTCAGCAACAAAAATGGGCGATCTTTCTGGTAATCCATAGTTTACATTTGCGGTTGGATTAATAAACAAAGCTGTGACACCTGGTTCATAAAAATCCATAAAAATATCCGCTCCGCCAACATCGCGACCAGTAATTGATCCACTTGCATTTCGGAATACAAATGCCAGTTGCAGGATTTGTTCGGTCTCGGGGCAACCATAGAACTCATGTGGATATCCAACAACCAATTTGTATAAATCATTTCCCAAGGATTCCAGTTGAAAGTTAGGGTCAGCTGTGCCCCAGACTGAACTCACATATCTCCAATCACTTTGACCGGTACTATTCTCGGTAATTACACCAGTATGAGCATACACTGAGCCTGTATATCCCATGAGACCCTGATCGCCTAATGTTGCATCAAAATAGACGACTACCGAATCCAATTCTGTTGGGAAATCAGGATCGGGATAGACAGGTGACTGCGCTATCATTACAGAAACACTAAAAAGTATTAAAAAGAAAATCCCCGAATTTTTCATTCTATTCCTCTATTTTAACTTCCGTAGATAAGTGGCGGAACCAGTTGAAGTATAACGCAACGGACAGGATGGCCAGTATGACGAACAACACGCCAACATTGCTCCATTGTTTTAATACAATCATCATTCCAAATAAGAATAATACAACTTGCCACGGTACTGCAATAAATGTGGACAAAATATCGCGTTTATTTTCTGCATTTATTTTTTCCATCATGTTTGCATTGAGACCCTTTCTAACAGGATTCCAAAACCCGAAGGGTCGTGTGATTTTGTAGAAATTATCAAGTACTTTTGCATCGGTTGGTTGTGTGAAATATGTTCCAAGAATACATCCCACTAAAGATCCTCCACTGGCAATCAAGAATGAAAAATATTCAGGTAATCCGATGGGACCGAAAGCACGAGTAGCTAATGCTGCAACCATCCCTGCAATTGTTCCCCAGGCAAAACCGTAGCCATTAAAGCGCCACCAGTACCAACGTAGCAATTGCGGAATGAATAATCCAGAGCCGATTCCCATGGTGATCCAACCCCAAATATCATTGATATTCTTGATTGTATAACTCAGCAAAATGGCAAGGATAACGATAACAACCGAAGCCAGTCGACTGTGAAGCATTAGTTTTTTTTCTGTGGCTTTGGGATTCAAATATGTCTGATACAAATCCTTCACCCAATAAGCCGCTCCGGCATTCACTGTTGAGTCAAATGTGGACATTGCAGCCGCCATTAGTCCGGCGACCAATAGTCCCTTAACACCCGTAGGGATGTATGTACGAATTACTGTCGGTAATACTAACTCAGGATCCGCAATAACATTTCCGGTGGTTATCCCGTAATACACACCTAACATAGCAAACGATGCAATCAAGGGCCAGCGGAAGGATAATAAGAATGTCCAGAATAATGAAAGTAAACCAGCTTCACGATCGTTGCGTGCAGCAAAATAACGTTGAATCATGTAACCACCAGTACCAGATGAACCTTCTAAAGTGACTTTGAATAAATAAAACATGATGGCAATTCCAAAAAAATTATATATGGAATATTGCGAATCTGCCGGCATATTCATTTGCGCTGGCGGAGACATGCGTGTCCATTCTGCCAAAGTCGCTTTTATCTCTTGAAAACCGCCACCATTTAGCGGAACTGAAACCATAAATTCACTTGGCAAAACAACTGTTTTCATTGCAAGACCGCAGATAAACAAAATGGTTCCAAATATCAATACACCTTGAAAAACGTCTGTCCAAACAACACCATAAAGACCGCTAGCAACAGTGTAGATCATGGCAAGAACGATCATTCCAAGAGCCGCCAGGTGAGGGTCGATACCCATGAAATCACCAATAAATTTACCAGCTCCGACTGCAAAATACGTCACCATGGCAACAGTCATAATTATAGATGAAACAGCTGAAATAATTCGTGCGTAATCACCTTCCTTGCCAGAACCAAAGCGGAAATGCATCCATTCTGCCAACGTCATAACGCGGGCACGACGATTCCATTTCCCCATGAAAATCATAAGAAACGCCATGATCAGTGTGACGCCGCCACGGATTTCGATGAAAAACCCTTTTGTTCCTAAGGCATAGATAAATGCAGTGTTTATCATCGTTCCAGCAACATCCGTGTTGGATGCCATCCCTGAAGCACCTAAAACCCACCAGGGTAAATTTCGATTGCCTAAAAAATATGAATCGATACCCGTTGATGCTTTGCGTTGCAGGACTAACCCCACAATCACGATAGCAACTAAATAAATTCCTACTATGACATAATCAATAACCGCCATGCGACCTCCTTGGATATTTATAGAATGGTATTTTCAGGAATAACCATACCTTTTGGAATCACAATGATACCATCGCGAATCACATAAAAATCGCCTTCTTCATCCTGAACATTACGACGATTTTCTAGAACCACATTTTTGCCAATTCTGACATTTTTATCCAGAATGACATTCTTCAATTTTGAACCTTCTCCCACACCTAGCGGTGGAAGATTCTTGGCAGGATGCTCATTTTCATAAAAATCAGCACCCATATGATAAACATTTTCCATTTCCACATCATTACCAACAATACTGCGAATTCCTAAAATAGAGTTGGTGAGTTTAGCGTGACCCACTTTGCAACCATCATTGATAAGCGAATTTTTGATTTCCCCATTTCCAATCCGGCTTCCTGGTAAAAATCGGGGACGTGTAAACACTCGATAATCAGGATCATAAAAAGTAAAAACCGGATTTAGCTCCGTCAAATTTATATTGGCATTAAAAAAGGATCGAATAGTACCAATATCCTCCCAGTACCCATCAAATATGTGTGCAATGGTTTTATATTCTTTGATGGAAGCAGGTAAAATATTTTTTCCGAAATCATTCCCGTCAAATTTCAGTGCCTCTTCTAGCACTTCTTTTTTGAAAATATAGATTCCCATGGAAATGAGTACTTCACCCTCTTTATGCCATTTTTGTCCTTCTGAACTGTCCAGATATTCCAAACTTGGTTTTTCGGTAAAATCGGTAATGAAGTTATTCTCATCAATGGACATCAATCCAAATTCTTCCGCTTCTGCTTTTGGGATTTTCTTCGCTGCAATGGCAATATCGGCATCAACATCTAATGCTGATTGGAGAAAATCGCGGTAATCCATCTTATATAAATGGTCTCCTGCGAGAATGACATAATGGGTAGCTTGAATCCGGCGTAAATCTTTCCAGTAAGAGCGAACCGCATCGGCTGTGCCCTGAAACCAGTTCGTATTTTCCATGGTTTGCTGAGCCGCCATTAAAGATACATTGCCACGGGAGAAACTGTCAAATTTGTATGTGCGAAAAATATGTCGATGCAGGGATGCCGTGTTAAATTGGGTAAGAATTTGAATATTACGAATCCCGGAATTGATACAATTGCTCATGGGAATATCAATCAATCGGTATTTCCCACCAATTTGTACAGCAGGTTTGGCCCGTGGACTTGTTAATGGTGTAAGCCTCGTTCCTCGTCCACCACCAAGGATGATGGCATCCATCTTCGCATCATGCACTTTCATGTATTCCCCCAGTTATAATTGCACTATACAAGCATTTATATTGTTTTGCTGACTGATCCCACGAAAAATCTGCTGCCATGGCATTTTGAATAATAGTATTCCATGATTCCGTATAATAAACCGTAAGCGCTCTTTTTATTCCCTTTAGCAATTCTGTGGAATTGTATTCGTTAAATACAAATCCGTTACCAGAATGTCCACCCCAATCAATAACTGTATCAGCTAACCCTCCGGTTTTACGAACGATAGGAATGGTTCCATATTTTAAACTGTAAATCTGGTTTAAGCCACATGGTTCATATTCCGATGGCATGAGAAACATATCAGCGCCAGCTTCGATCTGATGGGCTAACGGTTCATTATACTCCTGAACAACCACTACATTATTGGGGTGCTTTTCTGCCATACTCTTTAATTTGTCCATGATTCGAACATCTCCAGTACCCAAAAATACAAATCGACAATCCAATTGAATTAATTCTTCCAAAATGTCCAAAATCAGGAAAAACCCTTTGCTCTCAACTTGTCTGGAAATGGATCCAAATAGTGGTTTGTCCATATCCCGTGGTAAACCAATGACTTCAAGTAAATGGTGTTTGTTCTTTTGCTTTTTCGATATGGAATCAACGGAATAATTTTGATTGATGAATCCGTCTTTTTCAGGATTCCAATATTCATAATCCGCGCCATTGAGAATACCGGAAAAACGATTTTGAATCTTTTTGATTGTGCCATGCAAGCCATACGACAATTTCGGGATATTCACCAATTCATCTCGATATGTTTTGCTTACAGTGTTGACGGCATCGGAAAATTGCATTCCGAGATCCAGCGAATTCATATTCAAGGAATTAAATTCCAAAGAATCACTGTCAATTGTATCCAATAATTTCACATCCTCTTCGCTGAAGTGTCCCTGATACATGCTGTTGTGGATTGTGAGAAGTATGGGAATTTTCAACTTTCTATTCTTCAGCATCCACGGCAATAGCGATGTATGGTGATCGTTGACATGAATTAAATCTGGTTTGAGAAATTGTTTTTCTATTCCTGCCAATATCGCTTTCTGAAAAAAGAAATAGCGGGCGTTATTGTCAGAATATCCTTCTCCGTCACTGGTCGTATAAATCCCCGTGCGGGAATAAAAATAATCATTGGCAACAAAAATGGTCGTAACATATTCTTCTTCGTATTGATAAAATGCAAAAGAATATTTTTCATCTCCCAATTGTAAATGATCGGAATATTCAGGAGTAAACAAATTGTATTTAATGCGATCAACGGACGCATATAATGGCGTTATAATTGTGACGTTGCAATCCATTTTGGTTAAGGCTGCAGGAAGAGCTCCAGCTACATCGGCAAGTCCACCCGCTTTTGAAAAGGGCGTTACTTCGGCCGTTGCAAATAGAATATTCAACGTTTTTTTCATCACATTAAATTAGACCAAATCACTATTTTATACTTTCTCAATTTTCTCAATAAATTTGTCGAACAGATATTCCGTTTTAACCAAAATAGCATGACATGTTTGGGTCTCTTTAATCCCCAGCAAATAACAAACAGAAAGAAATTCTTCGAATTGGTCTTTTTGAATATATCTATTGCCGTCCCATTCATTGTAACCCATTAATTGTTGAAACCCAATATTTTCTGTTTTCTGCAAAATTAGTTCAAAAACTGATTTTGGTTGTTCCCCCATTTGATCCAGAAGGGTTTCCCATTTTCCTGATGTGAGACCACACTTTATATTGATATATCGATCTAACATTGCCTCGTCATACAGCTTCCACCATAACTCATTACCCATTGATTGTGCAACAACCAGTAGGTTTGTTGCAACGAGCATTTCATCTTTAAACCATTCTGGTCGGTTTTTCATATACCGTTTAAATACATCATTATTATGTTGAATAATGGATTGAATAATTTTATCTGAACCAGAATCTTCTATATCAATGCGATCATTTTTGTCAACAGTTTGAAATACTGCTTTCACTGATTGTTCAATTTCTTTCGCATTATTATCAACAAATGAACTAATTAATACGTCAAGCGATTGATGAATCCCACGGAAGGGCAATACCAATAATTCACTTGAAATACTAGCTACTCCACGTCCATTTAAATCATCGTATAAAAAACGTAATTGATCTGATGCTGCCCATACATTGAAATTGAGATAAACCTGTGATTCATACCCATTTAATACTGCATAAAATCCATAGTCTGCTATATCCCTGATACGTCGTAAGTATTCCAATCCTGATCGTTGTTCCTGGAATACTACATAATCATCCATTCGATTATGCAAACGGAAGGCATCCATGATAGATTCTACTCGGAGTTCGTCCTTCGATTTATCTTTAAAGGGAACGGAAAAACGAATATTCCCTGCGGTGGATTCGTAAGCATTGTTTACTATAATGAGAGCATATTCATTATTTTTGGAATTTGAATAGGCAAACACATTTTCATTTATAAAGCCTTCTTTGGTATAAAAATCATATAGTCTAAAATGGGTAGAATCTGCAAAAAGATGTCGTTTTTTGATTAGTGGAAATATTTCATGCTGATGTCGTTCAACCAAATGTTGGTCTGGATTTTCGTCCCAATATGAACGAATATATTCCATACCATATTTTTCATGAAAACCTTCCGTTTGTCCATGTCCCCACATGGGTAGACCGGGCATGGTTACAAGTAATGTGGCGACGCCAAAATATTTATCTCCGTCGCCAAATTGAATCACGGCCGGCTCTTCATCAGGATTATTCATAAAATTGACAAATCGCTTCAAAATTTCAGGATCAAATTCCAGTGTTTGCTTAATTGATAATCGATATTGACCGTTTTCTTCCATTTTTAACATATTCATGAAAGCGCTGTTGTATACACGATGCATTCCTAAAGATCGCACAAAAAAACCTTCCATCATCCAGAAAGCTTCAGCCAATAATAACGTATCTGGAACTTCTTTCGCCACGCGATCCACGACTTCTCGCCAGAATTCTTCTCCCATGATTGCATCAAAAGCCTCTTTTGTCATACCGAAATCGGCACGAGAGGCCACATCACTTCCCGTCCCTGGGATGGGAAACCACAGACGTTGAAAATGTTTTTTTGCCAGTGTCATGGCTGCATCAAAACGGATAATTGGGAATTGACGGGCAACTTGCAATATGGTCTGTATTACTGCTTCTCGAGTATCATGATTTAGGTAATTCAATTGTGCCGTATCGTTCCATGGCATAGATGTACCATCATTTCCATGATAGATATATTGATCCTTCTCAGTATTGTGATCTACTCGTTTAAAGACTACCGCTGCATCGCTCTGACTGAAATAATGATCTTCCAAATAGAGTCCCACTGACGGATTTTCTGATAAACTTTTCCCTGAAAATTTGTAGGAGGGATATGGACAATCGGGTCGCGAAATAAACCAATCTGGATGATCCATCATCCAATCAGAATCCAAACTGGTATGATTTGGAACCATATCGCTGGCAAGACGAATTCCACGTGTACTGCACTGATATCGTAATGTTTCCATTGCCGATTCACCACCCAACAAATCTGCGATTTGATATCGTTTTACTGAATAGGCAGAGGATTCTGCTTCAACATTCCCGCACCAGTGTTTAATGGTTTTGGAGGCCTGGCTGCGTTCCCATAATCCGATGAGCCACAGGGCATTAAACCCATATGATGCCAATTTATCCAATTCTTCTTCCGGGATTTGATCCAGGCGTTTTATATCTCGATTGTAGCTCTTTGATAATTGATCCAACCAGACCAGTGTGTTTTTCGCCACCATGACGACACCCGGCATCCAATGCTGGTCGGGACTAAATCGTTCGCCACCTTCGGTCCAGTGACCAGAATATTCTAATGTTTGTGGTGGGCCCGGTCCATCAAATCGCGCTTTGTGTTCTTCGGAATAATAATCTAAACCGCGCAAAAGTCTGGCTGCCCATTTTCCCAACCAAGGCTGCCATTGTTGCACAATATACTGCGCTTGTTGATCTAAGGAATCAGGATATAACTCAGCTGGTTTTTCCAACAATGAAATGATAGATTGTTTTGTCTGAAACGCTGGTGGGAGTGAATCAGCTATTTCTTTTAACGTTGCTTCTTCTTCCGGTGATCCAAAATCCATATTCATTAGCGAATGAATTAATGAAAATGCCTTGTTGGGTATGGAAGCATTTTCAGCAACGGCTTCAAAGACTTTTTCCTCTTCATCAAAATCCCCTTTAATCAGCTTGGAAAAATCAGCCTTGGATATGGTTGTATATTGCTCCAATACTGATCGCTGTGCTCCCATGAGGGCATTTGCTAAATATAATTCTGATGCAGAAGGCAGGGATGTCGCTTGCGTTTCTTGTTGGTAACCATGCAACCATTCCAATGTATGGCGTAAGGTCGGAAACGGATCTAGTTCCGTTTGTTGACTATCTTTTGGTAAATGGGCTAATAATTGTTTTTTTAAAATCATCGTAATAACAAAATGCCACCCCATAAAGGGATGGCATCCTTTTTAATTTATTCTATTTCCAAATTCTCCGGTTCATATCAATAATATTTTTCCTGATAATCTCTTATCATCCTTTGAGCCGTAAAATCAACTCCGGTTTTTATGGACTCGCGCATGAGACTCGCCCATTGATCTTTTCGATTGTAATAGGTTGGAATTATTTCTTCTTCCAATAGACGGTAGAGATCTTCGGCGTCTCTTTCATCGTCAGGTGCCTCAGGATTACCGATTGCCCATCCATTTTCACCATGACGACAGCCTTCGGCCCACCAGCCATCTAAAATGGATAAGTTGGGAATACCGTTCAATGCCGCTTTCATACCACTTGTACCTGAAGCTTCATTGGGGCGAAGTGGTGTATTCAGCCAAACATCCACACCAGAACTAATAAGTCGCCCTAACCACATATTATAATTTTCAAGAAACGTTACTTTTACGCGACCAAATAATTGATTCGCATTTTTTACAATTTCCCTTATGATTTCTTTACCAAGATCGTCTTTCGGATGGGCTTTTCCGCTGAATACAATTTGCACCTGGCCTTGCCCAATTTGCGCCAGTCGTTCTGGATCTCTGAAAATGAGTCTTGCTCGTTTGTAGGATGCTGCGCGTCTGGCAAATCCTATGGTGAGAACTGGTTGCGACAATGCTTTCTGTGTTTGAGAATTAGCATAACCCAGTAAAAAATGTTTTTGAGAGCCATGTGCTTCGAATAAATCTTCGTCCGTTAAAGCGTCGACCCTTAATAAGCGTTTTGCATCTTTACGCCAACCTGGTAACCGTTGATCAAACATTTCCCGCCATGCTTTGCCAACCCAGTAAGGATGATAAACGCCATTGGTCACATATCCAATTTTGAATTCAGGGAATTGATCCTGAGCCACATCACCATGCAATTCAGATACGCCGTTGGCGCTACGACTGAAATAAAGTCCCATCTCTGTCATATGATAGCGACTGTTTTTTACCAGGGTTGGCAATTCCAAATCCTCTGGTAATAGTCCGTGAAGCAATTTTTCACACCGCTCACGGGCAAAATGATCATGTCCAGCAGCTACAGGTGTATGCGTCGTAAAATGACACCTTTTTTGTACTTCTTCCCTGTTCCCTTTAAACTTCTCCAGCAGCTCTAGTGTTAAAAAGGAACAGTGGCCTTCATTCATATGATAGGTTTCAATATCGCTGTATCCCAGTGATTCAAAAAATCGAATGCCACCAAATCCTAAAATGGCTTCTTGTAAAATGCGATGATCTTTATCGCCAGAATACAATCTTAACGTAATAATTCTGTCATCATCAAAATTTTCTTCAATATCTGTATCCAGGAAATAGATTGGAATTTCATGCCCACCGATACCTTTATAATTATATTGGTAGACCTGAATCCATACTTCACGATCACGTAGCCGGAGCGTAAATTTTTTCGGAAGTTTGGTCAAAAGTGGTTCTGGATCAAATCGGGGATATGTTTCACTTTGTTTCCCTTCTTCATCCAAGCGCTGTTTGAAGTATCCTTCTTTGTATAATAGTGTAATGGCGACCATTGGTAAACCTTCATCGGCTGCCGCTTTAATATGATCTCCCGCCAAAACCCCAAGTCCACCGCTATACGTTGGTAAACTTGATGATACGCCGATTTCGGCGCTGAAATATGCAATTTTTATTTTGTTGTGCTCTAGTTCCACGATCCTACCTTTATCTCGAATTCCATCGTTATTGCTTCTTTGGGTGCCAAATTAATATTCCAGTGGGGCGTGATTACTGAACTCTGATAAACTTTTTCAAATCCTGATTCGCTCATGGAAACAGTAAATACCGGATACCGCCAAACAGTTAGAGCGTCATTAAACTTTACGGTAGCTTCAAATTTATCCCACTCATTCACAACCGAAATTGATTCAACCATTTTTTCAGATGCGATTGCATCCAGAAATGCGCTTTCAGGTCGATTCCCATTAATGCGATAATAGCGATCTGGTGTATGACCACCAAGGAGTGAGAAGTTCAATTCGCTTCCATAGATGCCATTTAAAACAGCATCGCTGCAATTTTTAATTGTGATAGTAATACCGACTGTATCTCCTACCAATTTGATATTTTTAGATATTTCCACGGATTGATTAAATGCTTTACCCGTTGCAAATAATGCAATATCATTTCCATTTTTACCTGTGAAATACTGTTTATGAAAATTTCCCTTTTCGGGAATTTGACTGGACATGGATTCCAAAGATGTTCCAGCATCCAGAAAATGATCCACAAGCATTGTGCGTGGTGTTTCATCCACCTGCAAATATTTTTCTAAACCGGATTCTTTTGCCGTGGTATTGTCATGAATAGAACCATCGCCATTGGATTCGGTTTGCGCCTGTTTCACTTTAGCATGATAGCTTTCAGCATAGCGCCGCATGGTATTTGTCAGGTTGAAATTTGCCGGAAGATAATCAAACTCACGAATGACACCACCAGATTCAGATACAATAAGTTTTAAAGTATCCGATTGCATGATATACTCATTACCACCATCCAGATCGATATCAGAAACAGCCCCAACGAGTGGTTTTGTTAAAGTATCTAATCCCTTTTCTGCGTTCAATAGATGATAATATATCGCATGACGTAAATGTGGCAGGTATAAGCCGCCGAAAACGCCATGCCAATAGGCACAATTACATTGTGCACGCCAAAGATCATCACGTATCTCGTCGACAGAATTGGAAGCTCCCTCCTTCACAGAATAAGCTTCCAGACGATTCGACACTTGCACCATTCGTTTTTGCATCCAGTTGGATTCATCATATAGAGATTGGAAATTTCTCCACGTACCGCCGCGTAAAAATGGGCGCAACTTTTCAATGTCTCCGCTAGATTCCACAGAATGGATCAATTGTGAAAACCGTTCACCTTTTTCGGCGGGGAGAGTCCATTCGCTCATTTCGAAATAGCTCACCGTTGGAAGATATACTCGGCCTTTGGGACGATTGTGTTGAAAATATTTTTTGAAAGTAGTGGTCTTTAACCAATCTTGATTGTCCGATAAAGCTTGAAAAAATCGTTCAAGCCATTTCTCTTTTGTAAAACAACGTTCATATGTCCCGGGCCAAACGCCGAACTTTTCACCGTCGTCCGCCATCACAATAACATTGTCGCCCTCCTCGGTTACCATAGATTTCAAATAGGCAATTGTCTCTTCCGGCTCCTTGAAAGGCATGGCGTATCGCAATTGTTGACTTATTGGGAATACTCCAACGGGAAATCCTTGCTCTTCTGTCATAAAATAGCCCGTTAGATCGTCGTGCGCTTTCCCAGCGGATAAAAAGTGAAAATCATCCAAGGTGATATACCTGATATCTGATTCAGCTAAACTTCGGCATAGATGGGGTTCCCAAACCCGCTCTGTTAGCCACAATCCTTCTGGTTTATAATCAAATCGTTCCTGGATAAATTTGTTTAATTTGCGGATTTGTCCACGTTTATCTCTATCGGGAATAACCGCAAGTACGGGCTCATAAAATCCCGCCGATATAATTTCCAGATTTCCATTCTTTACCAAACCTGCAATGCGATCCAGATATTCAGGATGATGGTCTTCAAGCCATTCTAAAAGGCATCCACTGGTATGAAGAGATAATGCTAAATGTGGGAATTTTTCATAAACATCTATAAATGGTTTATAGCTTTTTTGATAGGCTTCTTCAAAAACAAAATCAAAATTGCCTACCGGCTGATGATTATGAATTCCAAATATGAATTGAACCGAAGACACGGTTCCTCCAAAAGTAAAAAGTGATTAATTAATGGGCTTTATCGGTCAGTAAGACGTTCGAGTTCTTCTTCTGAAACATCCATCGTTTGGCTGCGACCATCAACCCGTTCACGGTAAAGACGAATTTTTTCGTCGAGGATTTCCGCTATTGTCCAATCAGTTTGATTGATCGTAACAATATCGCCTGGTACGTAGGACCGATCTAATTGTTTTTCTTGTTCCATATTGCTAAAATATTGGTTAGTAACTCATCTATGAGTGACGTTGAATTTCTGATGATATTTCACATTTTGCAAGAAGAAATCAATGGGCGGATCAAGTGTGATAATGAGTAAAAATAACGGGGGAAATTGCGGATAATCGAACAATTGTCACAGACACTTAAAGTGTCTGTGACAGTCTTATATCTGTATCTTTGCTATAAAACTTACTTTTTAGATAAGCGTTGAAGATTTCTGATAATTCCCAAAATACCTGCTATAACAAGAAAAAAGGCTGCAAGCTTTAGGTTGCTGCTATTTAGTTCAATACCTGCAAAATAGATAGCGATTGCTGATAACGTGTAAAAAATAAATCTGATAATTCTTAATAAACTGAATTCATTGAAATCTTTTCTCATACTTGATCCTCTTTGCGTCTTTAATGAATAATATATCTTTCAGGATGCAGCAAATAGCGCTACCTCTGTACCCCCAAAATTGCGCTATAACCGTTTTGCGCTATCTGAATTTAAAACATTATTTAATTATATTATTGATAAGAAGTCAACTTCACTAATGATTATCACAGACGCTAAGAGCGTCTGTGATAATGGAAATAAATCAAAATAAATATTTTTCGATTTTCTCGTTATTTGATTTTTCTTCAGCGTATTCATTGACAAACTTTGCATACTCTTCACCATTTGCATATAGAGAGTTAACAAATTCACGGTCATATAGTGTTCCTTTTCTCTCATCAACAAATTCTAGATAATTGGAATACGTCCAGTCCCCAGGAGAGATAACCAGTCCAGCATCTACCGGATTTAAATGAATATAACGACAAATGTGATATAAATGCCCTTCATCATCAATTACTTTGCCCTGCGCATTACCTTCAAACAACTTTCCACTTCTCTGATATTTTTTATTAAAAGCTTGTACATAAGACTGAAAAACTGTTTTCAAAAAATTTGAAATTGGGTGTGTTCCATCTTGCCGAAGAAAAAGATGGTAATGATTTGGCATCAGACAATAAGCCAGAATTGTAATTGAATACTTATCTTTCTTTTCTTTAAACATTTTCAAAAGATATATATAATTATCATCTTCTAAAAATATGGGTTGTCGATTATTTCCACGATTATAAATATGATAATAATGATGTTGGATATATTGCATAAGCTCTCCTTCAAGAATTGTCACAGATGCTTTGAGCGTCTGTGACAATTTCATAGTTCTAAAATATAATTATTATTCCACCCTCCCATCAAACCCAAATTGCCGCCATGCTTCATACATTACAATACTTACAGAATTCGCCAGGTTTAGACTTCGACTGTCAGGTTGCATGGGAATCCGTATCTGTGGAAACATGGTTCGAATATTTTCCGGCAATCCGCGGCTCTCAGGACCAAAAAGAAGAATATCATTTTTTTGATATTCAATAGAAGTATAATCTTGTTTGGCTTTCGTTGTGATAGAAAAAATGCGGGAGTTTTTAAAGTGGGAGTGAAATGTATCAAAGTCCTTGTGTATCGTCATGGATGCGTGAGCATGATAATCCAACCCTGCTCGACGCAAACTTTTATCATCAACGTTGAACCCCAACGGCTCTATTAAATGGAGAGTAAAACCCGTATTGGCACAAAGCCGGATGATATTCCCAGTATTTGGTGGTATTTCAGGTTCGAATAAGGCAATCTGTATCATTGAAGTTTTATATAAATTCAATTAATGATTCATCATAATCTGCAACTTTTTTATATCCCAGCAAGTTTAGTAGTGTTGCTGCAATATTGGTAATACCATAGTCATTTTTATTTTTCATTTCATATTCTGAATTATATTCAGAATCATAAATGGCGAATGGAATAGGATTCAGTGTATGTGATGTTTTTATTTTTCGCTCACCATTTACTTCAATAAACATCTCTTCAACATTTCCATGATCTGCAGTAATAATGGCAATTCCATTCAATTTTGAAACAACTTCCAATATTTTTTCGACACAAGCATCAATAGTTTCACAGGCAACGATCGCTGCTTCCATGTTTCCAGTATGGCCCACCATATCACCGTTTGCAAAATTAATTCTTCCAAACTGGTACTTTTTTGTTTCTAGCAACTCTATTGTTTTCGCAGTGATTTCGGCAGCTTTCATTTTCGGTGCTTTGTCAAACTCTATCTTATCAGATGGTATTTCAATATATGTTTCCAGTTCTTCAGAAATATAATCGGATTTGTTGCCATTCCAGAAGTATGTAACATGCCCAAATTTTTGCGTCTCAGATATTGCGAAAGATCTAATATTCTCAGCGCATAAATATTCGCTGATAGTTCGATCAATTTTGGGTGGCGATACAAGATAGTTATTGGGAATGTTTAAATCCCCATCATACTGCATCATCCCTGCGTAAAAAACATTGGGATGGAAAACACGATCAAATTTATTAAAGGTTTCCTCTTCAAAAGCCCGGGATATTTCAATTGCCCTGTCACCGCGAAAATTAAAATATACGACTGAATCTCCATCTTGTATTCTGCCTACAGGAACGCCATCTTTATTCATTATTACAAATGGATCAAGGTACTGGTCATTGATTTTAGGGTTTTCAGAATAGTATGTATTTACAGCTTCAGATGCTGAATTAAATTTTCTTCCCTGACCCAGAACATGAGTATTCCAACCCCTTTTTACTATCTCCCAATCTGCCTCATATCTGTCCATTGTTACATTCATACGACCCCCACCTGAAGCAATTTGGTAGTCGTACTGATTTCGGATATTTATTTCACTCAACAAACGTTCAGTCATTTCAATGTATTTGGGAGCAGTACGATCAAGGACATCTCTGCCATCAATTAATGCATGAATTCTAACCTTTGAAATTTTTTCTTCTACACACTTAGTAATCATGCTAAATAAGTGTTCAATATGTGAATGCACGTTCCCATCGGATAATAAACCTATAAAATGTACTGTGTGTCCGAGTTTTCCAACCTTAATGACATTGTTCCAAGCAATAGAATTATAAATGCTTTTATTATTTATAGCTTCATTAACAAGTGTAGCTCCCTGACTAATTGTTCTGCCTGCACCCAGGGCATTATGACCCACTTCACTATTACCCATATCGCCATCTGATGGCAACCCCACTGCTTTCCCATGTGCTTTTAATTCCAAGTAAAGATCTGATGTGAAAAGACGGTCTAATACTGGAGTTTTTGCCTGTTGAAATGCATTGCCCGCTACATTTCTTGACATGCCGACCCCATCCAGGATTAGTAATACTAGAGGGCCTTTACGTCCATCAAAGTTCTTCAATCTATCTAATTTTAAATTCACAGTTCAATCCTTTTGGGGTGGTAAATCTTCTTGGAAATTACAGAGTTCAAGTACCAGATGGCAGTTTTCAGATTTCAGAAATTATCCTTTCTCGGATATTGCGTAGATTGTCAAATGAAAAAATATTACGTTTATGTAATTGAGCTGGATTCAAAAGTAGCAGAACACCATAAATTTCGCGAAAAGAACCCCAAATACATTAAAGGGAATGGCTGTGTTTATGTTGGGCAATCATCTAGAAAACCGCATATTAGGTTTGAGCAACATAAAGAAGGTTATAAATCAAATAAATACGCAAAGGTATATGGTTTGAGGTTAAGACCAGATTTTTATGAGAAATATAATCCAATCCCAACAAGGAAAGATGCGGAAGAGATTGAAGCGATGTTAGCCAAAGAATTAAGAGAACGTGGTATTGGCGTTTGGTTTAATTAACGCTGCATAGTAGCGGTTTTTTGTTTGCGGTTTAACCGGCGCCTACTTGCCATCTAGATGATTTATAATAGATAAAGACAGGCGGATAACTATCAACCTTTTTCCATGACGCATCTCCCCTGATCCTTTTTTCTTGCATCGATTAAAAATATCCTGTAATATACTTACGAGAAACTTACGAGGATATAATGAGCACGCCACTCACACCAAAACTACAACGCTTTTTAGATTTCATTCGACGGTTTACCCTCGAGAACGGTCAAGCTCCGTCGTATGAAGAAATCATGCATGCACTCGGATTCGCATCGCTGGGCACGATAAACTGGTATGTTAAAACCCTTACCCACAACGGATACTTGTCCCGTGCCAAAGGTCCCAATGGCAAACGAGCTCTTACTCTTAATGAAGAGATTGCTGCGCCGGCTCGTTTGCCATTATTGGGACTCATCGCAGCCGGTGTTCCCATCGAAGCGCTGGAAAATGCTGAATCGATAGATGTTCCAGCACCGTTTGTCCATCCAAACAATTATGTTCTCCGAGTCAATGGGGATTCCATGATTGAAGACTGCATTGAAGATGGAGATTATATTATTGTCCGAAAAACAGCAAATGCCAATCCCGGTCAAGCCGTGGTTGCCCTCATCAACGGTGAAGCCACTTTAAAACGATATTATCCAAAGCCCTCCGGTATAGAGCTACACCCACGGAATCCCAACTACTCCGTAATCCACGTTGCCCCTAGCGATGCATTTCATATTCAAGGTATCCTGCTCTACTCGTTTCGCGAATACAATTGATAACTACGATCCCCCATAGAACAGATAAGAGATCAAATAAAATGAAAACATTAAATATCACATTACAAAAGAAAAACGCCTTTCTTCTTTTCAGTCATGCTATCTCTCCTCAGTGGAAACCCTGGGAGCAAGCACAATCGACAAAATCGCCTTTCCTTGTAGAAGATTTCATTGCTGATTTTTTAAATCGGAGAATTTCTTATCAAAGAAAACCTGAAGAGATTTAAAAACATTTAGTTATTACCATGAGGACATCTTCTCTTCCATCATATTTTTTTACTGTCATTGCGAGGAAAGAGCTTGCGATTGACAAAGCAATCTATAATTGAGAATGGATCGCCACACTGCGTTCGCGATGACAAACTCGTTGCTACAATGATTACCGGTCAATCAGATATACAACAAGCCTCCTCCCCTTCATGGGGAAACACAAGAATCTCCTTTCAGGGCAGATTTTACTTCTTCCCGTTTCTTCGGGAACACCCCTAACACATACCACAAGTTTCTAATGTCTAGCACAAGGCTAAAGGTTCTTCCATCTCAGGGTAGGTTGGGGGGAGTGTCTTCTTCTGAGCAAAGAGTTTATGGCATTCTTTCCTCTTCCCCTCATGGGGAAGACAGAGATAGGGTATCATTTGCGGGAATAAAACACAACAGAGAAGCCTTCGTGGTAAAGCCATCATGAATTCCTCCATCATTCATTTGCGGTTACGAGATTTTGAACTTCAGGCGGAACGCACCATGGATACATCCTTGCGCACCCGCCCCGTAGCCATTATTTCATCTCATCGACAAGATGGTACAGTGGTCTCTACATCGTCAGAAGCTAAAAACGAAGGACTTTACTCTGGAATGAAAGTCTCTCTGGCGCGAAAAATGAGTCATGGTGTTTTACTTCTTCCCTACAACCGCTCTCTTTATGCACGTCTGAATAGCTACATTTACTCTACCGTGTCATCATACACCCCTATCGTGGAGCCGTCGGGGTTTGGACAGTTTTATTTGGATATGACTGGTATGGATACGGTCTATTCCAGTTTTATCCATGCCGGAGAACAAATCACCAAAAAGATTAATACACAGGCATCCGTGTCAGGATCCGTGGCCATCAGCATCAATAAACTTGTAAGTAGAATCGCTACATCCGTCGTACCTGATCCTGTCTATGAAATACTACGCGGACGTGAAGCACAGTTCCTCTCACCATTAGAAACTCCGGTTCTTCCCACAGCACACCAATCCCCGGTAAAAAAGATTGTGCGTTTTCTTTATCTCGATCATGTACGTCATGTACAATCCGTTATTCAACATCCGGATGAGGCGCGGGTGCTATTTGGACCTTTCGCCAAACCGTTATCCAGAGAAGCACAAGGGCAGGATACATCCGTTGTGAAACCACCCACACTGCAAGACCATATCCTTGAGCAGGTTGTTCTCCCTGATGACACCAATGATGAAACATTGCTCCGCGCCATTGTCTCTAGCCTGGCGGAGCAGGTGGGTTTCAAACTACGCCAGCGGGGGCAAGTTGCCCGACAAGTCAAATTGGAAATCCATTATACAGATGGGTTTCAAAGTGCCCGAACCGGAGGATTCAGCACCAATGACGATATGTCATTATCCAAAGTTTGTCATCGGCTCTTTGGGCAGGCCAATTATCGCAGGAATCGTGTGCGGGCGGTACTCATCGATGCTACCCATTTTCAACAGCATGCTGATCAAGCCAACTTATTTATCACTCCAGACATTAAGCGCATAGAATTGTCGAAAGCGCTGGATCGCATCCGAGGAAAACATGGGTTTGCCGGAATTCAATCTGCCACTATGTTAAAGGTTAATCCCACCACAAAAGAAAAATCAGGAATGCATCATTATGTTCGTCCATCTTAATGTACATTCCAATTTTTCCGCCATGCGCGGTGTTGCAACACAACCCCAACTGCTGGCACGCGCCAAAGGGTATGGCATGCAGTATCTGGCGATGACAGAAACCAATGGATTATGGGGTTTCATTCGTTTTGTTCAGCATGCCCGGGCAGTAAAAATTAAACCCATTGCTAGTGTCAATCTGATCACAAAGTCTGATGAAGTGATTCTTCTGGCAGAAAACCAAACCGGCTACGAAAATATTTGCCGTGCGACTTCCCGAGTTCATGATAATGATGAGCAATCTATAAGAAATATTCTGGACTCGCTTACATCTGGAATTTTTGTATTAAGTCATCATGATGCAACATTGCGTCAACTGGCACAGATCATTCCTAATTCACATTTGTTTGTTGAGCTTCGTCCAGGCCAGGAAGAAGTTCACGCCATGAAGCTGGCAAAAGAACTTCATCTTGAAATCGTAGCTACGGGCGATGTCTACTTCCTTGAACCGGAAGATCAAAAGGCTCACCATGTTCTTCGAGCCATTGATCACAACACCACGCTCAGTCAGGTTGATCCTGGCGATGTAAAAACACAACAGCATTGGTTCCGCTCTGAAAAGGATATGATTGAGATTTTCCCCAATAGCATGGATGCCATAAACAATAGTCTTTATCTGGCTGAACGATGCAAATCGGACTGGTCCTATGTAAATACTATTTTTCCAGATCTCTCTCTGAAGAAAACCAACAAGGCCAATTATGATTTAAAGAAATTGGTTTATGCGGGAGCAAAAGAACGGTATCCTAAAATCACATCCACAATTGAAAAACGGATCACGTACGAACTTGGACTCATCACACAGAAGGGATTCGCACCATATTTTCTTATTGTATACGATATTGTAAAACAAACCAAAGCCACAATCGGGCGGGGTTCTGGGGCAGCATCTATTGTGAGTTATTGTTTGTTCATTACACAGGTGGATCCCATTCGCTACACCCTTCAGTTTGAGCGATTCATTCATCCCGAACGAGAGGATATGCCAGATATTGATGTGGATTTCCCCTGGGATGAGCGGGATGATATTCTGGAATATATCTTTAATAAATATGGACTAGAACGATCGGCGATGGTTTCCAATCAGGTGTTTTTACGAACTCGTTCCGCCATCCGGGAAGTGGCCAAGGTCTACGGCTTATCCAATGAAGAAATCAAAAGCATCACCAAACGTGTTGGATATTACCAGAAGCGACGCGACCTTGTTCGCTGGGTGAGTACAGATCCACGCTTTACCAATGCCAATATCGACGACACTCTCAAGGACGTCCTGCGGCAAAGTGAAAAGGTTATCGATGTTTTTCGCAATCCTTCCGTTCACCCTGGCGGCGTTATTATTGTTCCTGATGAAATTCGAAAATATGTGCCTGTTCTTCGCGCACCTAAAGGTGTGCAAATTGTAGAATGGGAAAAAGATCAGGTTGAGGATTCCGGTCTGTTAAAAATAGACATCCTTGGGAATCGCAGTCTGGCTGTTGCCAGGGATACCATTAAGCAGATCAACTTGACCTATGGCAAAGCTGCATCTACAGATAAGTATATGGATTACCATCGGATTCAGCCCATGGGCGACCCAAAAACTGTGGCACTTATGACCAATGGAAAAACTATAGGCGTTTTTTATATTGAGAGTCCCGCCACACGGCAGTTGCTCGCAAAGGCCGGTGTAGCAGATTTTGAACATGTGGTGATTTATTCCTCAATTATTCGTCCGGCGGCCAACCGCTTTACTAACTTGATGCTTGAACGCATCCATGGAAAACCCTGGAAACCTCTTCATCCGGATTTGAGTTTTTTAAATGAAAGCTATGGCATTATGGTGTATGAGGAACAGGTCTCCACCGCGGCGCGAGTGATGGCAGGATTCGGTTATGCGGAAGCGGAAGCATTGAGAAAAACCATGAGTCGCGATTCCATGCAATATTTGATTCCCGGATGGAAAAAGAAATTTTTCCGTAAATCCCGTCTGCGGGGATATTCCGACACCATAATCGAAAAAGTGTGGGAGATGATCTCATCTTTTGTGGGATATTCATTCTGCAAACCGCACTCCGCATCTTATGCCATGTTATCATTCACCTGCGCGTATTTAAAGGCTCATTATCCAGCGGAGTTTCTGGCTGCAGTTGTTTCGAATCAGGGTGGGTTTTATTCCGCCTATGCCTATCTCAGCGAAGCACGGCGCTTTGGCGTGGCGCTTTTGCCTCCGGATATCAACCGTAGTACCCGCGAATATCGCGGCAGAAAAAATAAAATACGTATGGGATTTATGCATATCAAGCGCCTTCAGGACAAAACCATTAAAGCCCTTCTGGATGAGCGCAAAGCAGGAGAATTCACATCCCTGGAGGATTTTTTTGTGAGGGTAAATCCCGATCTGGCAGATGCCATGGCACTTACCAATGCCAGATGTTTCTCAGCGCTTGAGCCAAAACTCACCCATAAGGAAATTGCATTTCAGGTAGCCCATTTTTGCCTGAAAGCCGGCTCTGCAGAACCCATGGCCAAGCCACCTGTCAAAGAAGATTTGAGCCCCGATGAACGCCACCGTCTGGAATTGGAAACATTTGGGTTTCCCATTACCAAACATCCTCTTGATCCTTATCGTCGTATATTGCGCAGCCGTGTAAAAAAAGCAAAAGATATCCAAAAGTTCGTTGGGAAAACCATTCATCTGGCAGGTGTCTACATTACACGAAAGGTCACGCAAACCCGTAAACACGATCCCATGGAATTCCTTACGCTGGAAGATGAAACTGCAATCTATGAATGTGTGCTGTTCCCAGAGGTCTTCCGGAAATATGGTGATTTACTTAATTGGGAATCTCTTTTTCTTGTGCGGGGAAAGGTTGAGACATCTTTTGGGGTTTATACAATTACTATAGAAAAATTGGAAAGTTTGTCTCAGAAAATGGGGAAAGAAATTGAAGAGATGGATACAGGGATACGTAATCCTGATAAACCAAAGCTTCTGCACGTTAGAGCCCGTCAACAATAATGTAGTCATTGCGAGGAGTGAAACAACGAAGCAATCTTATAGTGCTGTGTTGAATTTTTCGCAAATCATAACGCAAGTTTGAGGTAGTGAGATAATGCATAGAAGAATGAATATATATCTAAAAACAAAGATTGCTTCGCTATGCTCGCAATGACAAATTCTATGCATCAGAAACTAAAATGTGTGGACGTAAAACAATAACCCGGGATATGCTTTCAATCATTGAGGAGCTTGCTATCGACGAATGGCAGGATCCTGATAGCTATTTTCCTAGCTATAATGTGGCACCAACACAAGTCACACCCATTTTAGTTTATAATGGAAAACGAATTGTGACTCCAATGCGCTGGGGATTAATCCCCAATTGGGCGAAAGATGAAAAAATGGCATCCCGAATGATCAATGCGCGCGCAGAGACCGTCACGGAAAAACCTTCCTTTAAAAACTTGATGCATCGAAACCGCTGTGTCGTCATCGCTGACGGATATTACGAATGGAAAAAAACTGAGACCGAACGACAACCCTATTATATACACCATCCCAACGGTAAACTGCTCCCAATGGCTGGATTGTGGGATCAATGGCATAATCAGGAAGGTAAACTGGTCTTGTCCTATACGGTAATCACCAATACACCACAATCTGAATTAGCACATATTCATAATCGTATGCCGGTAATTCTAACTCACGATAATATTGAAACGTGGATTGATTGGAAACAAAATACTGTTCAAGCAGTGCTTCCGTTGTTGATCCCACGTGAATCTACATTAACAGCTTATCCCGTTTCCTCATTTGTAAATTCACCAAAAAACAATAGCGCTGATTGCATTATTTCTCTTGACTAAATATTTTTTTAAGCGGAAAAACGTAGAATATATCGCAGACAACAAATTGGTTTTATTCCTTGCGTAACCACTCAAGATGTGACGAATTTCACATGTCTTTATCAGGACACAAAAAGAGAGCAACAACTATTGAATAAAAGTAATTCAATCCCCCAATTACATTTTGCTTTATATGAGTACTTGTGTCCTCAAATCAATCATTTCACATACAATAATGAAACCAAGGAGAAACGTATGAATCGTCTCACTTCTTTATTGCTGGTTCTCATGACTCCATTCTTCCTGTTTGCACAGGGTAATGTATCTGGCTCCGTATCAGATGCAAATACCGGTGATGCATTAGCAGGTGCGAATGTTGTTGTGGAAGGAACCACAATGGGTGCCGCTGCTGATGCCAATGGTAGTTTTACTATCAATGATGTAGCTGCTGGTACTTATACTGTAACCGCTTCAATGATTGGGTATGAACCCCAAAGCCAAACTGTCAATGTTAGTGGCTCTGTTTCGGCTAACTTTAGCCTTAAAACTTCTGCGCTCCAATTAAGTGCTGTCACAGTTTCGGGGAATTTTGCCCGAGAACGTGAAACCCCAGTGGCTTTTACAACTATTGGTGAGGATCACATTAAGAACAACTTTACCGTTCAAGATGTACCACATTTGTTCGCCAATACCCCTGGTGTTTATGTTACATCCGATGGTGGCTCTGGAATGGGCGATTCGGGAGTTAAAATTCGCGGATTTGATGAACAGCGAATTGCTGTAATGATCAATAATGTTCCTGTAAACGATCCGGAATCTAAAAAAGTTTACTGGTCTAACTGGGGTTCGCTTCCTGCAGCCTCCCAAGCCATTCAGATCCAACGCGGTGTTGGTTCATCACAATATGGATCAGGTGCACTAGGCGGATCAATTAATGTTGTCACCAAAGATGCTCCAGCTGAAAAAAGTATGGGCGCCATCGCCACACTAGGAGATAATAGTGTGATGAAATACGGTGTAGACTTTAACAGCGGACTCGTTGGCGGAAAATACTCCTTTATAGGTCGTGTGAACTACATGGAAGGTAACGGCTGGAGAAACGATACGTACTATAAAGGAATGCAGTATTATTTCTCAGCTATGATGTATCCCAATGAAACGAATGTCTTTAAAGTCATTTTGCATGGGGCTCCACAATTCCATGCCTATTCATATTATGGCTTCCCTGCTGCTGCCTTTGCAGACCGTGCCGATATTGATACATCAGGAACCGGTGAAGGTGCTTACACAGACAAATATGGCGCTTACGTTCACGGTTTTGGCTATGACTGGAACGGCCATCCCTATGTTGATGAGGGTGATCTTACAGAAGCGTTAAAAGATCGTGAGACTAGTTTAACGGATGTACTTTTCAACAGAACTGAAGTTGGAAACTCCCCTCAGGGTGGTCTGGTTGTTGGAGATGGCGTTGCCAGTTTTGACAACAACGTCTTTCACAAACCTCAGTTTGAGCTACACCACAGCCTGCGTTTATCTGATATTACAAAAATCACATCAACTGCATTTTTCTCAAGTGGCCATGGTTATGGTGAAAATGTCAATGGCTACTATCTAGTACCTCGCTACGATACTGGACTGATGAAAGTAGAGAATCTGATTGGTGGTGGTTTTTATGGTGATGCCGATGTCTACCAGTATAGAAACTATTCTCTGCACTCACAGTATGGAGTTTTGTCCAATATCGAAACAAAACTGGGCCAGCACGATCTATCTGGTGGAGTTGAATTCAGATATTGGAAGAGTCGCCACGCTGGCGAGATCCTGGATACCTTTGGTAGTGATTCTGCTCCCATTGATATTGGCGCTATAGAGAATAACTTTGTAGCTGGCGATCTTTATTACGACTATACAACCACAAAACCTCAGTTAACCGGTTTTGTACATGGCTTGTGGAAATTCAATGATCTAAATGTCATGACAGATGTTCAGGTTGCTCGAGTCAGTTACAATATTGTTGAAGACGTCCCAAATAGCCTAAACTACCCCGCGGATACTGTAGCCCATGGTGGTGGAACCTGGACAGGTTCTGAAGGCGACGTTTATACTCTATGGGATTATGATCGTTCATTTTCCTATATCTCTCCAAAAGTTGGTGTCAACTATAATATCAATGACAATCTGAATGTGTTTGCCAATTTTAGTCAAGCCGTTAATGAACCTCGCGTGAAATTCTTCTTTGGTTATGGATCGCCAAATGAAGATCTCGAACTGGAAAACACCAAAGATCTCGAACTTGGTGGTGGTTATTCTGGTGTTCTTGCAGGGATGCCGATTGATGCCAAATTAAACTGGTATTATATTGTATTTTCGAATAAGGCCTTACAGATTACTGATCCAACAAAAGCAAATGAACCTGGCTTCGATTATAAAGGTCGTCGCTATTTACCCATCGGTTCTTCAGTTTATTCCGGCACTGAACTAGCCGTTAATCTGGCTCCAACCGCTAGCTTGAAATTGGGATTAAACCTAAGCATGTCAGCCAACGAATGGGGTGAACCAGATGAATCTGAAGGCGCCCAATACCTGTACAACAAAGAAGATGTCGTTGCTGGTACAGATTATACTGATACCGATGGTGATGGTAAATGGGATGCTGGTGAAGCAGCAAACCATGATCATTTTGTTGATGATTTTGGTGCTCGCACTGAAGTCGGTATGCCCCAATTCATCTTGGGTGGAACCGCCAATTACACAATTGCTGGATTTACAGTAGGCGCTGCCTTCCGTCAATATAAAGACATTTATATTCTGGAAGACAATAGCGAAATGCTTGTAGGTCCCGGTAAAGACGAAAAATATTTCACGGATGATGATGACTATAGTGCCACAATACCTTCCGCGAATGTTATTGACTTAACCGTCAGATATTCCCTACCGATCTTAAACGGTATCAATCTCTCTCTGCACGTCAATAATGCTATGGATACACAATACTGGCAAACTGGTGATTCCTATGGATTCAAACCAGGTGCTGCTCGTTCTGTAGTCTTTAATGCTGGAGTTACCCTGTAATTTTGGTTAATTAGTAAAAAGCCCCTCGATTGAGGGGCTTTTTTTTACATAAAACCTATGACTATACATAAACATCCATTCGTTGGTATTGCCGGAAATATTGGTGTGGGCAAAACAACCTTCACCAAAATTATTGCTGAACGATTAAACTGGACACCTTACTACGAGTCCGTAGCAGATAATCCTTATTTGTCAGATTTTTATGGCAATATGAAACGGTGGAGTTTTAATCTGCAGATATATTTTCTGCATCATCGGTTTCGAATGCAAACAAAGATAGCACATGATGAATCCGGTGCAATTCAAGACCGCACCATCTATGAAGATGTTGAAATCTTTGCGAAAAACCTCTATTTGCTCGGGAATATGGATGAGCGTGATTGGCAGAATTACCAACATCTTTTTGAGCTGATGACATCCTATTTGCGGACACCTGATTTGATTATATATTTGAAAGCATCCACAGATACATTAATTACCCGTATTAAAGGACGGGATCGCGATTTTGAAAAATCAATTGATCCTGAATATTTACATCAATTAAATATCTCTTATGATCGATGGGTTGATTCACTAACTGATATCCCAGTACAAATTATAAATACAAACCATTTTAATATATATCAGGACAAAAAGGAGCTTGATGATATCATTAATGATATCGTTTCTCATCTCCCGGGATTTAATATAAACAAGTAAATTATAATACCGGCTTCAATCGACGATCTAATATCACGCCATCAGGGTCGCGCAAGGTGATTAATAATTCCTTCTCTATCGGTTGATAATCGAATTCCTTTGATCGCAGTAAATTATTAGTGGCATCAAAATATTCTATTAGTGATAGATTTCGGTTTTCTTTGTACCACAGTTTATGTAACCCAATCAAGGAATCCTCAGAAGAATAATATTCCACAGTAGTAACATGACTGAAATTTCGGTTTCCTGAAACTTTCCCGGAAGTGTATCGAAATTGATACCGATACATGAAGATTCCATATTGATCATAAACTCTAATATTATCAATATATCTGTGACCATCATCCATAGTGTAAACAACTGTCCATCCCGGTCGTAATTCGCTCACATCATAAGCGTATAAATGGGGATCGTTTTTCACTAAAGTTGTTCGCAAATGATAGGTCTCTGTATATGTTGTATATAATCCAAGGGAATCTCGTTTGAATGTAAATGTTTTCACTAGTTTGCTACGGATTCGGTGCTCCGTAACAGATTTAAGAATGCCATCTTTATCAAAGGATGCTTTATAAAAGTTAGAAATTGCTTTACTATATGGAATTGGTTCTCTCAGAGTGCCTTTAAATACATTCCATTTTTTATAATATCGATTTGCTCCATCTTTGCTTTTTAGTATTCGCTGGCGTTTTGTTTCTTTAATGATAACGGAATCAGACTTTAGTTCTGGAGCGTCTTCCTGAATGATGGCAATTATTTCCTTTGGTTCAAACGCCTCTACTATTTCTATTGAATCTTGAGCTGTGCTATCAAGGGAAGTTGTCTCCGCAAACATTATATCATCCGTTTTGTCTAATAATGTTGAATCCGGTTTTTCGTCTTCAATTTTGCTCTTCCCAAACCGCCATTTATCCCAAGAATATGCGTTTTGAATAATATCATTCTTTGGGTTCATGGCTGCTTGTTTCTCAGGCGTAAGGGGGACAAAAACAATCCTTCTTCTTACCTGATTCAAATCAGTATTATTTGGAGATGGTAACGTATCCGAACCTGCAATAACGGAGATCAAGGGAACCTGAATATATTCAATGGATTGAATCTCACCGTCGACGGTATAAATCACTTTAAAATGTGAATCAATTGATCTTTCGCTCTCATCAATTTCATCATTAAAGACTGATTCCGGCTCTTCATTTGCTTTATAATATTTAATAATTTGGTCATCTTGTGAAAATATCAGAGTATTTATAAAGAATATGAGTAAGAGTGTACGCATTATGTTATCCAGGTCAGTACAACCAAAACCGCCATCACCATGGTGAAACCAATCCACCTACCGCTATTCACCGACCGTTGATAGGTTCGCACTTCCTCTTCAATACTTTGATAGTTCAAAACGACATCCAGAATTTGTCCTTTTTCAACTAGAATATTTACTGTTCCCATACGAATAATATCATTGATACGGCGATCCTTGGGGAAAATGGATTTATATGGATTATCAGTATCAGGGAAATAACTTACGCGATGCCACCCGGGAAAGACCTCAACGAGTTGTGTCAATGGTGCAACGCCCACCTGAAGACCATCAACATAGATGGGAATTCCAGGAGTGTCTGTAGCAATCTTTAGGGCTGTTTTCTCAGGATAATGTTCCCATTTTATCTCCTGCCCAATCAGGAATGAAATCAATACTATTAGATATACTGGAAATTGCTTAATCATGGGTAATGGATTTGATTTCCTGTTGAAGCGTGGCTACTTCGATGGCCAAATCTGTGGCATCTTTTCCTGCTAGTTCAGTCTCGCGCATCTTTAGTCGCAACTGCTTAATTTTATCGCGCAATGGATCAATCTGAAGCTTCTGAATACATTCCTCAAGAATTTTTTCCGATTCCTCTTCATCTTCCTCCGGAATGGTTGCAAAGATTTCTGTCACAGCCCGGTGTTCAGCTTCCTCTGTGAACTGTTCGCTTAGAAAAGAAAATGGGATTTCAATCTCATAGATGGGTAAAAGTGCTTTTGCCAATTTGTGTAATAGTGGATCCGTAAACCATTCCAGATGTATTTGATCTTTTGCTGCATCACGCTTTGCTTTATTGTTTCCCGCCAGAATCCGAATCAATTCTAATTGTGCTTTTTGACTGCGTGTAATAAAATGAATTCTGTTGGAGCTGTCTTGTTTCTCACCGCCGGATGTGTTGCGTCTTGAGCGCCGTATTAATTGTTGAAAACGCTTGACGAGGTCCTCTTCATCCATACCCATATTCTGAGATATACCACGAATAAGATCGGTGCGCACCATCGTGTCATTAATGCTGGTAAGTTGGCGCAGAGTATCATCAACAAATTGTGATCTGTCTTGAACCGATTTATCTAAAATCTTTGTATGTCGTACCTGAAAGGGTATAATCTTTTCAGCTGTTTTAAGTTTCCCGATGATGGCCTCGGCGCCTTCATTTCTTACCCAATCATCGGGGTCCGTTCCATTTGGTGGTTGAATTATTCGCGGTTCGATCCCACCTGCCAATAACAAATAGGCTGCACGAATGGCCGCGCTAGTACCTGGAGTATCACCATCATATAACAATACAATTGATTTTGTAAGTTTTCCTAAATGTTGAACATGTCGTTCAGTAAGCGCCGTCCCGGACACGGCCACAACATTTTGAATTCCCGCCTGATACATTCTTAAAAAATCTGTATACCCCTCAACTAGAATAGCAAAACCTTCATCCCGAATTTTACTTCTTGTTGCATGGAGTCCATAAAACACATCGCTTTTTTTGTATAATTGCGTTTCTGGTGAATTCAAATATTTTGCAGGATCATCCTTACTTAATGTACGCCCTCCAAACGCGACGATTTTACCTGTGCGATCATAAATGGGAAACATAATGCGATTGCGAAAACGGTCAAAAACACCCTTTTCGGTCTGAGAAAACAAACCGGATTTGTTGATTTCGGCAGGGGAAAAGCCCTCATTCTTTGTTTTTTTATATAGATCGTCGTAGGATTCTTTGGCAAAACCCACACCAAATTCTGATAAAATATCATCGGGTAAGTCACGGTTGTGCAAGTAATCCAACGCGTGTTTACCTGAGGTGTGATGAAGATTATCATAAAAAACTTTTTGTGCAAAATCGTGGATTTGATACAGTCGGCTTCTTAACTCTGTAGAACCACCAGAACCGCCTTCCATTTTGACTTCAACACCAAATCGTTGTCCTAGCTTTTGAATGGCATCCACAAATTCAATCTTTTCATATTCCATGATAAAATTGATGGCGTTGCCACCCTTGCCACACCCAAAACAATGATATATTTCTTTGTCGGGAGCTACACTGAAAGAGGCTGTCTTTTCATGATGAAAGGGACAAACACCAAAATAATTGCGTCCTCTTTTTTTGAGGTCAACATATTGAGAGACTACATCCAAAATATCAGAAGCATTGCGAACGCGGTCAATGGTTTCTTGAGAAATTCTAGACATCAGTTCACATCCTCTGGTAGAATTCCTTGGATCATTAGATTTTTCATATACTTTTCTCCCGTGTTCACAGGATCTGACCATCCAAAAAAGTGAACAACTCTATATCGAGCTTTTGATGTTTGTTGCACTAAATAGGAGTGTTTGTGAAAAATATTTGACCATTCTTTCATGGGAGAAATATCCACCAACCAAACGAAGATTGCTACGACTATTCCTCCTTTTAACAACCCGAAGAAAAATCCCATTCCACGGTTCATCCATTGGGTTGAGCCTGAAACAATTAGATAATGTATTAGGTGAGTTAAAAATCGTGTAGAAAGCAGGGAAACACCAAAAAGAAATGAATATCCAATGACAAGAGCAATCCAGGGGTCCAGGGCAACAACCCCCAAAAGAAATCCCGCGATATCAATATACCATGTTAATCCGACGATACTGGCAATGATGAGTCCAAGTAGGCGACCAAGTTCTTCAACTATGCCACGGTTGAAGCCGACCCAGCCCATTCCAACCATGAAAAATCCCGCTAGAATGTCTAGAAATAATCCCATACAATACCTGACACATTATCCCAGTAATTCACTTACCAATTGTTGAACAAGTTTACCATCAACGCGACCGGCTCCCTCTTTCATAATAAGAGGCATAATTTTTCGCATATCTGCCATGGATGTGGCTCCGACTTCCTTTATAATGCAAGCAACCATTATTCTTATTTCATCTTGTGAAATCATTGACGGTAAATATTTTTCGTAGACGGTAATCTCAAGCGCTTCTTTTTCCGCTAATTCTTCACGTCCACCTTTTATATATAATTCAATTGATTCTTTGCGTTGCTTGACCAACGATTGAAGGATTTTTATTTCTTCCTCTTTTGTAAGATCGTCTCGTTTCTCAATTTTTTTGTCTTTCAACTTTGCAATTGCGCTACGTAAAGTTGTGACGTTTTCTTTTTCCCCTGCTTTCATCGCAGCGTACATATCTGACTGGATGGTTTCAAATAACGACATTTTTTCTCCAAATATTATGATTGGTCGATGCGTTTCATCGCCATTAATAATTGATCTTTGTTTGTTTCAAACCCAATAAAACGACGACCCATTCTTTTAACCGCGACGCCTATTCCTCCGCTTCTGGCAAACGGATCAACAACCCAATTTAACTTAAAACTACTGGTCTTGATGATTCTTCTTAATATTGAATCGGGTCGATCACCTTCAAGATATGATGTTATATCCGATTGAATATCTGACCAAAAGTTGGACCGATCAGTTTTAGTTCCTTCGCCAACGGTATGGTTATCAAACATAAAATCGTCTGATTTTGTGGCAAACCAGATATCGCTCATGGTGTTTTCCCATGTGCCCTCTTTACCAATCTTGGCTGCCTTTTCATTTCTCCATGTAATCCGTGTCTGCAGTTTAAATTGATTATTCAATAACGATTGATACATCCCGGAATATCGCCAATCACAAATAAGATATATCATTCCGGTCGGTCTGAGAATCCGCCACGATTCCTTCAACCATTGGCTGTTCCACTGATAATATTCTTGTAACGTCATGGACTGACCTTTGTCATCAATGCCTCGCCACGGATTTTTTGGAGGATCGGCAATGATCAAATCCATGGAATCATCTGGAAGTTTCCCTAAACCGATAACGGCATCACCGTAAAACAAGCCTTCATTTTTTTTGTCGGCAGTCATTTGAAGGTCTTCCACCTTTTGAATCGCTGGCAAGTACCGATTTAAATCAGAAATGCTCAAACCCACGTAGGGTTCTAATGGATTAAAAAATAATGGGTTTGCTGAATCTTTATGCTGGTCAGACATGGGCGGAATTTAGGAAGAAGGAGATGGGAGATGGGAGATGTTTCATGGGATAAGAAAGTGCGAGTTGTGGCAACTGAAACCGGCTAGCAGATAACCGCCGCCGCGTTTCTTTAACGCGTAATGTGCAAATATTTATCTGATATTTCGTCTCATGGCGCGCGGCTTATCTAATATTTCACGTAGCATCATGCTATGCTTTATGGCATTTTTATTTTTAAGCATCTCAACTAACCGTGAACTGGCATGTGTGCGATCCGTTATCTTTGGAACATTTGCAGACAAATTGTCTTCTTTACCGGGAACTACAAATGTATCAATCGAAGATTTTAATGAGCTCACATGATCTGCTTTTTCATTAAAGGTTTCTTCATGTTCAGGAATCCCTGAAATGTGTGAATCAAACTTTCCATGGGTCGGGATACTTTCAGGAGCCTTGCGTATCGGCTCTTCATAATACTGGGGTTCAGAATCTAGATATTCAGGCTCTTGTTGGTGGACGGGTATAGGATCAGGATCATTCTCTTCCATCCATTTTCCACCAAATAACTCTTTAAATATTTCTTCCTTTGAAGCAAACTGGGATTTTGGTTCTGGTCCCTCTTCTTGATCAAGGTCATGTCGGGCTACGGTCTGTCGGCGTTTTTTCATAAACGCCGATAATCCGTAAAGAATCAATAAGAAGACCCAATAGCCCATGCCGTCCATGATTTAGTCGTCATCCTCATTTGGATGGTTGCTATCATCGCCTAAAGCTATGGAGTCTCTCATGGCTGTGTCGGCTTTGATATTGTGCATATTATAATAATCGAAGATTCCAAGATTCCCTTCTCTAAATGCTTGAGCCATAGCTCTTGGAACTTCTGATTCGGCTTCCACAACTTTAGCGCGCATTTCTTGTGTGCGGGCTTTCATCTCTTGTTCTTCTGCCACAGCCATAGCTCGGCGGGTTTCTGCTCTTGCACGCGCCACCCGCAAGTCAGCTTCAGCCTGATCAGCCTGTAAACTTGCACCAATATTTTTGCCTACGTCAAGGTCGGCGATGTCGATGGAAAGTATTTCAAATGCAGTTCCGGCATCTAAGCCTTTCTGCAGAACTGTTTTTGAAATGGCATCCGGATTCTCAAGTACTGCAGAATAAGTAGTGGCTGAACCAATCGCGCTGACAATTCCTTCGCCTACTCGGGCAATGACGGTCTCATCTGTGGCGCCACCAACCAACCCGGGAATGTTGGTACGAACAGTAACTCTTGCGCGAGCTTTCAGCTCAATCCCATCCTTGGCAACTGCTGCTAGGTACCCTTCTGTCGGGGCGTTAATTACTTTTGGATATACACTAGTCTGAACTGCAGATTTCACATCCCGACCAGCTAAATCAATAGCCGTTGCTGTTTCAAATGTTAATGGTATTTTCGCTTTTTCTGCTGCAATGAGAGCATAAACAACATTCTGAACATTACCACCAGCCAAATAATGAGTCTCTAACATTTCTGTTTGAATGTTCTCTAATCCGGCTTTTTGACAATTGATTACACCATCCACAACCAATCGCGGAGCGATTTTTCGCAGTCGCATCCTGATCAAATCGATGATAGTAATCTTCCCAATTCCCAGACTTACAACAGATTGAATCCACAATCCAATTGGTACAAAGTAGAAGATAATAAAGAGAACAAATATTAGCGCAGCTAATAAAAATATACTTACAAAACCCATATCCATAATTTACCTCATTCAGTTGTTGACCGTGGGCGTACTACTACTCGATTTCCATCCACGGTTAAAATTTCAATTTCTGTTCCTTTGTCTATAAATAATCCTTCACAGACAACCGATATACGTTGGTTTTCAACCATTGCCCATCCAGCTGGGTGTAAATCTGTATCAGCTGAACCGAATTTCCCAACAAATTCTTCTAATCCTATTGATGTCGTATAACCCTTTTCTTCTTTTTGTCCTTCCGGCGATGTGAGCTTTTGCCAGAAGTCTGTTTTTATCATGAGTCGAAACAGAAGAATAAGGGCAATAAGCCCTCCAAATATTCCTATAGTAAATCCAGTTAACGCCATGGATGTTACTTCCTTTCCTACCGGTACATCGGGCAATAAAAGTTCATACAAACCCCATAGGATAAACAAAATTCCAGCGATACCTGCGATACCAAATCCTGGTATGACCAAGACTTCCAACAATAATAGCGCAATGCCAACACCGATTATGAGCAAGTCTGTCATGGTTGCTAATTCGGCAATATATGACGCGCCCAGAGATAACAGCAGGCATGTTAACCCAATGGAGCCGGCAACACCCCAGCCGGGACTTTGTAATTCAAATAGGATTCCCAAAAAACCAAAAGTCATCAGCAAGGATGCCACAACGGGATTGGTTAGAAACCGGACAAAGTTTTCACTCCAGTTTTCACGTGCTTCTTTTACTTCAGCCCCTGCAAGATCCATACTGGCTAATACACCCTCAAATGTTTCTTGTTCTCCATCTGCGATGTTGTATTTAAGAGCCAAATCTGTTGTGAGTGTAATGAGTTTGCCTTCTTTGCGACCTTCTAAATCTGTGACTTCAATGGAGTCTCCATCAAACACCAAATGTGTAAATGATAATTCTTCGTCAACCATTCCTTTTGCAATATCGGTGCTGCGCCCACGGCTTTCCGCTGTAGATGCCATTTCTTCGCGCATGTAACTAATAACTTTTTCGCTACCTTTGTTACCTTGCATATCCACCGCTGTTGCGGCGCCTATGGTTCCACCTGATGTCATATAAATGAACTCACAAGACATGGAGATGAGTGCTCCTGCGGAAATTGCACGTCGATTTATAAATGCTACTGTGGGAATTTTTGAATCTAAAATTGCATCTTTAATCTGTGTTGCCGCATCCACTCGCCCACCGAAGGTATCAATATCAAATATTATGGCTTTTGCATTGTCTGCTTCTGCTGTTTCAATTGAGCGTTTAATGTATGGCGGAAGCCCTAAATCTATCGTTCCTTGTATTGGAACACGATAAACAATATCGCTAGCGGCTAACGAAGAGATACAGAATAAAATAATTGGTAATAAACGTTTGATATTCATTGGCTGATTTTACCTGACCCATGGTGAATAAATCAATTTATATGTTAACTCAATTATGATATCAATCTACCCTAAGCTTTACACTATGTTTGAAAATATTTATTGTATTAATAATGACCATTTTTGAAACCGTCATTTCCTCTTAGATTTCCAGCTAGTTCTAATGGAAATTTTTGTATTTTCTTTATGAGAATTATTTTGTGAATCAAAACAACCCAACTATAACAATCACCTATCGGTTTTTATCTCTATTACATAAACTAACATGCACAATTCGACCGGCACAGCGAATTCAGATTGCAAATGTTATCGGGAAATTTCTGTTTTTTTTACTCCCTTTTAGAAAATCTGTTGCACGTAAAAATTTGATGAAAGCTTTCCCCAATAAGTCAGATTATTGGATCACAAAGACACTATATAACTGTTATCAGTTTTACTCCTGGAATCTTTTTCAGTTCATCACGTTACCCCAGGCTTTTCACGAAACAAATATCGAAGTCGTTGGTAAGGATATCATTGATAACTATTTGAAAGAAGAAAACGGTGCCATTTTAGTAACCGGTCATTTTGGTTCCTGGGAACTGCTTGGTGCGTGGTTGGGTTACAATGGATATGCCGCTGTTGGTGTTGCACAACAGCAAAGAAACGCCGGTGCTCACCAGTTTTTTTATGAACGGCGCGGTTCGTTTGGTATGGTACAAATTGGGCGACGAACCAAACCACAGAAAATGGCAGAGTTCTTAAAGGCTAATTTTTTCTTATGTTTAATTAGCGATCAGGATGCAAGGAAACAAGGCGTCTTCGTAAATTTTTTCAATCAACCTTCTTCAACACCAAAGGGTATGGCAATCTTTCATTATCGCACAAAGTCGCCAATTGTTTTTGCAACCATTGTGCAACTCTCTCCTGATAAATATGAAGTGGAATTTGAGAAAGTTCCTCTTCCTGAAAATCGAAATATTCAAGAATTAACTCAATCTTTCACTACTATGTTAGAATCAAAAATTAAAGAATATCCTGAACAGTATTTTTGGTTCCATAAACGTTGGAAGACGAAGCCTCAATGAAACGACTCTCCCTACACGATCCCTTGCTGATAGAGTTGGCATGTGAAATACTTCAAAATGATGGCGTTATCGTATATCCCACAGATACACTTTATGGTTTTGGCGTCGATGCAACATCCGCAAAAGCCATTGGAAAAATTAATTCTATTAAGAGAAGGTCTGGTCCAATTAGCGTCATTGCACCCGATAAAAAAACAGCAAAGTCCTGGATTGTTTGTTCAGACCCGGAGTGGAATCTGATAAAAGAAAAACTTGGCGGCATTACAACCATCATAGCCCCGGTACGTGAGTCAGTGGTTCACACATCCATCATAGGATCGGATTATACTTTGGGAATAAGAATCCCCGATCAATCTGTAATATTAGATATGGCAAAACAATTTGAAAAACCCATTACAACCACCAGCGTCAACCGCAGCGGACATCCTGCTATGAACGACCCCGATCAAATTATTTCAGAGTTTGGGAATGATATTGATTTGATCATTGATGCCGGTCCACTTTCCCCGTCAAAGGGTTCAAGCATATTTAGACTACATCATGGAGAATTAGAGGTTATTCGATAGTGTACCGTTTAATCATAGCCCTATTCAGCGTTGCATTGGTATTTGGTCAGACGAATCCGGCACCATTGAAAACTGGTGAAATATTGGAGTACACGGCACAGTTTAATGTCATCCCCGCTGGAACAGCGACACTAGAGCATTTGGGAATTGAACCGATGAATGGATATTCCGCCATCCATGTTCAATTTAAAGCCCGTACCGGGACCGTGGCCGATCGCCTATTTAAAATTCGGGATCGTATTGATACGTGGATGAAAACTGACGATTTGACTACTGTCAAACAAGAGAAAAGATTGCGTGAGGGGAATTATAAAAAACAAACTCAGATGGTAGTAGATCATAAACTGGAAAAGATTGTGACGCGGTCTGATACTTTAGAAATTGAGGGTGATATTCGCGATCCGTATTCATTGTTATACTATTTGCGAACTATTTCGCTTCACGTTGGAGACACTTTATCCTTTAATACATTTGATAATAGCCTGTATACACCCTTAATGGTCATTATCGATAAAAAAGAAACCGTTTCGGTTCCTGCTGGAAAATTTGAAAGTTATGTTTTTCGTCCGTTTAAAAAAGATAAATCTCTGTTTAAAAATCAAGGCGATATGATCATTTGGTTTAGTGACGATGAAAAACGTCTTCCAGTCCAAATTCAAATAAAACTAAAATTCGGATCAATGCTGCTACGTTTAAAAAAGGTGTCGTATAAATCTAGCCCGTAAATAATCGGGTAAAATCATTATAGATAACCGTTACAAATAGCATCAATAGTAAAGCCATTCCTACTTGTTGAATGACCAACCGTACTTTAATTGAAAGTGGTCTACGGATAATTGACTGGATTAAAATAATTAGGATATGTCCACCATCAAGCCCCGGTATGGGAAGAATATTTATAAAGGCCAAGTTGACACTAAAAAACGCCATAAAAGCTAATAATGGTATAATACCTGCTTTGGCCGTTTCACCAGCAATTTGAGCAATGGCAATTGGACCTCCTAATTCTTTTATAGATGCCTCTCCTGAGAATAACATAGACATACTTGATCCAATCAATGCTACTGAGCCAATTGTGGATATGGATCCCATTTTTAATGCTTCGCCCAATCCAACATCTACGTATTCAATTGAGGGATAAATGCCAATTGCACCCAGAGTATCAACCTTACCATCCACCAAAGATAATTGCCATGATGTGGTCACTTTTGCTGACATAGGTTTGTTATTACGTTCCCATGTCAGATCAATTTCTTGTTTGGGGATTGTATGAATAATTGCACTCATTTCCATCCAAGTTGAAATGGCTTTTCCATCAATGGCCGTAATTATATCTCCTTCTTGAAGTCCGATTTCAGCAGCAGGCATATCTTCGATCACTTGAGAAACGACTGGAATGTCTTTTATTTCAGGACGACCACTATGGTAGGCAATCCCTGTAAATATCCCAATGGCAAGGAGAACATTCATAATGACACCTGCGCTCATGACCCAAATCTGTGCCCAATTGGGTTTGCTCATAAGTTCATCCGGTTTGTGTTCAATCGTTGTATCCAAACTTTCATCAATCACGCCGGCCATTTTAACGTAGCCCCCTATGGGAATTAACGCCAGACAGTATTCTGTCCCGGTGCCTGCTTTTTTGGGTCTGGAAATAGAGGTGGACCAGATAGAAGACCAAATCCATTTATTCTCAATAATCTTATAAAAAAACAATTGGACATTCCATCCGCCAGGGATAGATGTAAATGATATTATCCGAGGTGGAAAACCGACGGAAAACTTCTCTACGCGCACACCCACAGACCGTGCGGCAAGATAATGCCCTAATTCATGTACAAAAACAAGAACTCCGATGACCAGTATTGTTGCCCAAATCATAGTCATATTAATTCACCATTATTTATCATATCAGAGGTCCATTTTTCTATGATTAGTAAATCCTCTAATGACGGATTTGCTATATACATATGTTTATCCACTGCTGCTTCAAGAATCCTTGGGATATCCGTGAAGCGAATTTTATGTTTTAAAAATAGGTCGACGGCATGATCATTTGCCACATTTAGAACTGCCGCAGCCGTACCGCCAGTTTTCAGCACATCAAAAGCCAGTTTTATGCAGGGAAACCGCTGAAAATCAGGTTTTTCAAATGTTAATGTGCCCATTTCAATAAGATCGAGTCTTTTCCAACTGGCTTCAACATGGCTTGGATATGTTAAGGCATATTGTATTGGGACTTTCATGTCCGGCACGCCCAGTTGTGCTTTTACAGATGAATCATTGAACTCCACCATGGAATGAATGACGGATTGTGGATGAACCACAATATCAATTTTATCTGAGTGTAAATCAAATAGCCAATGTGCCTCAATAACTTCCAATCCTTTATTCATCATCGTTGCGGAATCGATCGTTATTTTATTTCCCATATCCCAACTCGGATGTTTCAAAGCTTCTTCTGGTTGGATTTTGTCAAACGTTGATAACTCCCGATTGCGAAATGGTCCACCTGAGCCTGTGAGAATTATACGTCTCATATCCTCCATGGATTCACCAACAAGACACTGCCAAATAGCAGAGTGTTCACTGTCCACCGGAAATATTTTAGCATTATTTTCCGAAGCTGCTTTTGTAATAATACTACCAGCCATAACTAGGCTTTCTTTATTACTTAAAGCAACATCAACGCCAGCTGTCACCGCCCGAAACGTTGGCTCCATTCCTGCTGATCCCACAAGTGCATTTAACATCAAATCTGTATTTTTTCTGGAGGCTAGCTCTAACAATCCATCGCGTCCAAATACAATCTCAATGTCCAAATGACTTAAAGCGTCACGTACTTTATCTGCATGTGTTTCATCTACAAGACAAATGGTTTCAGGACGATACTTGATTGTTTGTTGAACCAATGTTTCCCATTGACGGTTGGCTGTTAAAATCACAATTTTAAATTGATCGGACAAGTGATCAACCACTGCTAATGCATTTATGCCAATCGAACCCGTTGAGCCGAAAATGGATATCCGTTTTTTCATTAGTAAATATTGCGTCCTAATTCCAAAGAAAGAATCATAACGCTTGGATGCCAGGATAGTTTCGGCGTTACAATGAAACCTCCAAAGCTCTTTGATATTCCAACAAAAGGAAGATAGAAACTATCTTCGATAATGTCCCGTGTGCCATCTTGAAACGAAATAACACCTCTTGTCACATTATAATTGACTCCAGTAATAATTGGGAAACCGTAAAAGGTATTCCATCGATATAATCCAAGATTCGTCGATCGAAATCGCAAATCTTCAGAACCTTTTAAAGCGGCATTATTAAGCGTTAAAAACCAAGGATGTGGTGTTTCGGGATTAAGCACTATCCGCAACCCGTAACCCGTACTTAAAATCAGATCTGTTCCTGATTTAAATGTTGAAAAGGTACCATGAAGCGTCAAATTTTTTGACGGTGATATAGCTCCAAATCCCAGTGGTATCGAACCGGAATAATAGGTGTTATTGATATTGATTACCGAAAATCCGACATACATGCGGTGTCGTAATGTGGGAAAATGAATATCAGGTGAACTCAGTCCTATTGATAGTCCCTTCAATAAAGGTGAGACTTCCGATTTAAAATTCACGCCTTGAGAAGGAGAAACCTTTAAATCTAACCACTCTGCAGAAGTAAATGTAGAAATGAAGAAAAAGAGGATAGGTGCCCAGAGTTTCACAGGCTTCTTATATTATACCGCGGGATGTCCCTGCAATAAAATCTGTAATTGTTTTTGCCAGTGGATTGCTGTCATAGTCTTTATTGATCTGTACCAGAGCTTCGGACCGAGTCATCGAAGATCTGAAATATTGGCGATAAATTGACTTAATCATTTGGCGATCGTCAGAATTATAGCCTCGACGCCGTAATCCCACTCTATTTATTCCAGCAAATTGTATTGGTTCACCTTGAGCTAAAATATATGGTGGAACATCTTGCACTACTCGGTACCCACCGCCAATGAAAGCATGGATGCCAATGCGTGTGAACTGGTGCACCAGAACGCCACCACCTAAGCTTGCCCAATCCCCAATTTCCACATGTCCGCCCAGGGTCACTAAATTTGCGAAGATTACATTGTTTCCTACGATGCAATCGTGAGCAATATGGACGTATGCCATAAGAAGAACATCGTTTCCAATTTCAGTCGTACCGTGTGCAATTGTACCACGATTAATCGTAACATATTCCCGAATGTTTACATGATTCCCAATTTTGGTTTTTGTGGGTTCACCATTATATTTTAAATCCTGAGGTGCTTCGCCAATGGAGCAACTATGATAAATCGTACAATCTGATCCGATAGAAGTCCCTTTACAAATTGTGGTATGGTTCCCAATACGGGTATTGTCCCCGATACTCACCTCATCTTCAATAATAGAATAAGGACCTATTTGTACATTTTGTCCAAGATTAACATTGTCCCCGATAATGGCAGTGGGGTGGATTTGATTGGAAATAGTCAGCCCCCAACGCGGTCGACGATATTTGCCATTAGTATGCCTTCGGCTACTAACTTATCATCAACATATGCTTTACCCTGTAAGCGTACGGCTCCGAGTTTTATTTTAACAAGTTCCATTTCCAAACGTAATTGATCGCCAGGAACCACAGGTTTGCGGAATTTTGATTTTTCAATTGCTGAGAAAAACATGTTTTTAGACATGGGATCCTCAACGCTATTCAGAACTAAAAATGCACCAGCCTGTGCCATGCCTTCCAAAATAAGAACACCAGGCATAACGGGTTGATTTGGGAAATGACCCATAAAAAACGGCTCATTGATGGTTACATTTTTTAGTGCAGTTAATTTTTCCCCAGGAGTAATATCCAATATGCGATCTATAAGAACAAAGGGGTATCGATGTGGCATAAGATTTAAAATTGTACTAATGTCAAAAACATAATTACTGGTTGAAGATTTCTGGTACTTCTTTTGTAAAATCTTTTTTTCATATTCTTTACGAATCAATTTAACCAATTCTACGTTGGCTGCATGGCCGCTTCTAGCAGCTATGACATGACCTTTTATGGGAATTCCCAATAAAGCCAAATCGCCAATCAAATCAAGAGCCTTGTGACGAACTGGTTCATTAGTAAAGCGTAATTCCTTACCATTAAGAATCCCATTCGCACCCAATATGACATTCTCTTCTATATCAAATAAAGATTTCAGTTTGTTGATTTCATTATTATCAATTTTTTTATCAACAATTACAACCGCATTGTCTAGACCGCCGCCCTGAATCAATCCTTTTTCTTTTAATTCTTCAATTTCGCTTAAAAAACAGAACGTCCTTGCTGGAGCAATTTCCGTGGCGAAAGTATCTTCAAGATTGTAAACAGATGTATATTGTGTTCCCAGAGAAGGATATTTATAATCTACCATAAAGGTTACACGGAATTGGTCAGATGGAAGAACGTGGATATCAACGCCGCGTTTGGGATCAGAATAAGCAACCGCTTGAGTAATTTCCAAAACTTCCCGAGGGACGCTTTGCTCTTCTATTCCTGCTTCTTGTAATGCATTCACAAAATCCAGAGCACTACCATCCATCACTGGTGGTTCTTTACTCGTTAATTCAATAAGTACATTATCTAGCCGCAAGCCCGTTATCGCTGCAAGAACATGTTCCACCGTATGTACCCGGATTCCGTCTTTTTCAATAGTCGTCCCGCGAGATATATCAACAACATGCTGAATATCAGCTTTGATATCGGGGCAACCTTCCACATCCGTGCGAACAAATCGTATTCCGTAGTTTTCGGGAGCCGGTTTAAAAGTAATGGTAGACTCCACGCCAGTATGCAGACCTTTGCCAGTGCAGGAGACAGATGTTTGTATGGTACGTTGATTACGTGTCATTTGAACCAGCTAAATTAAGGTGTGCTTCAATTAATTCAAGACGCTTTTTCAATTGTTTGGTTTGACTGTATATTGCATCCCTGCGATTGGTTTCACGGATTTCGCGGGCAGGCATACCGGCGTAGACTTTTCCGCCTGGTAAAGACTTCGTAATTCCTGACTTGGCAGCAAATATTGCGCGATCACCGATTTTAACATGCGGCGCTACGCCACACTGACCAGCAAAAATACAAAAATCTCCGATGGTGGCACTACCTGCAATTCCAACATGTCCCGTAATTAAACATCCACGTCCAATTTTTACATTATGTGCAATATGAACCTGATTGTCGAGTTTTGTTCCTGAGCCGATACGTGTATCGCCAATAGTTCCTCGATCAATAGTACAATTGCTACCCATCTCCACATCGTTCTCAATTATGACTTTGCCATTCTGTGGGATTTTAACATGTGTTTCCCCGGACTGTACAAAGCCATATCCATCAGATCCGATAACAGATCCACTATGTATAATAGTATTATCACCACATTCGCAGTGATGGTACATCGTTACGTGGGCATGCAATGTGGAATTTTTTCCAATTACTGAGCTTTCACCAACAATACAATGAGCTCCAATTTTACTCCCCTCACCGATCTTAGCATTTTTTTCTATAACACAAAAAGCACCAATAGAAATATTCTCACTGATCATTGAGGTTTCGTGAATAACAGCCGTTGGATGTACTCCTTCAAACCAATCTATCTTTCGTGAAAACTTTTCCATAATTATTGCAAAAGCAAGCTGAGGATTATTAACAACAATCCCCGTTTTACCTGCTAACAAACCACTATCATTCACAATAACAGCAGATGCTTTTGTATCAGTTAAATACGTTTTGTATTTAGGATTTGCCAGAAAGGTTATCGTATCCGGTTTCCCTGATTGAATCTCAGAAGCACCTCTTATAACGGTCTGTGGATTTCCTACCACCAATCCGTCTACCAGATTAGCAAGATCCTGAATTGTATACAATGAAACCTAAGGCTTATTGTCCGGATTCTACTTTTCCTAGCTCATAAAGCACATCATCAGTAAGATCATGTGTGGGCTTTCCATAGAGCAAGGAAACAGAACCGTCAAATATAAAATCATAGCCTTTTGAAATTGCCACATTGTCAACCGCAGCCTTTACCTTTGCTAATAATTCATATTCCATTTGCGCCTGGCGACGATACAATTCGCCTTCAGGACCAACTTTTTCTGCCTGGAAATTCTGAATGGCTAATTCCATGTTTTGAATTTCCTGTTCTTTTTCGCGTCGCCATTCTGGACTACTCATCAAGCGTTGAGACTCATATGATTGTTTCAAACTATCCAAGTTTTGTAGTTTACCCGAATATTCAAATTGAACTTTTCTGAATTCTAATTGAAGCTGTGCTTCAGCTTCTTTGAATTCTTCATATTCAGTCCGGATTCTTTCCGAAGAAATATATCCAATCTTGACTTGTGCCGATAATAATGCAGGCACTGCCATTGCTAACAATACAATGCTAATTATAATCCGTTTACGGTTCACAAGACCCTCCTATTATGTTAAAATGATTGTCCAAATGTTATGGTATACGTCCACCCCTCAGGTTTATCGTCTCCTGAGATATCGTCAAAACCATACCCAACGTCAAATCCTAATTGCCCAATCATGGGCATAAAAAATCTAATACCAACCCCAGCAGATCGTTTTAATGAAAAACCATCATAACGGTCAATCGAAAGCGGTTCTGTTAAATCGCTGTTTGACCAAACATTCCCCATGTCGGCAAACGCCAACCCGTACACAACGGGATTCTCTGAAAATGGGAATCGAAATTCCGAGGTCAATTTCAGCATCGAATTTCCACCCAGTGGACCACCACTACTGGTGCGTGGTCCAATGGAATTGTCCGGGTATCCCCGCAACATATTTCCATAGGGAATTCCATTCCCACCCATAACGAATCGTTCATCAAACGGGATAATAGAACGTGAGTCGCTCGAGATCGAAAACTTCTGAAGTGTTCCCAATTTTAAAGAACTCATCAAAACAAATTTAGAAAAAGTAGGTGTAAACCACTCTAAGTTCAAAACATGTTTATGAAAATCTTCATTTCCCCCAAGAAGGCCTCCTGACAAGGATGTTTCCCATACCATTCGTGAACCACGTGTAGTGAATTCTGGTCTGTCACGGCTATCCCTTGTAATAACCTGTGTAAGGCTAATTCCCATGGATTTTGCTGTTGTAGAGTCGCTCGACTCAGAATAACCTAAATAACGTTCAATATCTGCGGCTTGACCCTTATAATTTTTTTCACTGATGCTGAAAGCCCAGTTCCCACGGAAAAAATCATCCGGCCAACGGAATCGACGACCCCAGGATAGCGATCCACCTAAAACAGTGAAATCTAAAGGATAATAATATTGTGTCGAGGCGCCACGGAACGTGTAGAAAATGGAAGCACCCACCAGATTGGGTGTATCATAAATCATGGGATCGGTAAAACTAAGACTGAACGAATGGTATTTAGATGGTTTGGATGAGCTGTAAAAATTGTATTGCGTACCCACATTGAAGCTGAGCATCAATCGTTGACCTAATCCACGGAAATTTGTGAACTCCAGGCCGCCGCCACCCATCATACCATATTCACCGGTGAAGCCAATGTTGGCATTTGCTCGATCCGAAGATTTTTCTTCAACAACAATTTCCAGATCGACTTCATCTTCATCTACGGGAAGCACATCTGGTACAACATTGCCGAAGAAGTTCAATATCCATATTTCGCGTTGACTACGAATAAGCTTATTACGGTTGAAAACATCCCCGGGGTATAGTTTCATCTCTCTACGAATAATATTTTCACGTGTTTTTGTGTTACCGGAAACATAAATATTCCGCACATAAACTTTATGATTTTCTAAAATAGAAAAGTGAACATCTAATGAATCTTCACCCACCGGCTTAATCTCAGGATTAATTTGACTATAAATATAACCACGATCCATATACAGACCCTGCACGCGATCAAATACGGCCAGATTAAAATCTTCTTCGTTGTATACATCCCCTTTGTCTACATGTAATTGACGGACTAACTCTTTCTCGGTAAAAAGGGCGTTTCCTTCCCAAGTAAAATTACGGAATTTGTATTTTGGTCCCTCGACTAAACGAACAAGAATATTCATTCTTTTTTTATTTTCGTCATAATAAAGACTATCGGAAACGATGGCGAAATCGCGATAACCATGATTCCTGTAAAATGTTGTCACAGCGGCTAAATCTTCGTCGTATTTTTCTTCATCATAGTAGGAACGCCAGAATAAATACCAGCGTTGCTGCTTGGTTTCTTTTAAGGCGCGTCGCAAACGAAAAGAAGAAAAGGCATCATTGCCTTCAAAGATAATATTTCGCAACTTAACTTTTTTATTCTCTTGTATGGTAAAGGTCAAATCCTTTGCATTGGCTCGCATTTTTTCTGATTTAATTGTTCCTTCTTCGGGATCTGATAATTCAGAGGTGACGTCTGCCAACAAATAACCATCTTCAGCATAGAGAGCTTTGATCTTTTGAATTGATTCAGTGATAAGATGAGGTCGAATTCGTTGCCCGGATTTAATGGCAAGTTCTTCATCTAACTTGTCATCTTTTATTTTTTTATTTCCTTCAAACTTTACCTGACCAAGCACATGGTTTTCCACAACAACAATCGTAATGTCAACACCATCGAGTGCTTCTTCATCCAAGCGAACTTGAATATCTTCAAATAAACCCAATTGCCATAATTTCTTTACAGCGCGTGAAAAATCGCCCGGTTTAATACTTTCACCGGGATTCAAACCTGATGTATATCGGATCATTGTTTCAGGGGTTAGCGTATTCCCTTCAACAGCCACTGTCTTCAGTAGTACTTCTTGTTGTTGAGCAGAGCCAATATTGACAAGTAAAAATGTAGATAAAAAATAAAATATATATTTGCGTGTCACTTAACTTTCCTTAATTGTTCACTTACTTTACCAAACCGTCGTTCTCGAGACTGAAATTCAATAATGGCTTCAAGGAGCTGTTGTTCCCGAAAATCTGGCCAATAGGTCTCTGTCATGTATAATTCAGTATAGGCGGATTGCCATAATAAAAAATTGCTGATTCTAAATTCTCCACCCGTTCGTATTAATAAGTCCGGATCCGGCATATCGGCTGTATATAAATGGCTCATTACGGTTTCCTCAGTAATGTCTGCCAGGGATATTGATCCGCTCTGGATATCCCTGGCAATATGTTCAATTGCCCTAAGAATTTCCTGCCGACTGCCATAACTTAATGCTAGATTTAAATTCAAACCCGTGTTGTTCTTTGTTTTTTCAATTCCGTTTTCGATACCCTTTCGAGCGTCTTTTGGCAAATCTCCAAGGTCGCCGATTGTTGTAAATCGCACGTTATTTTCATGCAAACTATCGATTTCTCCCTGGATGGTTCCCAATAATAATTTCATTAGAGCGGACACTTCTAATCTGGGCCGCTTCCAATTCTCAGTAGAAAAAGTATATAATGTTAAATGCTGAACACCTATTTCACCAGCAATCCGTGTGATTTCACGTACTGAATTAATTCCCTCACGATGCCCGGATATGCGATTTAGATTACGCTCCTTGGCCCAGCGTCCATTCCCATCCATGATAATGGCAATGTGAACTGGAATATTTCCATATGATTGAATTGTCTTTTTACGTTCAGAATTAGACATGTCTAGCGGTGTTATACCGAAGAGAAAATGCGGGCGAAATTACTCTTTTGCACTTCGGCTGTCAATACATAGTCCAAGACGGTTAGAATCCTGGATATTAAATGGTTTCACTGCTCGTCGCTGTTTGAGCGTACAACTTAAAAAACGATCCCATATTGGGTGATAAACTGCAAGAGAATGCTCTGCCCAATAATCAGGCAACTCAACGTGATCATAGTGAGAACCGTACTTTGGTTTATATCTTTCTGACGAACCATTTGAACAATTGCAACAATTAGCGGGAGTAAAATCGCAATGGCTAATCCTACAAATAAGTACCACCAATCCAACGGTTGAAAAAAGATATATATCGGTTCTGCTTCACCAAATCGGGATTCTGTTTTTCCTCCTATCATTTGAAAACCATCCCATAAAAGACGTCCAGAGAGTGTGGCAATGAGTAAAATCCATACCGTATTCCCATCGGGATCAAGTTTTTCATTATTCGGATAGGTTCCTCCATACAGAAAGACCGAGATTACAATACCAGACAATAAATTAGCACCCATAACAATTACCATTTGTTCGACGGGAATAATCCGCCCAGTGATTCTATACAGTAAAACACCTCCCAATATCATAATAACTGAGGTGGGTAAAAAATGGATACGGTCACCAGTTCTGTAGAAAAGGGCAAAGGATAAAACGGCTAATAACCAAAATGACGCTGTTAGTTGTAACTGAACATTTGGGTTCATCCACCATAGCGTTGCCGTGGATATAATTGTGGTAACCACCAGAGTTTTTAATCCATTGCTACGAAAAAGTAGATTGGATTGTGAACGATGTATCAGAAATGGGAAAACAGTCGCAACGGATACACCCGTAATAATGAGAAAGACTTGAATCCCTGTCAACATAGCGTCAGGAAGAAACAGCCTCATTAATTTTTGTCGCCAGAGATAAATATATTTTTGCTGCAAACGAATCTGGATCAGATTCAACAATGGGTATTCCTGCATCGGTAGCCAACATGACTTCCGGCATCAATGGGATTTCTTCCAATAATGGTACGTCCAATCGAGTACTTTCCTTTTTACCGCCACCTTGCTTAAACACATTCAATTTCATGGCGAATTTACCTTCGGTATCTACGCTGACTTTTTCATTATTGATGACCAATGATTTCACGCCATCCGTGGCATCTACTTGACCTTCAATGATTAACCCGGACATATTTTCCACAACGCCAATGACCGGTGCATTTACTTTCTTAAACATATCTGCGCCTTTTCGCACATCAGCCAGGGCAAGGTCTTGTGGCGTTGTTACCATGATCGCCCCGGTTATTTGCACTTTTTGCGTGAGGGTCAGTTGTACATCGCCGGTACCGGGAGGTAAATCCAGAATAAGATAATCCAGATCGCCCCAGATTACATCCGCAAAAAATTGTTCCGTCATGCGAGCGACCATGGGTCCACGCCAGATTACCGGCGTTTCATTGCCGCTAATAAAACCAAAACTCATGACTTTCATTCCCATATGATCCAAAGGAATTAATTTGCGATCCTCGGTTATGACAGGAGATTTATTAATTCCTAAAATTATAGGTAATGAAGGACCATAAATATCCAGATCCAATAGCCCTACGCTATGGCCTTGCTGTTTCAGTGCCAGTGCCAGATTTGCGGCAACGGTGGATTTACCGACGCCGCCCTTTCCGGAAGCCACAGCAATAATATATTTTACATTTCCATGGGCGATTGATGGAGTCTTCTGCGGTTCGGCCTGAACATTTGCCGCAGGCGCTCCCTCCAGTAATTCAATTGTAATGGCGGAAAATGCGTTCATTCCAGCAATTGCCTTTTCAACTTCTTGCTTTATTGTCGCTTTTTTCTCTTCCTGTTGGGAGGAAACCTTTAATTGCACCTTGATGGCTTTTCCTTCGATAATAATATCTTCAACCATCCCGAAGGATACGATATCCCTGCTAAACCCGGGATATTTAACGGTTTTTAAAATCTCTAATACAGTATCTTTTTTCATGGTTTCCTCATAAGCAAAAAACGGCCGTTTACACAGCCGCTTTTTTCATTGTAAATGTCGTGTGGATTAACCGTTGTATTCCCGGCCAAAGTATTCGTAATTGATTTTAATATACTTTGTCCATTCATCCGGTACTTCGCTTTCTTCAAAGATAGCTTCCGGTGGACATTCAGGTTCACATGCACCACAATCAATACATTCTTCGGGATCGATATAAAGCATTTTTCCTGCAAGATTATTTTCGTCGTATCCGAGTTCTTCCCATTTATCTTTGGTGGGATGAATACAATCTACAGGACACACTTCAACACAGGCGGTGTCACAAGTTCCTACACAAGGTTCAGCAATAATGTATGCCATTGGTTGCTCCTAAAATTCCGTTATAAAAATTTTCGCTCCTTCATGGGCGCGTAAAGCGGGGCAAAATTACTGTTGTTTGATATTAGGATGAAAAGGATAATTGAATTATCTGATTGGAAATCTATTTTACAAATTTGGAAAGGTTACAATCAGTATATTATAGATAATAATATTTCTTTTAATAAACCGTACGTTCGTGCTATTTTATAATATGTCAAAAGGCGAAAAAACGAAAATCTTCATTCTTGATACAGGATTAACTCTTGCCGGTGAACATGGTCTTGAAGGTGTTTCCATCGGCCTACTGGCAAAAGTAACTGGAATGTCTAAGAGTGGATTATTTGCGCATTTTAATTCAAAAGAAAATCTACAATTGGCAATTCTCTCTTATGCTGCGGAAGATTTTTCGCAACAGGTAATTGTTCCAGCAACTAAGGTAACCAGGGGTATACCGAGAATTCTTGCTTTGGTTGACAATTGGGTCAGCTGGAGCGATAATATGAATGGTGGATGTATTTTTGCATCTGCAGGGACTGAATTCAGCGAACGGCCGGGTAAAGTTCGGGACTTACTATTTAAACAGCAGCAATTATGGTTAAACAGTATAGTACGTGTAGCTGAGTCTGCTATCAGTGAAAACTATTTTAAAGATAAAGCAGACTTGGATCAATTTGCTTTTGAACTATACTCCTTCTTATTGGGAATTAATAGCTATCGACAGATGTTGCATGATCCACAAATTGAAATCAAGAAAGAGAAAGCTCTTCTTGCGCTACTTTCGCGATATGTCAAACCTGATGTCAAATTAGAAAATTATCTATAAGGAATATTTTGTGGCAAAAAACCATTTGATAAACAATCAATCGCAAAAAGAACAATTTCAAGCAATGTTTAAACGAAAGATGACTTTCATCTTTCTATATATCATGCATTACGTAAATCGCTCAAAAGCACATCGTTTAATCAAAAAGGGATTTTTTAGTCCAAAATCTCGCGAACTTAAACCGGATGAGATTGATTTTTTAAAATTAGGTGAACCATTTTCAATAGAGGTTGATAATCAGAAAATACAAGCCTGGCGCTATGGGTCGGGTCGCACAGTATTGTGCGTTCATGGTTGGGCCAGCAGAGGAGCCCGATTCTATTCTGTTCACCAAGCTGCACTAAAAGCCGGATTTTCACTGGTAATCTTTGATGGGCCGGGACATGGCGAATCCGAAGGCAAGACATCTAGTTATTTTCAAATGACCGACACGGTTCGTGCAATGGTGAATCACCTTGGTGTTGAAAACATTGCCGGTTTAATTGGACATTCATTTGGTTCTGCGGCCATTGTTAATGCCGTTGATAAAGAGAAACTTACGATGCCCTTAATTCTAGTTGCCCCTGCTTTGAATATGAAGGAAATACTTGATGAAGCATCTATTAAACACGGCGTCCCTCTAAATATATTCTACAAAATTATTGCGGAATATGAGCAGAAATACGGTTATTCAATAGAGAAGGACAACCCCTGTCAGTTAATATTAAAAGATGATAATCCAACACTGCTTTTTCATGATGTTGGAGATCGGACTGTTGATTTTAATCAATCGAAAGAAATTGTTAATAAGCGAAATACCAATATAGAACTTGTACCAACATCAAATCTGGGACATTCAAGAGTACTTAGCGATCCCGATCTAGTCCGCGATATGATAGACTTTATTTCAAAGAATATGTAGTCTGTCTAAAACTCTCCTTATAATATATTTACATATTAATTTGTACGACTATCGCGGCTCTGAGAATTTGCTAACTATAAGTACCTCACCGTAAAAGATCTAGCTTGCTAGACAATTCCGGATATAGTATGATTAAGTAGGTCACTTTTATCAATATTAATAAATATTATTGATTTATATACATATATAGTATAATATTTATCACAAGTTTATCAATAACAAGAATGGAATTGTATATGTATACAGGCGCCGACATAAAAGAAATCAGGAACAAGCTTGGTCTTTTACAAACCGAAATTGCTGAAAAGCTCGGTACAACGGTCAATAATATACGGTACTGGGAAAAAACACCATCGGCCAAAATTAAACCTATATATAATGATTTATTACAGGGACTTGTTGAAAGCTTTACGTTTGATGCAAATAAAGATAAAGTGATATCTGGATTTGTGACAAAAATTAAGGCCAATTTGGCAAAGATAACCTTTTTGCGCGATGCTGTGGCCATGTATAAAGCGGCGGTAGATCCCGATGTCCCAAATGTGAATAAGGCAATTTGCTTTGCGGCTTTAGCTTATTTCATTATGCCCATAGATGCAATCCCCGATGTCATTCCAATTCTAGGGTTTACCGACGATGCTGCCATGATTGCCGGAGCAATAAAATCAATGGGGAATGTGATTACAGATAAACACCGCCGTGAAGCGGAAGAATTCTTACAAAGCCTATAATAAGGGATACTACAATGAATGCTGAAAATTTCTATACTAAGCTAAGAAAAAGAATCAAAAATTGGGAAAACACTGAGAAAGGACAAAAACACAAGTACGTGGAGTACTTTTTGGCTATTCCTGATATTTTTTATGTCGTGTTTAAATTAGAATTTGATCCAAGAATTCCTATCGAAACGAAGTTAAAACTGGGCGGAGTCCTTTTCTATTGGTTTATGCCAATTGACATTATTCCAGAAGCGATATTCGGTTTATTTGGTTACCTTGATGATTTGGCGCTCTCTGTTCTAGTCCTTAGTGGTTTAATGAACAGCCATGGTGACGTTGTGGAAGAATACTGGACTACCGTGAGCGATAAAGATATCCTGATAACATTTCAAAATATTATTGAAGGATTGAACAATATTATCGGTAAGGGTTTGTTGGAAAGAATCAAGAAAATGTACAATGCAAAATTTAGTGGCTGATTTTTAGTTTCCTATGTCTGACGTAAAGACCTCCCACATCCTGCTAACATCTTTATTTTAGTATTTGGTGCGGGAGTTGTTCTTTTATCGTCCCCTTATTCGAAAGTATATCCCTATTAATACTGAATTAGTATTGGTCATTCTTTCTTGGTTGGGAGTTCCTGCAGATATTCGTCTAACCAGCGTAACTCACCTTCCCAGTGATGCTGTGGTCTGGTGGCAACCGCTAACCTAGCTTTGGAACAGTCACTATCGCGAAGAAATTGTTCAAGACGTTTATATCCGTCAACCAACTCCTGCACTTCTTCCCTGTATTGTTCAAGGCAATCCAAGACTTCTTCCTTCAGCAATAGATCGCTATTGTAAATACCCACATTGAAGGGATCCTTAAGGATTTCAGGTTTACGCAACAAAGTACGTAGTTTCATTTCTAGAGCTGCCCGGCCATCTGAAGTAATTTCATAAATTTTACGAGCCCGGTTGTCTTCAGACAATTCAACTTCAGCCTTGACCATCCCTACATCCTCCAGTTTTTTAAGTTGTTTGTAGATCGATGACATTGACAGGTCGGTCCAACTACGCATATCTCTGTATTGTACATCTTTTTCAATCTGATAGGGATGCTTAGGGTTTTCTGCAAGCAACCCCATCAAGGCCGCCTCGGCATTCGTGATAATTTGATCGATCATAATGTTTTCCTTGTTTGACTAATATTGGACACGTACAATATTACATTGTTCCAATATTGCATACAAGTTAATTATAAGGGAATGGTCTCAAACAATATGAGTGACTATATCGTATCTATGACCATAGATGCCGTGAAATAATTAAATCATATTTATAAAATTTCCGAGTTTTCAGGTTCTCTGGCAGATGGCGCATTAATTTGTACCATCTATTTTATATTTTATTCAATGAAGTTTCGATTCGAAGCGATCCCATTCATCGATCACTGTGTTCCCATAATACTTGGCAAATGATTCTGAAAATGTTTCCCACTTATAAATTGATTTTAGAAGTTTTCGAAATGCTTCAGGATCCTTCACCTTTAAATATTTAACGAACATTTTACTCTGTGCCTTAAACATAAGCCATTCCATTCCATAGTCGGGTGGATATTTTGGAATAAGAAAGCGGTTCTTATCGTCGGGTATAAACGTGTTTCCAGTGCGAATGGCCGTTATTGCTTCATCGTCGCTGATGGTTTCTCCGCCAGTATTCGCGACATTATCCGCCAAACCTTCCGAAAACCAAAATGGGATATTCTTCCAAAGGATAGAAAACCCCAGTGCTTGCGTAACATGCAAATGGGATAGTTCGTGGATTAATGTTTCATGATGTGTGTCCTGACAATGAAAATTGAAGGCTCTTGGGGTAATGAATACATTTCCAAGAAAAGAAGATCCTCGTGAAAGAGAATTGGGTGGATCACCCATGTGTTTATTAAAACTAGCTTGCGTATTAAAAACGTATACTTTAAATGATTTTTGAAAAGGAAATAAATGTTCAGTCTCTACCTTTTCTATAGCCGGCTGAAGAATCTTTATAATTTTACTGGCATAATCCTCTGCTCCTGGTTCATACAAAACGCGAGTCTCTAAATCCGAAACAATAAAATGGCCTTTTGGCTGAAATCTTGCCCTGAACCGGGGTTGTAGAATTAACGTAATCAGGATTACAACAAATATAAAAAGGAATGCGTAAACAATGTATTTCCTAAAATTTGTTGGCATTACTCTTCATTTTTTTCGCGGGAAATTTTTCAAATCATACTGATTTTAAATGCTTCATTTCGAAGCCTTTTACTATGACGTATGCGATTAGTGCAAATAGGAAAACAACGAGGTACATCCATGCCAAACTTTGCAGCGTTTCAATGATTGTGCGATATATCTCCAAAGTCCATCTTTGCGAATTCAGGACTAAAACTTCTGTATCCATTTCCGGTGCGCTTATGTATCGTTCTAATTGATGGATACGTACTCCCCCTGAGATACCAACGACGTAAGCGGCGAAGTTTATATATTTTTGCCATGCAGTACTGATGTCGTCCTGAATGATTCTATTAAATATTGACTTTATTGGCTTAGTGAAGGCCTTGACCACACCAAACGCAACACAAATTGCCAGAAGAAGCGTGACTAATAATAATGTGAAAAACATGTTCGTCTCCTTTATTGAATTTTAATATGATCGTTCTAAAGCTTTGATAAACCTTGACGGTATATTTCCAATTGGATTAAATATACAGCATGAAAACTTTATATGATAGACGAATAGTAGTAATCGATGTAGTAAATAAAGAAAGACAATGCTTCAAGGTTTAAGTTTTCGAAACCGCCCCACCATCGATTACTACTATTCTTTCGTTTATTTATTTATCAGCATAAACAGTAATACTTAAAACAGCACTTTTGCTTTCTCGGTATTCATTCAATTCGTCTCTGCTGATAAACTGGAGAAGCAGGTTGTCCGGTAAATTGATTTCGCGTTCCTTAACGATTTCAATATTTCTAAACCCGGCTTCTCGAATAGAATTGATATAGTCCGATTTCTCTAATGCGCCTGCGACGCAACCAGCATACATGGCTGCAGCATTGCGAATGCTCCCCGGCAATTCACCGCTTAAAACAATATCTGATATGCTGAAATGACCATTTGGTTTTAACACACGATGTACTTCTGAATAGGCTTTGTTTTTATCCGGTACAAGGTTCATGACGCAATTGCTCACAGCAACATCGATGGTAGCATCATCTACCGGGAGATTTTCGATTTCCCCATACCGAAACTCGACATTCTCAAATCCGAGTTTTTGATTGTTTTTATTGGCTTTTTCAATCATCGCTTCGGTCATATCTACACCGATAACGCGACCCGTTTCACCAACAATACTCCTAGCAACAAAAACATCATTTCCGGCTCCAGAACCAAGATCAAGTACTGTGTCGCCTTCTTTTATTTTGGCAAACTCAGTGGGAATACCGCAACCTAATCCAAAATCGGCGTCTGGTACATATCCTTCCAATTTTGAATAACTTTCACTGAATTCCACTTCTTGCGTTGGAGAACAGCAGGATGGCCCACAGCCGCATCCGGTGTCTTTTGTTAACACGTCGGTGTAGGTCTTTTTTACAACTTCTTTTATCGCTTCTGACATAATATTAATTCCTTTTTTTAATTGTTTTCGCCTTAGAGACGCAATTGCGTTAAAAAGGACGCAAATCTATTAATTGCAGTCTCCCGAACATTTGTTTTGATGGTAGTCAATAATATTGCCGTAACTGTCTGCCGTAATAGTACAGCATTGAATTAACAGTTCTTTTAGTTTCGCTCTTCCTCTTTGTACACGAGACTTGGCCCCTGAATAGGAAATGCCTAGTCGTTCCGCCAGAGCCATTTGTGACAGGCCTTCTATTTCCGATAATAAAAGGGCTTCTTTATATTTTTCCGACAATGCCTCAATCATTGGAATAACACACTGAGAAAACTCACGTGTTTCATTCTTTTCCAACTCATCTTCTAATGATTCAATTCTTGAAATATCTCGAAACTCTTTTTGTTGTGCGCGATAATAATCGGTTATGGTATTTCGTGTAATCTGAAAAATCCAAGGTGTGACTTTTTTATCATCCTTTAACGTGCTGATCTTGGATTGTACCTTGAGAAACACATCATGAACAATGTCTCGTGCGGCATCCCTGTCGCCAACCTTTTTAATTACAAATCCTTCAAGGTGATCATTCAGTTCTGACCATATCGTATTTATGTTTTGTTGCATCATTGAAAATTACTTTTATTAATATAGACGGAATACGCTTGAAAAAGACGCAAATAATTTTGTGTTCCATTATTGTTGGCCAGTCTGTCTAGCGTGTCTGTGAAAATTGAATCAAAAATTAATCGGTTATAATACATTATATATCATTCCGAATATTATAGCCCCAAACAAGGCAAAAGAAACGTAGAGAAGAAATACTCGCCTACTGACGAGCCCCCAAACCGCCGCCATTGCTGGAATTGTTGTCATTGGCCCAGAAACTAAGAATGCCAACGCCGCCGCAGGATTCATCCCTTGGTTCAATAAACCTCCAATCAGAGGTAATGCTGTAAGGTTGCTTGTATATACAGGTATTCCAAATATTGCAGCCAACATAATGGTCGTTGAACTTTGGCCGCCCAAAAGGTTTGTAATCAAATTTTCAGGAACATAAAGTGTAATTAATGCCCCAAGGAAAAACGCCAAAAACATAAATTTTACAACTAGATTAGTGGACTTTAGCGTTTCTTTTACTAATCGGCTGGCAAAAACTTGTGACTCGTTATTATAACTAGAATTGCTCTCACAATTTGGTTCGCAGGAATTCGTATTGTTATTCAACGTTTGGTCGTACGGCTCTACATTATTTCTGTGAATTGTGGAAGTCGGAAAGCCTGTTGAAACTGATCCGCAGCATAATGCCGGTTCTATTGTTTGTTCTGAAATAATTGGTCGAACTATTGACCATGTTTTTATGGAATACCACGCCTTTTTCATCAAGATCGGTAGACTTTTAATCCGTGGTGTTTGCTCGGTTTTTAATATATCCTTACCCAACCATTTTTTCCTCATAGCAAAATGTGTTACGAAGCCGGCCATCAGACTGATAATTAATGTAGCCAATAATCTCCAAATTGCAAGCTCCCACCCTAAAGCCCCTACACTCAGAAAGAATATTTCGGGGTCCATAGATGGCGATGCTATCCAAAATGACATAACCGGAGCCAACGGTACACCGCCAATAAGCAATGATGCCACAACCGGTATTACACCGCATGAACAAAAGGGACTAAATGCTCCGACTAAAACTGCTAATAGAATGGCGATTATTGGCTTACCTTGAAATATTCGTGAAATATATTTGGCAGAATCTGTAAGACTAACAGCTACGGCAATGGGAATTGTAATAATGAGATAAGGCCAAATGTGAATAAAGGATTGTACAATAAATTCAATAATTAGCTTAGCTTGTTCTATCATGAGCTTATTCTTTCATCGTATATATACGATATATTGATGTAAAAAAAGGGATTCCCTTTCATTTTCAAAAGATTTCTCCGATTTTTGTTTTGAACCACAAAATATTAGATTCATTCAGGCTATAACATGTTGCCGTTCCCGTCAATGTGCTTTCTATCCAGCCCGCTTCTCGTAATACTTTCATATGTTGAGATACTGTAGCTTGTGCTATTGGTAGATGATCCACAAAATTTAGGGTAATACATCCAGGGTGTTTCACAAGGTACTTTAATATCTCAAAGCGAGTAGGATTGCTAATGGCTTTAAGTAATCCCATCAACTTTTTTTGCTTAGTACCTGAAATCTCTAAGGTGCAACAAGAAGTTGCACATGATATTGATCCGGCTGATTTCATTTGACTGTTCATCGTAGTATTGCGATGAATATACGACTTGATGTAAAACCAATCAAGATTGAATTACATTTTATCTGAAATATTTTTTTGAATGAGAAAGTAGATTAAGAGAAGGATTCTTATATTAAAAAGAAAGCCGGTTTTCACCGGCTTTCTTCCACGTTTTTTAATTATGCGAAAAGCTAATTAAAAGAAGTATTTGAGACCTAATTGAATCCGCCAGACGGAATATTCGCCGGGAGCGTCAATAAAGGTTTCTGTTACGCCGTTGAAGTCCAAAATTGGTTCTCCATTAGCATCCCAACCTGTTAATGAGAGTGGTGACAAAGCCAATGGATTGGCAACTTGTCTTACGCCCCATTTATCGCTGATCAGGTTAGCTACGTTAAGGATATCAACATTAAACTGGAAATGGCCTACGTTCGTTTTGAAATCATGTAGAATCTTGAGATCAATATTGGAAAACCAAGGATTGATCAGACCATGACGTTCGGCAATCTTACCACGGTTTTCACTCAAATAGGGATCTTGTTTAATGAATTCATCCAACGCGTCCCATTCACTAGGATCAGCCAGTACGATATCATTTTCATCTTTAGGAATGTAGATCAAGTCGTTTCCACCATAACCGTCTCCATTGACATCGCCAGAGTAAATAAACGAATAGCGATTTCCACCAGAATAAACATAGCGGTTACCTTCAGCCATTTCAAAGAAAACGCCAAAATTGGTTGAATGATTTTCCGTCCATGTTTGACGGTAATCCACCATCCCAACGATACGATGACGATTGCCAAATTCACCCCAACTTAATCCGGGTTTGTTCGGATCACCTTGTACCGGTTGGCTCTGCCATAACACGGATGCGATTTCTGTCGATTTCAGATTATTCTTAGCATCAAGATACGTATAGGCAATTGATCCATTCAGATGTTGGCTAAACTGTTTTTTCAACTGTGCTGTTAATGTCAGATTATAGCCTTTGTTGATATTATCAATAACATACACGCCATTTCCTTCATTGTACGGATCGTAATTCAATTCACTAGCGTCGCCAAAACCGCCATAATATGGTCTACCATCGGCCAAAGTCCGAACCGGAATATCCAGGTCGGCATTACGCATGTAAATAGCGTTTATGTCTTTACCGTAAATCATTTCAAAAGTACCTACCATTGATCCTGGTAGCTGCATATCAACAGCTATATTCGTGGTCCAAACTTGGGGCCATTTGAAATCTTCAACCATGGCATTCAGGTCAAAGGATTGCTGCAGAACAGATTTCACACCTTTGCCTTCTTCGCGATCTTTACCATCATCTGTCTGCTGACCATTGCTACCATCACCAGTAATATTGGGGTTTTGACCAGGGTTGGAGACTACATTTCCAATCCATACAAAAGGTAGACGTCCGGTGAAAATACCGGTTCCGCCACGAAGTTGCATGGAGCGATTACCTTTGACGTCCCAATTGAACCCTACTCGTGGTGAAAACAGTGGTTTTGGATCAGGTAACTTGGCTTGATCAACCGTTTCTGCTTTGTCATTTTCATCAAGTAATGTTAATCCGGTTGAGAAGGGATTTTCTACGGGTTCAGTAATATATCTGGGAATATCCACGCGCAAACCAGCCATCACTTTCAGGTTTTCATTGACCATGAATTCATCTTGAGCATAGAAGCCAATTTGTGCCACTTCAATTAACTCCCCCTTGTATGGTCCTGAAGCAATAGCGTCACGGAATTGAATCGCGCTATCAGGATCGGTTTCGGCCATGAACTCATCAATTGATTCAAATGTTGTTCCACCAAGAATGAAACCAATATCGAATAGTTCGTCCGGCAGAAAGAAAACACCATGACGGAAAATATTAAATGAATTAAAGAATTTGAATTGCTCGTAGTTAATACCAGCAGTCAAGGTGTGTTTTCCCATGAAGTAATTGAAGTTGTCTGTAATCTGAGTTACATCCTGGTCAAGTATGTTATGAATTGAGAAAGGCTCATGACCCACAGTTGTATAAGTTGCAGTACCCTCACCGATCTCAATCGTTGGGAAATCTTCACTAAAGGGTTGTCGAAAATCACGGAAACGATTGTAACTAAAGAAGAATCGGTTAGCTGCTTTGCCACCAAAGATGCTGTTTACTTCTCCCGCAAAGGAATGCATGTCATTATTTATAGCATAACCCGAATTCTCAAAGGGCAGACTACTGCTATTTGGACCGCGACCCGTATTATTGAAACTAAGCACGAAGCCATGAGGTGGCAGATCTCGAACAGCATCCAACATACTGTACCTGAATGAAGCCGTGTGCTGAGAATTTATGTTCCAATCCAATTTCATTAAGAATTTGTTATTTTTGGTTTCATGATAGTAATTATCATATTTACCAGGATCATAATCGTAAACATCAATCATGCGTTGCCTAATCGCATCCATCGTAGCCGCAGATACCCGGCTTTCACCAACTTCAATCGTGCCATCATCATTATCGGCTGTAAAATTGGTACCAGGATCTGTCCGTCTTTCAACTTCGCCATTCAGAAAAAAGAATAATTTATCCTTGATGATTGGTCCGCTGATAGTTGCACCGGATTGTAAGAAGGATAATTCGGGATTGGCAACGATGTCAGTTCCATCTATAGAATTTCCCTGTAACATTTCGTTACGAGAATAGGAATAGACTGATCCTTTTAGCTGATTCGATCCGCTTTTGGTTACTATGTTGATTCCAGCTCCTGTAAAACCCCCTTCACGCACATCAAATGGGGCAATAGATACTTGGACCTGTTCAACGGCATCAAAAGGAACCGGTTCGGCACCTGCTTGTCCACCTGGCGCTGGATCATCCAACCCAAATGAATTATTAAAATATGATCCATCCAGTGAAATATTATTGTACAACCAGTTGCGACCACCAAAGCTGTAATTGCCATCGCTTCGAGGATCTAATCGAGTAAGATCACGAGTGCTGCGTTTGATGGAAGGCATTTCTGATAGCATATCCCCACTAATCTGTGTTTTAGCGCCTGTACGATCAGAGTTGAATACATCATCTTGTTCTCCTAACACTTCAACTGCTGACATTTCAAGTGCTCCTTCTGAAAGTTGGGCACTCAGACGAAACGTGGATCCTAATGCTAAATACACATCGGTTTCTTTGTGATCAACATAACCGATAAATGAGACCGTAACCGTATATGGACCGCCTACGCGCATATTGGGAAGAGTATAATACCCATCACCCCCAACGGTTGTGCCATACATGGTACCACTTTGTACATGAGTCGCCACAACATCTCCTCCTACAAGTGGCTCTCCATTTTGATTAGTAACTACACCGCTAATTCCGGATGTAGTTATACCTTGGGCAAAAATACATGATGCAATAAAGATTGGAATTAAGGCCAATCTTAGTTTCGATACTATAACCACCTTATTACCTCCTTAGTTTGTGTTTACATATAAATCAAGAATGAAAAATAAGGTAGTTTTTGTGGTGGGAACCTAATGTAAACGAAGGAAAATCGAAAAGCATATTTACTTAAATACTCAACGAAAAATATATAAAATTGTTCTATAGTGTTTAAACACATTTTTCGGTGTAAAACCGTTTTAATTTTTCATAAAATATGTTTTCCCTGTTTGATTTAATCGAGAGTCAATTCCCCCTTGATACTTGAACCATAAACCTTGAAACTCCAGCCTTATGAATTCAGTCACACGCTATAACATCTTCTATCTGTGGTTAGCACAGACTATTTCCGCTGCTGGGGATGCTGTATATCATATTGGACTCATGTGGTTGATTCTGGATATTACTGGTTCTTCCGTCGCCACTGGATTGGTAGCTATGAGTGCGTATATCCCTGCCATGTTCTTCGGCTTGTATGCTGGTGTACTTGTGGATAAACATAAACGAATGAGCTTGATGATTCTGGCAAATATCAGCCAAGCGGCTACAGTCATTCTTATACCCGTTCTTATTTATCTGGGACATGAACAAGCCCTTTTGTTTGGGGTTTTAGCATTTGTTCGGGCATCATTCGGAACCTTGTTCCCTCCATCCTTGAATGCCTTTATTCCTGAAATCGTTGAAGAAAAACATCTCCTTCGTGTTAATTCTATTATATCTACTTCACAGCAATTCGCCTGGTTTATGGGTCCCGCGCTTGCTGGTATTATGCTTAATTGGATCTCCATAGACACTCTGTTTATGGCTGATGCCGGATCTTTCATTGTCGCTATAATCGTTTTACGTTTTGTGAAAAAACCAAAGCTTGAGCAAATCAAGCCTGAAAATCATAGTACATTTAACGAGCTAGTTAACGGCTTGCGTTATGTCGCCGATCATCCCTTCTTGGGCTTTCTTCTTGTCATTACCATAATTAACAATATGTTCATTATGGGACCTGCTTTGGTGGGAATGCCAATATTAGTAAAAGATGTTTTCTCCGGCGGCATTTCTGACTATGCCCTGATGGAATCTTTCATGGCTCTGGGGATGCTGGCAGGATCATTATTTGTTTATCTATTTGGGAATCGATTTTCGTCCGGTGTTCTCCTTTTAGTGGGAATGGTTTTAGACGGCTTAACCTATTCCATGTTTTATTGGGTCACAAACGTCCACACTGCCTGGATATTTATCTTTTTGCATGGAATTGGAATACCGCTGATTACGGTCAGCCGAACGGCTCTCATCCAAAGACACTCACCGAATTCGTATCATGGACGTATGTTTTCTATGGTTCATTTGTCGGTAGTTGGTGTCACGGCGATTTCCTCAGCTCTGGTGGGAATAATTGCTACAGTCGTAGAAATAAATGTAATATTTTTCTGGATTGGAATTGGGGCAGCGCTATGCGGTGTAATCGGATGGATGCATCCAAAAATGCGGCACCACTAAACCAGAGTTTTAGACAACAAAAACCCGCCAACAACAGCGGAAATACATAAAAACAAATGCAGTATGACGTGCGACAATCCCTGCCACCATTGGCCATCTCTGAGATAATGTAAAGTGTCTAAACTGAATGTGGAGAAAGTCGTAAATCCCCCAAGAAATCCTACAAAAATCAGAAGTCTTAATTCTGGAGAAAACCATCCGCGAAGATCGGAAAGACCAAATAATAATCCGATGAGAAGGCTGCCCAACACATTTACGGTTATGGTGCCAATGGGTAATGAGTAGGATCCGCCGAATTGCCCGGCCCAGCCACTAACGACGTAGCGTAATATGGAGCCCACAAAGCCCCCGGTTCCTATGATGATCCATTTCATTGATTTTGTTTCATTAAGAAGCGCGGATATTAACGATGGATCATGGAAAATGGTAGATGGAAGATGTGCTACCATTTTGGGTTCTCTAATTATACTGCCTTTTCCATGTTACTTAATCCATCTACCATCAAATATTTTTCCTTGTAACTTGATCACTAAACTTTAAAACTTCACCCATGTTATCTTCGACACCCACTGACTACTATCTCATTCTGGATTCAGGAACGTCCTCTTCAAAAGTTTTCGCAATATCTTCTACAGGTAAAATTGAATTCACAAAACGTATTAAGCATGAATTACTTCGTCCCGCACCTTTTCATGTTGAATGTGATGCCAACGAAACATTTATCGCTTGTAATTCACTTCTGCAATCAGCAGTAAAATTTGTAAAAAGAAATCATGGACATATTCTTCGCTGCGGATTTACTGTTCAAAGATCCACCTTTCTCTTTTGGGATAAAGAAACAAAAGAACCCTTAACACCTGCCCTGAATTGGCAGGATAGTCGAGCCAATGATATTGTTAATAATCTGCAGGAATACGCCGAACAAGTTCGCGCCATAACCGGAACGCCCTTGAGTGCTCATTTTGGTGGACCAAAATATCAATATCTCGTTGAACAGGATTCGGAATTAAAACAAAAGGTCGACAGTGGAAAGGCGTGGTTTGGTCCCCTCAGCGCGTATCTCACTCATAAGTTTTCAGACATTGCCTGTGTTGATGAATCCATCGCCGGTAGATCAATCCTGATGGATATTGATTCCGTTTCGTGGTCTAACGAGCTCATGACATTATTTCATGTAAACCCGGATTCCCTTCCTCCTTTAGCCACAACTGTAGGAGAATTCGGCATTTTGGCAATCGATGGTATTAGCTTTCCCCTTAGTTGTGTAATTGGAGATCAACAAGCAGCGTTAATTGGACAAGGTGGTATAACACCAAATTCTTTAGCCATGAACTTTGGTACGTCTGGATCTGTACAATTTAATTCAGGACAAACGCCGCTCCATATTCCAGAACTTTTATCGAGTGTGCTTACATCAGATAATAAAAGCCGATATTATTTATTGGAGGGTACCATTAATGCATGCAATTCTCTCTTTTATTGGTTGGAAGAAGAACTGGGAATTCCTCACAATAAAATGATGTGGAATGAGCGCTCAGAACATCAAACAACCAAAGGTGTACTAATCCCCGGATTTATTGGATTGGCTGCGCCGTACTGGACAGATCAATTTGACACCGTTCAATATAAGCTGAACACATCTAATGATAATGAAATTGTACGTGCCGGGATGGAATCAATTGGATTTCTGGTTTACGATATTATACAATCCATGAAAGAATCGTTAACTAATGACAATTCTATGATCACAGCAAGTGGTGGTGGTTCACGTTCTTCTCTTTTACAATTTATTGCTGATTTACTTCAGCGTCCCATTGGGCATTCAGCGGTAAAAGACCGCACTGCAATGGGGGTTTTTCAACTATTGTATCATTTAGATCATGCAGAAACTGATATTTCCGCATCACATTGCGATGTTGTTTTTAATCCTGAAATGAATTCTGATTTACGTGCTGAAAAAATTGGAAACTGGCAGGATGCCCTGACAGTCGCAGGCATTAATCTCAATAATTAGAACGGTTTTAATTCAACCATAAATATCGCAAGAATTAATCCGAACAATACTATCCTATTCAGATTTATTAGTGCTTTGGCATGATCCGTTCCTGCCTGAATTTTTTCCAATCGACTACGCACCATATGCCCCATTCCAAACACAATTACCCAAATGGTGATCTTAACATGGAGCCAGCCAAATTTGAAAAATGAAGGATCATAAAATATCATTAGGAGTCCGGTTAGTAATACGAAAAGTCCAACAATGAATTCGATCCGCTTTACCAGAAATATACTTAATTGCTGAATCGGTTTTTCTTTAAGATAATCTGACTTCTTCCACATGAACTCTAAGGTCACAACCAGACCAAACCAGGTTGCAATGAATAAAATGTGAATTGATTTTAATATTGGAAATATCATGTGTTCCTCTCAATGTTTTTCTATGACTGAATCCAGAGATTCAACAACTATTGTAGCTCCAGCATCTATGATATCGTTCTTCCACTCTGGATAACGACAAACAATAATGGATTCCATTCCATGTTCCGTAGCAACTTTTGCATCATGAGATGTGTCCCCAACGATGATCATATCTTCGTAATGATATGCTTCTCCTAGCACATCCCACGCTCGTTCACGGGCCACTGCAGGCAATCCCATGCGATCTTCTGCATCATCGCCAAAGGCACCAAATGGAAATCTATCAAACAGATCGAATTTCCCAAGTTTGATTTGTGCGCCTTTCCGTACATTGCCCGTTAATAGGCCTACGGGATGGTTTTGATTCTCTACATAATTCAATAATCGCAAAGCGTCATCATATGTAAATGCTTTATCCGATTTTGAATATTCAATAGAGAACTGATCCAAATAATCATCCAGAACTTGGTTAACGAGTATATTGATATCGCCATTAACACCATGTTTTCGAAGGGCATTCCGAATGATGACCAAATCTGTCAAGCCCGCCACATCAGTAAGCTGCAAATCGGGATTATGGCCAATTGCTTTTTCAATAACCCGATTAATAATCCGCCTTGCGCCAGGACCCGGGGACAATAATGTCCCGTCAATATCAAATAAGTATAGTTTTTTCTTCATCTATAAATCTATTTGTACGTTAACTGTATCAGTTCGCTTTTCATTTTTCCCACTATTCCCTTTTTACATGATCATTTTCAATAATAAGGCGGGTAAGAGACAACCTTGTTAAGCGATCAATTTTAAATAGCGGTCGGACCATGGGCACCAGACCATTTTCTGCAAACCACGGTGGAATAATTTCAAACCGTTTTTCTGCATCCTCGCGAGTTTTGAAATTCCCCCAGCAGATGATGAAACAACTTCTGTTATCCACATCCTTGGGAAGAATAAATAATTCGTTTGGTTTTGTAAGTATTTTTTTGACGCTGTCAACGGTGGTTCCAGAACAAGCATACATTAAAACAATAGTAAAATGATCCATATCTTGCTGTTTTTCAAGCTTCCAGTATTGAGCGGCTAAATTATATTGGTGCATAGCCATAAGTGTATCTGGATCTGTAATTACCACAACGATCGTATCCTGAGGTGGTAAAATTCGCGTTGTGTCCTTCACCCATTCAATAGGTATTGTATCAATGGTCATGATTGGATCTGTTTCTTCAAGAACAATTCCGGGTTCAGGTATCAATGTGTCTGGCTTAAAAATAATTTCACGAATAGAATCCGTACGAACTGTATCTTGAATAACAGGTACAATTACCATTTCAGGTTCAGGGATTAAATCAACTACAATTGGTTCATCAACAAATTTCGGTAGTATTAGTGTATCAATTTCTGTTACAGCTGAAGGTTGCACGGATACTATGGTATCAATGTTAATCGTCACTAAAGTATCTGGAGATTCCAGCGTATCAACCTGAATCGTTTGGGGAAGAGGTTCGATTAGTAGTGTATCAATATCTATTGAATCCGGAATATGGATTGTCTGTGGAATAGTATCAAATGTGGTTGTGTCCTGTTGAACGGTTGTATCTGCTAGAATAATTGCGAGGGGTTCTATTAGAAGGGTTTCTTCTGGTTCAATTCTAAATATCCACCAGACGAAAATGAGTACAATTAGGACGAGTATTAAAGAGAATAATCTAAGAGGACTTACTTTTTTTTTTTATCCTCAGTGGCTGACGCGACCTCTTTTTCCTTTATATTCGTTGAGGCAATCCGATCCAAATAGCCGGCAAGATCCATCTCCTCCTCTTCATTTTCAGTATCTTTTGGTTCGCTACCATCAGAAGTCTCTTCGACAATATCAGGATCAGGGACGAATTCATCCTTGGGCGAGTCGGTTTCTCCATCCTCAGATTCATCATTTGTTTCACCATCATTTGGATATATTAATTCGTGAATTTCACTTCGCTCTTCCTGAATGCGATCTTCTGGTGCGCCACCTTCTTCCATTATTGCCAACATCGCCAATGCTTTATCATATTGTTGGCGGATTTTCAGATGCTCTACCATTTCAAAGGATGCCATATCGGGATTGATTTGATCTTTGGTCTCGTCTATTTTATCTAGAGAGTCATCCTCGTGGGAATGTTCCACTTCTTTTCTTTTAAAAATCTCCTGCAGTTTTTTTCCAGCATGTTGTACTGCTTCTGATAATCCCTTTACGGGTTTTTCTTCTTCCGACGCTTCAAGCTCCTTTGGTGCCCATTCATCTAAATCCAATTCAATTGTTTCGGTTGCTTCTTCCACAGTTTCAGATTCTTTTCTGATTTTTTGAATAAAACTTGAAACGACTTCCTCTTTATCGCCAACAATAAACCTTTCTTCTAAATCCGTAGAGAGGTCTTTAGATTGCGCATCAGGAAGAACAAAGTCCTCATCTGCTGGTGATTCTGGTTCCTTCGGTGCCCATTCATCCATATCAAACTCTATAGAATCTTTAGGTTCAACAATTGTCTTGGGTTCATTTTTAACCGGATCAATTTGTTCATCCGATTTGGAGATTGACTCGTGTGTTGGCGTAGGAATAAATACTGGTTCAGGTGTCGGTGGGATATATATTGGTTTCTCAGTCCGTTCTGCAGTAGTCGTCGCACTCCCAAAAATATCGAGTATATCTGTTTTTTTCTGTACAGTGACAGGTTTGCCTGAACCACGTAAAGGTATAATAATTTGCGCAGGATCTCTTTCAATGCCTTGCGTAGTAACGATTTCGATGATTTTATTGGCAATGTCCTGAGTTGTTACCCATTCACTCCAATCATCATCTGGCATAGCTTCACGGTTGGTAGGTGTATCTATTGTCGCAGGTAAAATTGCATGGGCACTTACACCAACATGTTGCCCTTCTTGCCAAATAGTTTTTGTTAATGTATGAACAGCAGCCTTTGATACAGCATAAGGTGCTGCTTTTGCCATACCCTGCTCACCGGGAAAACTGCCAAAATTGATGATACGGCCAAACCTGTTTTTTTTCATTTCTGGAAGGACGGCGCGGCTACAGTTTAATGCGGTAATGAAATTGATAGAGAGCATATGACGCCAGACATCCATGGTGGAATCTTCAATCGATTCTCCCATATGAAATCCACCGGCAGTATTTATCCAGACGTGGATAGGTCCAATTGAAGTAGAAATATTTTGGACAAGAGATTGAACTGCATTTTCATCCGTAAGATCACATTTTACAGTATAAAATTTGGGACGCGTTTCCATGATGGAAGATTGCTGCCCGCGATGGACCGCAACGACTGTGGCTCCCGCAGATCGCAAACCATTTACCAGTGCGCCGCCTACACCACCACCGGCACCCGTAACAACACAAATCATTTCAGATAGACGCATTGTTCAGACAAAACCCTCTAAGTTGATCATCAAATGAATATTGGATATTTAAAATTGCCGTCATCCCTAATAAGCTAATTTACTAATCTTTTCTTTTACTGTGTCTCGTAATTCTTCAAGAGACATATCTTTGTATGTATCCCATGAAATGAACTCACCATAAGTCATCCGAATTCGTCCCGGTTTGAATCGCCAATCATTTTTTGGTTTAGCTTCATAGGCCCCATTAATCCCAATGGGCACAATTGTAGCCTTGGTGTTTTGCGCAACATGAAAAGCGCCTTTTTTAAAGGTGTTCATTTCTCCTGTTAAAGTACGCGTACCCTCCGGCGATATTAAACATGAGACACCAGTATTCATCACCTTTTCCATGGCTTCTAAACTATGGATGGCTTGATTTAATTTTGACCGTTTGATTGGAATTACTCCATAACGTTTTACTATCCATCCCCAAATAAACCATGAGAATTGTTTTTGGGCACCCACGCCCGTAACATAATGACGAAATGAGCCCACCAGTAAAAATCCGTCGAACATAGATTGATGATTAAACATATAAAGATATGGCCCGCCCTCTTTAGGTGGAGTGACGCCATCATAGGTTACCCATTGCCCACAAGATAATAAAAATGCGCGGCTGATTAATTTTGCAAGCAGGTACAGCTTTTGGGGAGCAATAAATAATGCAAGAAATAGATATACAGATGAAGAGAGAACAAAGGTTGTTACTCCCAGGGGATATATTATTAATGAGATTATTGTTCTAAACATTGCGATTCCAGTTTTGGTTTTTTAACAAATGAAATAATTTATGATTTGCTTTCGGAAATGCATATTTTGATATCTCTGCTGGTTTTATCCAACGCGTTTGACCATTGTTCTTTACAGGGATGTCCTCTATGGGAAGACAATGATATAAGCTCATCGATATAGAAAAATGACTATACACATGTTTGATTGTACCAATTTTCTTTTCCGGATTTATTTCAAACTTACATTCTTCGCGAATCTTTCTTTTAACGGTATCGATTTCTGATTCATTTTTCTCGATTTTACCACCGGGAAATTCCCATAAACCTCCGAGGTGTCCGTCTTCAGCTCGCTTTTGGATATAAAAAGAATCTTCCTGCCAGATTAGCCCAGCGGCAACGGTGTAGTGTGGCGCTTTCTTTTTCTTAGTGATACTGGGATAATCCAGCGGTGCCCCAGAAGCAAAGGCTACGCAGATTTTAGAGATTGGACATTGATCACATCGTACCGTTTTCGCCTTACAAATGGAACTTCCTAAATCCATCAAAGCTTGATTAAAGTCACCTGGTCGATTTTTGGATATTTCCTTATTAAACCATAATTCCAGACGTTTAATATTGTAAGGCGTTTGCCTCTTTAACCCTAAGAGTCTGAACCCGATACGTCTGATATTGCCGTCTATTGCAATACGTGGTTCTTTTGATACAATACTCAAAACCATATTGGCTGTATAAGCTCCCACACCCGGCAGAGATTTAAATTCATCATAGGTTCGCGGAATAATACCATTATGTTGATTTTCGATGATCAGGGCCGATTTATGAAAATTTCGACCACGGGAATAGTAGCCAAGTCCTTCCCACATTTTCAATACATCATCCAGGTTTGAATTGGCTACTAGGCGTAATGTCGGGAATTTTTTTATCCATTTATTGTAATAAGGTATAACAGTATCAACTTGCGTCTGTTGAAGCATAATTTCTGATAACCAAATATTGTATGGGTCATTCGCCGTTCGCCAAGGTAAATCACGTTTATTTTCGTCATACCATGATAAAACCTGTTGTGAAATGGTTTTCATTATACTTGCATTATACAATTAATGTTTTTTCAATATTAATTTTGACAATGTCCAATGAAAGGAGGACAATACTTCCTTCATTTCTTCTCTCTCTTCAACGGGTAGTTGTGTTGCGACAGCTTCGCCAAATTTATCAATGCGGTTCTCAATCTCAAGTTGGAGACTTTCGCCATGTTTTGTTAGATAAATGAGATAGGACCGCCGATCCATATCGTCGCGTATTTTAATAATCCACCCTTTATTAATCATGGTGGCCGCTAATCGTGTCATTGTACTGTTGTCAACACCGATTACTTTCGCTAATGAAGACATATCGATTCCGGTATCAGGTATAGACGAAAGAATCAGCAATTGTGATATAGTTAAGCCTTGAAAGGTAATCTGTCTACGAAAGATTGCCTGCAAATCCTGCAAGAAGGCCTTTAAGAGTTCTCCAAATTCCATAGTTGTATATTACAAATAATAAGCAATAAGGACGAAGTTTTAAGTTTTAGGGAATTGGTTTACGCCTCCAATTGCATGAGCCCCAAACCTCATACCTTAAAACCTCTTGCTTCCTTCTCCCGACGTGATTGTCCACCCGATTGTTTATTTTAGATACTTATCAAACCATTTTATAATGAACTTTAATCTTTCTTCTCTACGATCTGGCCGACCATGTCGTGATAACCCATGGGGTTCTTCAGGAAATCGTACATACTCCGTTTCGCGCTTCAAGTATTTCAAAGCCAAATACATTTGATCCCCTTGTTCAATATTACACCGCAAATCCTGTTCGCTATGGATAACTAGTAATGGTGTATGACATTTATCAATATACGTAATGGGTGACCACTTAGTATATGTTTCACGCTTATCCCAAGGTGCGCCACCAAATTCATAGTGCAGATCCCATCCAATGTCAGAATTCCCGAACATTGAGGATAGATCAGATACGCTGCGTTGTGTTACGGCAGCGGCAAATTTATTAGAGTGGGTTACAATCCAGTTAGTCATATATCCGCCGTATGACCCGCCCGTGACACCCAAACGGTTTTTATCGATATATCCTTTTGAAACAACGAAATCAACACCTGCCAACAGATCGCTCATGGCCGGTTCCGCCCAACATGCGGTAATGGAATCTGCAAATTCTTTCCCATAACCTTGGCTACCCCGTGGATTCGTATACAGTACAACGTACCCGTTTGTCGCCATGACCAACATTTCATGGAAAAACGTTCGTCCATATTGACAACGCGGGCCCCCATGGATATTCAATATTAACGGGTATTTTTTTGATGGATCAAAGTTGGGTGGTTTTGCCAGCCATCCTTGGACATTTTGACCTCCATTGTCAAACCAAATTTCTTCAGGTGTAACAAAGTCTCTACTCTGCAAATACGATCTGTTTAGTTTCGTAATCTGTTGTGTTTTTCCTGTTACCAGGTTTTGGGAGAAAAGTTCATCCGGTGAGTCGAGGCTTGCATTTTGGTACACAAGTGTATCTTTTTTTGCATCAAACGAAAATGCCACAACAACATCATCTTTGGGGGTAATTGAATTGATTTCCCCTTCAGAAAGATGGGCATCTATCAACGATTGTCGACCCTCACTGGCAATCATATAATATACATGATTCCCGTCAGAAGACCACTCCGGTGATGTTAGTACAAATGAAGGCGTAATATCGCCTAAAGTTAATGGATATGCCGTTCTGTCCAGCTCTTTCCCAATAGATTTATGACCGCTTCCATCTAACCCGATCAGATTTAATTCATGGTTGATTGCCCCCCAGCTATGATATGGGGTTTGGTGTCCAAAATATGCAAGTGTATGTCCGTCGGGAGAAACAGATAAGCCTTCCTTCGGTCCTTCTGGACTAGAGATTTCCATGACATCGCCGCCTTTTGCTGAAACGCGGTATAAGCAGTTTTCCTCGATTCGATGCTCCCAATCTTCAAATCGATTCGAAATGAACACTATTTCTTTGTTATCCGGTGTCCAAACAGGAAAACTGTCATTGTATTTTCCGTCCACAAGCTGTTTGGCCTCACCCGTTTTAGCATTCGCTATCCAGAGATGGGTGTATTCGCTGTCAAAAAACCCATATCCGTCTAGACGAAACCATAACCGATTTATGTGCCTGTATGCAGGAGTATCAATGGAGCCATCTTCTTTTACCTTGTGTTCTTTGCCCAAAGGATGAAATAAAAACGCAAATATTTTCCCGTTCGGAGACCATACGATATCCTCAATGGCACCACGCTTTAATGATGTCACGGGAGCTGCTTCTCCGCCATCCATGGGTAGTATCCATATCTGATCACAGTGATTATCCTTCCGGATAAAGGCAATATTTTTCCCGTCAGGAGACCATCGAGGCTGACGATCATTGCGTTTACCGTGGGATATTGCACGCAAATTTCGACCATTGCTATCAACAATGTGTAGGTTCGTATAATACTTTTTATCTTTTTTGTCCATGGTTTCGACAATGAAACAACTTCGTTTTCCGTCCGGTGAGATTTGCGGATCACTTATAAGTTTAAAACGATAAATATCTTCAATTTGAATGTGGCTTTTTTCCATGATAGCCCCTCTTTATTTGGGTAACGATTTTAATAATTTAGCATGCTCAATATACAATGTACGGATTTCTGCTTTTTCTTCCTTTTTATTTGCTGTATGCCCGATGACATACCAATGATCCATATCCAAAGGGCCGATTGTGTACCATTGACCTGTAATCAGAGGCTCATTCGGCCGATACTCTGCAATGGGGTCAGCTCCGTTTAAACCCGTGGTTGGACCTCTTTGGGAGATTGTGTTTACGACGCCATCATTTTCAAACCACGTAGAATCTGTGGTTGATCCATCGGACCAATATGCTACTTCTTTTCCTAAAGTTCGCGCCTTGGATTTTAATATCAAATTTATGCCATCCCTCGGCACATGATACCCCGAGGCGGAATCAAGATGCGTTGCACTTACAGTATAAGAAAAATAGTACACGTTTGGATCTGCCTGAAGAAGTGTATTTAATTCCTGGGCTCCGTTAATACTTAAATCCCATGCGCTGATGTTTTTTGTCTCCCAAGCCGGATGGTTCCGCATTCTTTCATAATATGACATCCAGTTCTCATTTATTTGTCTTTCAAAACCCCAATGCTCCAGATCAAAATCATAAAATTTTGTGCCAACAACTGCGGCCAATCCAATAAAGTTTTGGAGAAAGGGTAAAGTGCGGGTAACAATATTTGAAAGCGTAGTCCCATTGTGGGGCGTTGCAATCGTCGTTATGGATGATACCCAGTCCAAATGGGCGTTTCCCAACAAAAAACTTGAATCAGGGAATGTTTCAGATGAATCCAGATATGCAACCGTCTTGAGTTGATAAAGGAGCATGCGGGCTGTTTGTCCACCCATACTATGTCCGATGATATGCACAGGATGATCTGCATCCCACTCTGGATACAAACCAGCATATTTTTTACCATACGGTTTTTGAATTACACTCCAACGTTCCGCATGGGTTTTGCCATAATTAACCTGTCCGCCTTTTATTTGATAAAATGCTTCTACTGCACGTTCCCAGTTTGATGAAACAGGTCCCACAGATACATTAAATACCGTATGACCTTCTTTTTCTAATTCCTCCTGAAGATCTTGAGTCCCACCCCAATAATGATAATCTCCCATTTCTTCCGGTCCCCAGCCAATGTATCCATGTATAAGAACGATGGGATAGTTATTTTGAGCAAAAATAACTGTCATTGTCAGGCATAGCAATATTCTTTTTATCATAGCGTCATTAATTCCACAGGCAAAACTTACACGTTTCAATGATTCTGTATAAGCAAAAAGCCCTGAAAATGTTCCAGGGCATAATGCTTCTATTCGAGCTTGTACTAATACTATCAACCGTCACAGACGCTATTAGCGTCTGTGACGGAAGAAACTTACATTTAGGAATCACCGCAGATCGTTTCAATCATAATTGCACACACTTTATATGGATCCATGTTTGCAGCAGGGCGGCGGTCTTCCAAATATCCTTTCCCTTCCTTAGCGGTTGCCATGGGAATACGGACAGAAGCGCTACGATCACTTACGCCATAACGAAATTCATGAATGGAGCATGTTTCGTGCAAACCTGTCAATCTTTCATCGTTATGGGCACCATAAACGGCAATATGCTCATCATGCTTTTCGCCAAGTTTTTTACAGGCCTCTTCGATATGTTTGTATCCACCATCTTCACGCATTTCTTTCGTACTGAAATTTGTATGAGCACCTGCGCCATTCCAATCACCTGAAACTGGTTTCGGATGCACCGTTGCGCTTACACCAAAATCTTCACCAAGACGATATAATAACCAACGTGCTAACCAAGTTTCATCTGCCGCTTCCAATGCTCCAAGAGGACCAATTTGAAATTCCCATTGGCCAGGCATTACCTCGGCATTCACGCCTGATATTTCTAAACCAGCGCGAATACATAAGTCCATATGTTCTTCAACAATTGGGCGGCCAAATACTTCATCGGCACCAACCCCACAGTAGAAGGGTCCCTGAGGAGCAGGATACCCACCATCGGGCCAACCAAGAGGCGATCTTCCTTTGAAAAATGTATACTCTTGTTCAATGCCAAACCACGGCTCATGATCTTTAAATTTTTCAGCAACATCTCTTAGTCTTGCACGAGTATTTGTCTTATGGATTGATCCATCAGCATTCAGAACCTCACACATAATTGCTATATTGTCTCCTCCGTGAATTGGATCCATAATAAAACGAACAGGAATCAACATACAATCACTAGCCCCTCCTTCGGCCTGCATAGTGCTCGAACCATCAAAACCCCAATGGGGTATTTGTGATAAATCTGTGATTGGTCCCTTAATAATTTTTGTTTTTGATCTCAACTTGGATGTGGGTCTGTGCCCGTCCATCCAAATATATTCTGCTTTAATTTTTGACATTTCTCCCTTACTCCACTTTTTCAGCTACTTTTAGGTTTAGCGCTAAACTTTCTTTAAAGGTTGATAGAACAATCATTGTCTGTGTTCGAATCACTCCCGGCCAAGACTGTATATCTCTTAAACATTTTTCTAATTCTGATGAATTCCGCACTCTCACTTTGAGTAAATGACTTCCATCTCCTGTGATAGAGTGACATTCCAATACTCGTTCATCAACCGTAGAAAGTTCAATGATTTCCTGATAATGATCAGAGGATGCACTAACGACGGCTATAAAAGCTGATAAATCAAATCCCAATTTTTTCGCATCGACATGTGCGCTGAATGATTGAATTACTTTTGCTTCCGTTAATTTTTTTATTCGTTCAGCCGTTGCCGGCACGGATAAGTCCACCTCATGCGCAATTTCACTAGCCGTCATACGCGCATTTTTTTGAAGCAAATTAATGATTTGAATGTCTTTTTGATCAACCATCGGGGCGAAGATATACATGTTTTATACGATAAAACAATATTTATTTAAGCATATATATAAAATTACCTAAATTAATTAGGCATTGATGGCAAATAATGTAATTTATTTATAATTTTCGATTTAAGGTTTCGCGTCTTTCGAATTGTTCTTTTTACGTAGTTCTTAAAACAGTCGCCCATAGTATTTTAATTGATAATTATTTGTTAATTCCGATCTATTATCTGATTCTTCTAGCTCAACTCAAAAATAAAATCCCCACTGAAAAATCACACGCGGATACCAGTTTGGTTCACCGTTGGGTGGGCTGGATAACCAAAAAGGGAAATAGACACCTAATTCTATCATTGATTGAGATTCTACACCTAAACCCACAGCTGTAAACGCATTGGATGAAAAAGAAAGTGCTTTAACCCTATCTATAACGCTGCCCACTTCAGGTGAAACAAAGGCCATGTCTACATATAACATTGGCCAGGCAAACCAATCTGTTTCATATCCAAAGCTAAAGCCCGATCCTGCCACCGTATTCCACCAGGAATCCGGATTCGCAACAAAGCCGCGATATAATGGAACGAAGTTTTCTCGTTCCTTCCATATTTTTGGTAGATATTGTAAGCGATATCGCAGCACATCTTCGCTTCTGGTATCCCATGTGAAACCAAATTCCAAATGGCCACGAGCAATGAGCCAATTCCAAAGATGCTGTTCCCCGTCAGCGGCTAGAGTGAGCCGGGACAGATTAAATGCCTTTTCCTCTTCCAGAGCATGTCCTATTAGACCAAATGCTTGTAGTACATACCTGCGATCACCCGAATAGTAGAAGCGTTTATATTCTTCACTAAACCAGTACTGAATACCCCGATCCCACCAACCGGTTGATAACGTGTCTGTATACTCAACTCGTCGCACTTGTGTCACTAATCTATTATACAAAGATTTTCCGGACGTCAAATAATAGCTGGGTTCTCCAAGATAGTTTATTAATGATAATGTTTGTTGATTTCGGGGATAGGCGTAATCAATCGTGAAATCCCAGTATGTAAGATGAATGGACGATAGTGGAGTGCGATACGAAAACCGTCCTCCCCAATTTTTCTCGGGCATCCCTGTTGAGAAAGTAATATCCAGGTCAAAACTATTCTGAAATAGCGCTGGCATGATGGGCATTAGATTTAATCCCAGTCCTCCCGATATTCTAGCACCCAGTCTCCAGTTGTGAAGCCAGTCTTTGAAAAACCGAGGACGATACGATATTGAATAAACATCCCAGGTCGGTCTGCCAATTAAGGGTCTAAAAATTAGTCGCCTGGGCCATCGATTGTTAAACCGATTGGCATCATATAGTTTATTTTCGGGGTCTAATAAAATTGTTTTTATAGGATCGGAAGAATAGAATATTATGTGATCATTCTTATTTAGTTTTAGCTGTTTTTGAGACAGACTATCACCTGCTTCCGTTATTGCGATGGCGTTTACAGGAAGAACCCAATCCCCCTGATATTTTGTATCTACGCGGGTTTCCCATTGATGTGGCGAAAATTCTTCAGTTGTGACTTTCCTAATTTGTATATCTGGCCGAATATTTGTCGTAAGTGCCAATCGGAAATTTTGTGCAGTTTCTTCCCCGCAAAGTTCAGATACAATACCAATAAATTCTTCAGTCGTTGCAGGGCGATGTGCAAATCTATGCAAATAGGTGCGGATAATTTTCAACATGGTTGTTTCATGAACCGTATGTTGCAATAGTTGCAGGGCATGACTTCCCACGATATACTGGGAATATAAATGGCTACTGTTTTCCCATCGTGTATTCTTGCCCGATTGAAATTTTGGATAATCTACTCTATCTCCCATCACATCCAACACCAATCGCATCCATTCGTCCGATGTTAACGAGCGATAGTTGTAAAATAATTGTTGAAAGACATTTGTTTGATCTTGCCTGGGGGCTTTATTTTCTTCAATAAGCCGTTGCTCATAAAGCCACACAAAATATTCTGCAAGTGATTCATTTAGCCATACTTCATTGGGATCAGCTGCATAAGCATAAAATCCCAGCCATTGTCGTGCCAGCTCATGTCCTAGCGTATGACCGTCCAACAATTCAGGATGATAAACGATCATATTACCCCAAGACAGTACCCGTGTAGGCAAATTGGGAAACCCAACAAATACCATACGTCGTTTTGGGAGGTCTCCCATCCATTCTTGGTATATGGGCAATACGGATTCAACCATACTATAAAGGGAATTTGGCAAAGAGGTATCAGAAGTTGAATTGGTGTAATATATAATGCTTGATCCAGCAATTTCAGTATTAACAACACCCTTTTCCGTTGATGCTACAAAGACAAAATCAATCAGGTCTGTAGCCTTATACTCATATCGACGCCGTCGAATGGGCACTTGTTCTACACCATCATCAGGTACCGAAGAAACAACAGTCAATTCCTCAGGGACCGTAATCGATATTGTATAATCCCCAACACTTTTTGGATGCCCAAACGATGCTCCATGGTGTTCAACCTGCCAGCCGTCTTCATGAAAGCATTCCATAGCAGGATAAAAATGTTGCGCCAAAATCACGACTTTATCATTGTCTTTATATACCAATGGATGGTCTGAATCTGCCAACGCACTAATGGGGGTTTTGAATTGTATGTCAATGATCATTTGTTCGCCGGGTTTTAGTGCTGGAAATAATCCCAACCGTAGACTTGATGTTTCTTTGCCGGATACTTTGATTTGACGGGTCGCCTGAACAGATTCAATTATTAATCCGTTTTCGTGATCATTGCTATTGGGGATAAGTTGAAAATAGAGTTCGCCAATTGGCTCAACCCAACGATTCGTTACGGTTACCGTATTTTTACCGTGCATTGAGTAGTCATCGTCTATTCTATCAACGGAACAGTCAATTGTATACGATAAGTCAAGAAAGTGTGCTCTGTCAGGGTTGGAGAAAACAATCCCTAAGAAGGCTATTAGAATCGTGGAATAACGAAAGTTCACACTAGAATTTAAAACTGGACTTCACATCCAAGGCCATGAATCCACCCACCGGCACCAAAAAGATATGATCCAAAATCGATGTCTACGCCTTCAACATGTATTGTTAAACCTGCTCCTGTACTTCCCAGAAAATCATTGGTCAAATTAATTTGAGTTGATTGGTCAATCTTTTGAGTAGAGGATCCCCAGCGCGCTTCTAACATCTGAGACAGATGAATTACTCCGCCAAAACGTGCCCAGTATTCATCGGTATTTCTAATTTGTCCAACATCAAGGCAAAGTGTCATTGGTAAATGTTCAAGTTTTTTTGCTAGCCCAGCAACAATTGTTTCAGGCAGAGATTCTTTTATATCCGTATACCCTTTTATTACATTTCCCATATTTTGCAGACTTATCCCAACCTGAAGGTCTAAAGGAGCATATTTATAAACAATCCCTGGCGTCATCACAATTAGAGTTGATTTAAATGCTTTTATTCGGCTGGTATAATAACCGACAGTTACTCCAAGCTTTATGCCTGGTGTAAAAAGAGACTGATTATAGGCCGCCGAAAACCAACTGTCAGATGCAGTATATGTCCCAGTGGACTCTCCCTGCATATCATATCCATCAAATACGCCATAATTCAACGTCCGCATGCTGAACATTGTAATTCCATTTTTACCGGGAAGCACAAACCCAATTTGACCACTTCGTATTCCAGCCGGGTACGCTAAAAATCCCAGAGTAAATTGACGCGTTTCAGATTCCATTGCCGCAGGGTTCATTTGATCGCTAGCCGTATTTGATAATGCTGAACCAGCTCCTACCATAGCCAATGTATTGGCATGATACCATGCGCCCAATCCATTGTATGTATTTTGACTAAGCCCAATGCTCACCAGAATCAAAATGTACAATATGTATCGTTTGTTTTTCATTACATTAGTGAGACGGGATCAATGTCAAAATGAATAGAGACGCCACTTCGTTTTAATGAACTTAATTTTGGCATAACATCTTTCTTGAGCATATTTCTTAGATAAGAACCATTGGGATCTGTTTGTTTCGATGATTTGAATACAATTTGCATCCGATATCGTCCTCGCAATTTTTCACGATAACAAAAAGCCGGTCCTAATATTTCTAACCCTTTTCTTCTTATCGTTATTGAAGAGCGTAATTTCTCTGCGCTTTGTTCAACTTTTTCCTTATTTACTCCGGAAAATTCCAACTTAACCATCCAACTAAAAGGCGGGTAATTTAGTTCCTGCCTATCGCTTAAAGCGATATTATAATAATTTTTTACATGTAATTGTGCAGCATGTTTGATTACTGGATTTTCCGGGTTGTATGTTTGTACAATTACTTCCCCAGGGATTTCCCGTCGACCTGTCCGTCCTGCAGTTTGGTACACCAATTGAAATATTCGTTCTCCAGATCGAAAATCAGGTAAAAATAATCCTGTGTCTGCATTAATAATTCCCGCCAAAGTAACACGATCAAAGTCTAATCCTTTGGCTATCATTTGAGTCCCTAACAATATATCCGCTTCGCCATCAGCAAATTTTTCCAATGTTTTGGTCAATTTCGCCACAGAAGTTGCCGTGTCCTGATCTAACCTCAAAATACGAGCAGTAGGAAAGGTGATCTCCAATAATTCTTCTACCCTTTGCGTCCCCATGCCGGAGAGTTTCATTTGATCGCTTCTGCATGACGGACATTCCTGCGGCATAGAGGGCGCATAATATCCACAGAAATGGCACTGCAAACCGCGATGTGTTTTATGGTAAGTAAGCGCAATTTGACAATTGGGGCACATGACAATCTCACCACAGGAAAAACAATGCATTACAGGAGCGTAGCCACGGCGATTTTGTAGGATAATACTTTGTTCTTTTTTTGCAAGACGGTCTTCAATTTTCTCTAAAAGTAATCCACTAAAAACTTGTCCGTATTTTCCTGACTCTTCCTGCTCCTGCTTCATATCAACCACATGCACTTGAGGATATACGGCTCCGCCATAACGGTCAGGAAGGTTTAAATAGATTAATTTGTTCTGCGCTTGATTATAATAGCTTTCAAGGCTTGGGGTGGCGCTGGCTAACACGACGGTGGCATTAGTAAGCCTACCGCGAACTAAAGCTACGTCCCGGGCATGGTAGCGTGGCGCAGGAGATTCCTGCTTATATGAGCTTTCCTGTTCCTCATCCACGACAATTAGTCCCAAATTTTTCAGTGGCGCAAAAATGGCGCTCCGTGCTCCAACAATAACCTTAAAATCTCCTGAGCACATCCGTTTCCAGGTCCAAGCTCGTAATGCCGGACTCATTTTAGAATGCCAAAGACCCACCGAATCTCCAAAAGCGGATCGAAACCGTCCTCCAATCTGAGGTGTCAATGAAATCTCCGGTAGTAAAACAATAGCTGTTTTACCATTATCTAAGGCATGTTGAACCGCTGCAATATATATTTCCGTCTTTCCGCTGCCCGTTACTCCATGTAAAACAAATGGAGAATATTTGTTTGAAACCATACCCGCTTCAATGTCATGTAACACTTCTTTTTGTGAAGCAGAAAAGTTTAACGTTTTATCAAGAGGTTTGAATGTAAACCCTGTGGCATCTGGAATGAGAACTTGTTCACTTAACAGAACAAGACCCTTATCTGATAATGCACGACATACAGTCAATGGACTGCTTGTCAATAACCCAAATTCAGATACTGGACATATCTCTTTTTTTTTCAGGATGGCTTTCAGCAATAATGCCTGTACTGGCGCATTTTTTATGAGCGACCAATCGGGCACTATTATTGATTGTTGGACCATCCATTGTTTCTGAGGCTGATATTTGGTGGATAGTTTTGACGGCAATATCGTCCTTGCTACCTGACCAATAGGGGTCATATAATATTTGCTCATCCATTGGATAAGCTTCCAAAGATTGTGATCCAGAATCCTTTGATCATCAACAATATCATTTATTTCTTTCAAGGTGCCTTTAAAGTCTGTGGCTTTGTGTGTAGCAACAACTAACCCCTGTACAATGCGATTTCCAAAGGGAGCTCGAACTCGAATCCCAACCTGGATGTGAGAGTCTAGACTTTCTGGTACTTTATAAGTAAAGGTTTGATAACTCGAGATTGGAAATGCTATTTCAGCGTACATATGCCATGAAGTTATTTAGGGAAGCCTTAAATAAAAAAGAGTATACAAAATAAAAAACCCCGCCAATAAAAAGAATTAACCAGCGGGGGTTTGAAGGAGAATTACGTAATCAAGCTTTGATTACATAAAGTTTAATGTCTGGTGCCAATTCTGCGCTGACTCTAATTGGGATATGATAAATACCCAGTGATTTTATAGGTTCTTCCAGTAGAATGTCATGGCGTTCGACCGTGATTCCTTTTGCTTCCAAAGCCGCATGAACATCTTGGGAAGAAACGGATCCAAAGAGACGTTCTTCTTCTCCAACCTGAACTTCAATCGTTAACTCAATTTTAGAGATTTTGGTTGCAAGTTCTTGTTGAACTTTTGCTTCACGATTAACGCGAGCATCTTTATTGCGTTTCTTTTCTTCTGCGACGGCTAAATTTTGTTTAGAGGAACGTAAAGCCAAACCGTTTGGAATCAGAAAATTCCGAGCAAAACCGGGTTTAACTTTGACGATATCGCCAGCGGTACCCAGATTCTCTACATCCTGGAGTAATATAATGTCCATTTTTTATCCTTTCCTTACGGTTAACTATCCATGCTACTATTGGTATAAGGTATCAATGCAATATTACGCGCACGTTTAATTGCATGAACTAACTTACGATGCATTTTAGCAGTGGAGCCCGTTACGCGACGAGGCATGATTTTTCCTTGCTCTGTTATAAAACGACGTAAAAGTTTTACATCTTTATAATCAACTTCAGTGATCCCGTTTTCCTTGAAGAAACAGAATTTCTTTTTACTTACAAATGTCATGATTGCCTCTTATTCTTCGGTTTTTTCTTCATCCGCTTCAATCGATTCGGATACTTCGGGTTCTGTCTCTTCAGTGTTTTCCTCTTCCGCTACAGGTTCACTGACTTCTTCAGTTGCTTCAGCTTCGTCTGTGCCTGAAGTTTCTGCGGGTTTATCAGCAACTTTATCCTCAGAGGTACTCGCTTCTTCTGTTTTCTCTTCAGGTATTTCTTCCTCGTAAACATCAGGACGTGCATCAAGTCGAACTGTTTGATGGCGAATCACACCGCGGTTTAGTTTCATGAAGGTATCAAATTCCATTAATGCATTTATACTACCCGTTTCAAACTGCAATATCATATAAGTACCATATTTATGCTTTTGAATTGGGTAGGCTAATCTCTTTTTTCCCCAAGTACGATGATTAATAACCGTAACCTCTTCACGGTCAATCTCACCCTTAACTTCTCCAATAATTTTATCGAGACGTTCTTGTTCGTAATTAGGGTTAATAATGTATAGTGTTTCGTAGTATCTCATTCTCGCTCCTTAACCTTACGCTATCAATGGTGCTATCACCAGTGATACTACCGACATAAGTTTGATTAAAATATTTAATGAAGGACCAGATGTGTCTTTAAAGGGATCACCAACGGTATCTCCAACAACAGCAGCTTTATGCACTTCGGAACCTTTTCCATATTTGATTCCCTTTATTTCGACTCCATTTTCAACCATTTTTTTAGCATTGTCCCATGCGCCGCCTGCATTGGACTGGAAAATGGCCATGAGCACACCCGTTACTGTGACGCCAGCCAACAAACCTCCAAGAGCCTCAGCGCCAAAGATATAGCCAACAATCACCGGGGTAAGAATGGCCAATAATCCCGGAAGCATCATCTCTTTGATAGCCGCCTCTGTGGAGATGGTAACACATTTACCATATTCGGCTTTACCATCAGCGGCATCGAAAATTTTCTGGTCTTCGGTGGAAAATTCCTGACCTTCTTCATATTTATTCATCACCTTCAAAGCAGCAGTCAGCTCAGGAATAGTTTTAAACTGGCGGCGTACTTCCTCTATCATAGCCATGGCAGCACGACCTACAGCGCCCATTGCCATTGATGAGAACAAAAAGGGTAACATTCCACCAACAAATAAACCTGCCATCACACTGGCATCTGTGATATTAATACTCAATGTTTCACCGCGAATTGCTTCCACTGTGGTTCTGAATGCAGCAAAAAGTGCCAAGGCAGTCAGAGCGGCAGAACCAATGGCAAATCCTTTACCAATGGCAGCGGTCGTGTTACCCACAGCATCTAGTTTGTCCGTACGTTGACGAACTTCAGCTGGCATTTGAGCCATTTCAGCAATACCACCAGCGTTATCAGAAATAGGACCATAAGCATCAACAGCCAATTGCATTCCGGTATTTGCCAGCATACCCAAAGCAGCCATGGCGATACCATAAAGACCTGCGAAATGATGTGCACCCATGATACTTGCGGCAATGATTAAAACTGGAATAGCAGTGGACTGCATACCCACGCCGAGACCGGCGATCAAATTTGTTGCTGCACCTGTTTGCGACTGATTTACAATGGAAGTAACAGGAGCAGTGCCCGTACCCGTATAGTGTTCTGTGATAAAACCAATACCAAGTCCAGCGAACAATCCAATCGTGGTTGCCCAGAAAACACCATAGTTTGAATATTCAATTCCACCCATAATAAAAGTGGCAGGAAGCATCTGGGTGATCATAAAGAACATAACCACAACCATTATAGCAGATGACCCAAACTCTCCAATGTTGAGACCTTTTTGTGGATCCCCGCCCTCTTTAACAGAAACCATGAAGGTTCCTGAAATGGAGACTAAAATACCTGCAGCAGCTATGAGCAGGGGTAGAAATACAAATTCTGGAGCCAAAACACCGCTCACCATTATGGTTGCTCCCAAAACCATAGAACCAACAATAGAACCAACATAAGATTCAAAAAGATCAGCACCCATACCGGCTACGTCACCAACATTGTCCCCAACGTTATCAGCAATGGTTGCTGGATTAAGTGGATGATCCTCTGGGATACCAGCTTCAACCTTACCGACAAGATCGGCACCAACGTCAGCGGCTTTGGTATAAATACCGCCTCCTACGCGGGCAAATAGAGCTATGGAACTGGCTCCCAGGGAAAACCCGGAAAGAACCGACATTACCATACTCATATCAGAAAAAATTTCACGGTAGATCAAAAATAGAACACCTAATCCAATGACACCCAATCCAACCACGCTAAGACCCATAACTGATCCGCCAGCAAAGGCAACGCCTAATGCTTTTGATAGCCCCGTACGGGCAGCCTGTGCTGTTCTGTAATTAGCTTTTGTGGCAACGCGCATCCCCAGGAAGCCGGCCAAACCGGAGGTCAGAGCACCAACTATAAATGAAACGGCTACAAGAGGGCTTTTACCAGCCCCAGTGTTGGCCAAACCTAACAGGACTGCAACTGCAACGATGAAAATTGCCAGGATGCGATATTCTGCCCTCAGAAAAGCCATTGCGCCATCGGCAATATGCTGCCCGATTGCTTTCATCTTTTCCGTGCCTTCATCCTGCTTGCTGATCCAGCTTGTGCGCCAAAAGGAATATACTAACGCAACAACACCCATGACTGGAACCCAGATCATCATGTTACTCATATTATTCTTTCTCCTTTGTATCCTCAGCCTGAGCTTTATTTGGATTTACATTAAAATGGTTCATCGTCTTCGCAATTCCATTGACTAAAATAGATTCAGCTGCATCCGCTGCTGTTTGTACCATTTCATGTGCAATGGAGTGATCCGATTTACGAAAAGGTTTTAAAACATAACGTTCAGCCGGACGAGTATTTTCTTCAGTTGCGATACCATAACGGAGTCGTGGAAAATGTGTTGTTCCAATAGTGTAAATAATCGACTCTAACCCACGATGGCATCCGTCGCCACCTTTTGGTCTAATCCGCAATTGCCCCAAGGGTAAATCCACGTCATCAACAATAACGATCATGTCCTCAGAAAAAACATTGAAATGGTTCATCACATCCTTCACGGCTGTGCCGCTACCATTCATACCCGTTGTTGGTTTTACCATGAGCACGTTACCATCGTTGGATCGCGAAAACAAATAATCACCTTTTCCAGGTTTAAAAGCCAGTTTCCGACGACGAGATAACTCATCCACAACCCAATACCCGGCATTATGTTTTGTATCTGCATATTTTGAACCTGGATTACCCAATCCTACAAAAACTATCATTATTCCTCAGATTTAGTTTCCTCAGAAGACTCTTCGATATCATCAACTTCTTCATCAACTTCAACTGCTTCAACTTCAGCCTTTGGCGGTTGTACACTAAGCAACATTGTTTCTCCAGGTGTCAATATTTCCACATCGTCAGATACTATAATATCTGAAACGTATAAATTTTGACTTAACTCAACATTGGTAATATCAACTGCGATAAATTCAGGAACATCCGTTGGGAAACAGCTAATATCCAACATGTTGATATTTTGTGATAAAAGACCTCCGTGTAAAACCCCTTCTGAGACGCCTTGCAATTCAATATGTATCGTAAATGATGCTTTTTCCGTCCGGCGAACACGCATGAAATCAACGTGAATCACTTCATCTGTCACTGGATGAAATTGAATTTCTTTTACCATTACAAATTGACGGTCATCATTTAGGTGAGTCTCAAAAATATGACTTCCTGAATGTAACGCGCGCATGAGAGTTTTAGAATCAAGCATGACATCAACGTTCTTTTCTCCATGGAAATAATAATTAGCGGGAACCTTCCCGTTCTTGCGAATTGCTTTTGCGGCCTGAGTGCCATTAGCTTCGCGCAGTTCTAATTCAAGTTTATAAAAATCTGCCATTTTGGGTTCTCCTAAAGGTTAAAAATCGAAAAGGGCACTAACCGATTCACTCATGTGAATACGGCGAATTGCTTCGCCGAAGACTTTGGCCACTGATACGATTTCCATGTTTGACATTAATTTTTCGTCTGGAATATTAATTGTATCCGTTACAATCAATTTATTGATTGATGAATTTTTAATTCTTTCAACGGCTGGACCCGATAATAATGCGTGGGTCGCAACGGCTGTTACTGATTTCGCGCCATTTTCCATGGCTTTCTCTGCTGCATTAACTGTTGTACCTGCTGTATCAATCATATCATCTACAATTAAAACATGTTTATTATCCATGCTTCCAATTAAATGAACAATTTCAGCTTGATTGGGAGACGTGCGTCGTTTGTCAATCAAGGCAAAGTGCATTCCTAAAAGTTTAGCATACGATTGACTCATTTTCGCCGAGCCCATATCAGGCGACAACACAACTGTTTCATTCGGATCTAGGCCAAGGCTTTTAATTTTATCTAACAATACCATTCTGCTATATAAATGATCAAACGGAATAGATGCAAATCCCTGAATCTGGGTGGAATGCAAATCCATGCAAATAATACGATTTGCGCCCGTTGCCGTTAACATGTCTACCATTACCCTGGATGATATCGGAACCCGCGGTGTATCTTTACGATCTTGACGAGCATATCCAAAATAAGGCACCACGACTGTAACACGATCAGCAGAAGCGCGAACAGCAGCATCTACCAAAAGAACCAGCTCCAGAATATTTTCAGCCGGACTATTGGTTGGTTGGATAATGAAGACATCGCTCCCGCGAATATTTTCCTCATATTTAATCCACAGTTCACCATCAGCGAAGTTGCGAATATTTAATTTCCCCAATGGGATATCCAAATAATCTGAAATTCGCTGCGCCAATGCCGGATTGCTTCGGCCGGTAAACAGTTTTAATCTGGTATTATGTGTCATTATGTTTTGTATTAAAAAGTTGGGGAGTAGGGATTCGAACCCCAACTGGCGGGATCAAAACCCGCTGTCCTACCCTTAGACGACTCCCCAAAGGTGTGATCGTAAAAATTAAATGCGGACGGGAAAAGTGAGGACGGTGTTATAATGATGTTGGAAATTTGACTCTGCTTCCTTGGCGGAAACTTCGTCGTCAAATATCCCAAACACAGTCGAGCCACTACCCGACAGACTGGCATAACGCGCTCCAACTGAATACAGTTGTTCTTTTATCGTGCCAATCTCTGGATGCGCTGGAATTACGATCCGTTCAAAATCATTCTCAAAAATCTCAAAAGGAATCAAATCCTTTTGTAAAAAGCCGGAAAAGTTACTAGCCTGTTTCCTGTCTTTCAAGCCAATTCTCAAGGATTTATAGGCCCAAGCGGTATTTATTGATACATCTGGAATAACAAGGAGATACGCACCGGAAACGGAATGAGTCAATACAGTTAGGTTTTCACCGGTTCCTTCCCCCAATTGTGCTCCTCCCCGAATGAAAAAGGGAACGTCTGCGCCAACCTTAAGTGCTATTGATTCCATTTTGCTAGTCGTTAGTCCAAGATCAAATAATGTATTCAATCCCTTAATGACAGTTGCAGCATTTCCCGATCCGCCTCCAAGTCCTCCTCCTGCGGGGATTTGCTTTTCAACATGCACCTTTACTCCACCGATTGCCGAAAATTGTTTGCTCATTATCGAATACGCTTTCCTGCATGTATTGGAATCATCCGTGGGAAACCACGCGACATTGGATGTAAGAGAAATATCTTCGCCCTCTTTTATAAACGTTATAGTATCATGAAATTCTAATTCTTGAAAAACCGTATGAATATCATGATAACCATCGGAACGCCTACCCAAAACCTGTAATCCAATATTAACCTTCGCTGAAGATTTGAGAGTTAAAGCCATGGTTATTTTGTAAGAGTAACAATGGCTTGCGCAGCCCAGCCCCGGCCTTCACCAATAAAGCCCAAATGGTCGGTGGTTGTGGCTTTAATTGATACATTGGTTTCATCGGTCTGTAGTGTATAAGCTATTTGGTATCGCATTTGAGGAATATAGTCTTTGAGTTTTGGTGTTTGTAAAATGACAACGGAATCTATATGCCCTATTTCCCAGCCTTCCTTATGCACCCTGTCGGCGGAATCACGCAGAAAATGCAAACTGCTCATTCCTTTCCAACGGTCATCATCGCTAGGGAAAAATTGACCTATATCTCCTAACCCGGCTGCGCCGAGTAACGCGTCTACGATGGCATGTAAAAGCGCATCACCATCTGAATGCCCAACCGACCCGGTATCGGATTCGATTTTTACTCCCCCAATAATAAGATCATAATTCTCAGCCAGCTGATGGGCGTCTACCCCTAATCCGGTTTTAACTATACTCATTGTTCAGCCTTTTTTTGTGCCACTAATGCTTCCGCAATTGCCCAATCATCTTTCGTTGTAATCTTTTGGTTCAGGGATGATCCACGTACAACGGCAATATTATATCCCAGGGATTCCGCCAGCGCCGCTTCATCCGTGCCTGTAATATCATTCTTGATGGCATATTCCAAAGCTCTTTTTAATACAGTTCGCTTAAATACTTGCGGTGTCTGAGCCTGCCAAATTCTATTTCGATCAACAGTGGTTAATATTATATCTGTACCCGGCTCAACTTCTTTCAATGTATCGTGGACGGGCAAGGCAGCGATAGCACCATCGTTTTCTATGCAGGAATTAATACAATTATGAATAATGTCCGTTGTTACGAAAGGGCGAGCCACATCATGAATACAAATGATATCACAATTGGCAGATAAGGCCTTTAGTCCATTTGTCACCGAATCTTGTCTTCTTTGACCGCCTTCAACAACGTGAATTTGTATTCTTGACGACAGTGTTGCCACAGCTTGTTTTGTCTGAGTCACTTCAGCTGACGGAACGACAATAACAATTTCACTTACACGGTTTAAATCAAGAAAGGCTGCCAACGTATGGAATAGGAGCGGTTGGGCTCCCAACATCTTAAATTGTTTTTTCTCCCCAAAACGTGACCCTGAACCGGCCGCAGGGAGAATGACACCAACATTATGATTCATAGTCGCCTATCTCATGGGCATCCCGAGCCTAAAGAATAAACATTGCATCCCCATAACTGAGGAATCGATAATCGTTTTTCTTTGCTACGCGGTATGCTTTCATTATTAAATCTTTTTCAGCAAATGCCGATACCATCATCATAAGCGTGCTCTTTGGTTGATGGAAATTTGTAATCATGCCGTCTACCATTTTAAAATCGTATGGTGGGTATATAAATTTATCAGTCCATCCACGTTTGGTCGTCACTTGAAAACCAGAGACGACGACAGTTTCCAAAGCGCGAACCGTAGATGTGCCAACGGCAATGATTTTTCGACGCTTTTTCTTCGCTGTATTGATCGCCATAGCTGTTTTTGGTGATACTTCAAAATACTCCGAATCCATTTGATGGCGGTTTAAATCCTCTACTTGTACCGGACGGAAAGTTCCGAGGCCGATATGAAGAGTGATATATTCAATCTTGACGCCTTTTTCTTTTAATTTTTCTAAAAGGTCATCTGTAAAATGCAATCCTGCAGTTGGTGCAGCAACTGCACCACGTTCTGAGGCAAAAACTGTTTGATAGCGAACTTTGTCATTCTCCTCCGGTTCACGTTCAATGTATGGCGGTAAAGGAGAGATACCAATTCTATCAATAAGGTCATAAATATCTGTGCCATCATATTCAAACCGAACAACTCGACCACCTGACACAGTATTGTCAATAACATCACAAGAAACCGTATCTGTAAACATTAATTTGTTTCCAATCCTCACTTTTCGGGCAGGACGAACTAATACTTCCCATAAATCATTTTCTAGTTCACGCAATAAAAAGACCTCCACTTTTGCATCGGTGCGATCCTTTGTGGCATACAATCGTGCAGGAAATACTTTTGTATTATTTAATATTATCAAATCGCCTTTGCGGAAATAATCTAAAATGCTGTCAAATTGATGATGCTCGATAGAATTGTCATCGCGACGAACAACCATCATTTTAGATTCGTCACGTTTTTCAACCGGATACTGTGCGATATATTTTTTGGGGAGCGAATAGTCGAAGTCAGCAAGTTTATATTTCGGCTTTTTATTGATCATAGAAAATTCCCTGTTGTTTAGGTGTTATTGTTTTTCCCAGTAAAGTATAGGCGCTTTCCTGTGCAATTCTACCACGCGAAGTACGTTGTAAGAACCCTTCTTTAATTAAATACGGCTCGTATACATCTTCAATGGTGACCGGTTCTTCTCCAACGGCAACCGCCAAAGAATTAACGCCAACTGGCCCACCCCCAAATTTGTCAATAAGAGTCGACAAAATTTTTCGATCCATATCGTCCAGACCGTAATTGTCAATCCCTAACGTCGTGAGCGAAGCTTTTGCCACTTCTAGTGTTATCTTTCCATCGGATTTCACTTGAGCATAATCTCGTGTGCGCCGCAAGATGCGGTTTGCAATGCGAGGCGTTCCTCGAGAACGTCGTGCAATTTCCATAGCGCCATCATCCATCATTTCCACATCCAGAATGCCAGCCGAACGATTTACAATGTGGAATAGATCCTTGTCTGAATAGTAATCCACTCGCAAAACCACACCAAAACGATCTCGCAATGGCGACGTGAGATTACCCAAACGTGTCGTTGCCCCAATAAGTGTAAACGGTTCAATGGTGAGTTGAACACTGCGGGCACTGGGACCTTTATCGATCATGATATCGATCGTATAGTCTTCCATGGCAGAATAAAGATATTCCTCAACAACGCTATTTAATCGATGAATTTCATCTATAAAAAACACATCGCGTTTTTGAAGATTTGTAAGCATCCCGGCTAAATCACCAGCTCGATCAAGTACGGGACCTGAAGAAGGTTTTAGATTTACGCTTAGTTCTCTGGCGATAATATTAGCAATGGTTGTCTTACCCAATCCTGGTGGACCAAAAAGCAAAACATGGTCCAGAGCGTCGCCTCGTTTATTCGATGCTTCGATATACAGCTTAAGACTGTCAACCAATTCCTTTTGCCCAATGAATTCATCAAAGTGAGAGGGTCTTAGTGATTTCTCAACAAAGAGATCATCCTCAAAAGGCGTTGGGTCTGTTATATGTATATCCGTCATAAGCGTAAGATAAAAAATCAATTCGTTTTTCGAGTCGTAAAGATACTATGGGGATTGAGGGGAATCCAAGGGGGGATGAGAGAACAGACTTATGTTTAAAAGCAGGAAATAAAGCATGTTGCGGAAGATAGAAACTTCCGCAACTATAAATTAATCTATTTGGGTAAGTTGGCTTTTAGTCGCTGGATTCGTCCCGGGCGATCATTAGCAAATTTCCCGATGGCTTCCATCTGCCATTTAGCGGAGAGGTGTGCTTCATCAATGACTTGGTCCAACGTTCCACCTGAGCGCCAACGATTATCCCAATCGGCTGATACCGAATATTTCTTTACGATGGGATGTTTCATCCAATTTCCCATGAGATTGATGCCCGTATTTGTAATAATCATAGCATCATACCATTCTTCATCAGAAACAATCGACTGCTTGACCTCATCGCTTTGCAAATCAAATAACCCCCATGAAAGAGCTGCCACTATTTTAACATTGGGCCCATTCTCTTTGATCTGGGGTAATATGGTTAACAGTTCATCAACGGCTTTTGTACCGCGAATGAAAACAACGCCCTCTTTGGGTTCGTCAGGATCATAATCTTTAATGATATATGCGCCCTTTGCGGCTTCGAAATAATGTGCCATTCCCAATGCTTCGCGATCGGGTATTTCTACGTCGGGACGCGTAAGATGCAATGCGATAATTGGGACATCCGTGGCAAGTGCTGCACCCAACATCACAGGAACTTCATTGTACTCATAGGGATGCAAATTCAATATGTGTCCCTCGGGAAAAAGCTGGGTCACGCCGGGAGAAAAAATGCCAAAATGCGTACGACTGTCCTCAGCGGTTTCAGGGCCACTGTGACCGGCCACCCAAATGGTTTTACCTACTTTGAATTGAGTGTCCTGCGCCACTTGACTGAAAAGCCGGAAGGCTCCATATTTCAAATATGAAAAAGAGCCGTACGTGCTACAGGCAGTAAGAAACCCATTAAATTCGCTGTAAGCATCATCATTGAAATTCACAGATGAAATTCCAACATTGATTCCTGCATTGGCAAATTCCGTGATTCCCTGGGGCATGAGAGATCCTTTTGGATTTTCAAAACGATTGTACATTCCAAGGCTCTCAGCGCCATTCCAACCTTTGGAAAAACCGGCAATATTCGTTGATCCTGCTAAATCTGCCGAATTCACTAAAAATAATGGACGCCCATATTTTTCAATTGAATATGAATTGACCCATGAACCAAAATTGCCAAATCCGGCACGGTTGGGTTGGTTCTCCCCTGGTTTTTTATACAACTCAACAGGATAATTTTTGTAATCAGTAATTGCTGGATCGTTTAATGGGTTTTTATCATAAATATCAGAACCCTTCAATTTTTCGGGGACGCTGTTTCCAAGCTCCAATAACCGACCTGATAAGAAATCAAGATAACCGTTTTCTTTTTCAAAAACGGTAAAGATCGCTTCTAATAATTCTGACATTTGGGTTTTGTTCTCATCATAGTTGATATTGCCATCAACGCCCATGAACGGTAAATCCATACCATATTTTGAAGCAAAATCTTCTTTGGTTCGCCAGAACTCTACAGAATTCCGTTTATGTGGCGCACCATGGCTGGGATTGTCATATTTATAATAACCGCGACCTTTGCGCATTTTCATCCAGAGCAGCTTTGGTTGATGGGGGTCTTCATTGGCCCATAGCTTGTGATAGGCTGTCATGATTTCATCCCAATCTTCGCCATTTTCAGCTCCGGCAACTTGCCAACCGTAGGGCTCAAACCATTCTTTAGGTCCACCGGCCATCACATCGCTAAATTTTCTGTCGTCGATGCCATAATCATTCCAGTCAAGCAGAGAAATAAAATTGCCTAAACCCAATCCGTAGGCTGAATTTTTTGTTTCGTGGATAACGCCCGGTGTAAGCCCGCCTTCTCCTTCAAATGCAAAAACTTTTACTTCATCAAAACCCGCATATTTAAGCGCAAATGCTTGTCCCGCTGCTATAGGATAACCATGCCCACTTGGACCAGTATTCGTTTTGAAAAATAATGTTTTCCCTTCCATTTCAGCATGGCCTGGTAATCCCCCACGCTGGCGGAGGGTTAATAAATCTTCCCAAACAAGCGTGAAGTCGTCTCCCATGGGATTCAAGAATTTCTTGTCACCTGTCTGATTATATTTTTTTCGCAATGCTTCATTCAATACAGCTAATGTTGCATAAATGACTGGATTAGCATGTCCCGCACTTAAAATAAATCGATCTCCAAACCGTTTTCCAGGATTACGCACATCCCAACGCATAGCACCAGATAACAGTGTGGCAACCATCCCATGGACCTTTGAACGTGATCCTCCTGGATGTCCGCTTTGGCTAAGGTTAAGCATAATATCAATACATTGGTCGATGAGGTCTTTAGTGATTTCCCAATACTTAAATTCATTTTTCAATTCAGAAAGTGATTTCATATGAATTACCTTTATGGTTTTACAATGTGTTTTGATGGAGGGGTGGGTTGTTGGATGAAGGCATGGTAAATATTATTTATCAAACTGTTCATTTGCGGTTAAAACTGGCTTCAGAAATTTACCTGTATATGACCTTGCGGTTGAAACTAAATCTTCAGGAATTCCAGCAAAAAGTACTTCTCCGCCTTCGTCACCGCCTTCAGGACCTAAATCTATAATCCAGTCTGCCGTTTTAATGACATCTAAATTATGTTCAATAACAATAACAGTATTTCCCTTTTCGACCAGCCGTTGGAGTACAGTGAGGAGCATATGTACGTCTTCAAAATGCAACCCCGTCGTGGGTTCATCCAAGATGTAAAGCGTTCGATCATTTGAGACGCGTGATAACTCTGTCGCCAACTTAACGCGTTGCGCTTCACCACCAGAAAGGGTTGTGGCCTGTTGACCCAGTCTGATATAACCTAATCCTACTTCAAAAAGAGTCGTGAGTTTTTTCTTTATAGGTGGAATATTCTTAAAAAACACCAAGGCTTCTTCAACGGACAAACTTAATACATTAGATATCGATTTTTCCTTATAGGTGACTTCGAGTGTTTCACGATTATAGCGACTGCCTTTGCACACTTCACAGGTGACATAAACATCCGGTAGGAAATTCATTTCAATTTTGATTATTCCATCGCCCTGGCACGATTCACAGCGCCCGCCTTTTACATTAAAACTGAAACGCCCTGGTTTATAACCGCGAAGTTTGGATTCTGGTAGCTGGCTAAATAAATCCCGAACATGAGTAAAAACACCTGTATACGTTGCGGGATTTGATCGAGGTGTGCGCCCTATGGGTCTTTGATCAATATCCACAACTTTATCAAGGTATTCCAAGCCGCTTACAGATTCATAGGTTAGGGGATATTTCCGTGCCCGGTGAAGTTCCTTGGCAAGGATGGGATACAGCGTTTCATTGACTAGAGAGCTTTTTCCGCTCCCTGAAACACCTGTAATTACGACGAATTTCCCAAGGGGAAACTGGACATCTATTGACTTGAGGTTGTTACCGCGGGCATTGATTAATTGTAAGAACTTTCCGTTGCCTTGACGACGGATTTTAGGGATCGCTATAGATCGCGTTCCCGTTATATACTGCCCGGTTAATGAATCTGTATTTTTCAACAACTCTTCAGGCGTTCCTGAAAAAACAACTTCTCCACCATGCTCGCCGGCGCCCGGACCTAAATCAATAACATGATCTGCTGCTAACATTGTTTCCTTATCGTGTTCTACAACAATGATGGAGTTTCCAAGATCGCGCAATTTTTTTAACGTATTCAGTAACCTGACGTTGTCTCTGGGGTGCAACCCAATGGATGGCTCATCTAAAATGTATAAAACGCCTACCAATTGTGAACCTATCTGCGTTGCTAATCGTATCCGCTGGGCTTCACCACCGGAAAGGGTCACAGCTGATCGATCTAATGTGAGATAATCCAATCCAACATCAATGAGAAAACCTAGACGTTCCTTAACTTCTTTAAAAATTTGCTCTGCAATGATTGCTTCGGTTTTTGTTAATTCTACCTGATCGATATATGATAAAATATCCTTAATGGCTAGGCGGGATAATTCTCCAAGATTGTACTTTCCTATTTTAACCGCTAAGGTTTCTTTGCGCAGTCTTGTCCCACCACATTCCGGACATGAGCGCATACGCATAAATTGTTCAATCCATTCGCGGATACCTGGAGATTGAGTTTGTTTGTAGCGGCGCATAAGATTTGGAATAGCGCCTTCCCATCCTCCAGTGTACGTACCTGACCATCGATCAGATGAATACGACATTTTCAATGTGTCGTCGCCAGTACCATATAAAATGATTTGTCGTACTTGAGGATCTAGTTTGACCCACGGCGTTGTAAAATTAAATCCATAATGCCGTGATAGACTTTTTAAAATACTGCCATACCAGTTCCCTCGCGGTTGCTCACCTAAAGGAGAAACGGCGCCTTGAATCATGGATTTCAATTTATCTGGAACCACTAAATCGGGATCAATTTCCATGTGAGACCCCAAACCGTCGCAGCGTGGGCAAGCACCATAGGGCGAATTAAAAGAAAACATGCGCGGCGACATTTCTTCCAATGAAACTTCCGTGTGGTCAGGACAGGCAAAGTGCTCACTGAATAAATGGTCTTTACCAATCATATCATGGATAATCACAGCGCCAGACCCAATTTTTAAAGCGAGTTCCACCGATTCTGTGAGTCGTTCGTGTGTGTCCTCTTCAAGAATGAGGCGATCGATAACAACTTCAATTTTGTGCTTTTTAGTTTTGCTCAGTTTGATGACATCTTCGATGGCATAAATTTTACCATCAACTCGAACCCGTAAAAAACCTTCCCGTTTTATTTCATCGAAAACGCCTTTGTGTTCCCCTTTTCGACCACGAATAACTGGCGATAATATTGCCATCTTGGTTCCCTGCTCGAATCGTAGAACCGTATCCACAATTTGTTGGACAGTCTGTCTTTCAATCGGTTTACCGCATTCCCAACAAAAAGGATGGCCAACGTGGGCGTACAGCAATCTTAAGTAATCATGAATTTCTGTAACCGTACCTACTGTGGAGCGGGGATTGCGAGAGGCGGATTTTTGCTCAATGGATATGGCAGGGGAAAGTCCCTCGATATAATCTAAATCCGGTTTTTCCATTAACCCTAAAAACTGGCGTGCATAAGACGAAAGTGATTCAACGTATCGGCGTTGACCCTCAGCATATATTGTATCAAACGCCAGGGATGATTTTCCTGAACCAGATAATCCAGTAACTACGACTAATTTATCTCTGGGAATATCCAGGTTAATATTTTTGAGATTGTGCTGGCGGGCACCGCGAATAATAATAGATTTGTTTGGTCTTACCATCATGAAAATTCATTAATTGTGAACGTAAAAGTTACCTATCTATAAAATTCATTCCTAAATCGATTTACAGAATAATTGTTGAAGAGAAATAAGACCTAGCCAAAGAAAAGGATAACTCTTATAATGTGTTTATCCTCTTCCATCATACATCTCCCGTCATCCATGTTCCTTCTCACATATCTCATCTTCAACCTACCATTTTGCTTTCTCAATGTATAACTTTAAGTATGGGATCGCTAAAAAATCATATACTCATCGCCATGCCACATCTGCAGGATCCATACTTTGGTCGATCCGTAGTATTTATCGCTGAACATACCGAAGAAGGTGCCATGGGACTTATTGTAAACAAACCTTTTGAAGACCCCGAATTAAAACAGCTTTTTACTGACGTTTTTGAAGACAAACAGAGCTTGCTTAAGGTTGTGCCTAAAGTATACTTTGGTGGTCCGGTGATGATAGAACGGGGAATTTTATTACATTCTGGGAATTATAATACGGAAGGGACACTTTCTGTAACGCAGGATTTTGGTATCACCAGTCATAAGTCCATTTTAGAAGACATTGCTGACGACAAAGGTCCTAAGCAATTCAAGCTCATGTTGGGTCATGCAGGATGGACTTCCGGTCAGCTGGAAAAAGAAATAGAAGACGGCGATTGGCTCTTACAGGAAACTACAATAGATTTTATATTTAAAACGCCATCCCAGGCTATGTGGCGATTGGCCACCGGTAGTTTTGGTGTAGATGTCGCCTCCACTGAGGGTCTTGGAGGACTTGCCTAGCGACTAAACCATTACTCCGTGATTTTTAAATTATAAACCGTTATATTTATCGCATAGCATTGGAGCTAGCTTATGCGATATCATTACAATTTCACATATAACATTAGATGCGTCACCGTTTTTATAACAGTTTTACACTTAACAAGTTTTGTCTTTCCTCAAGAGGATGAATGGAATTTCGCTCCTGATTCTGCTAACATTGCCATTCTAAAATTTGACTACCAGACTTACGCCTTTGAGGGCGCTACTTATTCGAATTACACACCTTGTACAGATTGTGATCCTGATAGTCTTCCCTGGGAAATTATATATCATGAGCCAGGGGATTTTGGTGACATAACTTTTCAATATTTACCAACCATGGATTCGCTCTTTTTTGCCACTATCATTTGGATGGGTGAGGGTGAAATTTTCATTCCTGAATCTTTTACGTCTCCAGGCTCCTTTGTTTATTTAGATAGCGCTCATTTTCATCCAGATACCATTTATCATTTTATGGAAGAGACATGGGGTGGATCGTGGTGGGAACAGGAAGCCGACTCGCTTTGGTCTTCAATCCAATTACTTGGTTTAGCCAATCTACAACAGTTTACCCAAAACAAGACTCAGGTTGGATTGTATTTATATCCACCGTCCGTTGGAGTGTTTGATCCAAACCCCGCCAAGTGGATCGTATTTTTCTATCAGGATTTAACCCGAGAACCAGATTATGATACAACATATGCTCTCTCCTTTTTTCCTTTACAGACCGGGAATACTTGGCAATATTATGGGATTAGTGCTCCCATGGGAGAACCTTCTTCCTTTTCCGGATACGAAACCATAACAGTAGCGAACGATACGCTTCTTGGTAATGGAAAGCGTTATTTCGAGGTGGTCAATTTAAATTGGGAAGAAAGTGTATCGTTCTTGAGGGCAGATACCGCTTCTTTGGCTATCATGAAATATAATACCCTGCCTGGATTCTGGTGTCCTGATACAGAATTTGTATTCTTTGATCTGACTCAAGTCTTGGACACTTCCGTATATTATTTTTGTAACGAGTTTGAGGTGCATACTCAGTCCGGGTTTGAGAATTATACAATTATCCCTGGAGACCAGCCAACTATGTTTTACAGTTGGTTTTTGGGCGTGGAAGAATTCTATACCCTAGCCAAGGGAATAGGAATTATTGAATATGGCTATGAAGAACTTGGTGGATGGCAAGGATATTTGACTGCGTGCACTATAAATGGCGTTCAATACGGTGAATATTATATTGGACCCACATCCTATTTTCCAATTCAAACGGGGCACTTTTGGGACTACTCAGATCAGACAGATACATTTTCTGTGCAAATTGAAGATTCACTATTAATAAATAATAACACATACTACACATATAACAATTACCGACCCCAAGATTTTGGCGAATTCAATTTTCGAGTCGAAGGCAATCAAGTTTTCTCACTAAATAATGATACAGCATTCGTCATGTATGATTTTGACGCTGACTCAGGGGAAAGTTGGGATTTAATCGCTGCAGGAATGCCATCAACCATGTTTATAATTGGTAAAAACGAAACCGTTTCAACTCCTGCTGGAGAATTTGAAAATTGTTTTGTATTCAATCATATTTTTGGAATGGATTACGAATATCTTGAATGGTTTGCTCCTGAGGTTGGATTGGTACAGCGTGACGATATAACTATTGCTGGTCCACATCGTTGGCAACTGACCGATTTTGGACAAATGGCGTTAACAGAGAATTCTTATTTCCCTGAAAATTTTCTTTTATATCAGAATTACCCTAACCCATTCAACCCCGTCACGACAATTCGATATGAATTACCAAAACAAACGCATGTTAAACTCACAGTGTTTGATTTGTTGGGGCGAGAAGTCGTTGTATTGGTTAACGAGGTTCAGGTACCGGGAGCAAAGGAAGTTCAGTTTGATGCCAGTGAGTTGGCTAGCGGGATGTATTTTTATCGGTTGTCTTCCAATAGTTCATCTATAACAAAGAAAATGGTTGTGTTAAAATGAATAAATATTTATTTCATCAAAACTCTTCTTCTTTCTCCCTATACAATGAATTTTCAATAAAATCCTTTCTCATCTTTTTCTGTTTTGCCGGGTTTGTGTTTTCTGAAAATATAAGATTGAACGAAACAACAACGATTCCTCAAGAAAAACTGGTGAAAAAAGTAATTTTGCATCCAAATATAAAAAAACTGGAGCAATACAATCACAATCTCATAGAAAAGCAGTTTAATGTGCATCGTCGGGTAAAGAAAGCATCTGAAATAGATTCCTGGTATGAAGACGATGACGTAAAAAGACTTCCAAACAAAAACCGAGCGTATTCAAATAAAAAAAATAATTATCGTAAATCTTATATTTATCCAACAATAACAAAGTCAGTAGAAACTAGGAGGGAAGATCGAGAGTGGTATAGCGATATATATAATTATAATGATGAAAATACTGAATACTATCTAAGCGGTGGAACTGCTGGTGACGAATGGGGCGTCTGGTTTCAGTCTTCTTATCCAAATTCTTCTCTATCTGCTGTAGAGTTTCAGTTTTTTCAAAATTCGGGTGGTGGAAGAATCAACCTTAACGTAATGGAGGCTGGTACTGTGTTACCCGATACTATAACTCAAGGTTCAGAAGAAAATAATTATGAGGATGCCGATTCTATTGCTGTAGCCGATATATTCGGCGACAACCTTCTTGGCCCCGATGTAGAAATTCCAATGGATATTCAAGCTACAACGGATTGGGAGCGGATCACATTGACGGATTTAGGTTATGAAATAGATGTCGACAATGATATCTTTTGGGTTCACTGGACAAAAACTGGTGATACTCCTATGATAATGGCTGATGACGATAATCCTGGCGATTATTTACATACATGGAGCTTTGAACCAGTTCAAGATGGTGATGAAAAATGGTCTCATTATGGAGCCAGTGTAGGCATTGAGGCAATGGTTCGCTGTGAGGTAGTCTATCCAGAATGGCACATAAATATTCAAGCATATCAACAAAATGACACATATCGAACAGACGCAGTCACTGTTACGGCTAGCGCCAGCAATAATGCCTTAGATCCAGCATTAGAAGGCATTGCATCAGGAAACCTGGTTTATTCTGTTAATGGTGGCGATTTGGTAACCGTTGCAGCAACCGTCACAGGTGACACAGCAGTTGGGTTTATACTCACATCAACCATACCTGCCGGTGCATCAGGCGATGATGTTTCATACTATTTTGACGCACTCGATCTGGCCGGATTATATGGTCGTTCCTTCCCGGCATTAAGTTTCAGCCGGAAGGAACCAATGTACCCAGATGCTGACGTACTGGTTGTACGTGACGGCATGAGTGACAGACAAAGAGATTTATTAGAAGCCGTTTTAGATGATAATAACTTTGTCTACGAATTATGGGATGCTGATGCAAGTTTCGGTATTGACGCTTCAATAATTGATGCAGGTTGGTCAAACATTCTTGTCCTTGGTTGGGGTTCATCTACTGTACCAATGTTTGCAGCAGATTCCGATCCTGGTTATGCTGCATTTATTGATGGTGGCGGCAACTTATTCTTAGGCGACATGGACTGGATGTGTGGTTCTTCTGCAGGTTGTGGTGACGCAACCTTTACCTGGGTAGCTGGCGATTTTGCATTTGACTATTTCGGTCTAGCAAGTGGAGCCAACGATCCTGGAACGATTGAAATTGTACCAGTCACAGGTGTGACAGTAACAGAGTTTGATGGTCTTTCATTAGAATTAGACCACGCAGCTTATTTATTGACAGCTGATGCAGGCTGGATAGATTACATTACTCCAGGCTCAGCTACAGCAATTTTCGTAGATGATGCTGCACACACAGTTGGTACAGCCATGGATCATTCTGCCTCAAGCGGTGGAAAAGCAGTTTACTTAAGCTTCATGGCTGATGCAGCTGGTGATACATTAGAAACAGGCGCTGATTGGGATTACACTCAGTTTGCCACAGTTGTAGCTTCAGTGATTTCCTATTTTGGAGCCGTTTCACCACCAGCCGCCGAATTGAGCGGTAAAGGTTCAACCATGTATGGTGTAGCTTCAGGAACTAATTCAGCAACCGTAAGCGCTAAAGTCATCGATAATGATGGAGCAGTTGCATCAGTGTTAGTAAGATGGGCAGTTGATGACAGCGCAGAATATTCTGCTATCATGAGCAATGTGTCTGATGATTTATATTCTGCCTCCTTCATTCTAACGGGTTTTACAGATACTAGCTTTGTTAACTACTGGGTCGAAGCAATTGATGATGACGGATTATCTTCATACTCTGAAACTGGTGGTTTCTGGGGTACTGATTTCACACGAACGGCGGGAAGAGATGTGTTGTACATTTTTGATTCATCCTATCCTAATCATGAAGCTTATGGTGCTCCAGTTGCTGATTCAACAGTAAGGGCAAATATGACGGCTGAAGGACTTGTATACGACTCATGGAGTGTTGCCGATGATTATTTACCAGACTTTGGCTCAGTGTTATCTAATTACGAAGGTGTAATCTATGCTGGCTTCCTTGATTGGACGTTAATGCCAGAGGTATCTGCAGAGCATACACTAACTGAGTTTGTTGCCGGTGGTGGTTACTTGCTTTACAGCTCTGAAGAAGTTCTAGGTACATACACGGATTGGGAAAACCTCTCTTTTGGAGCCGGTCACTTTGCATATGACGTGCTTAATGTTGAATGGGTAGGTAATGACTATAACTATGATTCAGTAACGGTTTATGATGCCACATCATTAACACCTGGTTTAGCGACAGGAAACATACCGCTTGATGTCGATTCATACTACTTTGGTAGCATGGCAGACTTATGTGATCCTGTTGGATATGGTACTGTAGATCAATTGCCAAGTCCTTTCATCGGCTGGACGACAGATTATTATGCAAGCGCACAGGGAGACAATGTTGCCTTCTTAGGTTTCAATCTTTCAATGATGCCAACAGATCAGCAACAATTGCTATATGCGAACTTTGCTGATTGGGTAGGCCTTGGTGTTGATGATGATGTTTCGAT